>Ga0310124_10000452_pt1 | contig 28471 bp, 21 predicted proteins | sample CB11b_AW_Bot5_MG_FD_203507 | JGI IMG/M metagenome (GOLD analysis project Ga0310124, IMG submission 203507) | Marine microbial communities from Western Arctic Ocean, Canada - CB11b_AW_Bot5 | ecosystem: Environmental > Aquatic > Marine > Oceanic | place: Canada: Western Arctic Ocean | collected...
TTACGTGTGGTGTGCGGTTGGGCTTACCAATACGCCATTGCGTCTTTAAACATGCTCGTTAGTTCCGCTTCGCCTGCCGGTCTGGGCGACAGTTTTGTAACCCGATGCTGAGGCAACGTGCCCGCCACAAGATCGGGCACGTCCGCGATGGTGTAACCGACAGCTGACAATCCGTTGGGGATATCCAGTTGTTGCATGAATTCGATGATGCGATCAGACAATATCGCACCGGCATCGTCCAGGTCAGCGTGACGGACATCCGCACCCAACGCCGCTGCCGCTTCAAGGTGCCGCTGTGGACAGGCCGGTGCCGTAAAGCGAAACACTGCCGGCGCGTTGAGTATCACCGACGTGCCATGCGGCACCATCGCATGGTCGACGGCATACCCCGGCGGCCGGTAGCTACGTGCCATGCCCGAGACCGGATACGACATGCCGTGCGGCAGGTGTACCCCGGCGTTGCCGAAACCCATCCCGGCAAATGCCGCAGCCAGCAACATCATGCCCCGTGCCTCGTCGTCGCCGGAATCTTCCACCGCCCGTGGTAGGTATTCACTGACCATTTGCAGCGCTTTGAGCGACCAGAGGTCACTGATCAGGTTAGAACCCTGATACGCCGGGCGTAGCAGCGGTCGCTCAGGTTTGGGCCGATGGTTAAATGGCAGGGCGGTATATGACTCCACCGCGTGGCTCAACACGTCCAGTCCCGTGGATGCCGCTACCTGCGATGGCAGTGTTTTCGTGTTATCCGGGTCCACCAGTCCTAGCGTCGGCTTTAACCTGCGGTGGGCAATACCTGTCTTGGCCCGCATTTTGACAAGGTCGAAAATCGCCACGCCCGTCGTTTCGCTACCTGTTCCCGCCGTTGTCGGTACGGCGATCAAGGGTTTAAGCGGCCCAGGCACCGGTTTGCCACCGCCGATGGGCGGGTTGACGTATTCGAGAAAGTCGGCCGGATAGGTCGCATACAGGTTGGCCGCCTTGGCGGTGTCCATGGTTGATCCGCCGCCCACCGCCACGAACGCGTCGAACCGGCCCGCATCGGCAAACGCGATCGCGTCCTGAAACGATTCGTCGGTCGGCTCCACGCGCACACGGTTGTACAGTTCGTAACCGATCTTTTCATCATCGAGTGCGCCCAGCACCGTTGTCACCGATGCGGCGGTTGCCAGGTTGGCGTCGGTAAGCACCATCGCCCACTTCACGCCCAAGTCGCTTAGGTCCATCCCCACCTCGCGTGTGACACCAGGCCCGTAACGGAGATTCGATGCCGCCATCTCGAACGCGGTGTCGCAAGCCATGAAATCACGCCTCCTTGCCAGCCCACCTAGAACGCACGCCGCATTGTAAATGACTGGTCAAAGCCGTGCGTCACCACCGGCCTCAACCGTAATATTCCTGCAAAGCCTTAACCGTCCAGTCGCCAGTCCGCAACGCCGCAATCGCTCGCGTGGCCGCCGCCGCCGCCGTCGTCGTCGTCACGATCGGCACGTCAAATCGTACCGCCATGGCTCGTAGTCGGCCCTCATCTGTATTGAGTCCCTTGCGCGTCGGCGTATTTATGATCAATGCCAGTTGGCCATTTTGGATAAGGTCCACGCAGTTAGGCCTGCCTTCACTGATCTTTTTGATAGGCTGAGTCTTGATGCCCTGAGCTGCCAGGCTGTCATGCGTGCCTTGTGTGGTAAATAATTCAAAACCCATCTGCACCAGTTCGCGGGCCACGTTTATCACCTGATTCTGCTCGCTTCGACGAATCGAAAAGAACACCTTGCCTTGGGTCGGCAAAAAAGTGCCGGCCGCCATCTGCGACTTGGCGAACGCAACGGCAAATTCCGGGTCAATCCCCATTACCTCGCCGGTCGACCGCATCTCCGGGCCAAGGATCACGTCCACCCCCGGGAACTTGTTGAATGGAAACACCGATTCCTTCACCGACACGTATGCCGTCGCAACCGGGGTTTGCACGCCAAGTTCCCTGAGGCTTTTGCCCGCCATCACCTTGGCTGCGATACGGGCCCACGACTGGCCCGTCGCCTTGCTGACAAAAGGTACCGTTCGCGATGCCCTTGGATTTACTTCCAACACGAAAATTTCATATTCACCGCCCTCGTGGTCCGGCCGTTTGATCGCGTACTGAATGTTCATCAAGCCACGCACTTGCAATGCTTTTGCTAGGTTGTGCGATTGTGTCTTGAGCGACTCGACCACCACCTCAGGCAGCGAATAAGGCGGTATGGCGCACGCGCTGTCTCCGCTGTGTATGCCGGCCTCCTCGATATGTTCCATGACGCCGCAAACAAACGCTTGCCCTGCATGGTTGCCATCTTTATCCAGCGGATCGAAATCCGCCACCACGTCCACGTCTACCTCGATCGCCTCATCGAGGAACTTATCGATCAAAACCGGTGCGTGTGCCAACTCCGACACCTCTACTGCCGATCGCATGTAGAAAACAAGCTGCTCCTCTTGGAAGCATGTTTCCATTCCCCGTCCGCCCAGCACGTAACTGGGACGGACCAGCACTGGATAGCCTATCCCGTTGGCTATTTCGACCGCCTGCTCCAGCGAATAGGCGATCCCGTTGATCGGTTGGCGGATATCCAGTTTCTGTAACAGTGCCGAGAACTGCTCGCGATCCTCTGCGAGGTCGATTGAATCAACGCTGGTACCAATGATCGGCGCCCCGGCCTGCTCCAGCGCCCGCGCCAGGTTCAAGGGTGTCTGGCCGCCGAACTGAACGATGATGCCATGCAGATTGCCCCGACACGTTTTTCCGGGTACGAACGGCTGGCCATTGAGCTTCTCGCAGATGTTCAGCGTGTCTTCAAGCGTCAACGGCTCAAAAAACAGTAGATCAGACGTGTCGTAATCAGTCGAAACCGTTTCCGGGTTCGAGTTGACCATCACCGATTCATAGCCCACCTCGTTGGTGGCGAACGCCGCCTGCACACAGCAATAGTCGAATTCAATGCCCTGCCCCACGCGGTTGGGGCCTCCGCCCAAGATCACGATTTTTTTCTTGTCGCTGACGCGAATCTCGTCGTGGTATTCAAGGCTTTCACCTTGCTCGCCCAGCCGCTTCGTCGGCGTCTCGTACGTCGAGTAATAATAAGGCGTTGTTGCTTCAAACTCTGCAGCGCAGGTGTCCACGAGTTTGTAAACCGTGGCGATCTGCATTGACTGGCGATGGCGGCGGACCTGCAGAATCGTCTGTGTCGTGATCTTGCCCAGATAAATATTGGCAAGCTGGGCGTCGGAATAGCCCAGTTGCTTGGCTTCGAACAGTAACGCCTGTGGCACGTCCTCCAGTTGCTCATAGCCAATTAACTTCAGCTCAAAGTCCGTCAGTTGCTTGATCTGATCCAAAAACCAGGGATCAATTGCGCTGGCCTGATTGACCTGCTCAATCGACCAGCCGCTTTTGAAGGCGTAGCGGATGTAGTAAAGCCTGCCTTGCGAGGGGATATGCAGCTTGCGGTACAGTTTCTCGTTGGAAATCGGCCATTCAGTGTCGGGCAACTGACGTGCCCCGCTGTTGCCTACGCTGTCCCGGGCGGAATCCAGCACTGAACCGTGGCCGGCGACCAGTTCCTGTTCGATGGACGCGATCTGTTGACGGGCCGAACCATCCAGCTCCGCTAGGCTTTGCGAGTCGTGGAGCAATATGGCAATGGCCTTGAGCGACGATACGTCGCCGGCGATCTTCTGCACAGCCTCTAAAGCGTTGGGATGTTCCCTTTCCAGCCATTGCCCGGCGGCTCGCATCGACATCAGCCACTTGTCCTGGCTGTCGAGCCCCAGCCCGAAGCGTTTTACCTCCATCGAACGTACGCCCTTTTGGAGGCTCTCCTTGAAGGTGCGGCCGATGCTCATGGCCTCGCCAACGCTTTTCATCTGCGTCGTCAACGTTTCGTCCGCTTCGGGAAATTTCTCGAACGTCCAGCGCGGAATCTTGGTCACCACGTAATCGATCGTGGGTTCGAAACACGCCACCGTCTTGCCCGTGATATCGTTGGGCAATTCCCATAGCGTGTAACCGACCGCCAACTTGGCCGCTATCTTGGCAATGGGAAAACCCGTGGCCTTTGACGCCAGTGCCGACGACCGCGACACTCGCGGGTTCATTTCGATCACCATCATCACGCCCGTGGCCGGATCGATCGCAAACTGAATGTTTGAGCCGCCTGTTTCCACGCCGATAGCACGGATGATCGCCATGGCCGCGTCGCGCATCCGCTGGTATTCCTTGTCCGTCAATGTCTGGGCCGGCGCCACCGTGATCGAATCGCCGGTGTGCACGCCCATGGGGTCAAAGTTTTCGATTGAGCAGATGATCACCACGTTGTCATCGTGATCGCGCATCACCTCCAGCTCGTATTCCTTCCAGCCCAGAAGCGACTGATCCACCAGCACCTGGCCGGTCATCGATGCATCCAGCCCCCTGCGCACGATGTCCTCATATTCCTGGCGGTTGTAGGCGATGCCGCTGCCCGTCCCGCCGAGGGTAAATGCCGCGCGGATGATCGCCGGCAGTCCCACGTGATCCAGCACGTCAGCCGCCTCGCTCATATCCGTGACGATGCCATTGCGGGCGGTTTTAAGCCCGATCGACATCATCGTTTCATTGAACTTTTCCCGATCCTCGGCCTTGTGGATCACGTCCCGCGTGGCGCCAATCATTTCCACGGCGTATTTTTTGAGTACGCCCTGGTCGTACAACTGACAAGCGCAGTTCAGGGCCGTCTGCCCGCCCAGCGTCGGCAGCAAGGCATCGATGTGGTACGGGCCATTGTGTTCCTTTGCGATGATCTTGGCCACCGTTTCCGGCGTGATCGGCTCGATGTAAGTCCGGTCGGCCATCTGCGGATCGGTCATGATCGTGGCCGGGTTGGAATTGACCAATACCACTTGGTACTGCTCTTCCTTTAGCGCCTTGCACGCCTGCGTTCCCGAATAATCGAACTCACAGCCTTGGCCGATGACGATCGGTCCGGAACCGATGATCAAAATGGTTCGCAAATCAGTGCGTTTGGGCATGGTCGTCAATGAATGCGGCGCAGCGCGCAAATTTGCGAGATGTTAACCTGCCAATACCTGCTCAACAAGCCACAGCCGATCTGGTTGCGACAATATCACCCCCGGGTCTGTTCCACCGATGGCGCCATCTGCCGTATCCCCGCCTGATTGTTGCGGAGAAACGGCTCGTGAGGTAACTGCTTGGGAGTGGGCCCGAGCGGACAGGCTACGGCTATCTTCAGCCCCTTTGCGGCTACCCAGAGCCGCTTACTGCTTGTCCAAATCCTCCCACAAGGTCGAAAAGGCGAGTGATAAGTAGCCATGTTCGTTTCACGTCGCGTACAATATCTTGGCAGCCAAACAAGGAGTAGATCGTGGCCTTGTACAACTTTCACCGCGTACTGATTGCCGTAGCCATCCTCTTCGATCTGGTTTTCTCCCTCTACTGTTTTCGCAAGTGGCAGGAAACCGGGGCCACGTCCCAGCTGATCATGCTCATCGGCTCATCCGTGGTCACCATCGCCATGGTGGCGTACCTGATTTATTTCAACAAGAACTTGGTCGTGCTGCGTCGTCTTGGCAACCGGTCCTTCAGATCGCGGAATCTGTAGCGTCGTTTGCTGATCTGGCAGCTGTGCCACTCTTGCGACCGGCCGGGGTATGGGGATATACTGGTGCCGGGTCGGTGGAGGCCGTCGGTCCATTTGCTGGTTTTGTGACGCCCATGCCCCGCGTTCATTCCGATCATGAGCGTTACCCTGTGGAGCGTAGTGCGATGAGAATTTATGTGGGCAACCTCGATTATGGCACTGGAGAGGATGCGCTGCGGGATTTGTTTGCTGAGCACGGCGAGGTCGAAGAGGTGGCCATTATCACCGACCGTGACACCGGTCGACCACGCGGTTTTGCCTTTGTTACCATGGCTGACGACGAAGCCGGCAAGGCCGCCATCGAAGTGGTTAACGGTCAGGAAGTGGAGGGGCGAATATTGGTGACAAACGAAGCTCGCCCACGCAGTGGCGACCGCGGTGGGTCTGGCGGCTACAGAGGTGGGAGTTGACCGTGCAGCCTGCGGCATACGGCAACAATCTCAATTGGCCTTTTAAGCCCCATCAGGTAGTGATTTTCTGGCGTAGGCTTGTGTCCATGTATTGCATTTGACTATCCTCTACTCTCCCCGGCAGGCTATGACATGCCCTAGTCCGGCGATCGGCTAAAATAGATTTAAGCTGGCGGCGACCTCGATATCCTCACGCCGGCATGGCCTCGTTGCGCCACGGAAAGTGCCATGGCATTGGATCAACTGAAAATCGTAGCCCAGCCCAAGCTCAGCAACGCCACCATGGTGCTTGGCTTTAGCGGTTGGATGGACGGAGGCGATGTATCCACCGGCACTATTGAATACTTGGTCGACTCGTTTAATGCCCAGATCTTGGCCCAGATCGAGCCCGAGCAGTTTTATATCTACAGTTTCCCCGGCTCCATGGAAGTTTCCTCGCTGTTTCGTCCGCACTTGAAAATTGAGGAGGGACTGGTCACCGAGTTTAAGCCTCCGGCCAACACGTTCTATTACGAACAGGCGAACAACCTTGTGCTCTTTGAGGGCAAAGAGCCTAACTTTAACTGGTCGCAGTTTGCCGATTGCATGTTCGCCGTGGCCACCGCTGCTGATGTGTCGGCGATTTATTTTATCGGCAGCGTCGGCGGCATGGCACCCCATACCCGCGAGCCCCGGCTGTTCAGTTCCGTTTCTCACGCCCGCATCAAGTATACGCTCGAAGCGCACGGCCTGAACTTCACCAATTACGAAGGGCCTGGAAGTTTCATTTCCTACCTGATGACTCTCGCCGACCAACGCGGCTTCGAGATGGCCACCATCGTTGCAGAAATCCCCCCTTATGTTCAGGGGCGAAACTTCAAGTGCATTGAAGCCGTGGCCAGGAAGCTAGCGGCCATTACCGCCACCCCGATCAACTTGGGTGACTTGCGCGTTCTCGGCGACGAACTGGAGATCCGCATCAGTGAGCTTGTCGAGAAGCGGCCTGAGCTTGCTGAGCAGATTCACAAGCTCGAGGAAGACTACGACAACGACATTTTTGACACCCAGATGGGCGATCTCAAAATCTGGCTCGAGGAACAGGGCCTTCGCCTCGAATAACGATGCGCCATTCCACAACTTGGCAATATCACCAATTTGATTTGGTCGCGGATCACGAAATAAACTGAAACAGATTCGCCAAGCCCCCCATGTTTCCGTGATAATGAATGCGATGACCGGTCGATTGGTAAACAAAGTAGCAATCATTACCGGCGGAGGTTCAGGCATCGGCCGGGCTAGCGCCGAGTTGTTCGCAAGCCAAGGCGCTGCGGTTGTTTTGGCTGAGATCAGCGAAGCGACCGGCAACGAAGTTCAGCGGCAGATCCACGACCGCGGAGGCCAAGCCACCTTCATCCGCACCGATGTAACTGACGCCAAAAGCGTCCAGGACATGGTTGGGCAGGCTGAGAAAACCTATGGCGCCGTCCACATCTTGCACAACAACGCCGTCGAAGTGACCTTCGTCAATGAACAGGACCGCCGCGTCACTGAATTGCCCGAAGACGTCTGGCACCGCATGCTGGCCGTGGTCCTCACCGGCGTGTTTCACTGCTGTAAGTACGCCGGACGGGCCATCGCCCGTGCCGGTGGTGGTGCTATCATCAACACGGCGACCACCGATGCACTGGTTGGCTGCCCCGGCCTTGACGCTTACACCGCGGCCAAGGGCGGCGTTGTCGCCATGACTCGTTCCATGGCCGCCGGATTGGCGCGTGACAGCATTCGTGTCAACGCCATTTGCCCCGGATGCGTCGCTACTCCCCACCAGATGAAATGGCTCGACGACCCCCAATCCCGATGGCAAGTTGAATCACTACACCTGCTGGGCCTGCTTGATGCCCAGGACATTGCCAACTTCGCCCTTTACCTTGCCGGCGACGAAGCGGCCAAGGTCACCGGCGGCATCTTCCCCATCGACTCCGGCCTGACTGCGTTTAAATCACCAGTAGACGTCATGGCCGCCGTCGGTGGGCAAAGCGCACCGACGCATAAGTAACCCCACCTCCAATCCATTACTCAAACCAAGCACCTGCCGTTCAACTACCAATCCAAAGAGAGCGATGCTGTTATTCTTCGACTTGAGCCTTCCCCGTTCCCAGTTCCAAAGCACTTGCCCTCCAAGAGGGTTTAGCCTTCCAAGGCGTGTTGGCCCATGACCGATTCTGACCCTGTCGTATCACCGGCTTGCAGTAACCCGCGGACTCGGCACATCGCGTTGAGCTTGCTGGTTCTTGCAGCGCCGATCATTGCCTCCAACATTTCACGGACGGTCATGAATTTTGTTGATTTTGTGATGGTTTCGCAGTTGGGCACTTCAGCGCAGGCGGCGGTGGTACCGGCCAGCCTTGTGTTGTGGTGCAGTATTAGTTTTGGCATGGGCCTTGTTTCCGTGGTCAATACGGTGGTTGCCCAGTCGCTGGGCAGGGGCCGATACGCCGATTGTGGTGCCTATGGTTGGCAAGGTGTGTATATCAGTGTCGTCATAGGTGTGCTGCTGCTGCCGCTTTGGTGGCTGGTCAGACCGCTCTTTGACCTTGCCGGTCACGGGCCCCAGATCATTTCTCTGGAAGTTACTTACACGCAAATCAGCCTGCTAGGTATGGCACCGACCATCGTGGCCTTGGCGCTGTCCAATTTTTTTACCGGCGTTCACCGGACCACCGTGGGATTCGTTACCGCATTGATTAGCAATGTGTTCAACATCGTTGCCAACTACGCGCTTATCTTCGGCCATTGGGGGTTTCCCCAGCTGGGCATGGCTGGTGCCGCATGGGGCACCGTTGCGGCAACGGTATTGCATGCCCTGCTGCTGCTTGTTTGGTTTGTCATGCCCTATTACGGCCGTACTTTCCAAACATGGCGTACTTGGCGACTGCATCGCAACTTTGTCGTCGATATTTGTCGTATCGGCTTGCCGCCGGGCGTCCAATTTGCCGGTGACATCTCCACCTGGGCGGTGTTCCTGCTTTTTTTTGTCGGACGGTTCGGCGAGATTCACCTCGCAGCCACCAACATCTGCTTCAAACTGCTTGAGATATCTTTGATGCCCGCCTTAGGTATCGGCTTGGCGCTGACCGCAGTAGTTGGCAAGTCCATCGGGCAAAACCGATTGGACTTAGCCCGCAGCTATGCACGCTGGGGCCTGTTGTTCAACGTTACTTACATGGGGCTGATGGGTATTGTCATGGCAGTGTTGCGGTATCCTTTGGCCTCGCTGTTTAACGACGACCCGCAGGTTATCCGCTGGGCCGGACCCATGATGATCCTGTGCGCTATGTTTCAGTTCAGCGACGCTGTGAACATTACTTATGGCCATTGCCTGCGGGGTGCCGGCGATACACTTTGGCCAGCCATTGCCTGGTTGCTGTCCAGCATAGTGTTGCTGATAGGTGGATCCCTAGTCATGATCAACACCTTTCCCCAACTTGCCAGCATAGGCCCGTGGATTGCCGGCACCGTTCATATTTCTGCCCTGGGTCTGGTCATGTGCGCCCGCTACCGCTGGGGACCCTGGCAACGGATGCAACTGCTAAGGTCTGATTGACGGTCTAAACCCGCCTCGTTGGGGCTTTTGATCTTCGATACCGACCCTTACTTATGGCCGTCGGGCCCGTTGCCGCTTAGGTACTTACGTTCCACCGCTTGGCTCAGGTCCACGCCGTTGATATTGGCCAGTGTGCACAGCCAGGCCAACACGTCGGCAAACTCCTCAGCCTTGTTTGCCAGGTCGTCGCCATGCAGTGCCGTGGCCAACTCGCCGACCTCCTCCATGAACCACAAAAACGTGCCGGCCGTGCCCCGGGCATGGTCTGCCTCGAAGTAGCGATGGCGAATGTAATCTTGAAAGGCCGCTAGTGTTACTGTTTTTTCAGTCATGATCATGCCATTGTAAGCCACCGACTCTTGCCCATACCCGTTCGGGTGTTGGATTTCGACGTTTTTATCCACATCGCCTTGCTCGGTAACACTACAATCGAGACATGGCTGTCACCACGCTCAAAATTACCGGCATGCACTGCGCTGGTTGCGTCGGTTCTGTCGAAAAATCGCTTGCGGCCATATCCGGGGTCACCGATGCATCGGCCAATCTGGCCCTGGGTACCGCACGAATCGAATACGATCAACCCGCCACCTCCGGGCAACTGGTTGATGCCGTCACTTTCGCCGGTTACGGCGCGGATCTGGTTGACGATGGTTTTATCCCAGACATGCAGGGGCCACACGTGGCCCTGGGCTGGAAGCTGTGGGCCGCCGCTGTGGCCGTTGCAATCATCATGGTGTTAATGGCTTGGAAGTCGCCAGCCTCCGCCTGGTTGCAGCTGCTGTTGGCTGGACCGATACAGGTCCTGCTGGGGGCGCCGTTTTACCGCGGCGCGTTGGCTGCTATACGCCGGTTTCGTGCCGACATGGATAGCCTCGTTGCACTGGGCACCACCGTTGCTTTCCTCTACAGCCTCATCGCCACCTTACTGGGCCGCCAGCCGGTTTACTTCGAAACTGCGGCGATGATCCTAGTGCTCATCACCATAGGGAGGTTACTAGAACAGCGGACCCGGACCAATGCCCTCTGCGCGATCGCTGGACTGGCCAAAATGCAGCCCGCCCAAGCCACCGTGATCCGTCGCGGCGAGCAAATGGACATTCCCGCCGAGCAGGTGGTCCTCGGCGACAGCGTGCTGGTCAGGCCAGGCCAGCGGGTGCCCGTTGACGGCAAGGTAGCCAGTGGCAACAGCACCATTGATCAATCTCTTGTCACCGGTGAATCGCAGCCTGTCGAAGTGTCGCCAGGCGACACCGTCGTGGCTGGTGCCATCAGCCACAGTGGCGCCTTTCACATGCGGGCCACGGCCACCGGTGCCGACACCGTACTGGCCCAGATCGTTCAGTTGGTTCACCAGGCTCTGTCTGCCAAGGCCCGCGTACAGCGATTGGTCGACTCGGTTGCCGCCGTGTTCGTGCCCGTGGTGATATTTATCGCCTTGCTGACTCTGGTTGTTTGGCTGCTCTTCGGCGCCGCGTTGCCCGATGCCCTGCGGCCTGTCGTGGCGGTGCTGATCGTTGCCTGCCCCTGCGCTCTGGGGCTGGCCACGCCCACGGCAATCATGGTGGCCGCCGGACTGGGCGCCCAACGCGGCATTCTTATTAAAGATCCTGCGGCCCTAGAGCAGGCCGGCAGAATCACCCACGTGGTCCTTGATAAAACCGGCACACTCACCACCGGCCGGTTAGCCGTCGGCCAAATAATATCCGCCGATCGCTCAATCGGTGTCGATAAGTTGCTGCGCCTAGCGGCGTCCATCGAACAGTTTAGCGAACACCCCATCGGTCGCGCCATTGTCGACTATGCCGGGCAGCGAAATATCGAACTGGCCACCGTCGTTGAGTTTCAAAACATCACCACCGGCGCCGTGGCCGGGCGCATCGGCGTCGATCGCATCATCGTCGGTCGCCTACCGGCGCTGCGCGATCTACATGTCAAAGGTGTTGACGAGTTGGCCCTCCGATGCGAAGAGGTGCAGGACGGTTACTGCACAGTGGTCGCCGTCGCCATTGGGGGCTGGGCCGTGGGTCTCATCGGGATGTCTGATCAGCTCAAACCCGAAGCTCCGCAGGTCATTAAAACCTTCCGCCGCATGCGTCTCAAGACCGTGATGATCACCGGCGACAGCCAAACCGCAGCCGCGCATATCGCCCGGCAACTTGATCTTGACGAACATCGCGCCGAAATTTCGCCATCCGGGAAGCATGCTTTCGTCACCGAGTTGCGCGAGCAAGGCGCTGTTGTCGCCATGGCCGGTGATGGCGTCAACGACGCGCCGGCACTGGCCGGGGCAGACTTGGGGATTGCCATGGGCGCCGCGCAGGCCCCCTTTCCCCTTTCCTCGGCCGACAACAACGAGTTTCGGCCAACTGCCGGTACAGACATCGCCGCCGCTGCCGGGCACATTGTTCTTGTGGGTGGTGATCTGCGTGGCCTAGTCCACGCCATTACTCTAAGCCGTGCCACCATGCGCCGGATCTGCATCGGCCTGTTCTGGGCCTGCATCTACAACGTGGTCCTCATTCCCGTCGCCGCCCTCGGCCGGCTTGACCCCATGCTCGCCGCAGCCGCCATGTCCGCCAGTTCCGTCTGTGTCGTTCTCAACGCCCTGTATCTACGTCGTGCGTGGAGGCCGTGAGGCGTAACTGCCGAACTAAACACGGCAAGCTATAATCCATTCGGATTGTTATCGTATGAGGACGGATTCAATTTTAGGAGCCTGCCGACGATAGCAGCTTGCGGAGCAGTTTGCCATGACTGAGGTCAATTTTGAAAGTGAAACTTGGGATTTTGTTAACGCCACCGGCGAGTTGCGCCGTATCGATGTCACGCCGACTGCGCCCCTGGCGTTTCCCACTCAATGGCGGGTCTTCGGCAAGCTCGGTCCACAATCGACGGCCATCAAGCTGCTTAGCGCCACACCGCTGGCCGACCTTAATCTCCAGGGCCTTACTGGTTTGCCCGATTCGCTGACCGTCGATGGCCAGCAACTGGCTGGTCGCGACGTGCAAATGCAAGAGAACACCATCAACTTCGATGGCCTGTTCAACGGTCATAACCTTGTCGAAGGCCACCAGGCATTCGCTATGTCCCAAGTTGAATGTGGCAAAGAAACTGAAATTATCCTAGGTGCTGGTGCCGACTATTGGATGCAGTGGTGGATAGACGGCCAGCCGGTCATTGATACTTGCAAGAGCGGCAACTTGTCGCCGCTCCCCACGATCAGGGATTTTTCCGCCCGCCACAAGTTGTCGCCTGGCAGACACATCCTTGCTGTGCGTGTCATTAGTGGTACAACCGGCGACTGGATTTTACGGGCTGCGTTCCTTTCGCCCAAAGAGGAATCGCTCGGCCAGGCGCCGCAAAACACGTGGCTGATCGTTCCTGAACTCAATCAACTTGCATCCCCGCGTGGCATGGGGGATCGCACCATCGCCATTCGCACCGACCAGGTCTACCAGGACGAAACCATCGAGTGCGAATTCGATCTTATGAGGGATGAAGGCCAGTACGGCATTGTCTTTGCCGCTCAGGATGCGGACCATTATTACTGGGCATACATCCCCCGCTGGGGCCAGCTTTGGCGGGCCCGCGCCTTTTACGCCGCCATCGGGATCGCCGACGGCTCAGGCTATATCCGCAATCTTGCCATGTACCTGATGCCCAACGTTCCTCAGCAGTTGCGTCGACGTATATCGCTCAAGATCGAACGACGTGGCCATCAAATTCAAATGTGGGTAGACGCCGTGCGCGGGCCGATGGTCATCGACGATACTTACGGACCAGGCCGTATTGGCGTCAGTGGGTTTATCGATTACCGCATTTACGACCTCAAGGTTACCGGTAAATCCTTGCCAGTATCGCAATGGAAAACCAGTGACCATCTTCCGCAAACATGGTTTACCGCCGAGCAAGACACGGACAAAGGCGCTATACAAACAGCCAGTGCTATTTTCCGTTTGCCCGATGGCCGGCTTGCCACTCAGTTGGGTTTCACCAACAAGCCCAGCGTACACGATGTTCGTCCGCATACGGACGATGCATATATACAACGCTACGCTAGCGAAGATCTTGGTCGCACCTGGCAACCCTACGGGCCGCAGGCGGATTGGCCCGGATACACGCCCCCTAGTGGCATATTGACGAAAGATCGTGTCCTTCGGGGGATTAGTTTTCCCGCCGTTTACCCGCCGAATCAGTTCCATGATGATCCCCTCTCCGAAGGTTGCACGCCGCAGAACCTGAAAGCTACCTACTGCGATTCGCCCGACGATTCGCTGAACTGGTCCAAGCCCGTCGAAGCCCAACTGCTCGGCGACTGGAGCCATATCTTCTTTGAAAACTGCTGGAACAATATGTACGGGTTCAGTCAGTTTTCCGACGGCACACTGGCCGGAGTTATTCTCCACGGCACGCCCGGCAATGAAGATTCGGTGCCTAACTACGGACAGGGTACCTGGGGAGGTGGTGGATTAGCGCAACCATATTGCACCCTGTCCAAAGATGACGGCAAATCCTGGTCGCAGCCAGTACCCATGGACGACGCAGTCTGGAGAGCAGGCGATAAACCGGATAGTCACTGTGGTGGGTTTTCCGAATGCCCGATCGTCCGGTGCGGCAGCGGCCGCATTGTTGCCATTGCGCGGCCCTACCGGGCGCCGTTCATGTGGCAAACCCATTCCGACGATGATGGCGTCACCTGGCGCATGGTCTGTTACGCGCCCTTTTCCGGTGCCGGGGGACCGGTCATGTTGTGTACCCAGTCCAACTACCTTGTACTGGCCATGCGATCGGCCGGTACGTGCATGCATATCAGCACCGACGAGGGCCTTAACTGGGACCACGGTACCATCCTCGATCACCCCACTTATTTTAACGGTTCCATGATAGAGGTTGAGCCTGATGTCGTACTTATCAACTACCCCACCTGTAACGGCGAAATTGCCCGCCCTTCCTATGTCAGATTTCAAAGAATCCGCATTACTCCTGACGGTCCCATCCCTCTTTCCGACTGACTTGCCTGTTAGGCTTTGCCAAGCAACGCCTCGATGAGCTGATTGAAGGCTCGGTGATCAGGCGGGCCCCAAATTGTTTGTTACCTTGTGGGGCATGAAGATTTTGCTGGCCAGTTCCAACCCGCACAAGGTGCAGGAGATCTCTGCCGTCTGGGAGTCGTTGTCCGACCAAAATACAGCGCCTGCGTTTGAGCTTGTCGGGCTCGGCACGCTTGCCTTGTCGATCGACGAGCCGGTGGAGGACCAGCCGACGTTTGAGGCCAATGCTGTGCTCAAGGCCCGCTACTATGCCAAGGCCGCATCGATGCTGACGTTGGCTGATGACAGTGGGCTGGAGGTGGATGCTCTTGGCGGTGAACCGGGGGTGCATAGCGCACGATATTCCGGGGCTGGCGGCCCTCGCCACGTGGTAGACCAGGCCAATAATCGTTTGCTGATCGATAGGCTCGCCGACACGCCACCGTCGCAGCGTACCGCCCGCTTCGTTTGCACTATGGCTTTGGTGGCACCGGAGGGTAAGCAGCCAGGTCAGGTGGGCATGGTACTGGCAGTGGTTCGCGGCAGCATCGAAGGGCGTATCCTGACTCACGACGAGGCCGGGTCCGACGTGCGTGGCCGTGGCGAACACGGTTTTGGCTACGATCCGCTGTTTTTCGTGGCCAAACAGGACAAGACGACGGCCGAGCTTTCACCTCAGCAGAAGAACGCGATCAGCCATCGTGGCCGGGCGGCCCGCCTGATGTGGGATCGGCTAACGTCTTTGGCGTAAATGTTCAGCGATAGTCGCCCGCTCGCATTTCAGGGTCAAAGTCGATGCCGTTGCGCTTCAGCAGCGTACCCACAGCCTGGTGGAAACGGGCGATGGCAACGTTGTAACTGCGTATGGCGTTGACTTCGGCGATCTCCGCCGTGGACAGGTTTTGTTCGCCTCGGATTTTGAGGTCGATAAATGCTGGCGTCAACTCATGGCCGAACTCCACCTGCGCTCGCCTTGCACGCACCAAGTTGGCTTGGGCGATCCGTGCTTCTCGCGCCGCACCAATCGATTCGTATTGTGTGTCCAGTTCTCTCAACGCCTGCTTGACCTCGAAGATGGCGTTCTGTGCCGTGCGCTGGTAATTGATCACGGCGCCCAGCCGTTCAATCTTTCGCTGTGAGTACGCCGCCTCACCTGCCCGGTTGCCGATGGGCATTTCAAACAGCAGGCTTAGCAGGTAATCGATAAAATCGCCGTCCTCAAGGTTTTCGTAGGTGTCGGTTTCTGTCTGGGTGCTCAAACCATTGAATGTGATAGACGATGTCAGGTCGAGCACGGGCAGTCGCTGGTTGTCAGCCACACGCTGAAGGATGGTGGCATCGTTGATCTGCGACAGCGCCCGTTGCATGTCTGGGCGATTCTGCAACGCGGTCTTATATGCCTCATGCACGTTAAACCGAATCGGTTCGTCCACCATCTTATCGATGGGTACGATTACATCGTCGCCGGCCAGTGAAAGGTTGGGAGCGTATGCGAACGCTTTAAGACGGTCCGATGACTCAAACACCGCCTGCCTTGCTTGTAGTACGCGGAAGCGGGCCTCGGCCACGAACGCCCGTTGGCCGCTGATCTGTACGGAACTGGCATCGTAAATCCGTCTCGCTTCCATTTTCTTTAACGCTGCCTGTGCCTCGCGGTATAGGCGCTGCTCGATAAGTAGTGCATGGCGGGCCGCAACCAGATCCCAATAGATCTGTTCCGTATCACCGATTGTGGTCAAAAGCGACTGCCTTAGATCCGCGATGCTCTGATCACGGGCATTTTCAGCCAGCAAGATCTGTGAGCGGGTGATATCCCGTCCGAAATTGCGTAACAACGGTTGTTCTAGGCTGACCAATACGTCGGCGTCAAAATAATGACTGACGGTGAAGAACGATGGATTGCGGTAATTGCGCGTCAATTGGGTAGACACCGTGACCTGTCCGCCGGTGCCCAAGGTCTTGCGTATCCCGGTTTCCAGCGTGCGCGTATCTTGCCTGACACTGCCGAACACACCGAACCCGCCCAAGGTTGGTGGCTGGGGCGTGTCCAACTTGCTAAAGTCGAATCGGGCAAAGTAGATGGCGTCAAAGACCGCTTCTCGCTGTGTGATCTGGGTGTCACGGATGGCCGGCGCCAGCCGGGCCAAGCGGATGTTGAGATTGTTCGTCACTGCTAGTTTGATTACCTGCTCGAGCGTCATGGACACCAAGTTGACTTGCTCGCTACCGGTCAAGGTCTGGCCCAGCTCCATGGTCTCTAACGCGTTGGCTCCCAAGCCACTGATCTTGTCGATCTTGTCCATGCGTTTTTCCAGGTCTTTTTCAACCAAGCTGGGCGGACGATGGACTTCAACCAGCTGGGCGTCACGCACCGCTGTGAGGTAGGTTTGATTGTTGTGAATAAGCGTTTTGCGCAGAGACTGCTCGATGTCGCGGCTAAGTGGGTGTACGCAGCCGCTGGCCAGAAGAATTGTCGCAGTCACCGTGGTACAGGCCAAAAGGCCGAGTAAACCCCTGAACATGGGCTGCGATCATAAGTGCAGCGGTTACATGCGTCAACGCTTGCCGTACGATGTACGAAAGCGATTGGTGCGCCTCGCGCGATTGCGGTGCTACAATATGCCGCTGCGTTCAGTATGAAGGAGAAATCCCATGGCTCGCAAGATGACGATGACCGAGAAGATCTTGGCTGGCCATGCCGATGTGGCGCAGGTGACCGCCGGCGAAAACGTCTGGGTGGATGTAGATATCCTCATGACCCACGACGTCTGCGGCCCGGGGACCATTGGCATATTTAAAGAGCGGTTTGGTGAACATGCCAGGGTCTGGGATCCCGACCGTGTCGTGATTATTCCGGACCACTTCATTTTCACAGCCGACGAGAAGTGCCATCGCAACGTGCAGATTCTGCGCGACTTTGTCCAGGAGCAGGGCCTCAAGTACTACTACGACCCGGATTTTATCAATACGGAAGCAGGCTCGGGCTTTCCCAATCCCTACCGGGACCCGACCAACACCAACTACAAGGGCGTCTGCCACAAAGCGCTGCCTGAAGAAGGGCATATTCGGCCGGGAGAAATTTTGTTGGGCACAGACAGCCACACCTGCACCGCTGGCGCGTTCGGACAGTTCGCCACCGGCGTGGGTAATACGGACGCGGCGTTTACACTCGGCACTGGCAAGACATGGCTCAAAGTGCCGCCGACGATCAAGTTCGTTTTTCATGGGCAGATTCCGCCGTACCTGACCGCCAAGGACCTGATACTGGCGGTGATCGGTGAAATTAGTGTTTCCGGGGGCACTTACAAAACGTTGTACTTTGCCGGTGACGGGGTCAATAGCCTGACGCTGGAAGACCGCATGACATTGACCAACATGGCCATCGAGGCCGGCGGCAAGAATGGCGTGTGTGATGTGGATGAAAAAACGCTGGCTTATGTCCAATCGCGCAGCACCCGGCCCGATTGGCAGGTTTATGCAGACGATGATGGCGCTGACTACGACGGCGTATACGAATGGGATATGCAAATGCTTGAGCCGTTGGTCGCCAAGCCGCATTCACCGGACAATCGGGCGACGGCCCACGAATGCCAAGACGTGCAACTCGACCGGGCCTACGTCGGATCCTGTACGGGCGGAAAGATTACGGACATGATCTTCGTCGCCAGTGTCCTGGAAGGTAAGCAGGTGAAGATTCCAACATTCGTCGTGCCCGGATCGACGGAGGTACACGCGGACATGCTGCGGCTCAACGTCAACGGCGAGCCCTGCCAGGCTGGTGAAAAAAGTGTGTACGAGGTGCTCGAAGCCGCCGGTTGTCAACTGGCCGCATCAAGCTGCGCCGCATGCCTAGGCGGACCGAAGGACACGTTCGGTCGACTCAACGAGCCGATCAACTGCATCAGCACCACCAACCGCAATTTTCCCGGCCGTATGGGTCACAAAGAAGCGGGCGTCTACCTTGCCTCACCGCTGACCGTTGCCGCTAGTGCTCTGACGGGGCACGTGACCGATCCTCGCCAGTTTGTGGCCGAACCGATCGCCACGGGTGGTGCGGGGTTGGTTTGATGCGTATTGGCTGAAGCGAGTGGTCAGAGCCGTGTGGATAAGTTTCTCCGCCTGACGCAATTTGCTCGCACATGGCTCACACATCGCTCATGAGCTGGTCGTAGAAACTGACAAAGTTATCGCGTTCTTCGGTAGCGCGCCATTGCATGGAGGCGCGGGGGTGACGGTTAAGCTGGCCTGTGAGGTTATAGGGAACCAGCGGACCCCACTCAACGGTTTCTCGCAGTTTCAACATGTGTTCCTGCAACAGCTTCAAGATGGGCCGAAGCTTGAACTTGGGATTGCGCAGGAAGCCAAGGAGCAATTCCATGGGACAGTTGCCTGCTCCCCGGCCAAGGCCGGCCATGGCGGCGTCAGCGCGATTGCAACCGAGGATGATTACTTCAATCGTATTGGCGAAAGCCAACTGCTGATTGTTGTGGGCGTGAATGCCAACCTGCTTATCGGTGCCGACATCCGTTTGGGCGAGTTCTTCAAGCGCTTGATCAATCTCGGTCTCGGCTACGGTGGAGATGGCCATGAGATTGCAGGTGGTTTCATAGCCCATTTCGTGAGCATGCTGTACCATTTCCACCGCTTCGGGAATCTGATTGACGTAACAGGCTACGCGGATGACGTCGAGGACGCTTTAATCGCAAGGTTCGATCTGCGTTTTCCAGTCGCTCTTGCTGGCGTCGGCCATGGCGGCGAGTTTGAGGTCGGTCTTTTCAGCATCGTGGTCGCCTACGACCCGGCGCATGTCCTGCTCGTCGCAGTGGCGCCAAGGGCCGAACTTGTCCCTAGGGAACAGTCGCGGGGCGTTCTTGTAGCCGATTTTCATGTAATCGAGCCCAGCAGCGACGCAGGTGTCATATACGGCCCGGACGATCTGGTCGGAGAACTGGTGGTCGTTGATGAGCCCGCCGTCGCGGATGGTGCAGTCGAGCACTTTAAGTTGCGGGCGGTATGTGATCTAGGGAGCGGTATCGTTCAACCTTTGTCCTTTCCTCTCATGGCGGGCAAACCGTCTATTGCGGCCGAACTATCGCAACAATACAAGCAGCCGATGGTGTATAATGCGCGCCATGGCGGACAGTTACAGGAATAAAACTGACGAGCAGTGGCAGGCGATGCTGACGCAAGAACAGTTTCGCGTAGCCCGGCAAAAGGGCACGGAGTCGGCGTTCACGGGCCAGTACTGGGACACGAAAACACCCGGTATGTACCACTGTGTCTGCTGCGGGCAGGTGTTGTATGACTCGTCGACAAAATTTGATTCGGGCACAGGCTGGCCGAGTTTTTTTGAAGCGGCCGACAAGCAGGCGGTTGCATCGCAGTCTGATTGCAGCCACGGCATGGTGCGAGTCGAGGCGTTATGCAGCAAGTGCGGTGCCCACCTTGGGCATATCTTTACCGACGGGCCGGTGCCGACGGGCCAACGTCATTGCATCAACTCGGCATCGCTGGAACTGAAAGAGAAGAAGTAAATAGATAGCGACCGCAGGGCATAACCAGCAGCGGGAAAGGAATGGCCCATGATTGTGGATCGAATGGAAAATGCCAGCGCTTACCATCAGCTTGGAAAGTCTTTGGCCGAGGCGTTGGATTATCTGGGCAGTACGGATTTTTCCAAGGTCGAAGCGGGACGCCACGACATTGACGGCGACCGATTGTTCGCGATTGTGCAACGTTATGAACCCAAGCCGTTGTCGGAGATTATCTGGGAGTCACACCGGCGGTACATCGATGTGCAATATGTGGTCGAGGGTACGGAGCGGATGGGTTATGTGAATCTAGGTGATGGAGGCATGACCGTCACCGAGGACAACTTCGAAAGCGACTACATTTTCTACGATGCACAAGGGGAGTTATTTGAGGTGCAAGGCGGTACCTTTGTGATTTACACGCCACAGGACGTGCACGCGCCTAGTCTGGCGCCAGCCTCGACCTCTGCCGGCGCGCAGGTGCTCAAGGCGGTGGTAAAGGTACAGGTCAACGAGTCGTCGGGTCCCTGCGGGTTCTGAGTGATGACAGAAAGTTTTGCCATGCAACTGGGCATGGAGCCCTACGAAACCTACTGGGCTCGGGGTTGGGTGGCTGTGGAAGGCATCTACCAGCCCGAGGAGGTTGACCGGATAGCGGAATTGGCGATTTCGATCGGCCAGCGACAGATCGATGAGGGGACGCAGTACACCGTCGACGTTTCGCCCGACGGGGCGCAAAAGGCACCGCGCAAGATCGATAACGTGTTTACGGTAGATGAGCGATTCCAGCCTTTTGTTTTGGACCAGAGATTGCGTAGCGTGGTGGAGAAGTTGATCGGCCAGCGGCCGTTGTTGTTCAAGGATCAACTTTTCATGAAGCCGCCGCGGTTCGGTACGGCCAAGCCTTACCACCAGGATAACGCCTACTTTCGGATGAACCCGGCCGATCACGTGATCACGGCATGGATTGCGTTGGACGACGTAGACGAGAGCAACGGCTGTCTTCGTTACATAGATGGGTCGCATCTGGGGCCGATACTGCCGCACGTGATGGTGCCGGGCGAGCCGCACAATCAGGCGCCGCCGGCCGAGTTGATCGATCTGAGCAAGCAATCTCTGGCAGTGGTAGGCAAAGGCGGCGTTGTGTTTCACCACAGTAAAATGTTGCACACTTCAGGTAGAAATAAATCAAACCAATGGCGGCGCGGCTACGCTACGCACTGGGTGACCGCCGATGTGACTGACGAGACCGGTCGACTGGCCGAGGCGTATTTTCTCAAATCGGAGTATGCTGCCATGTTGCGGTGATGGGCATGGCACGAAAAAAGAAAAGGTAAAACCATGACGGAAGAACAGTCTTATTCGATGAAGGGAAAACGCGTTCTGGTCAGCGGTTCGGGGACGGGCATAGGCACGGGCGTGGCGCTGGCGTTTGCTCAAAGGGGCGCAGACGTGGTGTTTCACTACAGTCACAGCGAGGCTGGCGCGGTAAAAGGCGCTGAGCAGGCACGGGCGATGGGGGTGAAATCCGAAGCATTTGGCGCGGACTTTAACGATATCGACCAAGTGCATGGCTTGGCTGGCAAGGCCATCGACTTTCTCGGCGGAGTTGATGTGCTGGTCAACAACGCAGGGATTACCATGAATGCGCCTTTCGAAGAGGTGACGGTGGCGCAGTTCGATACGTTGTACAACGTAAACATCCGGGCAATGTTTTTCCTGACACAGGCAGTGTCCATGGACATGCTCAAACGGGACAAGGGCGCCGTGATCAACCTGTCGTCGGTGCATGCTTACCATGGGTTGACCGAGCACACGATTTACGCCGGCACGAAAGGCGCTATTGTGGCCTTTACGCGGGTACTGTCTCTGGAGATGGCGCCGAAAGGAATACGGGTCAATGCCATCGCTCCGGGCTGGATTGTGGTGGAGAACCACCACAAGGCGATGGGTGAGGACTTGGATCTGGATGAGGCGGCGTACAACATACCGGCGGGATTTGTCGGCCAACCGCACGACATCGGTGAGTTGGCATTATTCTTGGCATCCGATGCGTCACGGTATATCGTGGGCCAGACGTTGGTGGTTGACGGTGGGCAGATGTCGATAATGGCTAACATGGGTGATTTCCGCCAACGACGGCAGTGGAAGTTTGGCAAGGACTACGTGCCCGCTTCGTGAATCAACACTCTGCTAGGTGAGCCATTGATGCGATTGAGATTTCTTGGCGCTAACGGACAAGTGACCGGTTCCCGGTACCTGCTGGAAGCAGCAGATCAACGCATCCTGATCGATTGCGGCATGTTCCAGGAGCGGCGTTACCAGGGTCGCAACTGGCAGACACCGCTGGTGAAGCCCGGGTCGGTGGATTGGTTACTGCTGACGCACGCCCACTTGGATCATTGCGGATTGATTCCTCGCCTGGTGGACCACGGATTTGATCGACCGATCATCACCACGGCGCCTTCGGTTGACCTGGCAAAGATCATCATGGCCGACTCAGCGCGGATCCAGGAAGAGGATGCGGCATACAAGCAAAAGCGTCACAAGAAGGAAAAGCGCAAGGGCACGTATCCGGCCGTGCCGCTATACGGGCGAGAGGCAGCCGAGCGGGCGGCGAAGTTGTTCAAGCCCGTACGTTACAGCGAGCCGATGGGGCTGGGCGAGCACGTGACCGTGACGTTTCACGAAGCGGGCCATATCCTTGGGGCGGCAATCGTCGAAATAGAGGTGCGCGAAAACGGCATTAAAAGGCGCGTGATTTTTTCCGGTGATATCGGTCAGTGGGACAAGCCGCTGGTCGGCGATCCGACGCTGCTCAAGGCGTGCGATTACGTGGTTATGGAATCGACGTACGGTGATCGCAATCACCCGGCCGGCGATGACGCGCAGACGCAGCTGGCCAAGGCGATTAACCAAGCCGTGCATCGCGGCGGTAACGTGATCGTGCCGACCTTTGCCGTCGAGCGTGCCCAGGAGTTGATTTATCACCTGGGCCGACTGGTGCACGAGCGGCGTATCCCGCAGGTTCGCGTTTTTCTAGATAGCCCCATGGCGGTGGACGTCACGGATGTGTTTCGCCGACACCGCCAGTATCTGGACGACAAGACGCAGGCACTTATTGATGCCCGCCAGCCGCCGCTGCGTTTTCCGGGATTGACCATGTCGCGGAGCGTGGATGAGTCCAAAGCCATCAACAGCGTCTCGGGTTCAAAGGTGATCCTGTCCACGTCAGGCATGTGCACGGCCGGGCGAATCAAGCATCATCTTCGCGCCAACATCGAGCGGCCGGAATCGACGATTCTGTTCGTCGGCTACCAGGGCCGAGGTACATTGGGCCGGCAGATCATGGCGCGCCGCGGGAAGGTGCGGATTCACGGGCGATATTTCAGCGTGCGGGCCAAGGTGTCACAACTTTGTGGGTTCAGCGCTCATGGAGATCGCGACGATTTGCTGCGTTGGCTGGGACATTTCGACGATGTGCCCAGGCAGGTATTCTTGGCGCACGGGGAAAAAGAGGCCGCTGCATCGCTGATGAACTCCGTTCAGTCACAATTGGGATGGTCGGTGAGTGTGCCGCAGTTCAAACAGGTGGTAACGCTGGCATAGCCGGTCGGTAGTGATCAAGGCGTGAGAGTTTGGGGCGGTTCTGTGGTGGGCGGCGATACGCTCTGAAAATCATCTGTAAGGTTGTCTTCAATATGTGTTTGTGTGGATTTAGCAGTATCGTTCTGTCGCTGCCGGTATTGCTTGATTTGCGAGTTGGCGAAGATTGCCACTAACCCCAGTACGATCAGCAGCACAAGGAGAGTGATGTACCATCGGGTATTGTGAACACCTTTCGCGCTGGATGGATAGGCCGGCCGTTGGGTGAACTGGCGACTCTGGGCATGGGTGAGACGCATTCGAGTATTGATCGCCCAGCCGGAGCCTTCCAGGATAGCGCTTAGATCGCGGTGACGCAATTTGAGAATGGCCTGTATGGCGGTGGGAAGTAGGACCGCCAGAACTGCGCCGCCCAGACCAGCAATGATGGCCCAGATACTCAGGTCGGCCAGTGTTTTGGTGATGTAGACGACTGCGGAACCCAGTGCGGCAAACGCCAACCCCCCGCCAGCAAGCAATCCGCCGGCCATGAGGCCGCGATTTTGGGCGGCCGCCTGCGGTTGCTGCCCGGCGGTCTGTACCTGGGTCATTGTCTGCTGGGTGGCGGTGTCGAGCTGCTTTTCGGCGCTACCGGTCATCTGTTCGAATTTACCGCTGACCAGCCTGCCCATACGCTTGAAGGGGGCGACCATGGCTTCGCTGAAACTGATTGGATTCTCGACGATCTGTACCACGCGGGCGCCCCATTCTTGGCCATCCACATCAATGAAAATGCCACGCTTGCCGACCGCGAGGTTGCCCTTGCCGTGGGCGGTGACAGGCACCGCCATTTCGGCGGACACTGGGCTATCGTGCCGTTCGATCTGTACGTACAAGACGCACATGGCGCTGCTGGACGTGCTCTTGGCGTGCTCCGCTCGGTTTTCCGTTTTGACCGCCAGATCAAAGCGGCGCCCATCCATGATCAGTGTGCCGGCCTCGAACATGGCACGGCGATCGGGGTTGTACAGGTGGGGAAAGCTGACAAAGTTGTTGGCTAGGTCGAGCAGGTGGGCCTGATACAACACGAGTTGTTCCACCAAGCGGACGCTGTCCATCTGTAGGGTGGTTTCCCGGCTTTGCTCGATGAGTTGACGCACGGTGTCGGCGTAGCCGCCCTGCCGGTAGTCACGCAGTTTGTCGAGGCCCAGTGCAGCGACAGCGTCAGCAGGTTTGGCGCGCATCCAGGATTCGTAGGCGGCAAAATGTTCAATGACACCCTGCCACTGTGCTTCCGTGAGTTGGGATACTTCCTGGCCGAGCACTGGGACAAGCACGCTGTTGCGTAGTTGTTCAAGGCCATCCCGTTCCAGTGGGTTGATCGGCTTTTGGAAGTCTAGCTTTCCGCCAGGATCAGCCTGCGCCAATGGCGCCTGGCGTACGAATTGAGTGATGGCATTGGGATCAGCCACGTCAGTCTGCGCTACGTCTGAATCGGTTGGTGGCATATGGCCAGCCAGTCGCGGGTCGAATGCCACACCACGGCACTGGGCGAAATACTGATCCAGCCGATCACGGCAACTTGTAAGTAGATCAAATGCGGTCGCCGTGTCGTTACCGAGCGGGTAAAGGCCGGGGTCGTTGCCGCACCCTCGGTCGTGCCAATCGAGGTGAGCGTCCATTTGGGTGAGAAACTGGTTGATCTCGGCGGCGCTGATGCCATTTTGGCCGCTGGGATGGTGCGTGCCACCGGTCGTGGCAAGGACGTCGGTGATGAACTGTCTTACGGTTTCGTCCTGCGTCGCCTGAGGCAGTACGACGCCCGCTTCGCTGACAGGCATGGCTTCAATGCGCGATTTAATACTACGAATCTGCCCTAGACTGATTTGCGTGCCATTGGGTTGGTCGAGCGTGTTGAGCATCTTCACGGTGGCGGTATGGATTTTCGCACCGTCGGCGGTATGGGTGTTGATGGCACTGATATGCAGCACATCACTGCGTTGGGCGATGCCGGTAGAATCGCTGAGTTGCGCGAGTAGCCATTGGATGGCCTGTTCCAGTTCACTGATGCGAATTCGACCGTTATTGTCAATATCCACCAAGTTGAAAAATATCGGATCACCGCGAAGGCTGGCGATAGGAGCGCTGGTGGTGACCCAGTGCGCCTCGTCGAGATCGAGCGCGTGAGCCAGGTCCGCGGCATCAGCCAGTTCGAGCTGATACGTGCGGCCAAAACGACGGAACGTCATGGCGCCATGGGTGGACACGGTTGATCCTTGCGATGAAAAGTGATGGGACTCAGGGCAAGAATATCATTGCTCTATGATTGACTCAAGGTACGCTTCCATAGGATAGGCCTTGTGGGCAGGTGCGAGGCAAGTGAGGTTGGGTTACACGCCAGTCGCCAGGTGTAAGGCAATGCGACATGCTTGGCAGTACTCGTAAAGGTTCAGCGATTCATCCACGGTATGTGGATTTTCCTGGCCAGCGCCCATGGTGACGGTGGGGATGCCGTGGACGTATAGCCAGTTGGCATCGAGGCCCCCGTCGACCACGGCGTGATGGGGTTTGTCGCCGACGGCGTGGATGGCTGCTTCAGCGGCTTTTACACAGGGCTCAGTCTTTTTCAGTTCAAACGCCTCGTAATCAAGTTCGACATCGATGTTGACCGTGCCTGTTTGGCCGGCGACGTTGGTTACGCGGCCGAGTGCATCCTTGAACGCGGTGGAGAATGCATTGAGCATGCGTTTGCGAAAGCGCGGGGTGTGGCTGCGCACTTCGGCGTGAAGGACTGCGCGATTGGAAACGACATTGGTCGAGCCGGGCGCGTTGAAGTGGCCGATGTTGCTGGTGCCCCACCCGCCGAGCTGGCCCTGTTTGCGGACGCGTCCAAGCCAACCGCCGCGGTGCAACTGGGCAATGGCAAGACCGGCGATGGTGATGGCACTGATGCCGTCCTGGGGACGAAGCCCGGCGTGGGTAGCGATGCCCTGAATGTCGATGATCATGCGGTAGGCGCCGGTCCCCCCCATGGTGAGCTTAGAGGATGACCCGCCGTCAAAGTTGTACGCCAGCTTTGGCTTGCCAAGCATGGTTGCTGTCAGATAGCGGGCGCCGTACAGCCCGGTTTCCTCCTGCACGGGAAAGAAGAGGGTCAATGGGGGATGGGACAATTTGTTTCGGATCAGATGCAATCCGGTACTTAGCGCGACCGCGACGCCCGTGCGATTGTCTGCGCCCAGGCCAGTGCTCGAATCGACGCTAGTGATGCGGCTTCCGCGCCGGCGTGGCTTGCAGCCGGCACAGATGGGTACGGTGTCGAGATGCCCTACGAGCATGCGCCGAGGATGGCGATTCAATCCTCCGGTGCCGGGCAGTTTGACGATGAGGTTGCCCATCTGGCCGCCGATGGGGCTTCGCTTGTGGGCCAGGTCTGTTTTGATGGCTGACGCCGGCACGCCGGCCTGGCGCAGTTGGGTCGTGACAAAACGTGCGACCTTTTCTTCTTCGCCGCTGATTCCGGGGATGGCCAATAGACGGGTCAAAAGCGTAATGGATCGGTTCAGATCGGTTTGTGACAAGGTGGTATCGCAGGTCATGATGATGGCTGATCAAATAGTTCGGTAGGATCAAGTTTTTTGAACAGGATAACCGGGTCGCCAAGGGGATGGCCTTCTTCAATGGGAGTGGCGGCGTCGGCCCAGGGCAGCGGGTTGGCGTCAAGGCCGAGCATGCCGGTACACTTGTGGGCTGAGAACGGCAAGAAGGGCGCCATCAGCGTGGCCAGAGCCTTAACAGATTGAATACAGATGTTGATTGTCGTGGCACAAGCATCGGGGTCCTGCTTGCGCTGTTTCCAAGGTGCTTTGTCCTCGAAATAGCCATTGCATTCTCTGGCCAATGACATCACCTCCGCCATGGCGTTTTTAAAGTGCAGGGCGTCCAGTTGCTCGGTTGCCTTGTCGGCGTACTCGGTGATGGCGGCGAACTGTCGTCGGTCGCGGTCGTTGCATTTGCCCAGGGGCGGCACCTTGCCATCGAAGTACTTGTCGGCGAAGGTAAGCGTGCGGTTGATGAAATTGCCCAGTGCCGCCAACAGTTCGCCATTGTTGCGAGTGATAAAGTCGTCAATGTCAAAAGTACTGCGCTGGTTTTCCGGCGCGATGGCGGTGAGGTAATAGCGCAGCGGATCGGGGTCGAACGTTTGCAGATATTGCTGGATCCAGATGGCGGCGCCGCGGCTTTTACTTATTTTCTGTTCGTCCTGGCCGGGGAACTTGATGTTCAAAAATGCGTTGGCGACCACCTGCCATGGTAACTGGTAAGAACCCTCCGCCATGAGCATGGCCGGCCAGATCATGGCGTGGAAGACGGTATTGTCTTCGCCGATGAAATGAACGATGCGACAATCGGGATCTTTCCACCATCGCTGGTATTGCTGCCAGTCGCCGTCCAGTTGTTCGCAGAGTTTGGAGGTGAATGAAACGTAACCGATAGGCGCATCGAACCAGACGTACAGTGCCTTGCCGGCAGCATCGGGGTCATCGAGCGGAACAGGTACGCCCCATTCGAGGTCGCGGGTCATGGCCCGCTCGGGCAGTCCTTGGTTAACCTGGCCAAGTGTGAAATTGAGCACGGCCTGTCGCCAGGCAGGCGAATCGGT
>Ga0310124_10000454_pt1 | contig 28418 bp, 22 predicted proteins | sample CB11b_AW_Bot5_MG_FD_203507 | JGI IMG/M metagenome (GOLD analysis project Ga0310124, IMG submission 203507) | Marine microbial communities from Western Arctic Ocean, Canada - CB11b_AW_Bot5 | ecosystem: Environmental > Aquatic > Marine > Oceanic | place: Canada: Western Arctic Ocean | collected...
GATGCGGACATCGACATCGACTCCCTGGTCGAGCAGTGCGCGCACGGCGTCGACGTCATCGACGCGCACCGCGTCGATGAGCGGCGAATCGGCGTTCGCCAAGGCCGGTGACGACCAGCCAACGGCGACCAATGCGAGGAGGGCGACCAGCGTCGCTCGTAACAGTGTCATGTCAATCTCCGCAGTGCCGTGTCTCTACGACGAACTTCCAGCGACCCAAGTGCCACCAGAATCTGGGCTCTCGACCACCAGGTGCGCACATGCGCGCCTCGCGGGCGCGGAGTGAGGCCTTCCGGGATCCCCGCGGAGCGTCCGCGTGGGGTTCGGGGCGCAGCCCCGTCTAGTTAAAGCTCCGCCAGCCGCCCCGTGCTATCCGACACCCTGTCGACGTGCGCACCTACCTTGTCGAGCAAGGTGACACCCAGATTCATGAACGGCGTGTCGAGCTCGTACACCATGTGGCGTCCGCCCGCGAGCTGTCCGCAACCGCCGCCAACCAGCGTGACCGGCAGGTTGTACGGCGTGTGGTGGTCACCGTCGCCCATGCCCGTGCCATACAGCAGGATGCTGTGGTCCAGCAGAGTGCCGTCGCCATCCGGCGTGTTGTGCATCCGCTCGACCATACCCGCGAACAGAGACATCTGATGCGTATTGATCTTCGTATATTGCTCGATGTTGTGCGGGTCGAGTTGGTGGTGCGACACGCTGTGATGTGCCTCCGGCACGCCGATGTTGGGATACGTGCGCCCGCTGAGCTCGCGCGCCATCTGGGTGCAGCTCACCCGGGTGACGTCGGCCTGATAGGCCAGCACCAGCATCTCGAACAGCAGCGACACGTGCTCGTCATAGTCATCCGGCACGCCACTCGGCTGCTCCACCGGCGGAAGCGGGGTGGTGGCGTTGCTCTGCTCTGCCCGCTGGATCCGCCGTTCGATCTCACGTACGGCGTCGAGATATTCCTCGACCGACGTCCGGTCTCGCAGACCCAACCGCCGCTCGAGACGACCGATGCTCTCGGTCACCGAGTCCAGGATGCTGCGGTCGGTCTGCATCTGCGCCAGTCGTGCCTCGACGCTGCCGCCATCGCCGAACAGACGCTGGAACACGACGCGCGGGTCGCGCTCGTGCGGCAGGGGTGTGGTGGCAGTGCGCCAGGAGGTGGAGTTCTGATACGTGCAGCTGTACCCGTTCTCGCAGTTGCCGACCGTGAAATTCGACTCGGTGGTCAACTCGAGCGACCGTAACGAGGTGTCGGCGCCCAGGGTGTCGGCCGCATACTGGTCGATAGTCTTGCCCGCCTCGATGTCGGCCCCCTCGGTGCGTTTTGGCAGCACGCCGCTCAACCAGCCGCCATGCGCGCGGGTGTGCACCCCGCCCCCTTCGTTGGTGCTGACGAGCCCGCGATTGGACAGGCCACTCACCACCACCATCTGTTCGCGATAGGGCTCCAGCGGCTTGAGAGTGGGAGACATCTCGAAACCCCGTCCCCCGCCACCGACCGGATGGAAATTCGGCAGGAACATGCCGTTCGGTGCATACACGAATCCCAATCGCGGCAGTGGATTCGCGGCGGTGCGGGCAGTGGCCGTCAGGGCCGGCGCCATCGCGTCCAGGAACGGCAGGGCGACGGTAGCCCCGATGCCACGGAGTACGGTGCGGCGTGGGAGCACCTTCTTGGTAACGATCATGACTCGCTTCTCCTGTGCAGGAACGGATAGCTGTTCACGATGCCAACGATGATCGCGTGCATGCCGTAGTCGTCTACGGACGCCTCACGCACGATGCGCCGAACGGCCGGCATGTCGTAGTAGTCGAGACCGCGGCCAAGGGCATAGGTCAGCAGTTTCTCGGTCACGGTGGTGGCGAACCGATCGGGTCGCTCGACCAGTGCCTCTCGCAGTTCAGCCACCCCATCGAACGCCGTGCCGTCCGGCAGCATCCCAGACGTATCCAGCGCGTTGAACGACTCGTCCACCTCGCGCGACCGCCCGATAGCGTCGAACCGCTCGAGCGCGAAACCGGCCGGGTCAATCATCGAGTGGCAGGCCGCGCAGACTGGATTGGCGCGATGCGCCGACATCCGCTCACGCATGGTCGCCACCTTCGCCTGCGTCTTCTTGTCGTTCAGCGCCGGAATATTGGGCGGTGGATCCGGGGGCGGCGTGCCCAGGATGTTGTTTAGAATCCACTTCCCGCGGAGCACCGGCGAGGTACGGATCGCGTGCGACGTCAACGTCAGAATACTGCCATGGCCCAGTAGACCGCCACGCGGGCTACCAACCGGCAAACTGACCCGACGGAAGTGGCTACCCTGGACGTTCGGAATGTCGTAGTGGCCGGCGAGCCGCTCGTTCAGAAACGTGTAGTCGGCGGTCAGCAGGTCGAACACCCCGCGATCGTCACGAATGATGCTGTCGAAGAACAGCTCGGTTTCGCGCAACATCGCCTGGCGCAACGTCTCGTCGAACGCCAGCGAATACGGGTCACCGGGCCGAACCGCCTGCTCGAGGTTGCGGAGGTGCAGCCACTGGCCAGCAAAGTTGCGGGTGACCGCCTCCGACCGCGGGTCCGCAATCATCCGACGCACCTGCTGTTCGAGGGTGGCGGCGTCGCTCAACGCCCCGCTCTCCGCCAGCGTCAGCAGTTCATCGTCCGGAATCCCACTCCACAAGAAGAACGAGAGCCGGGAGGCCAACTCCAGGTCGGTCACCCGATACGGCGTGGCCGGCGACACCCCGCCCGGGTCCGCCTCGATACGCACCAGGAATTCCGGGCTCACCAGCAATCGGCGAATGCCGAGTTCAATGCCGTCCTCGAAACTTCCACCGTCCGCGCGGCCCATCTCGTAGAAGTCGAGCAGCACCGCGAGGTCTGTGTCCGCCACCGGGGCGCGATACGCGCGACGCGCCAAGGTCGACAGGATGGTCCGGGCGCAGCCCGGCTCGTCCGCCGGGGTGGCCGGACGGCACGTGAAGATACGCTCACGGCTCGGGGTCTGACCGGGACCACGGGCATCGTGGGGTCCAGCGATCGTCACTGTGCTGACAAACGGCAGGCTGCCACCGGGGCCACCAGCGTTCCCCGCCGTCCGCGGATTCTGAAAACGCTCCCGCACCTGCTCCACCAGCACCGGCGGGTTCCGTGAAAATGCCACCCCCACGTCGTGCCGCCCGGCGTCGACCGGCACGCGCAGGTTGAGCTGAGAGCTGGTCACATACGGATTGGCCTCGCCCTCTGGCGGGGCCGGCCCCAGGACGTAATGTTCAACCGGCTGGCCGTCCACCGTAACCTCCAGCCGATGCTCCTCTCGCAACCCGCGGTTGCCGTTCAGCTGGATACGTAGGTCGTAGTCGGCATCGATCGGAAACAGATAGTCCACCAACATGCCGCCACGCGTGCCAAACGGCAGCCCGTCCGCACGCTGATGTTGCTGTTCGTCCTGGGCGGCACGGAACGTCTCGGAGACGGCCGTGGGCGGCGGGCTCCCCACCGCCAGCCGGCTGATCGATCGGCTCGCCGTCAGATACCGCTCCAGCAGCGCCTGTGACATCCGCAACACGCCGCCGATGTTGTCGAACCCGAAGCTGGCGTCATCCGCGGGCAGAAAGTCGTCAACCTCGATCTCGAGCGCCAACAGATCTCGAATGGCGTTGCGGTATTCGGCCCGGTTCAACCGGTGGAAGGTGGCCGTCCGACCTGGGTCCGGCGCCGCCATCCAGTTGTCGTCCAGTTGCGTCTTGAGCCAGGCACGGAAGCCGTCCAGTGTGGCGTCATCAGGCCGCGGGCGTCCGGCCGGCGGCATTAATCCGGCGCGCAGCTTGCGCACCACCTGCTCCCAGTGCGCTGCGCCGTCGCCAATCCTGTTCAGATCGAGCGTATCGAGAGTGAGTCCCACGGCTCGCAACTGCGACACCAGTGGACTGCTCGCAGCGCCGGTGCCGGCAACAAGGCTTTCGCTGTGACAGGTCACGCAGTACTGGTCGAGCAGGGCGCGGTAGGCGGCCGGGTCCGACCCAGGTGCAGGTTGCCCGAGAGCAGGGCGAACCGCGCACAGCCACAGGGCCGCGAGTGCGCACGCACGAAGACGTGTGAAACGGCTAGTCATCGGTGCGATGTGGACGTCTCGCCGCTCAAGGCGACACGTCCTCAGTGAAGCTGATCGTAGACCGTACGGGCCACGCGAGCAAGGTAGACCGGCGTGTCGGACTACGGCACGGTGGGATGGCCGGCGCCGGCGCGTGTCGGAAAGCGGTCCGCAAAGGCCTGGCTGGGCCGAACCGACACGGCCATGCTCTCTGAGGAATGGGGCGGGACAAGAAAGAGCGCGGCCAGCCCATGCGACTCAGCGAAGCGCATGCCAGTGTCCGGTCCCAACACGTAGAGCGCGGTCGATAGAATGTCGGCGACGAGCGGGTCGTCGTGCCAGACGGTGACCGACGTATGTCGGTAGAGCGTATGGCCAGTGCGTGGGTCGAGGATGTGGGCGATCGGTTCCCCATCGACCTCGAGCGTGCGTTCTGATGCGCCGCTGGTGGCCAGCGAGCCGGTAGCGAGGACGACCTCCATCGCCGCCTCATACCGGCGCGCCGGGTGCGCCACGTCGACCGACCAGCGTCCGGACGACGGGGCCATGCCGGATACGGCCACCTGGCCACCCAGGTCGACCCGCCAGACTGCGTCCCCCCCCAGGTCCACCTGCAGTCGACGTAACGCCTCTCCCTTGCCGAACGCGCCGGCGTCCAGCGTGGCGTCGACCAGACGCGTCACCCGGCAGGCGTCCGGATCGGGGTCAGCCTCGAAATGTCCGAAACCGGTCACCGCCCAAGCCGCCGCCAGCCGGTCCGCCGGCGGGCGGCGGCCATGCTCGCGAAGTCCCCACACGTCGATCAACGCACCGACACCGGGGTCGAACGCTCCCGCGGTCGTCCGATGCCAGTGGGTCAGGGTGGGCCAGAGCGCGCAGACCTCAGGCCCCAGTTTGAACGGTTGTCCGACCGGATGGCGATTCAGCCGACTCAGCTCGCTGGCGTACCGCCACGTACTGAGGGTGGCTTCGGTCCGCTCGAGGCTCCTGACCATGCGCTCGAGTTGTCGCACGGCGGCGGCTCGGTCCGTCGACTCGACGGCGAGGGTCGCCCGGGTGCCCATCAGATACAGCGTGCGCTCGACGCTGACCGAGCCGGCGGCGATGACTGGATATGGAGGGAGGTAGGACAGGGCGCCGAGCGCGAGAAGCACCGCCGCGCGGCTCACGTCGAGAGGCCGGCCTGGCGCGGCACAGTGGACGTCGCCATCGACGAGACCCGGCTGATACGCCACCCGATGACGAGATGCAGGCTATAGCCAGCCACGAAGACCACGCTGGTCGATATGTGGGCCCAGAGCATGACGGTCACAGCGGTCGGGGTCGAGGCCACCTGCAGCAGGTAGCCGGACAGCGCCATCGTCGAAAAGCTGATCAGAGACATCCAACCGGAGCGACGATTTTCGGCCACCGGTGAGGTGAGCTTCTTGAGCGTGTGCGAGCGGAACAACATGCCAAAAAACGCGATAAAGAACGGCGCCGCCAACAGGTGCAACGAGAGCATGGCCGGCTGCCACGGATGATTGATGACCGAGAACGGGTCCACCGCGGTCACGAAGTACTTCATGTAGAAATACACGGCGCCGGTCACGGCAACCGCACCGTGCAACGCGTTGAACGCCCACTGCTCCCACCACTTCATCGGGTCACCGCTCCAACTGCTCTTCCGACAACTCCAACACCCGGTCGATGGCCAACACCCGTCGTACGGCGGCGTTCGTCGCGCCGGCCGTCAAGGTAGCGCCAGCAATCGGACGAATCGCCCGCTGCACCGCCAGATCGTCGTTCAACGCCTGCTGGTGGTACTGCTGCAACCAGCGTTCGCCGGCCTGATACTCGGTTGGCTCCAAAAACGCCGTCACGTCGATACGTTTCACCCGACCGTCGGACTCCAGGGAAATCAGCAAGCTCTCTCGTTTGGTCCGTACCACGTGGGTGTCGACATATGCACGTCCCACAATCCGTCCACCCTCCGTCGCCAGGTACCGTGCCACCAGCCCGCTCTCCACCTCGACGCCGGCCATTTCGCCGATCCGCGCCATTTGCGGCTGGGTCAGGAACACGCGTTCCGCCTCGACGGTGGCCTCGGGGAACACGGCGGCAAGCGCCTCTTCCCGTGTGATCCGGCCCCCCTGAGCTGCGGCCGACACGCCGGCCGTCGCCAACAGCAGCAACACCGATGTCATCCCGGACCGCATCATGCGGCGCCGGCCGGACGGGTCTGAAGACCCGCGGCTACGAACCTGGACGACGACCCTAGAAGGCATAACCCATGGCCAGGTTGAACTGGCTGATACCGGTGTCGGCGTCGTTGCTCACCCAGGCGTGATCCACCTTCACCACGATGTTCGCGATCGGTTTCAGCTCGACCCCGGCCGTGACATACGTGTTGTCAGTCGACAGGCTCCGGGCGAAGCCGACCGGCATCCGATCCTGGGTATCGACCTGCTCGTAGCGCACATATGGCGTGAGCGCCACCCCAGCAGAGTTCGTCTGAGAGAGCAGGTCGTAGCCGACCTGAATGTAGGCCCCTTGCATCCGCTCCCCAACACCTGTGTCCAGTACCTGATTCAACTGAGCCGCGTCGCCCAGATGCGCTCGGGCAAAAAGCCCGCGCACATCGAATCCACGCACCTGCGCCTGACCATGGACATCGAAGATGGTCGTGCGCACGCCGTACTCGGTACCGTCCAGGACAACCTGTCCCTGTCCGGAATCACCCGCATACAGACTGGCTCCGACAAATACGCCGGGGGTCGGTGTCACGTCGACGCGTCCTGTGAACGCCATACTCGTGGCTTTGGCTCGGCTGCCTTTCTGACGCCCGCTCCGCAACCCGCCAGAAGAGAAATCCACTCCGTCCAATCCGTTGATAACGTAGGCCCGGAACGCCACCCAATCGAACGCCCCGTAGACACCACCACCGTTTTCGCGCCAGGTCGACGGGATGATCCGGCTTTCGGTGACCGGCCGTTCGGCCCCGATGAACACCGTCGGCTCATGAAATTCGTTGACCAGGCCCATGGGCGCCAGCAGCATGCCGCCCCGTACGCCAAGGTGGTCGCTCGCCTGGTAGTCCAGGTAGGCGAACTCGACGAAGATTTCGTCCGCGTGCTCAATTTCGATTTCCGAGTTAAACAGGAACTTGTCGTTGAACCGATACCCGGCGTAGATGATCGCGCGTAGAAAATCGAACTGCGTCGTCCGGCCTGTCGGCGAACCGGCCTCACTCTCGTCGGCGAAATTCTCGAGGAGCATCTCTCCGTAGCCGGCGATCGAGACGCCACGGTCGCGACCATAGGTGGCCGCCGCTGACGGTGCCAACCCCAACCGCCGCGCGTCTTCGACACTGACTGGCTCGACATCCTCTCCGCTCCGCAAACGCTCGACTTCTTCGGCGAGTAGATCGAGGCGGCGCAGTACTTCCGCCAGATCGGGTTGCTGCTCGCCGGTCTCGGCGCCTGCCGGAGACCCGTTCGCCGGACCACGCGCGCCCGAATCTTCGCTCTCGTCGACATCGTCAGCCGCGGCCGGAGCGCGCGCGACCGCCGTGTCGACCGGTGTGGACTGGGAGTCATCGTCACGCTGGGTCTGTGCGGTCGCGGTGGTGGCGAAGGCACACAACGCCAGCGCCGACATGGTCCGTGTATGCCAGAAACGGCCCGGGCCCGTCCGTGCCGTCACGGGGCAGATCTCCAAGATGCAATTGCGCGCCTCGACGGCCATCTCTACACGCTTCACCGGTAAATGCGTCAACCCTCACGCGACCTGGTTTCAACAACGTTCAAAGGAAGCGGGGTGGGTCCCTGTCGTTGCCCGCCGGGTCTGGCCGCGCCCGCAGGCCCTTTCGTCTGCTCACGCTCAAAGCGAGACAAAATGAGATCCAATCTCACTTTCATTTCGCCACTATATATCCGACCATTTTTGTCGTCAATGGGAAATGAGACTGGATCTCAAAAACGCCGGCCGTGTGGCTGAGGCGGCGCGACTAGACCCACTTTGGCTGGACAGCTTGTGGGAAGGGAACGGAGGCGCTGGCACGCGTGCGCACCAGCACCTCCCCGCGTACGACATTGGTAGCGCCTGACCGAGCTGACTCTGTCGCGGTCCGGCGTCTTGACGACGGCTACTGCTCGTTCGAGGTACGAGCGGTCTGGTTCAGCAACAGCTTCTGCACCCGCCAGTTGTTCATGTCCGCGATGAACAGCACGTTCTCATCGCGGCAGGAAATACCGTGGATCCAGTTGAACTGCCCAGGCCCGCGACCAGACTCACCGAGGTAGCCAAGCATCTCGCCGTCCAGCGTCATCTTGTAGATCCGGCCCGGGTCCTCGTCCGACGCGAACAGATACTGCGTGTCGCCACCGGAAATACAGAGGCTCCACGGCGCGTGCGCATCAGGTCGGTTCGGGTTCTGGTTGCCAAGCACCGGCTGATAGCTCTTGTCGAACGGGACGGCCATGACGATCGATTTCAGTAGGTTGCCGTCCGAATCGTATTTCTGAATACGACGATTGGAGCGGTCAGCGACATACACGTTGCCGGCGCGGTCCACCTGCAGGCTGTGCGGCAGGCGGAATTGTCCGGGCTCGTTCCCGTAGCTACCCCACGACTCGAGCCAGTTGCCCCACTTGTCCATCTTGCCAACGCGCGAATTGATGTAGCCGTCGCTCACATAGATGTTGCCTTCGGCGTCCCACCCGACGTCAGTCGGGCCGCCGAAGTAACCGTCTACCTGTCGCGCCTCGCTGGCGGGCGGATGCTCATATTCGTCGAACCCTTCGGGACGACGCCCAAGATTCAACACGACGTAGCCGTCCGGGTTGATCTTGGTCACGGCGTTCGTGCCTTTGTCGACAACCCAGAGGTTGTCTTCGTTGTCGAAACGGACCGAGTGACCATAACCAAAGCCATACACGTTCTGTCCGATCTCACGCACGAAGTTCCCTCGATCGTCGAACTCGAGCAGGTTCGTGGTGGCGTTGCCGAACAACGGCCCCGTGGTGGACGAACCCGGGTGGTTCAGCACGATCAGGTGTCCCTTGGAGTTCTCCGCCACCCCGAGGGTCTCCCCAAGATTCATCGTGGGGGGGTACTTCAAGTAGTCCGGCACCGACACAAATGGAATTTCCGGCACGTTCTGCGCGAACACGGGGGCGGCCAGCGCCACGATCGCCAGCGCGGTCACGGCCGTAGTGATGAAACGTTTCACGGAGACCTCCTTGAAGCTCTAAGCCCGGCCGGATGACCGGGAGCGGATCACGTCGAAAAACAGTGCTCGTATGATAGCGCAGTCGAGCCTCTGACGGGGCGCAGGTCTCGCTCCTGTGATAAGGTGTCATTGTTGCGCCTTCATCGCCCACGGCGATGGCCGTCCGCGCGCCCGCGTGACCCGGTATGGCGGCTGGAAGGACCCCAATGCGCCTCCAGATTATCGTCTCGCACACATAAGCGTTCTGCCCTTCGGGTAGGTCTGCCAGATCCGCACCGGGACCCCGCGTCCCTCAATTTCAACCGCTGATTTGTTGCTGTCCACCGCCCCGGGCGGTCGGGCGACCTGTTAGCTCAGTTCGTTCTGTCGGTCTAGCCAGAGACGAGTCCACGTACACCGCGTTGCTTGACGCGCCGGACGGCGCGTCTGAGGTTGTGTCATGTCACTGTCGGGTGCCCCGTCGGTCACCAGTCCACGAGCCGGAGCGTGGACCGACATTCGGAATTCGATTCGGGGAGTGCGCCGCGACTACACGACGGGCAGTATCGGGCGCGCCGTCATGCTGTTGGCCATCCCGATGGTGCTCGAAATGTCGATGCAATCGCTGTTCGCGGTGGTCGATGTCTTCTTTGTCGCTCGGCTCGGTCCAGAAGCGGTCGCCATTCTCGGACTGTCGGATTCGCTGCTCGCACTCGTATTCTCCGTAGCCATCGGTCTCTGCATGGGCACGACGGCGATGGTGGCGCGACGAATCGGTGAAGACTCGCCGGAACAGGCCTCGGTAACGGCAGTACAGGCCATCGCCACCGGCATCGCGGTGTCCATCGTGCTCGGGACCGTCGGCGTGGTCTGAGCGTCGGATCTGCTGCAGATGCTCGGCGCGACGCCGGAGCTGGCCGCCAACGACCGCTCGTTCACGTCGATCATGCTTGGCGGCAGCGTCACGGTGATGCTGCTGTTCCTGATCAACGCCATCTTCCGAGGCGCCGGAGACGCGGCGCTAGCGATGCGCTCGCTGTGGCTGGCGAACCTCATCAACATGGTGCTCGACCCGGTGTTGATTTTCGGACTCGGACCGCTCCCCGAGATGGGTCTCGAGGGTGCGGCCATCGCCACGACGTTCGGCCGGGCGATGGGGGTGGTCTATCAAGTCCGGCATCTGACGAACGGACGAGGCGTGATCCGTATCGACTGGCGGCGCGTCGCGATGGATCTGGCCGTGATGGCCCGGCTGCTGCGAGTCAGCGGAATCGGTGTCGTGCAGTATCTGATCAGCACGGCCAGCTTCCTTGGCTTGATCCGGATCCTCGCGCCCTTTGGCGAGACGGCACTGGCCGGCTACACGATCGCTATCCGCATCATCATCTTCATCCTGCTTCCCGCCTGGGGAATGGGCAATGCGGCGGCCACGCTGGTCGGGCAGAACCTCGGGGCCGGGAATCCGGAGCGGGCCGTCTGGTTCACCGCGCGGTGCAGCTCGGCGTTCCTGGGGTCGGTCGGACTGTTCCTCTTCGCGCTCGCGGAGCCGATCGTCGCGTTGTTCACGACCGAACCGGCCGCGGCCGTCACGGCCATTGCGTGTCTACGGACGATCAGCTTCAGCTATGTCTTCTGGGGCTTCGGGCTGGTCACGGTCCAGGCGTTCAATGGCTCGGGCGATACCACGACGCCAACCTGGATCAACTTCTTCGTTTTTTGGGTCGTCCAACTGCCCCTGGCGTGGACGCTGTCCGGCCCGGCCGGCTTCGGGCCAACCGGGCTGTTCGCAGCCATCGCCTTCTGCCAAAGCCTGCTCGCGGTGGTCGGGGTGCTGGTATTCCGACGCGGCACGTGGAAGCGACGGCAAATTTAGCTGTCTTTCTTTGGGCGCTGGTTGAACGCCAGGACACGCTTCCGGAGGCGGATGCTCTTGGGCGTCACCTCGACCAGTTCGTCGTCGTTGATGAACTCGATCGATTGCTCGAGATTCAGCAGCCGGGGCGGCACCAGACGCAACGCTTCGTCGGCGGTGGACTGCCGCATGTTGGTGAGCTTCTTCTCTTTCGTGACGTTGACATCCATGTCTGACGTCCGGGCGTTCTCGCCGATGACCATACCCTCATAGACCTGGGTGCCCGGTTCGACAAAGATTTCCCCCCGCTCCTGCAGGTTGTAGATCGCAAATGCGGTCGCCTTGCCCAAGCGGTCGGCCACGAGTGCACCGGTGGGTCGGCCGGCGATCGGGCCATGCCATGGCTCCCACCCGTCGAACAGGTGGTTCATGATGCCGGTGCCGCGGGTGTCGGTGAGGAACTGCGAGCGAAATCCGATCAAGCCGCGCGTCGGAATCCGGAACTCGAGCCGGATACGCCCGCTGCCGTGATTGACCATCTTCGTCATCGTGGCCCGCCGCGTTCCCAGTTGGGCGATGACCACCCCTTGATAGTCCTCCGCCACATCGATCACGAGATGCTCGACCGGCTCTTCGATTCCACCGTCGACCTCCCGTGTGACGATTTGTGGCCGCGACACCTGAACCTCGTAGCCTTCCCGACGCATCATCTCGATGAGAATCGACAGTTGCAGCTCGCCACGACCGATGACGTTCATTTGCTCGGGCGAATCGGTGTCCTGGACACGAATCGAGACGTTACCGATCAGCTCTCGCGCGAGCCGATCTCTCAGGTTGCGCGACGTCACGAACTTGCCGTCGCGCCCCGCCATGGGGGAGGTGTTGATTCCGAAGATCATCGACACCGTCGGTTCATCGACATGGAGGGGCGGGATCGGCCTGGGGTGCTCTGAGTCGGTGATCGTCTCGCCGATGGTGATGTCGTCGATGCCAGCCAGACAGATCACGTCGCCGGCCGCGGCCGCCTTAACCTCTACTCGTTGCAGACCGTCGAACATATACAGCTTCGTGACCCGAGTTCGTTCGATTCGGCCATCGATCTTCGAGACCGCGATTTCGTCTCCCAGCGCGACCCGTCCGTTGACGATGCGCCCGATCGCGATGCGACCCAGATACTCGCTCGAATCGAGGTTGGACACCAGGACCTGGAGCGGAGCGTCCGGATCTCCGGTCGGCGGAGGCATATGCTCCACGATCGCGTCGAGCAGCGGTCGCAGACTCTCTCCCGGCAGAGCCGCATCGAGGCTGGCCGTGCCCGCTTTCCCGTTCGCGTAGAGCACCGGGAAGTCGATCTGATCTTCAGTCGCGTCCAAATCGATGAACAGGTCGTAGATCTCGTCGAGCACCTCCGCGGGTCGCGCGTCATGCCGGTCAATCTTATTGACGACCACGATCGGCTTGAGCCGCTGCTCGAGCGCTTTCCGCAACACGAACCGGGTCTGGGGCAACGGCCCCTCGGACGCGTCCACGAGCAGCAGCACACCGTCGACCATCGTCAGCGTGCGCTCGACCTCGCCGCCAAAATCGGCATGGCCCGGCGTGTCGACAATATTGATGAGCAGATCGCCGTAGTGAATGGCCGTGTTCTTGGCCATGATCGTGATACCGCGCTCGCGCTCGAGCTCGGTGTTGTCCATCGCGCGCTCTGCGACCCGCTCGTTGGCGCGGAAGACGCCACTCTGGTGGAGCAGGGCGTCGACCAGCGTCGTCTTGCCGTGGTCGACGTGGGCGATGATCGCGATGTTGCGACGAAGCGGGTTAGCGACACCGCTGGTGGCGGTCGCCGTCACAGACACATGGGGTCCGAACAGGAAGTGATCATCCCATGATGATAGCTGTATTTGGACGGGGCTGCGCGCGGGCCCGGCGCGATCCCTGATCGCCCGTGGGGGCATATACTGGGACCCTTCGTCAGATGCGACTCAGGAGCCCCAATCACATGCGCACCACACTGCTCGCCATCGCCCTGTCCAGTGTCCTTCTCGCCTCTTGCGGATCCGAACCGGAGGTCCCCGCGGACGTGGCGATGCCGGACCCCGCACCCCCAGCGGAGGCACCAGCCTCCACCCCGTTCCCCGACGTCATCGTGGCCGAACGTGGCGGGTTCATTCCAGAGGGGGTGGAGTACGACCGGACCAACGGCCGGATCTTGACGGGGTCGCTGTCGGAGGGTTCGATCCTGGAGATTCACCCGGACGGACGCGTCAGCACGGTGGTCGCCGACCCGGACCTGGTGTCGTCGGTCGGCATCGAGGTCGACGAAGCGCGGGACCGACTGCTGGTGGCGAACTCCGACCGGGCGGCGTTCGACGGGAGCAGCGCGGGCCAGGCTGAGTTGGCGGTCTATGACCTGACCTCGGGCGACCGGATCGCCCTGGTCGATCTCGCCGCGGCGGTCACCAACCCACCGGACGACGCCGCCTACTTTGCCAACGACGTTGCGGTGTCGGACGACGGAACGGTGTATGTGACGGACACGATGCTGAACGCGGTGTACGAAGTGACCCGTGACTACGAGGCGTCGCTGCTGCATCGCTTCGACGACGAGGCCGGAGGCCCCAACGGCATCGAAGTGCACCCAGCCGGCTACCTGCTGGTGGCGCGAGGGGCGGAGCTGTGGAAGATACCGCTGAGCGACCCGGCGTCGGCAACCGCCGTCGCCCTCCCGGAGGCCATTCCGGGCGGCGACGGTATTGTCTGGTCCGCGGGCCGCCTGGCGATCGTCAGCAATTCAGACAGTCGCGTGGTCGCCCTCACGAGCACGGACGACTGGGCGACGGCCGAGGTGGCGGGAGTCGCGACCTTCGACACACCGGCAACAACGGCCGCGGTCATCGGTGACGACGTGTATGTGGTCCACCCCACGTTCGAGGGCGACGACCCCCCGAGCGTGTCCCGCGTCACGTTCCAGTAGAAACCGAAAGAGCCAGGGCGCGCGACAATGCGCGCCCCGAGGCGGCGGAGTGGGGCACTCGGGGTCCCCGCGGAGCCGCCGCGTGGGGTCCGGGGCGCAGCCCCGTCTTGGTAATCACCCAGCCCCGTCTACGTCCTAGTTCGCAACGTACTTGGTAACGCCACCGCCAGCGGTCGGACGCGACCCCGGGCCCTCCGCCGCATAGACGTTCCCGTCAGCATCCACCGCCACGCCTTCGCCAGCCACACCCTGCAGCAACCGAACGTCGTGCGGATGCGGTGGGACGAACCCGGTCAACCGGTCCTCGCCAGCCGGCCCAATCCGCACGCCGGTCTTCCAGCCCGGGTGATTCTGCACTCCAGACTCGGAGTCAATCGCATACAGCGTGTCATCGGCGGTGATGAACAGACCGCTGATCCGGCTGTACTGCTCATACATATCGAGCAGCTCGCCTTCCTGGTCGAAGATCTGGATACGATGGTTTCCGCGGTCCGCCACATAGAGACGTCCCGCCGAGTCGAACTCCATCGCGTGGGGTGTCCGGAACTGGCCTGGCCTGAACCCGACCTCTCCCCACTGCTTGATGAAGGTCCCGTCGGCCGAGAATTTCAGAATGCGACCGGTCGCACCCTCCGGCGGATCGGGGTTCTGACCACTGTGACCATCGGAGACGAAGATATCGCCGTTGGGCGCGGTGATGACGTCGCACGGTTCGTTGAGCTGCCCCGGCCCGCTCCCCGGCTGGCCCGCGGTTCCGAGCCGCAGTAGTTCCTCGCCCTCGGGACTGAACTTGATGACCTGATGACCCTTCGTCCCGGACTCGTTGCCTTGAGAGTCGGTGACCCACACGTTGCCGTCATCGTCCGCGTGAATACCATGGGGTAGCACGAACAGACCCTTCCCGAACTGGGCCATGATGTCGCCGGTGTCCTTATTGAACTTGAAGATGGGGTCGCGTTCGGGGTTCTCTTCGCAGCCGCCAGCCAGCGCCAGGCCGCCGCACCGGTCGTAGACCCAGACATGGCCGTCGGGACCGATGTCGATCCCGGCCGTCGACCCCCATTCACGGTTGTCGGGCAGCTTCGCCCAATTGAGGATCACCTCTCCGGTCGGGTTCGGCAAGGGGCGATCGACCCAGTCGCTCCCGGTTCCCGTCTCCGCTGCGGCCATCGGCATCTCGGGCTCAGCCTCCATCGGCTCACCGCCACCGCACCCCGCGGCTGCCGCCAGCGACACCGCCACCAGCGCGACGCTGGCGCGTGTCATGAAACGCCATCGGTTGTCAGTCATTGCAGTCCTCCCACTCACGTGACGATCTAATCCAAATGCACTTCGGCGATCGCGATGCCGCTTTCTCCCGCGACCGCGTAGGCCAGCAACACCCGCCCGCTCTCGGCGTCCTCATAGATGGCTGGATCGCGGAGCTGGTTGACGTGACCATAGGCGGTGCTCCGCACCGACGGCTCAAGGGGGGCGTCTGCCCCCTCCCAGTCGTACTCGGGACGCAACACCTCGACGCCCGGCGTTGCGGTCCAGTTCGTCCAGTCGTCCGCGAGGTCGATGATACTGAGCTTGATGTGCTCCGGCACGTCACCGACCTGGGTCCAGAAGACCATGAGGGTATTCCCGCGCCTGAGCAACGCTGAATGGCGCATGGACGAATTGAACAGCCTCGGCCCCTCTTCGAATCCGCCCAGCGGATCTCGAGATCGATAGAACTGGCCGGGCATCGACATGGCGTAGGTATAGCCGTCGTGCTGGAACACGCGCATATAGGTCCGTCCCAAGCGTTCGGGTCGAGCCGAAAATGTGATCCCATCGCCGGAGGTCGCCACCCGCGACACCTGCCGGCTCACGCCATCGAGCCCGTGAAAATACATGACTATGCGCCGATTCGCGTCGTCGACGTGGACGTCAGGCGACGCGATGTGCGGCGTAGTGGCCTCGGTCCGCACGTCGTGGGACAGGGCGGCCGCACCGTTCCGCCTTCGTGCCGCCGTCATCCGCGCCACCTCTTCGTCGGAGATCTCGGGCGGCTCAGTCAAGAACTGTGAATCGGCGATCTGCAAACTCCCCGGCGGATGGATCTGCCACGGCCCCTCGAGGCCGTCAGCGTAGGCAAGCCGGATGTACCGCCCCTTGTGGTCGGCGAAATACAGGTAGTACGCGCCAAGCGGATCCGCAACCCAGTCAGGCACCTTGATGAGCGACGGTCCCTGTATGTTCGCGCCGATACTGGGGTGGAGGTCGGGTCTGATGATGGGCCCCTCAGAGAGGCGCTGGACGTGGACCGACTGCGCGGCCGACTCGGCCGCCACGCACACGACGGCGCATGCGCACGCCGCCGCCACCCCTGTGGTCAACCGGTGCGAATAGATCACGTCAGAGAGCCCTCCCGAAAATTCGAATGGGCAGAATACGCCATCCGAGACCGCGAACCAAGACGTCAGCCGCGGGTGTCTCGGTCAAGCCACTTCCCTGTCTGAGGGACACGCTGGTCTGCCATCCGGTCCAGCAACCTCGTCGGGTCAGCGTCCGACAGCAGCAAGCCCCGATGCGGCTCCGAGATGAACCGCTGGCCAACCGCGTGGTCCAGAAAGTCCAGCAAGCGGTCGAAATAGCCCGCGACGTTCAATACGCCACACGGTTTCCGGTGGAGGCCGAGTTGCGCCCAGGTCAGCATCTCGAACAACTCTTCCAGCGTCCCCAGCCCACCGGGCAACGCGATGACGCCGTCAGACAGTTCCGCCATCACTGCTTTCCGCTCGTGCATCGAATCGACGACCCGTAAGTCGGTCAGCCCACCGTGCGCGACCTCTTTCGCTTCCAGATGCGCGGGAATGACTCCAATCACCTCACCGCCGCCGTCCAGCACGGTGTCGGCCAGGACGCCCATCAGGCCGACCTTTGCCCCGCCATACACCAGCGTCTGCCCTCGTGATACTAGCACCCGCGCCAGCGCACGCGTGGCGGTAGCATAGGCCTCCAGCGCTCCCGGGCTCGACCCTGTAAAGACACAGATCCGTTTCACGAGTTGTGTGGAGATCGGTCAGCTCACTCACCGCCGCCAGTAACGGGAAGCGTGGCCGGTTGCAGATGGTCTCGCGACAGCGGCCCCAACCGGTCGATGATTCTGGCGTAGGCCCGCGTAATCTGCTCCAGACCGACCGCCGGGATCCACTCGGGTGTGTCCTGCTCCGTATGCTTGATCTCCGGCGAAGTGATGACCTGGATCGACGGCACGTCGCGCGCCATCCGCCCCATCTCACCGGAGGCCCCGTTCTCCATGTCGGCGGTAATACCGACGTTGAAGCGGTTGAAGGCGTCGAGCACGACATCCAACAGCGCCTGACTCCCGTTGACCCACCACCGCATGGGCGACACCGCATTCATCATGCGGAGGCGCGCGCCCCAGTACTTGGTGCGTACCGCCGCGACATGCTCCAGGTTGATGGCAAGCACCGTGTTGGCGAGCGCGGTCTCCCGGTTGTCGTGTAGCCAGGAGGTCCCCGGTCCACCGTGGTGTCCAACTGATCCGAGAAAGCGGAGGGTGCGCGGGCGTTCAGCCTGCGGAATCCCCGCATAGTGTTCGAGCAGTCCGATCATCACCGCCAGTCCGGACCCATTGTCGAGCGCGGCCTGAAAGTATCCGTCCATATGGGCGATGATCAGAATCTCTTCGTCGCTCGCTCCCGGCAGCGTGCCCCAGACGCTGGCGGCGGTGAGCCCGGCCCGCATCTCGCTCTCCATCGTGTAGCGCACGGTGACCCGCTCGCCCTGTCCGAGCAGGTCGCGCAGCCGCATGCCGTCCTCGTAGCCGACGTTGAACCCGGGCCGTTCACCGGTACGCTGCCACACCGCGAAATTGTCCGAGATGCCGTACACGATGCCAACCGCGGCCGCGCCACGCTCGATCGCCCGGGCGACCGCGTCCTCGTCGCGAATCGAATGACGGAGTGTGCCGGGCCGCGGAATGTCCTGGATCAAGACCGCCTTTCCCTCGACATCGCGACCCAGGTAGTCGGCGGCGCTCCCGCCACCAAGCCACATGAGGTCGAACTCCAGCCCCTCGTCGGGGGTGGAGACGGCACCCTGCGGCGGCCTGGCGGACTCGAGCGTAAAGGTCTCGTCGCCCACGGCGAACGTGAGGTCCCAGGCGGTGGGCTGCCACACCGGGTTCAAATCGAACGACTGACGGGAGACGTCGTGCAGACCAAACCGCTGAAAATATCCCTCCACCCAGTCCTGGGTCACGACATGCCCGGCGGTGCCGACATTCCGGCCCCAGAAGAGATTGCCGGCGGCTCGGTCGGCCAGCGAGATGGCATCCACCTCCAGCAACCACGCCTTGATGCGTGCGCCGTCGATGCCGGCGTACCGCTCATCGTCGGCCCGCAGTGGGACGCGGATGAATGCGTCGTCTCGGATGACGCCTGCCGCGTCGAGCAACGGCTGCCCCAGCGGGTTGGGCGACGCCGGCTGGGCCAGCACGTCGACGCCCGCGAGCGAGAGGAGCGCGACGAGTGACAGGCCGACACGCCGCATAGCGGCGGAAGCACTCCGCATCTGGGTTCTCCTCCGTTCCTGACTGTCTGGATCCGACCGACGAGAGGCCGCAGTATAGCAGCGGTACATGAGCCTGATGCTCCCCACCGACTAGATGGCGTGGGACGACTCCCGCCCAGACCCCAGCGCGTCACGACTGCGGGTTATGCGTCACAACCCCGTTGTCACCATCAATTCGAAGCCGATCACCGTCGCGAATCTGCACCATCGCATCGCGCACGTTGACCACCGCCGGAATCCCGAATTCACGCGCCACGACGGCGCCGTGCGACAGATAGCCGCCTGTCTCCATCACAATGGCCGAGGCTCGTAGAAACAGCGGCGTCCACCCCGGATCCGTGGACGGCGCGACCAGCACGTCACCGCGTGTCATCCGGCCCGCATCGTGTGGTGACGACAAGACACAGGCAGGCCCGGCCGACGTGCCGGGCGCCGCGGCCAGCCCGGCCCAGACGCGATCTCCCGTGTCCGACCAGCTCCCACCGTCGGTCATCGATGGTGGGACCGGCACGGGTTGAGTCCCCGCGGGGCCCGAGACCACGCCGGGCAGTCGATGACGCGCCTGGCGCTCGATCCGCGCTTTTCGGTCGTCGACGAGGCGGATCGCGCCAGCTCCGTCCCACGCCCCATCCAGATACGCCTCGGCCTCGACGGCGGCAAGGTGAAAAATGTCGTCGACGGCGAAGAGGTGTCCCCGCTCCACGCACCGGCGACCTAACTCCAGACACACGTGACGCACCATCGCCACCGCGGCGGCCATCCCGGACTTGGCGTTCTCGCGCAGACCGGCACCGACTCGAGACCGGTCGAGCAACCGTCGCACGACGGGACGGACGTACCACGGCACGATCTGCAGAGCGCGCAGAGCCCGACGACGGACCGCGTCAGCGCGAGCCCGCGGATCGGACGGATCGGGCTGTTCCAGATGGAACCGTATCTGATCTCGTAGGTAGCTCGGGTCTTCGTACCAGCGCACGCTGGCGAACTCCATCTCGAAGACCGCGCGGTGCCCGAACCGTTCGAGATACCACGCCATCGCGGAACGGAACGCCGATGTCGGGTCCAGCCCACGCCAGGCCTGCGGGTCCTCCGAGGCCAGCGCATCGACGGCCGACGGCTCCCGCTCTGCCAGGCGCGCCAGCTCGTGCAACCCGTAGCTCTGCTCCGCGCTCGCCACATCACCCGACGACGCGAGCAAACCCGAGACCAACGAGTCCTGCCGATCGCCCGTCGCCCACTCCAGCAGGTCCTGCGCCACGGAGGTCCAGCTGCCTGAGTACGTAGCCGCCAACTGTAGGGTTGGTTGGTACTGCACCCCGACCGCCTGGATCCGGCTCATTTCCGCCAAGAGCGCCTGGTCACACAGTCCAGTCAAGTCGGTCTCGTGCACGGACTTCGCCTGCTCGATGATCAAGGCGATGTCGTCCGGCGCCTCTCTGGCGAGTCGACGCAACCGGCCCAACAGTCGGAATCGCCGTCGGACACGGGCCAGGCCGGCACGTCCATGCATTCCGCTATCGGCCGGCAGGACGATCTCCGGTTGAAACCCGCCCATCGTGCGATTCACTTCGGCCGGCGGCACCCCGACTGAGTCAAAGAGCGCCCACTGCAGGTTGTCGAGGTCAAAGTACGGTCGGCCACCGAAACATCGCAGCACCTCCATCCCCGCCGGCACCGGGTAATCCACCGCCTCGAGCGATGCATACACCACGCCCTGTGCGGCATTTGTCAGCGCCGACCAGGTCATGGTGGTCACCGGATTGGGAAACGAGTCGACGATGTTGGCGTTCGACCACGTGGTCGGCCCGGCCGGCAGACCGGGAAAAGACCAGCGAGGAAGACGGGTGACGGGCCGAGACTGGAGGAGCCAGAACGCGGTGCCGTCGAAGGCCCACTCCACATCCTGGGGGTCTTGCCCCTCGCCCAGGGCCCAGTGAACGCGCATGACGAGCCGGGCCAGGGCCGACAATTGTTCGTCGTCGAGAATCGGGGCGTCGCCGGTGTCGTCCTGTCGTTCGACCAGGGTCGCCGGCTGCCGGCGCACCTGAAACTGCTGCGGCTGCACCGTGCCGCGCACCACGGCATCCCCAAGCCCTCGGGCCAGGTTGATGGTGACCAGGTCCCGCTGCCCTGTCACCGGCTCGCAGGAGAACGCGACGCCAGCCGCTACCGGACCGATCGTCTCGTCACCCACCATCCGACAGATGACCACTGCGCACGGCGTCTCCAGATCGCCCACGTTGAAGCGCCGCCGGTACGCCAACGCCTGCGGCGTCCACAGCGACGCGAAGCAGTGTGCGATCGCCTCGCACACCGCCTCCGGCCCGTGCACGTTGAGGACGCTTTCGTGGATGCCCGCAAACGCCAGACCCGCTCCATCCTCGCCGACCGCGCTCGAGCGGACCGCGACTGGGGGGTCGTGTAGCCCGTGGTCCCGTAGAAACCGGGCGACGGCCGCCCGCGTCGCGGTCGGCAGCCCCAGACCGGTGATCTGGTCCCGCGTGGTCTTCAGTAGATCGTGCACCCGTGGGATCGCGAGGTCGTCGGCCCCCACCTCACGCACCTCGGCCAGACAGGCCGCGATCTCCGGCGTCTCGACCAGCGCTCGATACACCGACGCCTCGAGCACGCCTCCGGCTGGAACGTCGAACCCGTACCGACACAGCCGACTGAGATTCCAGCCCTTGCCGCCGACGGCGGACGCTCCGGCCCGATAGGCCTGCTCCCAGGTAAGCAGTGGTCCACTGAAGTTCATGGGATGATCACGCGCGTGACGGACGTACCCGCCGGACTGAGATAGGATCCCCGCAGTCCAGCATATCGCCTTGACCGCCCGACGTCCGGTAACCGGCGCGCGCCGGCTTCTCCGACACGATCGTCACCCATGATTACCGAGAGCGCACTCATCGCCATCAGCGGCTTCGTGGCCGTCGTCGCCCTCCTGTTCCTGCTGATCACCGTGTCCAAGTGGCACGTCTTTATCGCGCTGCTCGTCCCGATCGTGTTGTTCGCGTTGCTGCCAGGTTTCGACCGGGAAGCGTTCATCAGGGCGTTCGAGCGGGGCTTCGGCGGAACCATTGAGGACATCGCAGTGGTGATCGTGCTCGGCTCGATCCTGGCCGAGGCGCTCAAACACACCGGAGGTATCGAACGGATTACGGGGTCGATGATCAAGTGGGTCGGCGAAGCTCGGATGCCGCTCGCGTTGACCCTGAGCGGTTTTGTCATCGGGCTCGCGATTTTTTCCGATGTCGGCTACCTCATCCTCAATCCGCTGGTGCATTCGGCCGCAATCAACAGCGGATTGAATATGAGCGTCATGGCCACCGGTCTGGTCGGGGCGATGCAGCTCACCCACGCCATGGTCCCGCCGACCCCGGGCCCCCTGGCGGCCGTGGCCTTGGTGGGGGCCGACATTGGTCAAGTCATTCTGTACGGCGGTCTCTGCACCCTGGTCGCCGCGCTGGCGGGGTGGGGCTACGCCCTGGTTGTCGGACCCCACATCGAATCGCCACCGTCGCGCGAATTCGTCGGGCAGTCCCTCATTGAACAGGGGCGCGAGTCAGAGCTTCCGTCAACCTGGCGGGCGTATGCGCCGATTCTGATTCCGCTGTCGCTCATTGCCGGCAAAAGTGTCGCAGCCTTCGCCCTGCCGCCCGAGCACCTCGTGAACGCCGCGATGCTGTATCTCGGATGGCCGGTCGTCGCGCTGGGGATCGGTATCCTGCTCGCCTACCGGAACACCAATGCGGGCCAGGCGCAGGACCGGAAGAGCGTCTGGATCGAGGACGCCCTCCGCGCCTCTGCCATGATCATCATGGTCACCGGCCTGGGCGGCGCGCTCAGCCAGATTCTCCGCGAAACCCCCGCCGTCGACGCCATCGCCGAGACGGTGGCCGCTACCGGGCTACCGGCCATCTTCCTCCCATTCGTGCTCGGCATCGCGGGCAACATGATTACCGGCTCGACCACGGTCGGCGTCATTACCGCCGCCTCGGTCGCCGCCCCGATGATGGACACCCTGGGGTTGAGCCCCGAAGCGACGATGCTGGCCGGCGCAGCCGGTTCCATCATCATCAAGTATGTGAATTCCAGCTATTTCTGGGTCTGCACCTCGCTCTCGCGGATGTCACTGAAAGCCGCGCTGGTCTCGTTCGGCGGTGTAACGCTGGTGAACGGGGTCACCGCGATGGCCATGGTCTACGTACTCTGGACGATCGGATTGATTTAAGATGCTTCTGTATCCCTGCCATGAAGCGGACTCGGCTGGAACACTCGACCCGGCCTCAGCCGCCTGGTTTCCCGCGCTGGTGGGGGCACAACACTGGAGGCATCGTGGGGAAAGCTGAACACGCGTGGCGTCGAGGATTCTCGAGGCGCCAGGCGATCGCCGGTCTGGGTTCGTTTCTAGCCGCCTCGCCGTTGCTGCATGCGCAACGTGACCCGTGGCCGCTCGGCTCGCACCGCCGGTTCATGGGCTTCGACGAAATACGGGATGTCTTCGACTTCGAGCCCCTGTTCCGCGCCAATGTCCCCCTGTCAATCTACGACTACAGCGCGCATGGGACGGAGTCGGAATTCACCCTGTATCGCAATCGTGACGCGTTCGATTGGGTCCAGCTGGTCGGTGGCGGTGGGGTCACGCCGGCCGATGTCGACACGTCGACCGAGTTGTTCGGGCATGCGATGCCCAGCCCGATCATGCTCGCACCGACATCGCGGCAGCGCGATCTGCACCCCGACGGCGAATTGGGCATGCACCGCGCCGCCACGACCACGTCGACGACCATGATCGTGAGCAACGCGTCGAGCTTTCCGTTTACTCGCATCGCCGAGGAGGCGCCGGGGCCGCTGTGGTACCAGCGGTACGCCACGCGTGAGCTCGATCCCAACCGAGAGGCCCTCGACGCGGGCCAGGAGGCCGGGGCGCAGACCATCGTCGTCACCATCGACCAGCAGGCGACGCTCTATGAGCGCGACCTGCACGTCCGCCATCTGGGTGGCGCGCCACGCCAGGTCACCCGCCGCACGCGGCCGAACCCGCCGAACCCGTACCGTGTGGGCGCCGGGCGGTTGTGGTACGAGTGGAAACTGTTCGACGACCTGAGGCCGATGTGCCAGGTCCCGATGCTGGCCAAGGGCATCCTGACCGGCGAGGGGGCGAAGAAGTGCCTGGAGCACGGAGTGGACGGCATCATCGTGTCAAACCATGGCGGGCGGTCGCTCGACTACGGACCGTCCACCCTCGAAGTGCTGGAGGAGGTCGTCGAAGCGGTCGGTGACCAGGTCCCGGTGATCATCGATAGTGGGTTCCGTCGCGGTACGGACGTGCTCAAGGCACTGGCCCTGGGGGCGGACGCGGTGTGCCTTGGTCGCGCCTCGCGCTGGGGACTCGGCGCGTTTGGCGAACCGGGCGCGCAGAAGGTGATTGAGATGATGAACGCCGAGTTGAAACAAGCGATGGCGTCGGTCGGTGCGGCCACGCTCGCCGACATCAACCGCACGATGGCGAAGACGAATTTCCCCTAGCCGAATCGGAACGCTGGACGAGGTAGATGGAAGATGACGGTCGATAGACGGGAATCGTTACGGACATTTGGGGCGTTCGTGGCCGGAGCCGCTGCCTCCGGTCAGCCACCCTCATCAGGCGGCCCGGAGACGGGACTTCTGGCCCCCCTGCTGGAGCTGGTCAACGCGACCGAGTTCGAGTCGATGGCCAGGCTCGTGCTGCCGCCGGCGCGGTATCAGACCATCAGCGGCGGTCATCGACGCTCGTTCAACAAGATGACGTTCCGTCAGCGGCTGATGGTGTACGCGATGGACCTCGACCTGACGACGGAACTGTTCGGCTACGAGATGTTCGCGCCGATCATCGTCGGGCCGGTGGCGAACCAGGGCGACCTCCATGCGGACGGTGAGCTGGGCACGGCGCGTGGCGCCGCGGCGGCCAAGGCGATCATGGTGGCCACCAGCGAGTCGAGCCATCCGATCGACCAGATCGTCGGCGCCAGCAGTGAACCGGTCTGGTCGCAGGTCTACGCGGAGTCCAATCGAGCCGATGATGACGCCGCGCGGGCGGTCGCGGCCGGGTGCAAGGCGCTGTGCGTCACAATTGGCGTTTCCACTGGCGGCACCCCCATCGCCACCAACTGGGACACGGTCGAACGGTTGGCACGAGCGGTGAGCGTGCCGGTGGTCGTCAAGGGCATCATGAGTGTCGCCGATGCCCGTACGGCACTGGAGCGCGGCGCCGATGGACTCGTGGTCTCGAACCACGGCGGCGTGGTGGGCGGTCACAGCGCGTTGCCGGTCGATGTGCTGCCCGCGGTAGCCGATGCGGTCAACGGCCGGGTCCCGATTCTGGTTGACGGGAGCTTCCGGCGCGGCACCGACGTGCTGAAGGGACTGGCGCTCGGGGCGACCGCGGTCATGGTGGCGCGGCCGCCGATGTGGGGGCTGGCGGCCTATGGGGCCGAGGGTGTGCAGACGGTGGTCGAGATCCTGCAGACCGAGTTGGCTAGAAACATGGCCATGTCGGGCAGACCGACCATCAGCATGATCGACCGGGAGCTCGTCCGGTTCGACAAGTGGTAGTGGAGATGGTCGGGCGGCTGGCGGCCCCAAAAGGCCCGCACCTACGTAGCGCGTCCGAAGGGCCCCTGACCGACAACTCCAGCGGGGTGCCTGTGTGGAGCCTCAACTTATGAAAAAAACCTGCTCGATCGCGCTACTGCTCGGCACGGTGACGCTGGCGGCCCAGGACCAGTCCGGCGAGATGGTCGAGTGGCGCTACGTTGGCGCCACGCAAGGCGCTTCGAAGTACTCACCAGTGGCCGACATCAACCGGTCGAACATCGAGCAACTCGAAATCGCCTGGACGTGGGAGCCGAACGAATTCCCCAATCAGGAATTCAACACGCGCCCCGGGAGCTTCGAGGCCACACCGCTGATGATCGACAACGTCATCTACGTGGCGACGATGTACACCCGTATCGTGGCGCTCGACGCCGAGACGGGTGAGGAACTGTGGGCCTTTGACCCGGAGGCCTACCGGACCGGACCTCGCGGCGCTGGACCCGGCGGCTTCAAACATCGCGGCGTGGCCGTCTGGGGCACGGGTGACGACATGCGGGTGTTCATCAACAGCCGCGACCGCATCCACGTCGTCGACGCGCAGAACGGCGAGCCAATCCGCTCGTTCGGCGACAACGGGCACATCGTTATTACGGAAGACTTCCCCAATCCGGTCACCAGCGATGAATTCGACCAGACATCGCCGGCGGTCATTTTCGACGACCTCATCATCATCGGGAGCCGGGTGCCGGACCGCGTGCAGCACCGGTTCGACACACCCGGGGCCGTCCAGGCGTTCGATGTGCACACGGGCGAGCGCCGTTGGGTGTTCTACACCGTGCCGCAATCGAACGACGCCTTCGGGGCCGACACCTGGCAGGATGGATCGTGGCGGTACACCGGTCATGCCAACGTGTGGGGGTTGATGTCACTCGACGAGGAACGCGGCCTGCTGTATGTCCCGACCAGTACACCAAGCAGTGACTTCTGGGGCGGCCAGCGACTGGGCGCCAACCTGTTTGCCGAATCGCTGGTCGTGCTCGACGCGCGCACCGGCGAGCGCGAGTGGCACTTCCAGACTGTGCACCACGGGCTCTGGGACTACGACCTGACGTCGGCACCGAACCTGATGACGTTGGAGGTGGACGGCCGCCGCATCGACGCGGTGGCCGAGGTCTCGAAGCAGGGGTTCACGTATGTGTTTGACCGAGTGACCGGCGAACCAGTGTGGCCGATCGAGGAGCGACCGGTCGACACGGAGACGGATGTGCCGGGCGAGGTGCCCTATCCGACCCAACCGTTTCCGACGAAGCCACCACCGTTCTCGGGACAGGGCGTGAGCCTTGACGACGCCAACGACCTCACACCGGAAATACACGCGATAGCCCTGGAACATCTGCGCACGTTCCGGCTCGGCCCGCTCTTCACGCCGCCCAGTCTCAAAGGCACCCTACAGCGCCCACGGGTCGATGGCGGCGCCAACTGGGGCGGCGCCGCGCTCGACCCCGCCACGAACCGGTTGTACGTCCGGACCTCGGAAGGCGGCACGCCGAACCAGGTGTGTGCCATCGATCCCACCGTGCAGGATGTCGATGTCCCCTACACAAACAACTGCGCTCGCGGCGCCTCGCCCGGCATCTTTCAAGGGTTGGAGGGATACGTCCCGATCGAGCGGAGCCCCCTGGGGCCAATTCCGCTGATCAAACCGCCTTATGCACGGCTGGTGGCGATCGACCTGAACGCCGGAGACATCGCCTGGAGCGTGCCGTTCGGCGAAGGCAGCCGGGTCATGCGGAGTCATCCGTTGCTCCGAGACGCCGACCTGCCAGATCGCCTCGGCACGCGTGGCGCCAACGGTCCGATGGCGACGGCCGGCGGACTGGTGTTCCTCGGTGGTGGCGATCCGTATCTGTATGCGTTCGATGCCGACACGGGCCGCGAGCTGTATCGCGTGCCCACCGAGTTCCGCACGAGCGGCAACCCGATGAGCTACCGCTCGCGTGCAGGGAAACAGTTCATCCTGATCGCCACCGGGGCCGGGCCGGACGCGTCGCTCGTCGCGTTCAGCCTGCCAGATTAGCCGCCAGTGGGCTTAGGCCTCTGACCAGAATAAGCTTGCCATCTTGGGGCGGCGCGGCGCCCGTCCGGCAAGGCGCGAGGAGCGCGCATACCGGGAGTATGCAAGCGACGAGCAACGCAGACGGGCGGGATGCCCCGGTGGCCCAGTTGGTAAATTTATTCTGGTCAGAGGCCTTCGGACCCGCTCAGGAATAACTTGTTCCTGAGCGGGTCCGAGAGTCTCAATTCGGAAGGGGAATCTGTGTCACGCCGTATTGCTGTCGCCACCCTCATCGTCATACTCGGATCGATCCCGACCGCCAGCGCCCAGGACGATCATCCAGGCGCGGCACCCTACGCGCAAGTCTGTGGGATGTGTCACGGCGAGGCGGGTAAAGGCGACATCGCCCCGCCCCTCGTACCGGGTCGGTTCGACCCCGAGTACGTGTTGGCGATTGTCCGGGAGGGCTACGGGCAAATGCCCCCGATTTCGAGCCGCGAGCTCACCGACGACCAAGTGCGGCAGATTGTGGAGTATCTGGCATCGGTCGGGGAGGAAGGCTCCGACCCACCAGCAAGCGCACCGGCGGGGCGGAAGTAGCAACCTGCCGCTCTCTCCTTCGCCTCCTGCTCGCACCACAACGCCACGATCTGCGGCATGACGCCGGCATAGTTGGCATTCATGACCCGACCGTACAGGCCGGGATTCGGCGCCTTGGTCACGAGGTCCAGAACCGCTACGCGGAGGCGGCGTGTCATACGTGTGATTCCTGACGGGTCTTCAGCATGCCGGCCCGCAGAGCGTACCGCCCTGACCGAGTGGACGCAAGCGCGCTCTGAGCGTCGTCGCGCCGCTCTGCCGTCACGGCTGTGATGGGCCGGAGGAGGACGCCGGACATGCGCAGGAACGGGCAGCTAGCCGCCCGGGGACTAGCGTCAGCGGGGGAGCCCCCCGGCTCTGCCGGGGCGGCACCCAGAGTTTGACAGTTCCGGGAATGAGATGAGGAACTCTCAGTCGTGAGCCGCTCAAGCATCACGAAAGGGAGTCCCCATGACGGACTATCGGAGTCTAAACCACACGAAGTGGGCCTGTCAGTATCACGTAGTGTTCATCCCGAAG
>Ga0310124_10000455_pt1 | contig 28396 bp, 20 predicted proteins | sample CB11b_AW_Bot5_MG_FD_203507 | JGI IMG/M metagenome (GOLD analysis project Ga0310124, IMG submission 203507) | Marine microbial communities from Western Arctic Ocean, Canada - CB11b_AW_Bot5 | ecosystem: Environmental > Aquatic > Marine > Oceanic | place: Canada: Western Arctic Ocean | collected...
CGCTGAACGCAAACTACAAGAAACGAATCCTCGGAGAAAAATACGAGCTTCTCGATGCCCTGGAGACCACCAGGAAGATCGTTCCCGAACTGCGCAAGAGCTGCGATATGGTCATCGCGATCTCCCATCTCAACATCACCGACAATGAGGAGATCCTGAAGAAGGTCGCCGGAATCGATATCCTCCTCGATCCCTACTCTCGCTCCGGCAACAAGCCCGTCTGGGTAACCGAAGGCGAATATGTTGCCTGGCATGGCAAGACCCCGATGATACGCATCGATGGCCAGGGCTCGCGAGTGGCGATCTGCGAGATGTACTTCCCCCGGACCGGGGATGTCGAGGAAGACTACGCCATCTATGACTATCCCCTCGAACCGCAGATCATCGACCATCCCGTTATCAGCCAGATCGCCAAGGGAAACCGTGCGGCGGCCAATAAGGACCCCCAAAAACCAACCCTCTTCGAGGACCTGTTTCTCGGAGCTCTGACCTGCGGAGCTTGCCACGAAGAGCAGCAGACGTTCTGGAAGAGCACGACTCACAGCAAGGCGTATGCGAGCCTCACGAAGACCGGGGACCACCTGAACTATGAATGCATAGAATGCCATACCCTCGGCTACGGCCTCAGCTACGTGGAGCCGGAAAAGGTCGGCGAATTCACGGAGGTGCAATGCGAGAGCTGCCATGGCATCAATGCCAAGCATGCCGAAGACCCCGCCCGCCAACGTCTCGGCCAGGTGAAGGAATCAACCTGCTGGGGTTGCCATAACCCGCAAATCCTGAACAAACCGTTCTACCCGAAAAAGGTCAAGGAAAAGGTCTCCTGCCCGAAGATGAAGAGGTGAAATGAGAACCCTGATATCACGTTGCCAGCGCAAGATGATGCTGGTCCCCATCTGTCTCCTGCTTGGCGTCCTGGCGACCGTGCTCTCGGGAATCACCGGCGAGGGAGAGACCGCGAAAAAGTTCACCCTGGTCTACAACATCAACAACGCCGGCTACATCGATGTCTGTGGCTGTAAACACAAGGAGGTGCGCCAGGGCAGCATGACCCGTCGGGCCAGCTTCCTGAAGCAATTGAAGGCCACCGGCAGAAACCTCCTGCTGCTCGATGGAGGCAGCGCGTTCTTCCCCATCAACAAGCGACTGAAGCCCACCGAGGTCAAGGAAGCCGTCCGCAAGGCAGAGCTTATCACCGAGTCCTACAACAGGATGGGCTATTCAGCCCTGGCCATCGGCCCCTACGATCTCATCACTGGACTCGATAACCTGCTGACGCTCGAGAAGAAAGCCCGCTTCCAGATGCTGTCGGCCAACTTCGTGGACAAGAATGGGGCGCTCCTTTTCAAGCCCCACGCGATCTTCGAGGCCGGAGGGGTCCGCGTGGGAGTCATCGGCCTGACCCTCGAAACCATCCCCGAACCGATCCTCGAAAAACGCGCCCCGGGCTGCAAGATCCTTGACCCATTCACCGCTGCGGTGAAATCCTACGAGACCCTGCGGCCAAAAACCGACATCATCATAGCTCTCTCCCATCTCAAGGAGGATACGAACTTCAGCCTGATCGAAAAGCTGAAAGACCTCGAGATCATCATTGATCCCTGCATCCAGCAGGGAAGCCACAAGACCTGGCTCAAGGAGGAGAGCGAATGGCTGGAAGAAAAAAACAACACGCTCTTCCTCAGAAGCGACGGACAGGGAGCCCGCCTGGGCATCGTGGACGTGGAGCTGTTCAAAAACGGAAAGACTCTCTATTCGGGAGCGCGGTATGACGAGCTCCTCGACCTGGTCGAATTTGACGAGGCCGATGCCCAGCAGGAAAAAGAGCTGCGGTCTCTGAGCGGCAAAAACCTGTACCGTTTCACCAGGATCTCGCTGGAGCCCCACCACCTGACGGATCCGGAGATCGATGCCCTTGTCAACGCCTGGAAGAAAAACATCGATCTCTCCGGGGTCAAGCACCTCGAAAAAGACCTGCCCGACAAGACCCGGTACCTGACCCACAAGGCCTGCAAAAGCTGCCATGAAAAGCAGCACGCCTTCTGGCTCACAACCACCCACTCGCATACCTTCGATGACCTCAAGGAAACCGGCGACGAAGCGCGCTACGATTGCATCGGTTGCCATACCCTCGGCTACGGAGCGGCCTTTCTCGACACGACCAACGTCGGGAGTTATGCCAATGTCCAATGCGAGTCCTGCCACGGCCTGCAGCCTGAGCATCCGAAAAAACCTGCTGAACATTCCTTCGGCAAGGTCGCTCGCAATTCCTGCATCGTCTGCCACAACAAGGAGCAGACCCGCTCGGTCTTCCAGTTCGTTCCCGCCCGAAAAAAGGTCGCCTGCCCCAAGGGTTGAGGGCCGCGCGAGCGAGGGCCCGCCTCCGTTGTCAATAGATGGCGAAGCTCCGGGCTTTGTGTTAGAAACCGGAACGTCCGTGGCGCCTGCCCCGGGCCAGTCCCTCTTCATGGTCCTGAAATGCTCTTGCGCCGCGCGACCGACCGTCAACGCGGAAGAAACCAGCCTGAAAAAAAAACCGTGATCTCCTTCGCTTCCCCAACATCCGACTCCACCGACTGTTCCATCATCGGGGCGGGAGTGATCGGCCTCTCGATCGCCAGGCGGCTTGCCGCGGCGGGGCTCTCCGTGGTCGTCTACGACAGGAGCTCTCCAGGGCAAGAGGCCTCCCATGCCGCAGGAGGCATGTTGTGTCCGCGTCTTGAGTTTCAGAAAGAATCGAAACTCTCCGAGATGGGCGAGATCTCCCTGCAGCTCTACCCTGATTACGCTCGGGAACTTGAAGAAGAAACCGGTCTCTGCGTCGACCTCAGGCTGAATGGAGTCTTGAGCCCTCTCACCTCCGACGCCAGCACCTCCGAGATCAATACAGCTGAGGTCAACGGCGCCCGCCTTGTCGATGGGGCGACGATCCGCGACCTCGAGCCTGGAATCGCTCCGGAAATAACCAGGGCGCTCTATTATGAAGAAGAGGGAAGCCTCGACAGCAGGGCTCTTACCGAAGCCCTCGAGACGGCCTGCAGAAGGCTGGGGGTGACGATCAGGGAAAAATGTGCGGTCAGCGACGTGCTCGTTGAGAAAGACCGCGTCAGCGGAGTGAGGACGCTCTCCGGCGACTTCAGCTCGCCGATTGTCATCAACTCCGCCGGCTCCTGGGCAAGTGAAATTGGCGGCGTGGAGCGGGTAGAAATTCGGCCTATCAAGGGACAGATGCTCCTGCTGGACTGCGGGAAAAACGAGAAAGAGCTCCCGCGGCACACCATCTACGCCCACAGCGTCTACCTGGTGCCGAGGGCGGACGGCCGCCTCATCGTCGGAACGACGGTCGAGGACAAGGGCTTTGACAAAGAGATCGAGCAGGAAGCTGTAGATAACCTCCACCAGAGCGCTGCCGGTCTCTTTCCCTTCCTGGGGGAGATGCCTGTGCTGGAATCGTGGGCCGGGCTCCGCCCCCTTGGAGAGCACGACATCCCGACCATCGGCCCTCTTTCCCCAGAAGGCTACTACGCGGCCGTCGGACACTACCGCAATGGAATCCTGCTGACGCCCCTCACCCAGGAGCTGATGGCGCGAGAGATCCTGAGCGAAACCGCTTGAGGACGGACGCGCTGATGTCGGCCAGGCACCGGGAGTCTCTACTCAGGCTCCGAACTTCTTCATCCTCGAAGCATGGGCCATGGCCAGGGTGACCATCTCCGATGCCTTGAAATTTCCGAGATCACCGCTGAGACAATCGCGCTCGCTGAAGACGGCATCGGCCTTATTCAGCGCCAGCCCCGAAGAGATGAGCGTTGGCACAGGATGCCAGCTGTGTTCCATGTGAATACAGGGGGTCGAATGGTCGCCCGTCAGGATCATCGCGGCCGGTTCGAGAGCCTCGATACGGGGCAGGATGGAGTCAAAGGCTTCCAGGGCGCTGACCTTTTCGTCAAAGAGCCCCGAGTGTCCCGCGCTGTCGGTGGGCTTGTAGTGCAGGAAGAAGAAATCGTGCTCGCCGTAGTTCTCTTCCAATACCTGCACCTCCTCCTCGATCCCATGAGGACTACCCAGCACCTTCATACCGACGAGCCGCGCGACACCCCGGTACATCGGATAGGCGGCTATGGCGGCCGAATTCGCCTTGTAGAGGTCGTTAAAAGCAATCAGCTCCGGCAGGCCTGAAAAACCCCGTAAGAGCATCCCGGTGGCGACCTCTTCATCCGCGAGGATCTCCCTGGCTGCGGCGAGGAAGGTTGCGACCAGCTCCGCTGAGCGCTCCGAGGCGGTATCACCGGCAACGACGGGCAACAACTCGAGGCCTTCGCGCTGCGGGTCGTTGTCATTCAGGCAGGCTCCGAGCTCACCGCCGCGAAGGAGCACCGTGAAACGATGCTCCTTGCCGTTGAGCAGGAAGAGCTCCACGCCCGGCAGCTTGCCCTCGAGTCCTCCACGAAGCTTCTGGCACAAACGCGCATTCTCCTCATCGGGAGGGCGCCCGGCTCTGCGGTCGTGAACGATATTGTCGGCGTCAATCGTCGCGAAATTCGCCCGGGCAGCCAGGTCCCCCGGCTGCATATCAAAATCGCTGCCCAGCGCCTCGAGAACACCGCGGCCGAATTCAATCTCGTAGGGTTCATAGCCCCAGAGCGCCAGGTGGGCCGGACCACTGCCGGGAGTCACACCGGGCGCGATGGGGAGCGATCTCCCCAGCGAGGAGCGGCTGGCCAATCGATCGAGATTGGGAATGTTGGCGGTCTCGAGCTCTGTGCGGCCGGTCGCGGGATCGGGAAGCCCTCCAAGCCCATCGAGCACCAGCTGGATCACCTTTCGACCGCTATCGGGAATAAAAAGATCGCGTGTTTTTGAATGCATCCTGCCTCTCGATATCTGCCGGCTCTACCGGGCTCTCCTGGCAAGCCCTCTTTCTGAGAAGGATATCAGAAGCCTGCAGCCATGGGAAAGCCGCAATCCCTTCAAGCCGCGGCGTCACGAACCCCGGTCCCGTTGCAATTAAGGTAAAACTCTGTTCTCCTCTTCAGCAACACCCATTCGAATGGCCACGGAGACGAGATGAAGATCCTATCACTCGGGCACAGCAGCTACATCCTGGAGATGATTCCTGAAGGCGGAGAGCCGGTGCGCATCCTCGCCGACCCCTGGCTCTCGGATTATCTAATAGGTGACCTGATGGGCCGCTTTCCGCGCCTGGAGCTTGACCTGTCAGCCCTCGAGCCAATCCACGCCATCTACCTGTCACATTCACACACCGACCACCTTGACCCCTACTCGCTGCTGAAGCTGCGGCAACTGGAGCCGGCCCCGACCCTCCTCCTTCCCCAGAGCCTGCAGTACCTCGAGCCCCTGCTGAAAAAATATCTCCCCGAATTCGAGATCACGAGACTTTGCCAGGGCCTGGAGCTGGACCTCCATGGACTTAAGATTGGAGCGTTTTTTAACCCGGAGCTCAGGGCGACCAATGAAGATGACGTCATGGTTCTCACCGCCGAGACCGAAGCGGAGGTTTTCATAGGAGAGGGGGATGCCCTCATGCCTCTCTATGATCCAGCCGCCCGGCAGGCGCTGGCCGACAGGTTCTCGAGAGATGGAGTCCAGACCGCCTGCTTCCTCACCGTGAAGAACGAGGGCGACTCCACCATGAACATGCTCGCGGCAAAAGACAGGGAGCAGCGCAAGGAGCTGCTGGGACAGAGCATCGAGGCGACCTATACGGAGCTGTTCGACATCTACAGCCCGCTCGATGATGAAGCTGACCTGCTCTGGGGAAATCCCCGCCTTGTCAGGATCATCACCGGACAGGGGATCTGCTACCCGCAGGCGCTGAACCCCGACTACAACCGTATTCTCTTCCCGATACGACTGGAGGATCGAGTCCGCATGGAGCGCGAGGTAGCTGAGCAATTCGGCTGCGAACACTCCATCGAGGAGCTGGTCCCGGGCCAACTGCACGAGCTCAGCTCTGGAAAGCTGCTGTCACTCTCGGATCCCGAGGGAGTCACCCTGCTCGACAGGGAAGAGGAGCGCCATTTTGATCCGGAGAGCGAGCTCGCGAGGGACTTCCCCACGGGACCGCTGCTTGAAGACCGACGGGATACAGACGGCCAGCGGAAGCTGATCGGCGATTGCCTCCAGAACCGTTTCCTTCCCTGGCTGATCGGCTCCAGAACTCCCCCGGTGGAGCACCTGCTGGCCGCCGCAGGCGGCGAATACCGGATCCGGGTGCGCTATGGAACGAGTGCAGATTTTGAAGAAACCGATTACCTGCTCAGCTTCGCCAGGCTCTCCCTCGAAGCGGCAGAAAGCTCGGGAGAGCCCGATGAATCCTACTGGGCCAACGACCTCGACGATGTGCTCGCCGGAAGAGCGGACGAATTCTCCCTGTGCTGCCGCGAGCCGCTGGAGGGAGAGGCTCAGCGCCTGTGGCGTTGCCTCGGGCTGCCCTATCTCAACAACGATCTCATCGAGAAAAAGCTCAGGCTGCACTTTGAGCAAGCCGCCCGGGACGAGAGCATCGCAGCGTGGGCGGAGCCGTACTGGGCCGGGGTCGGAGGCGCCCCGGAACAGTAGCCGGAACAGTAGCCAGTGAAGCAGGAATCCCGTGAACCGGAAGATTACTTGCCGGCGACGGTATCGAGCAACCTCGGCCCTTCCCAGGAGTGATCGTCACCAGCCAGGTCGATGAAGCCGAAGCTCACCAGCCCGATGAAAAAATCAGCCAGCTCGTAAGGAGTCTCGATCGGGTTGACAGCAAGGTCAAGCCCCACGATAGCGTACACCGAGAGGCCGACATCGTAGAGGTGGCGATCATAGTGAGCGGCGTAATCCGCCCGCGCGGGAATCCAGCTCCAGGACTCGCCATCCGCCCAGGCGCTCCAGGTTCTTTCAGACGCATCGACGAGGGTCTTGCCGGCGACGACGGCCCGTCCATCGAAACCCGTCTCGGGGTCATCGATACTGCGCAGGTGGAAAACAGGCGAGAGACCGAACTCCGGAGAGAAATTGACCGGAGACTGCACCTGGCGACCCCTGAAGGAATTCTTCGCGAGGGTAAAGAGCGCCCCACCCTGGACGAAATTAGTGGCCCGCACACTGGCTCCCAGGCCCATGCCGACACCGGCACTGACAGGATCGGTGAGATCAAGCAACCGGTTCTGTACGTTGGTAGCGACCTTGCCGGAAATTTCATTAACTGTGGAACATCCACTGACACAGACAATCCCTGCCAACGCGATCAACAAACCAAGCGTTCTGCGACTCAGAATAAACATGTATAGACTCCTCGTTGTTCTTGTCTTCAGTACCCTAAATCCTTCTCAAGGACCGATAATATGGCTTCTGCTCAAGAGGATCGCGCCAAAGCTTCCCCGACCCAACCCGGAAGCGCAGCACTATTTCAAACCAGTCAGAAATTATACCTGCTGCTTCTTTAAGTCCTCTATTAAAAGATTTAGTGAACATCGCAGCTCCCTGAAAAAACCCTCCAGGCTATTGGTAAAGGGCCCTTAGCCTCCCCATCAAACTAAACCGAAAAAATAATAGCCGCCTTAAAGGCTATATTTTAGCCATTTTTCTCGTCAGGGCTCTGGCAGGAAGATTAAAATAAAATATGGGCTCTGAATGCCCCGAGGACCCCAAATGCCTGGAATCGACTTCAAACATCCGAGATATCAGCTCAATGAGCCCCTTGGCCGGGGAGGCATGGGAGCCGTCTGGGAAGCGATCGACCTTGAAACGAACGAGCTGGTCGCCATCAAGCTCCTGCGTGAAGGCAGCCTGGCTGACCGCCGCCTTTTTGAGGGAGAGGTTCGTATCCTGGGCGAGCTACGCCACGAAAACATCGTTCGCCTGCTCGATGCCGGCGCGCTCGGCGACCGGCTCTTTCTCGTCATGGAACGCCTGCGAGGGCACCCGCTGGATGAGTTTCTCGATCAGCCGAAACCCGGTCATCGGCAGATCGACCATCTGCTCCGCATCACGACCCAGGTTCTCCTTGCGCTCGAGTACATACATGACCGCGGCATCATCCACGGAGACCTGAAACCATCGAATATCATGGTGCTGGAGCCGACCGAGACCTCCATGCCGATGGGAGAAAACGGGGGTTCGTCCTCCCCCGATGCGAACCCGGCCATCAAGGTGCTGGACTTCGGACTCGCCCGGACCAGCAACCGGCTGACCCGGGGTTCCCTCAGCGAAATATCATCCGGCCGCCAGGGGGCTGACGATGGCGGCACCCCGCTCTACATGGCGCCGGAGCAGCTCGCCTCAACGGCGGCAACGGAGCGCTCCGACCTCTACTCTTTAGGAGCGCTGCTTTACCATCTCATCGCCGGACGGCCTCCTTTCGATTCCCTCGCCGCCGCGCTAACCCGCAAACCGGCTCCCCCTTCTCTCGAAAAGCTCAACAAGGCCTGCGCCCCGAAGCTGGCCCGGACAATTCTTTCCTTCATGGAAGAGGCCCAGCACAAGCGCCCGTCCACAGCGGCGGAGGCTGCCTCGATGCTGACAGATGCCGGCTCCCTGGCCGCGCAGAAGCCCTCGGCTTCACCTCGCCTCATGCGCCCCGTCTTCATCGGACGGGAACGTGAACGCGGGCTGATCCTTCAAAAGCTGGAGGACGTCCGCGAACACGGAGCCCTCCAATCGCTGCGACTCGTCGGCGCGGGAGGCTGCGGAAAATCCTGGCTGCTTCACTCGAGCGGCCTGAAGGCCATGGCTGAATTTGACTCCGAAGCACACACCCTGGAGACCTCCTTCAGGCAGGAACGCAACGGTCGCGGAGGCCTGGGCCGGATCCTGCTTGGGAACCGGGACTCGGACTACAGCCCGGGGTTCCGAAGACGGTTTTCTGTCGATGTGAAGGAAGAGGCCCCTCCCGGGACTCCGACAGAGAGAGACTCCCGGGAGAGCTCCAACGACCAGGTGGTCGCCGAGGCTGCCCAGGCTCTCCGCTCGCTGGCCAGGCGGCAGCCGCTGCTACTGATCCTCGAAGACATCCAGTTCGCCACCGAGGCGGAAATCGATCTGCTCACCAGGCTGGCCGCGGTCCTCAGCGACTCGCCCATTCTCCTCCTGCTGAGCTACAGAGATGAGGACCATCAGCCGGGATCCCTGGTGGAGAAGCTCGGGGAGCGACTTGACGGTAGCGGACATCCCCAGCCCCTGCGCCTGGGAGGCCTGGATGACAATGCCCTCAGGGAATATGCGGAAGCCGTTCTCAGCCCCAGGCTTCCCGCCGCCCCGGAGCTCCTGGAGACGCTGGCGACGCGTTCAGGCGGCAACCCACTAGCTCTTCACCAGGCGCTCGGCCAGCTGGTCGCTGAAGGCTCCCTGGCACGCGACTCCGGGCGCTGGAATTACACCGGGAAAGCGGCGGGTGTTGATTCCAGGAAGAAGATGCTCCTGCCGCCCGGCTCCCTCAGCTCCGCCCAGCAAAGCGTGCTCATAGCCGCCGGGGTCATCAACGAGACCTTTGACCAGGGCCTGCTGGCCTGCCTGCTCGAGGGCGAAGATGAAAATAGATCCACCCCGGAGGCGACCGCCAGCCTGGTCACCTCGGGACTGCTGCTCGAAGACTCCGGGGGCTATCGTCTCGCCCCGGGGCTGGAGCTCGATGAGCTGCTCAATTCGATCCCAAGAAAACAAGCGAAGCGGCTGCACGAGCGGCTGGCGAGGCTCCTGCTGGAGCTCAACCCAGCCCTGGGAACCAGGCTCCGCATGAGGATCGCCGAGCACTTCGAGCTGGCAGGAGCTGGAGAGGACGCCTTCAACCACTACCTCGATGCCGCCCGCAGCGGAGCGAAAGATTATTCCAACCAGCTGAGCCGCAAGGCCTACGAAAAGGCCCTGGAGCTCGCCCCCGGAAACGACCGACAAGATATTCTCCGCGAGCTCGGCAGCCTGCACCTCAGCTGCGGAGAGCTGCAGAGCGCACTCGACTGCCTCCTGCAGGCAGAGCGAAACGCGGCTAACCGCCCGGACAGCGACAGAGCCGGGCTCTGGAACGATATCGCCCGGACACTGCATCGCCAGGGAAAGCTGGACGAGGCGAAGGAGTATTTTGACCGCTGCCTCTCCATCGCCGGGGAAGACACCCACGCGCTGGCAAAGACCTGCTACGGCCTCGCCGGACTCTTTTTTGACCAACGGGACCTTGGCCGGGCGCGGAAGCACTTCCAGAAAAGCCTCAAGCTCTACGGTGAAGGAGCGCCACCGCGGAACCTTGTACCACTTCACCTCGGGCTGGCCCTTATCGAGAGGCTCGAAAACAATCCGGAGCGCAGCATCGCCCGCTTCAAAGAGGCCCTGGACCTTGCCCGTAAAACAGGACAGCTTCTCGATATAGCCAGGATCCAGAGCAACCTGGCCAATACCTACCGTACCCTCGGCGAGATGTCGGCCGCCCTCGAACACCTGGAAGAATCCACCCGGATCAGGAAGCTTACAGGAGACCGGCAGGGGTTGGCCATCTGCCTCAACAGCCTGGCTCGCATCCAGACCCAGCGGGGAGAATTTCAGGCGGCCCTGGAGACGACCGAGAGCGCCCTGGAAATTTTTGAAGAGGTTGGCGACCCCAAGGGGATTGCCATAACTCTCTGCAACATCGGAGAGCTGCTGCTGCTGCGTGGGCGCCCCCGGGAGGCCCGGGAGGCCCTGGAACGCTGCTCGAGACTGGACGACGAAAACGACGGAACCCCCCTGGCCTGCAATATATTATTCAACCAGGCCCGGGTCGAGGTAGCGGTCTGTGAATACGAAAGAGCCGAGAATCTCTTCCAGGAATGCCTGCGGAGACTGCCTGAGGGCAGGGAGCAGGAGCTTGAGACCCACGCCCTGGCCGGCCTTGCCGAGGTCTTTCTGAAAAAAGAAATGTTCGAGGCCGCAGAGGACGCGCTCCAGGAGGCCCGGGGAGTCGCCCAGGACGGCGGAGGCCCTGAGAGTGCCTCCGAGCTGCTGGGACTTCGAATGCGGCTGTGCCGCAAGCGGGGTGAATTTGAGCAGGTCATCGACCTCGGCTGCACCTCCGACGACAATGAGGTCGGTCCCTATGAAACAGCGCGAAGGGCACTCGAGCTCGGAGCCGCCTACCGCGACCTCGGCCCGGACTGGGCTGACAAGACCGAGAAGTATCTCGAGAGGTCGATAAGAGAATTTGAAAAAATGGGCTGCCCGGTGGAAACCGCGGAAGCCCTTGGAGAGCTCTCCCTCTACTGGCAGCTGACCGGAGAAGAGGAAGAAGCCCTGGAGCTCCTGCGGCGCGCCGAGGCCATCCTCAGCGCCGGCCAGCTGGGTCCAAGGCGCTCACGGTTCACCGAAACATTCAAAACGAGGTTGCAATGAGCAGAACATCCTATCGACGCAAGGCAATCCTCTCTCGTATCCACAAGGCGCTCAACGCCTTCTACCTGCTCCAGAAGATTGACTGGGAGTACGATATCGGGGAGAGCCTCAGAAAGATCCTCGGCCTTGCGCTGGAGGAGATCGAGTTCGATGGCGAGAAGGCCATCGAGCGCGCGCTGATCATCGTGAAGAGCCCCGAAGGCGAGAATCTCGAGGTCAAGGCCGGCTGGAAGACGCAGGGCGCGGACCTGAGCTTCAGCCATACCGTGGTACAGGAAACCTTTGAGCGTGGCGAGGCCATACTCTGCGAAAACGCCAAGGACGACCCACGCTTTATGAACGCAGAGAGCCTGAAGCAGCTCGAGACGCTCTCGCTCGTCGCCGTACCGATGCACTCAGAAAATCGACCGGTCGGGGTTTTCTACGTCGAGAGCGAGTCCGCGGGAAATGTCTTCAATTCAGATGATCTCGAATTCCTGCAGGAATTCGCCCATACAATCACCCCCTTCGTCAAATTCGGCATCACCCACCAGGGCCATGTCAGGGAAATCCGCAAGCTCAAAGAGGAGGTCATCGGACGCTACGACATGGGCAACATCATCGGGCGAAGCGAGGCCATCACCGGTGTCTTCGAGCTCGTTCGAATCGCTGCCGAGGTCGACCGCACCGCACTCATCACCGGCGAGTCAGGCTCGGGGAAGGAGCTGATAGCCAAGGCGATCCATCACAACGGACCGCGCAAAGCGGCTCCCTTCATCGTGGTCGACTGCTCTGGACTATCTGAACATCTCCTCGAAAGCGAGCTCTTCGGACACCTCAAGGGATCCTTCACCGGTGCCAACAACGAAAAGATGGGAGCCTTTGAAGAGGCCGATGGAGGCACCATCTTTCTTGACGAAATCAAGGACTCCTCCAGGAGCCTTCAGCAGAAGCTCCGCAGGGTGCTGCAGGAAGGTGAACTGCGCAGGGTTGGCGAAAATAAATCGCGCAAGGTGGATGTGAGGGTGATCTGCGCGACCAACGAGGATCTCGCCAAGCGCGTCCAATCCGGAGACTTCATCCAGGACCTCTACTACCGCATCAATAAATTCCCAATCCACATCCCCGCGCTGGCGGAAAGACGGGAAGACATCCCGCTCCTGGTAGCCCACTTCCTGAGGTTGATGGATCAGGCCGAGCCGCGTGAGAGTTCCACAGAGGTGACCCCGGAAACCATGGATACGCTCGTCCACCACGATTGGAGCGAGAACAACATCAGGCAGCTTCGAAATACCGTTGAGCTGGCCCGTGACCTCGCGGAAGGAGAATTGATCGACCTCCCGGTACTCGATCGGGTCTTTCGCATCCAATGCGGAGAGAACCCCGAGTCGCTCTACCACAGGCCGCCTGGCGACCTGGGCATACCGGCCAGCCACCTCGTCAACATCAACAGCGACAGCTTCAAGAACCTGCTCGAAAAAGAACCCGAGGTAGACGAAAACGGCAAGCGAGACCGCTCCGAGGCCCCCTTCTACCGCCTGCAGTCGGAATTCCAGGCCCGGGCCATCACCGAGGGACTTCGCTCCTGCAGGTGGAAGATCAGGCCGGCCGCGCGGCTGCTGGGAATCAGCCCGATGAAGCTGCGCACCTCTCTGAAGGACTATCTCGGCCTCCTGCTTGCCCGCCCGGGAATGAGCATTGAAAAGGCCGCCGGAGAATTGGATATCCCAACAGAAGTTCTCGAGAAGAAAGCCAAAGACTTTGGCCTCGAAGGCGTGGGGAAGAGAACATGAAGAGCCGCACGAAAATCGGTCTGCTGCGGGTCTATTTCCATATAGACGAGGCCCAGTCACTCAAGCAGAAGCGCCAGGTCATGCGCTCGATCAAGGACCGCCTCAGCAACCAGTTCAACGTGGCCGTGGCTGAGATTGGCTCCAACGATCTCTGGCAGGCCGGGGAGCTTGCTGTCGTCACGGTGGCCAACGAACACCAGTTCGTCGACTCGATGCTTCAGAAGATCAACAACTTCTTCGAGGAGGAGCTCCCGATCCGGGTCATCGAGGGGCGAATAGAGATCTTCTGAAAAATCGCGTCTGCAGGCGGGAGAAACGCCGGATCGGAGCGCCTTATTCTTCCTGTTTGCGGCGCGAGTTGTAGGCCTCTATGACCTTCTGCTGAACCTGCGCAGGGGCCGTCTCGTAGTGACCTTCCTCAATGTTATAGGATCCCTGTCCACCTGTAACCGAACCGAGACTGCTGGCATAGTCGCTGAGTTCAGCGAGGGGGACCAGGGCCTTGATCGTCTGGAAATCTCCGATCGCATCGACGCCCTGTACCCGGCCCCGCCGTCGGGTGATGTCGCCCTGGATATCACCGGTATATTCACTCGGGAAGGTCACCTCGAGGATAACGATCGGCTCCAGCAGAACTGGCTTGGCTGAGTTGACCGCAAGCTTGAACGCCTCCCGGCCCGCCTTCTGGAAGGCCACATCCTTCGAATCAACGGGATGCTCCTTGCCATCATAGACCTCGACCTTGATATCGACGAATTCGCAGCCGGCGAGGACTCCATCCTTCATCATCGAGGAGATGCCCTTCTCAACCGACTGGACGTAGCTCTGGCTGATCGCGCCGCCGAAGATGCTGTTGACGAACTCGAGCCCGGCACCTCTCTCGGTAGGCTCAACCCTGATCCACACCTCGGCGAATTCTCCCGAGCCACCGCTCTGCTTCTTGTGCCTGTACTTTGCGTCTCCCTTGGCACTGACCGTCTCCAGGTAGGGAGTTGCCGGCAGCCGGGTCGCCACCTCCACTCCATAACGCGACTTGAGCCTCTCCCAGAGAATCTGCAGGTGAAGAGCGCTGACTCCGGCGATAACCAGCTCTCCAGTGCGATCGTTCCTCTTCGAGGTGAGACAAACATCTTCCTCAACCAGCTTGACGTAGGATTCGGCGAACTTCTTTTCGTCCGCCTTGGTCTTGGGAGTGGTCGCCAGTCCGGACATGGGGCTTGGAATACTCGGCCCCGCCATCGAGCGCTTCGAGTCGGAGGTGAGATAATCGAAGGTGTGCAGGCCCTCGACCTTGATCAGGGCGCCAATCTCTCCAGCCCCGAATTGTTCGACTGCCTCCTGCTCCTTGCCCTGGAATCGAATGAGCTTACCCACCTTCTCCGGCTTCCCTGTATGGGGATTCAGGAAGAGGCCATTCTGGCTGATCGACCCTGAATAGATTCGAAGATAGGTCAGCTTTCCGACAAACGGATCGCTCACAACCCTGAAAACCCGAGCCGAGAACGGCGCATCGGCCGCTATGGAGACGGCCTGGCTATCCTCTCCCGAATCGAAGTCTACATGCTCCCGCCCCAGATCCTGGGCAGCGGAGGGGGCGTAGCGTACGAAGCCATCGATAAGCTCCTTGACGCCGACATCCGTCAGGGAACTGGTGGCAAAGACCGGAAAGAGGCTCCTCGAGCTTACCGCCTCAACAAACTGCTTCGAGATCTCCTCGGGACTGATTTCTTCTCCCTCGAGATAACGCTCCATCAGCTCGTCATTGGACTCAATGACGGACTCCATAAGGTCATCGGAGTTACCGAGAGCGTCTTCCACAGAGGAAAAGCCGGCTCCGGATTCGTTCGGTGAGGTGATCGCAAGGCATCTCGCATCGAGCTGACCCTGGACCTTTTCGAGAACCTCCGCAAAATTGCTATGCTCGCGATCGACACGGTTGATAATCACGAAACAGGGCAGGTTCGCATCCTTGGCAATCTCCCAGACCTTCCGGGTATTGGGGCGGATCCCCTCATCGGCGCAGATCACGATCGCCATGAGATCAGCTGCCGCGGTCGAACAATAGACCTGGCCGATGAAATCACGATAGCCCGGAGTGTCGACGAATTGCAGGAGCGTGTCCTGGGAGTCGACACTGGCGCAGGCGAGGTCTATAGAATGATTACGTACCTTCTCCTGATCATCGTAGTCGCAAACGCTGGTCCCATCGTCCACCGCACCCTTCCTGTCGATACCGCCGCCGGTAAAAAGGAGGCTCTCAACAAGGGTTGTCTTGCCGCAAGTACTGTGACCTGCGAAAGCTATATTCCGAATTTTATCAGGCGATTTCGCAGCCATTTATTTCTCCGTGGACTGAGGGGGAGGGGCTGACTCTACCGAGAAACGATCTTGTCATCCACACCTAAAACAACGCAGACAGGCCATTCCAGCCCACCCCGGCCCTTGGAGATTCAGGACTCGAGAGCATCCAGATAGCGGCGCTCAGCACGTCTCATCTTTCTTCGATCGGCGGGCGCCGCATCGTCATATCCCAGCAGGTGCAGGGTGCCGTGAATGGCATAGAGAGACAGCTCGCGGGGGAAGGCGGCCCCCCTGTCTTCAGAATAACGCCGGGCGGTATCAACCGAAACCACGACCTCCCCGAGAAGCTCGTCATCGAGAGGATCCCCCTCGGCTCCGTCGAGCGCTGAGCGCATGGGAAAGGTAACCACATCGGTGACGTAATCATGCCCGAGGTAATCCCTGTTCAATCCCCGGATCTCTTCATCGTCGACAAAGCAGACGTTGACGCTGGCTGGGCAGGCGTGGTCGGCCAGCAGGAGCAGGAGCGCCTGGCGTAAGGAAGCCTTCTGATCAGCGCTCAATGGACGCTTACCGAGAAAATTAACTCCAGCGGAGCTCACGAGGCGTCCAGCTCCACTTCCGATTCGGGACCGGGACCCGTCGAAGGATCGGGGTCAATATCCTCTTTCCCTGTTCCGATGTCAGGATATTCAACCCGTCCGTGATTGATGTTGGTCAGCGTAGCCTCGAAGCTCTCCTCGATCTTGTAGAGATCCGCCATGGTGAGCTGACACTCATCCAGTTGGCCGTCAAAGATCCGCTTGCGAATCATCTCCCGCGCTATCTCCCTGAACTTTACCGGAGTAGGATCCTGGACACTCTTGGAGATGGCCTCGACAGCGTCGGCCAGCATCAGGACTCCAGCCTCCGGGAAGGTCGGCTTGGGGCCGGGATAACGATATTCCGTATCCTCGGTTGAGCCCTCCTCCTCGTTGCCTTCCTCCAGTCGCGCCTTGTGGTAAAAAAATTCGACGACCGTCGTTCCGTGATGCATGGGAATCATATCGATGATCTGTTGCGGCAGCTTCTCCTCTCGAGCGAAAATGATCCCCTCCTTTACATGCGACATGATAATGAGCTTGGACATCGACGGACGCAGCTGGTCATGAATCGACTTATCCTGGCCCATGTTCTCGGCGAAATACTCAGGCTTGTAGATCTTGCCGATATCGTGGTAATACGCTCCGACGCTGGCCAGGAGAACATTGCCGCCGATCGCCTCTGTCGCCTCCCGCGCCAACTGCTGCACGCCGAGGGTGTGCTGGAAGGTTCCCGGCGCGCGCGTGCGCAGGATATGCAGCAGCTGGTTGCTCGGGTCGGCCAGCTCCAGCAGGCGACGCTCGGTGAGCACATCGAAGATCTTCTCTATCTGGGGAAGCAGGCTGGTAACGATGCCGCCTGAAATCAGCCCGCCCATCAGCGCGTATCCGGGGTCCTGCAGGAAGGAAACCAGGAAACCGGCATCTTCACTGCCGGAAAAACCCTCCATCACCTTGAAGCAGATGACAGTCAGCGCCTGAACAAATCCCGCTCTCATTCCTATGAGGACCGGCTGAGACTGCTTGCGCATGTTCCTGACTCCGAGGATTGATACGACAGCCCCGAGACTCAACGTAACAGCCAATTGGAAGGGCTCGTAGGAATCTGGGGCCAGGAGGGCGAGGTAGGAGGCAAGACCCCCACAGAGAAGAATCGCCACCATGTTGCTGTAGGCCAGCCCGGCCATCATCGCCAGAACCGGCAGCGGCAGGATATAGGCCGGCCAGTTGAGAGCGAACATGCCCCAGGACAGGCTGACGGTCAGTACGATCAAGAGAACAAACTGGTTGAATTTCGCGGTCGACTGGAAAAGAGCGGGCTGGATACGGTTGATGACCAGCACCCCGAGCACCGTGACCATGGCGAGCAGCCCGGCAAGGCCTATCTGCTTGCGCTGGAACTCGTCCTTCTCGCCGATATTCAGCAAGAGCAGCAGCAGAGCCACCAACAACACGGTCACAACGATCCTGAACAGCAGATTCGCCTGGCGCATGCTCGCTCTCAGAACAACCTCCTGCCCCTGCTGGCGGGACCGGAGGAATTCGTCGATTCTCTTGCTCTTTCGTTTTTTTGCCATGTTTTCTGCGATCTGCAAGGGGCGCTTCGGCCCCACCGGCAACCGGCCTCACTGATCCTTCGGAGTGGAATTGTTTTCAACGGCCTCGTAGGCCTCAACGATCTTCTTGACCAGCGGATGCCTCACAATATCCATCTTCTCGAGCTCGACCCAGGCGATCCCGTGAATATCCTTCATAAGAGGAGCTGCATGCACCAGGCCGGAGAGCTGGTCCTCGGGCAAATCGAATTGCGTCACGTCTCCGTTGGCCACGACCTTGGAGCCCAGGCCAAGACGAGTCAGAAACATCTTCATCTGGGAGACTGTGGTGTTCTGTCCTTCATCAAGAATGATAAAGGAGTTGTTCAGGGTACGCCCACGCATATAGGCAAGCGGAATGATCTCTATAATCTCCCGCTCGATATAGCGCTTCACCTGCTCCATCCCGAGGACGTCATTGAGCGCATCGTAGAGCGGCTGCAGGTAGGGATTCACCTTGGCCTGAAAATCACCGGGAAGAAAGCCCAGCTTTTCACCGGCCTCTACCGCCGGCCGGCAAAGGATCAGCTTCTGATAGTCTCCGGAACGCAGGCCGTCGACCGCCAGGCGCACGGCCAGGTAGGTCTTTCCGGTTCCCGCCGGACCACTACAAAAGATCAGCTCATTGCGGATGATCGCCTCGATATACCCCTCCTGGCCTTCCGATCGGGCCAGGCTCCTCACTGTCGCGCGCTCCTGGGGCGTCAGCTTCCTCTGCTTCGCGCTCGAGGAGCCGGGCTCTTCAGCCCCTCCTCTTTCCCGCGCATCATCGGCCTTGATCCTGGCAAGGCGGGACTCGATGTAGAGGTCCGGCAGAGGATCCCCGGCCTTGTAAAGCTCGGCCATGTCCTTCAGGAGCTGCTCCGCGCGACGAACCAGCCCCTCGTCTCCCTCGATACGAATGACCCCATTGCGTGCCGCGACCTGGATCTCGAGACCATCTCGAATCTGGCGCAGGTGGGCATCTCCCGCGCCGAATATGAACAGGGCCTCGTCCTGTGAGGCCAACTCGATAGCTAATTCCATGTGATGATCTTCAAGACCAGTAGCGGGAAAGGGCCCAGAACACAAATCCACTGAAAATAAAGCTGTCGATCATGTCCAGAACCCCCCCGAACTCCGGCAGTAGAGACCCGGAATCCTTGACACCGTAAAGTCGTTTCATGAGCGATTCGCTCAGATCGCCTATAGCGGCACTGACACCAAGGATTATCCCAAAGGCGATCCCCCCCGGCCATCCAATTTTCACGGGGGCGAGGTACCCCAGATGGGCTGCTCCCGAAAACCAGCCTGCCGTCAAAATAAGACCTGCCGTATATCCCTCTAAGCTCTTTCCAGGACTTACTTTAAGAATTTTTGTCCGTCCCAGTATCGAGCCGATGACATAGCCTCCGATATCGGTCAGCTTGATTCCGAAAACAAAGATGGCCCCGGTCAATACGCTGTCGGCCCTGCAGTAAATCCGTGCCACGAAAGAGAAAAGCAGGCCCAAAAGCAGGGCCCCCAGAACTGCCTGGGCCAACTCTCCCGCGCGCTCGAGGAAGTCTTTCGTAAAAAGAACAGCCACAAAGGACAGGAAGAGCAGAGCAAATACCCCGAGAACAAGGGTCTCGTGTTCGCCCTGGAAGAGCCCTAAGCTGCTGAGAAGAAGATGGCCTTCTTCATGAGCATTCCAATCCCAGCAGGCCACCGCGAGAAACAAGCCCGTGGCGAGAAGACCCGGGAGGGAGGAAAGACGAAGGTAGCGGCCGGAGGACATCTTCGAGAACTCGAGATAGCCCACCAGCCCCATCCCCACGAGGATCGCCGAGCCGGCAATTCTGCTGTCGAATACATGGTCAAGCGCCAGCACGCCAGCAAGCAGGAGCACCAGTATAGTCCCGACCAGGTAGCGGGTCTGCTTAGCTCCCAAGCCGCTTCTCCCCGGGGACAGGCCCCCTAAGATTCGCCGCACGAGTCAAGGCGATGTGATGGTTCAAGCTCCGCGCCTCCTTCATGCGACAGCCATCGTTCAGATTCCGTTGGATCCCGAAGCTTCACGAGAAGCCGAATCCAACACGGCACCGTATTTTCTATCCCGGTTGACATAGGCGACCAGCGCCTCATCGAGATGCTCAACGTCAAAATCAGGCCACAGCTCATCGGTCATCCAGAGTTCGCTATAGGATGACTGCCAGAGAAGAAAATTCGAAAGCCTGTATTCTCCAGCCGTTCGAATCACCAGATCGGGATCCTTCATCTGCGGATCAGCCAGGTAGGCGGCAAACACGTCTTCGCTGAGATCCTCGACCCTGTCCGGGTCTATTTTTCCATCCCTGACATCCGCGCAGAGCGCCCGGACCGCGTTGATGATCTCCTGGCGAGAACCATAGTTGAGAGCGAGCCGCATGACCATCCCATCGTTCTCGGAGGTAAGGATCTCTGTTTCATGAAGCGTCTCCAGGACATCTGCTGGAAAAGAGCTGACATCGCCGATGGTGGTAAGACGGATGTTGTTGTCCATCAACATCGTCCGCTCCTTGACGAGGTAGGTCTTCAGCAGCTTCATCAGGAAGCTGATCTCCCGGCGCGGGCGACGCAGGTAGTTCTCCGTAGACAAGGCGAAGAAGGTCGCCTCCCGCACTCCCAGCTCACGACAGTGGGTCGTGATCCTGCGCAGAGATACCGCTCCTTCCTCATAGCCCCGCAGCCGCAGGAACCCCCGATTCATGGCCCAGCGCCCGTTACCATCCATGATAAAGGCGATATGCGCTGGAACCTGTTCCGGAGAAAACTTCACTCTCTCAGTCTCCTTCCGCCGGAGCCGGCTCGAGCCAGGGCTCAAGTGAAACGATCTGTGAGCGCTCCTTGCCCACCGACACGATCGCGATGGGACAGCCCGCGGCATCAGCGACAAAACGCAGGTATTCGCGGGCCTTCTCCGGCAGATCCTCGAAGGCTCTGCACTCTGTGGTGCGCTCCAGCCAGCCGGGGAAAGACCTGTACTGGGGGATCACCTCGCATTCCGTGGAGGTCGGATACTGGTCCGTCTCAACCCCATCAACGTTATAGGAGACGGCCACCTTGATCTCTTCGAGATGATCAAGAACATCGAGCTTGGTCACGACCATCGCATCGACATCGCCAAATTGAATCGCACGCCGCAAAGCCACGATATCAAGCCAGCCACAGCGCCTTGGGCGCCCGGTCGTAGCGCCGAACTCCCCACCTGCCTCGCGCAGGCTGGCAGCGGCCTCTTCCTGCATCTCGCTGGGGAAAGGGCCCTCCCCAACCCGTGTCGCATAGGCCTTGGTTATACCGAGAACCTTTCCCACCTTGCGACCCGAGAAACCGGTCCCCGGCCCCAGCCCCAGGAAGGAGGTATTGGATGAGGTCACGTAGGGATAGCTCCCCATGTCGATATCGAGCAGTGCGCCCTGGGCTCCCTCGAAGAGAATACCGGCACCCCGGGCATCCTGTTCATGGAGAAAGGCTGTGACATCACAGACCCGGGGACGCAGGCGCTCGGCATACGCGGAATATTCTTCAAAAACAGCCTCGGGATCGATGGGGTCGCGGCCGTGGAGCTTCTCCAGCTCACGATTCTTCAACTCGCCAAAACGAACAAGCCGCTCCCTGAGACCATCCGGATCGACGAATTCGGACATCCGGATACCCACCCGCGAAGCCTTGTCAGTATAGCAGGGGCCGATGCCTCTCAAGGTGGTGCCGATCTTTCCATCTCCTCCGGCGCTCTCCTTCGCCTCATCCAGCGCGCTGTGATAGGGCAGCACGACATGGGCACGGTCACTGATGAGAATGTTCTCTTCATGGTCGAGGCCAATCTCCAGGAGCCCGTCGAGCTCGGCGATGAGCGCGCGGGGGTCGATAACCACTCCATTGCCGATCACGCAGGCCGTATCCTTCTTGAGAATTCCGGAGGGGATGAGATGGAAGATGTACTCCTGGTCCTCTACCTGCACGGTATGACCCGCGTTGGCTCCGCCCTGGTAACGAACGACGACGTCTGCATCAGCCGTCAGAACGTCTACGATCTTACCCTTGCCTTCATCTCCCCACTGAAGCCCTACTACACAACTGTGCCGGGCGGGCTGGACCTGATTCGAACTGCTCATCTCTACTCTCTCTGCCGGCCTCATCGCCGCCCTGTTCCATCCACCGTCAGACTCGAGCGGGACTCTCCCAGATCTCGGGTATCTCTGGCAGGGGCTTGGCGCTTCGGATCATCCGCGCAAAATCATCGAAAAGGAACGTGAAATCATTCGGGCCAGGTGCCGCCTCCGGATGAAACTGCACCGTGAACAAGGGAAACTCCCTGTGATAAAGACCCTCGAGGGTCTGGTCGTTAAGATTGATGAAATACGGTTCCACCTGGTCGGATTCAAAGGAATCCGGAACCACCGCATAGCAGTGATTCTGCACGGAGATCTCGACCTTGCCAGTCTGCGTATTCAGCACCGGATGGTTGCCCCCGTGATGACCGAACCTCAACTTTTCCGTGCGGCCTCCAAGAGCCAGCCCGGCCAGCTGGTGACCAAGGCAGATACCGAAGATCGGGTATTCACCGATGAGTGCACGTATCGTCTCGATGGCATAGGGCAGCCCCTCCGGATCACCGGGTCCATTTGAGAGAAAGACTCCATCGGGGTTCAATTCACGAACCTGCTCCGCTGTGGTATCCGCCGGCACCTGATGAACCTTGAAGCCCATCTCGTATAAGATTCTCAGGATGTTGTATTTCACGCCGTAGTCGAAAGCCACGATCTCGAGACCTTCGCCTAGACGCTGGGCTACACGGTTGTCCTTGAAGCAGGCCGAGAAAGGCGAGTTGAAGCCCTGCTCCCAGAGCCGCGGCTCCTCGCAGCTCACCTCTTTGACCATGTCCCGGCCGCCGAGTCCCTCCCAGCTCCTCGCCCTCTCAACGAGAGCTTCATCCGAGTCCTCGGAGGTCGAGATAAGACCCTTGAGCGAGCCCTCCACCCTCAGCCGCTTCGTCACCGCCCGGGTATCGATTCCGGAGATCCCGACCACGCCATGGCGGGCAAGGTAACCGTCAAGGGGCTCACAGCTCCTGAAATTGGAAGCCCGGCGGCTCATCTCTCGAACGATAACCCCCCTGAGGGAGGGAGCACGCGATTCCTCATCATCCGGATTGACTCCGTAGTTGCCAATCAGCGGATTGGTCATCACCACCATCTGCCCATTGTAGGAGGAATCGGTAAAGACCTCCTGGTAGCCGGTCAGGGACGTATTGAAGACAACCTCTCCAATAGACTCCCCAGCCGCACCGACAGAGGTTCCGCGCAGAACGGTTCCATCCTCTAGGGCCAGCCTGGCGCATTTTTGAGACACTGAACTACTCCAACTCTTTTCCTCGACACCACATTATGTTGGGTGATCTGATTTTTTCCACGGCTTTTGAATAATCTCATGCCCGGCCGCGGCAAACAAGCTCTCTACTTCGGACCGATGTACTCCCTGCCTCCCATGTAGGACTGAAGCACGCCGGGAATCCTGATCCTGCCATCGGCCTCCTGGTTCAGCTCGAGGATCGAAATCAGGATCCGTGGGCTGGCGATGCCTGTATTGTTCAATGTGTGACAGAAATGTACCTTGCCGTCTGAATCGCGGTAACGCAGATCGAGACGCCGGGACTGGAAATCATGAAAGCGCGAGGCGCTGTGGGTCTCCCCGTAGCTCTCCCGCGAAGGCATCCAGGTCTCAATATCAAACTTCTGCACCTGGGGCTGGCCAAGGTCTCCACCGCAGACGTTCACCACCCTGTAGGGGAGCTCGAGCGCCTGCACTACCTCCTCAGCGTTGCCGAGGATAAATTCGTGCATGCGCAGCGACTCCTCCTCATCGTTGCGGCAGACGACCACCTGCTCAACCTTGTTGAACTGGTGGATCCTGTAGAGCCCCCTGGTATCTCTTCCCGCGGCGCCGGCCTCCCTGCGATAGCAGGTCGAATAGCCCGCGTAGAGTCTCGGCAACTCGGCCTCGTCGAGAATCTCGCCGCTGTGATAGGCCGTCACCGGAACCTCCGAGGTGCCGATCAGGTACTTTCCATCTTTCTCACAGGCGTAGGCCTGCTCCTCCCCGCCGGGGAAATACGCCGTACCCACCATCGGCTCGCGACGGACAAGGGTAGGTACCAGCATCGGAGAGAAGCCCTTTTCGACAAGGTGATTGAGGGTGAACTGCAGAACGGCAAGCTCGAGCAGGGCGCCCTCGTTCTTGAGCATATAGGTGCGCGAGCCCGCCAGCTTCGCCGCTCCCTTCATGTCGATCAGGTCGAGCTCCTCGCCGAGCTCCAGGTGATCCTTCAGAGGGAAGTCAAACTGCGGAATCTCGCCCCATTCACGGACCAGGACGTTGTCTTCATCCGTCTCCCCCTCAGGAACCTCCTCCGCCGGTATGTTGGGTACGAGCAGCATGAGCTCGTCGAGCTCATCCTCGAGCGGCCCCAGCTCCTTCTCATACCCCTTGATTCGCTCAGCGATCTCCCCCATCTCGGTGATCCTCGCCTGCTTCTCTTCCCCCTCGAGAGTGGCAATTTCCTTGCCGACTTTTTTCTGGTCTGCTCGAAGCTCTTCACTCTCGAAGACCAGCTTCTTCCTCTGGTCATCCAGGGAGAGAATGCGATCCACCGACTCCTCGCAAGGAATATGTTTCTTGCGACCAGCCGCTTTCACCAGATCCGGATTCTCTCGCAGGGCTTTTAGATTGAGCATGGAACCCAAAAAAATCGTCGACGGGTAAGACCGGCGCGCATTCTGTCACCGCGACACCGGATTGCAAGAGGGAAAGTCCCGCAGGCGAATCTTCCCCTCTTTCTCTTGAATGAAATATTACCTTCTCTCGCCCTCTGCCGGTCGGTTCTTTTTCAGCAATAATTCCTTATGGGCATCCCCATCCGGACATACAATATTCTACTGAGTTGGAACGGAGCGGCGGGGGCAAGGCCGGAAAGCAGAGCCCGGAATCTTCCCTCCTCCGGAAACAAAAAAAGAAAACACATCATTGGATGAGCGCTCCTCTGCGCCGGGCCGGTGGCCGGCAGCCTGGGAACTGCTCTCCCGGGGAGTTCGACTTTTGCGAATGGAATCGAGGATCAGGTCTCTAGAGGCCCGGAGGCTTCACGCAGCTGAGCTCGCGCTGAGGTCAGGAGCTCCGAAGAACAGCTCCCTCATCATGGACAGCTGCAGGGCCCAGGAATGCCACCTCGAGATCATCGAGACCGTGGGGCTGTTCGTCAGCGGGACGATCGGCCGGCGCAGACTCTACCGGAAGCTGCTCGATACCAGCCGGAGAGACGATGCCCGGCTGCAGGCTCCGGCGACAACCGCCCTGGGGCTGGCGATCCTGCTTTCGGACCCGGCCGCCGCGATGGGCCGCGAGCAGCTCAGGAGCTGCCTTCGAAGCATGCTCTCGGCGCTCGGATGCCGACGGCCGCTGCCGGTTGGAGAGCTGCTCAACTGTCTTGGCGAAAGCCTGGGGCGGCTTGACCTCAACATGCCGGCTGTGCCTCGAGCTGGACCGGATGAACCCGACGAGCAATGGGTAGACCTGGCCATCGATCGGCAGGCAACCGGCTTTCGGTTGATTCCAGCCTCCGTATTTACCCGTTCCTTTTTCCGCCGCACCCTGAGCTCAAGCGGAGCTCCCGACTCGCAGGCTGCCCCCGCCTGCTACCACCGGGAAAATGACAAGGCCCCGATCCTGCTCGAGCAGCACCCCGGACTTTCGGAGGACATCGATTTCGAATATTACGTCGATGATTCGGGGCTCTCGGAGATCGTCCTCGACACCGAGAGCCTTGGCTGGGGTGAGAAATTCCATGCCGCCCGCCTCTTCGCCCTCTACAGCAACCTCGGCCGCGCCGCGCTCGCGGGCGTCCCCCTGCGGAGCCAGTGAGGGGGAGATGTGCTCTCCCACGCATCTCGCCGGCGCGAAGGTCCGGAGCCTCATTCTCCTGCTGCTCCTGTGCCTGTCAGCCTGCTCATCGAGAAATTTCCCCTCTACCGAAACGGAATCCGCCAGGCCCGGGGATGAGTGGTTCCTGATCCATCTGCGCGGCCGGCCGGCCGGCTACAGCTCCCAGCGCAAGGTTGTCGGCGAGAATGGAAACATCGAGACCATCTCCTTCACCAGGATGTCGATGAAGCGCGGCAAAGAAAAGATCACGGTCGAGATGCGCCTGGAGCTCCGCGAGAGCGCCGCGGGGAACATCCTCAGCTTCAGGAAAGAGGAAAAAACCGCCCGGCAGGGAGTCACCACCGTCGGCAAGGTCATCGAGCCCGACAGGCTGATGCTCGAGGTCACCTCCGGGGATTCCCCGGCCCGAAGGCAGGAGGCTCCCTTCAACCCGGCGGCGCGGGGCTTTCAGTACGTCTCGGAAAAGATCAGCGCAACGCTCAAAGAAGAGGGCGACCGGCTCGAGCTGATGGTCTTCATGCCGGACCTTTCCCGCTGCGTGAAACAGGTCAGCACGCTGTCCACGCTGGAGAATGGTCTCCGCCAGATCGAAAACCGCCTGGAGGTCGCTCCTGGAAACAGCCTGGTGAGCACCGACTGGGTTGACGATAAGGGAAAAACCGTCAGATCCAGCATGCCCTATCTCGGGCTGGAAACCGTACTCTCAAGCCGGGAGGAAATCCTGGCCGCTGATTTCAGCTCACCCCCGGAGATATTCATCTCCAGCGCCATTCCCCTGGGTCGTTTTCTCGGCTGGAAGCGGCAGGAGATCGTCTACCAGCTCCGTATTCGCGATAAGAACCAGCCCATAGAACTCCGGGAATCCGGCGCCGCGGGTCACGAGCTCACCGCCGCGGGAGAGAAGGGTGCCTGGAGACTGAAGGTCCGGGCTGTGGACAACCCGAACGCGCGGCCCCTTCCTCTCGATCCCAATCCGCTGCCGAAACGTTACCTCGCCTCGACAGCCTACCTGCAGGCCGATGATGGCCGGCTCAACGAGCTCACGAAAAAAATCATCGGAAAAGAAAAGAACAGCCTCAAGGCCGCGCAGCAGCTGGAGAAGTGGGTCTACAACTACATACGTAAAAAAAACCTCGGCACGGCCTTCGCCACGGCGAAAGAGGTCCTTGAAACCAGGCAGGGAGACTGTACTGAGCATGCTGTGCTTCTCGCCGCCATGTGCCGAGCTGGAGGAATCCCCTCCCGGGTTGTCGCCGGCCTCGTCTACCATAAAAAAAACTTTGTCGGTCATATGTGGACAGAGGTCTATACGGGCAAATGGGTGCCCCTGGATGCAACCATCGGAAAGGGCCGTGTGGAAGCCGACCACATTGCGCTCTCGGTTTCGGCTCTCGATAATTCCGCCGTCTCCGAGATGTTCGTCGGGCTCATCCCCTTTCTCGGCAATATGGACATCGAGGTCCTGGAGACAAGGTGAGCGGGGAGAGAGACGAAGGTTCCATTTCGCTTGGGGACTACGACTACGAACTCCCACCGGAGCTCATCGCGCAGCATCCTCCCCCCAGGCGCGCCGATTCCAGGCTGCTGGTCCTTGACCGCGCCCGCGAGGAGTTCGAGCATCGGAGCTTCAGGGAGCTGCCGGGTTATCTCCGCGAGGGAGACATCCTGGTCCTCAATGAGACCCTGGTGCTCCCGGGGCGCCTGAGGGCTCTAAAGGAGAGCGGTGGCAAGGTCGAGCTCCTCCTCCTTGAACCTGTTGCCGACCGCTGCTGGCAGGTATTGCTCAAACCCGGAAAGGCCTTCGCCGAGGGACGCTCGCTGACGCTTGAAAAAGACCCCGGGATCGGCATCACCTGTCGCGAACGCCGTGGGCAGACCTTCATCGTCTCCTTTTCCGCCGCCGGGACCAGCCTTGGCGAGGAGGAGGTGAGGCTGTTGGCACAGCGCGTCGGAGAGATCCCGCTGCCGCCCTACATCAGCCGTGAAGGGCCGAGCCGCGAATCCCCGGAGGATGCCGAACGCTACCAGACCATCTATGCGCGGGTGCCGGGATCGGCGGCCGCCCCCACCGCGGGCCTGCACCTGGAGGCCGAGGCCATCGAGCAGCTCGAGGCGGCGGGGGTCGAGCTGCTAAGGCTCACCCTCCACATCGGGCTCGACACCTTCAAGCCCCTGTCCGCCGAGGCTCTCGAATCCGGCAGGCTTCATGGAGAGACGGTCGAGATCTCTTCGGCGACGGCCCGAAAGCTCCAGGATGCCCGGAACGAAAAAAGACGGATCATCGCCGTGGGAACGACCACGACCCGCGCGCTCGAGAGCTTTGCCGACAGCGGCTTTCCCGCGCCCTTCCGCGAGAGGACCCACCTGTTTATCCGTCCGCCGAGGAAATTCAAGCTTGTCGATGGACTCATAACGAACTTTCACCTGCCGCGCAGCAGCCTGCTGATGCTGGTGAGCAGCCTCGCTGGCCGCGAGCGCATCCTTGCGGCCTACCGGGAGGCGATCAACAATGACTACCGCTTCTTCAGCTATGGCGATGCGATGCTCATACTTTGAACCATGACAGCGGACAGATCATCATCCACCGGCGATGCCAGGGCCCTGAGCTGCTGGTACTGCGATCGCCCACTGGGCCTTGACTACCTTCTCAGGGACGCGATCCTGCGTCCCCGAAGCGAAAGAGACGGCGGGCCCTACCACCTGTACTTCTGTACCTGCTGCAATCGCCAGAACCACTGCGAAAAATCGAAGAAGAAGCGCTGGTTCAGCTCACCCGACACCCAGCCCGGACGGGTGGACTATCTCCTCGGACGCTTCGTTGGCCAACCCCAGGATTTTCTCAAAACCATGTGCT
>Ga0310124_10000456_pt1 | contig 28377 bp, 20 predicted proteins | sample CB11b_AW_Bot5_MG_FD_203507 | JGI IMG/M metagenome (GOLD analysis project Ga0310124, IMG submission 203507) | Marine microbial communities from Western Arctic Ocean, Canada - CB11b_AW_Bot5 | ecosystem: Environmental > Aquatic > Marine > Oceanic | place: Canada: Western Arctic Ocean | collected...
TCGGGGGACGCATCGGAGATGAAGGCTTCCACCTCTTCGCGTGTCGGTGCGAGCCCGATGAGATCGAAATAGGCCCTGCGGACCAATCTCTGTCGATCGACCTGTCCGTTCGGGGAGATGCCCTCGGCCCTCGCCTTCGCCAGCACGAAGCGGTCGATCCCGGTGCGAGCCCACGCGCCGTTTTTAACGACCGGAGGACCCCCTGGCTCAAGCTGGCGGAAGGCCCAGTAGGTTCGGGCATCGGCCCCGTCCGGCTCGCTGGGGAGCCCGATCAAGCAAAGTACGCTGAAGAGCGCAGCCATGAACACGGTCCTCTCAGGGTGTCGGTTGTGCCGGGGATACAAGCCGTACTTCATGCGGTTCCGTACTACTTTTTTATCTTCGAACGGAGGGTGTTTCAACCGCCGAAACGAAGATAAATAAGGTTCAGGCTGCCGCGGATTGCGTTCGCACACCGGGAATGGCGGATTCGGCCAGTTTCAAGGCGGCGAAGAGGCAGGCGCTATAGAGCAGGGTGCCGGCCAGGGTCCATTGGAAAAAGGGGATGGCCACGGCAAAGGTGGCCTGGAGGCCCTCCAGGTTCATGGGGGAACGGAACCCACTGCCTGTAAGCCAGACGCCGAGATTGGTCACGACAAAGAAGACCAGGGAGCTGCCGATCGCGCCGCCGCCGACCTTCAGCAGGGACGGGTTTTTCAACTGCCGGCCGCCGGCTACGGTCAGGCAGAAGGCCGCCAGCACAAAGAGCTTGATGACGCCAAACGCGGGCCAGGGCGTAACCAGATGGAGCGCGACGTCACTCAGGAGTACCGCGGCCAGCGGTACGAAGTAGGCCAGCCAGGTCTTGCGAAAGGTAAAGGCGGCAAAGAGAGCTATGGCGCCCACGGATGTAAAGTTCGGATAGTGAGGAATGAGCCGGGTAAACGCTCCGAGGAGGACCAGGCCGATGAGGAGAATCACTCTCCGGCTCGTATGGCCGGCCGGCTCCAGCTCTTTCTTTTCAGCATCGATAGTCATGGGGTTCTCTGGGGCTGCGTTTTCGCTGCCTCTACTCTAACATAAATGAAGAGTCGAGGTGTAGGCGCCTCCCGCTGCTCTCTCGCGACAGGATAGTCATTGGCGGTCGAGGGGCGCTGGGTTATTCTCTCTGCATCTCAGGCTTTTTAGACCCATGAAAATAGCTTCTTCAGTATCAATCGCGTCGGATTCCAGGATGGCTGCCGAGGAGGCGGCCACCGAGGTTGCAGCGGAGCTCGGCGACGCGGCAGCGGACCTCGTGTTCCTGTTTGTCTCGTCGCATCACACCTCGCACGCAGAGGAACTGGCAGCGATCGTACGGGAGAAGCTTCCGGCCGAGCATTTTGTCGGTTGTACCGCGGAGGGAGTCCTCGGGGGCGACCGGGAGTATGCCGACAGCCCCGGGCTCAGCCTCTGGGCCGCGAGTCTTCCCGGGGTAGACGTCGCTTCCTGCCGCCTCGAATCGGCTGAGGAAGGGCAGAACGGTCTTCTCATCGAGGCCATGACGGAGATGCGCGAGCCGACGACCATGATTTTTGTCGCCGATCCATTTTCCGTTGTCGCCGAAGACCTGATCGATGAGCTCTCCCAGAGCCGCCCGGAGCTTGTTTTTGCCGGGGGGATGGCCTCCGGCTCTCCGCAGCCCACAGGCAACCGGTTCTTCTTTGGCGACGAAGTGTTCGACCAGGGCGGCGCCGCGGTTCTGATCCGCGGCGGGCGAAGCGTTTCGACGGTTGTTTCCCAGGGCTGCAGGCCCTTCGGCAAACCCCTCGTGGTGACCGCCTGCGAGGACAACCTGATTCTCGAGCTCGGCGGACAGCCCGCCTGGCAGAAGTTTGTCGAACAGGTCGAGGTGACGGAGGATTCGGACAGGGAGCGCCTGACGGAGGGGCTTCATGTCGGGCGAGCGGTCGATTCGCGCAGCGCGAGCGAGGGGTCCGGGAACTTCCTGGTGCGGGGCGTGCTGGGCTTCGTCAAGGAGAACGGCGCGATGATGGTCGCCGATGTTCCCAGGGCCGGGCAGACGATCCAGTTTCATCTTCGCGACCCGTCTTCGGCAAGCCAGGAGATGGAGGCGCTCCTGGCGGGGCGTGTCGGGCAGCTCGACTCCCCGGTGGCCGGGGCCCTGCTTTTCACCTGCAACGGTCGCGGTCCGCGCATGTTTGACCGGCCGCATCATGATGCATCGATGGTTTCACGAGTATTCAACGACTCTCCCCTGGCCGGGTTTTTCGCTGCGGGGGAGATTGGGCCGGTTGGAAGCAGCAGCTTCCTGCATGGATTCACGGCGGTAACGGTTCTATTCCATCCTTCCTGACGGGGGCGCAGCCATGTCCGAGAAGACCATTTATCCCAGGGGGAGATTGCTCATGGGGCCCGGGCCATCCGGGGTCCACCCGAGAGTGTATGAGGCGCTCTCGAGTCCGATGGTCGGCCATCTCGACCCGCAGTTCCTGGGCATCATGGATAACATCCAGAAGATGCTCCGCCGCCTTTTCAGGACAGAGAATCGCCTGACGATCGCGGTTTCCGGAACCGGCAGCTCCGGCATGGAGTCGGCCTTTGTGAATGTCGTCGAGCCTGGCGATGAGGTTCTCGTTTGCGTCAACGGCGTCTTCGGCAATCGCATGAGCGACATCGTCGAGCGCATTGGCGGGGTCCTGCACAGGATCGATCGTCCCTGGGGCGAGGTGTTTGAGCTGCCGGAGATCGAGGCGGCTCTCGCGAGCCATCCGGAGGTCAAGGTTGTCGCCATCGTCCACGCGGAGACCTCGACCGGTGCTCTCCAGCCGCTCGAGGAGATCGGCAAGCTGTGCCGAGGCAGCGGCCGGCTCTTCCTGGTTGATTGCGTGACCTCGCTCGGCGGCGAACGCTTCGAGGCGGATGGGTGGAATGTCGATGTGGCCTACAGCGGCACCCAGAAATGCCTCAGCTGCCCTCCGGGCCTCGCCCCATTGACCTTCAGTGAGCGGGCGGTCGAGAAGCTCAAAGGCCGGGAGTCGAAGGTGATCAGCTGGTATCTCGATCTCTCGATGATCGAGAAGTACTGGACCGAGGGCGAGCGGGCGTACCATCACACCGCCCCCATTTCGATGAATTATGCTCTTCACGAGGCGCTCTGCCTGGTTCACGAGGAGGGGCTCGAGGCTCGCTGGGAGCGTCACCGCCGCAACAGTGCCGCGCTGGTGGCGGGCCTGGAGGCGCTGGGCTTCCGGCTCTTCGCCCAGGAGGGGCATCGCCTGCCCATGCTGAACGCGGTCTGGATTCCCGAGGGGGTTGACGATGCCGGTTTCCGCAAGGCGCTCCTTGATGATTACGACATCGAGATCGGCGGCGGCCTAGGGGAGGTCGCCGGTAAGATCTGGAGAATCGGGCTCATGGGCGAGACCAGCTCCAGGGAAAACATCATGAGCTTTCTCGGCGCTCTCGAGACCCTGATGGAGCGCGCCGGTCACACCGGGAGCGTTGGCGCCGGGCTCGACGCGGCGGCCAGGGCTGCGGACTGAAGCCTCCGGATGTCTCGGCGTTTTATCCCGGGCCGCTCTCCGGGCTGTTGATCTGCAGGTTGCCCAGCCCGCCCCCGCCCCGGCTTCCATTCGTGAGGGCGTCGAGGGTTTTCAGCTCGAGCGCCTTGTAGAATTCTTCCTCGGCGTCCATGAGCAGGCGCCGCAGGCTGCAGCCGGGTTCCATCGGGCAGCTGCCGGGCGCCGCGACGCAGTCGAGCACTCCGTGCCGGGCTTTCCGCCGAAGCTGCAGTCATCATCTCAGCTGTCGGCACTGACGGTTACCGTTTCGCCGCCGGCGTAGCGGGTGATGGCCTTTTCGTCGAGCTCGACTCCGAGCCCCGGCCCCGTGGGCACCATGAAATGGCCTTCGCCATCGAAGGACAGCGGCTCGGCGAGGAGGTCGTGCTCACGAATGAGCCGTCCGAAGATGTCGCTGGGGAGAGTGCAGACCTTGCAGGCTGCGGCCACGTGCAGGTAGCTCGCCTCGAGGAGCCCCAGGTCGACCTCGCTGCCATGCCAGAAGGGCATATTGGCGACCTCCGCTATATCGCCGAGCTTCTGGACCCAGGCCATCGGGCCGTTGAAGTTGAAGTAATCGACCGCATCCTGCTGGATCGCCAGGATGACGTCCTGGGGTTTCTGGAAGAGCTCGGCGTAGGGGATGGCGGTGTGGAGCGCCAGGGGGATCGAGCTTTTGCGGCGCAGGTGGCGGTAATTACGCAGGTCCCAGCGCGGGATAGGGTCTTCCAGGATCCACACGTTGCCGACCTCTTCGAGGCGGCGAAGGAAGGGCAGGATTTCCGCCGGCCTCTCCCAGCGGCTGTTCGGGTCGATAATGGCCCGGAAGTCTTCCCCGGCCTGGTCTTTGATCGCCTGGCAGACAGCCACGGGGTCTTCGTCGAGCGAGCCTTTGAACTTCAGGCAGTCGTAGCCCATCTCCTTGAATTTTTCTGCGCACCGTCCGGCATCCTCGGGGTCGCGTTGTCCGAACCAGGCCGAACAATAGACTCGTTTACGGTAGGCTCCACCCAGCAACTTATAGGCAGGAACAGAGAGAGCCTTGCCAACGAGGTCGTAGATAGCGCACTCGAAGCCATCGTAGGCCCGGCCATAGGGGATCGGCAGATCGCGCAGGTTCATTTCCGTGGGGTCGGCCCCGATGAGCGATTCCGCGATCTCTCGCATACGGGATTCGCTGACATCCCGCAGGCTCTCGCCAAGGCCGGTGACGCCATCATCGGTGTGGATCCTCAGGATCCACTTGACGAGGCTGTCGAACTGGACCGACCAGCCCTTGCTCGCGCCGACGCTGAGCATGTGCAGGGGAGCGGCTTTGCCGGGCGAATTGATTGCGTTCTCCCTGGCGGGAACGACGACTGGGGTCATCTCGATGCGGTTGATGTTCATGGCAAGCTCCGGCGGCCTTCGATCAAAGAGCGACCTCTTTCCACTCGACCACCCGTTTTTCGTGGATGGCTGTCCGGCCCAGCAGCGACATCAGGGTGGCATGGCGGCCGGCGTCGACGTTGGCCAGGGGCTCCTTGTCCTCCCGAATCGAGCGGGCGAAGCTCTGGATTGCCAGCTCGGTGGAGTCTTTCAGCGGCGGCAGGTCGACCCTGGTCTTCTTGCCGTCCTTGGTGACGGAGAGGTTGACGGTACCCTCGAGCTCGAGCGCCTTGCCGGCATCTCCGAAGACCGTCATGTAGAGGCCCCCAAAGCCTGAGGCCGCGTAGATCACATGGGTGTAGTTCAGGCGAATGTTGCCGGGGAATTCGTAGGTGACGCCGTAGGAGTCCATCATGCTGCGGCCCTTGGGGCGGCCCTCGAGGGCGTTGATGCCGCCGAACCCGGCAGCGCGCAGCGGGTGGGCATCGAGCGCCCAGCAGAAGACGTTCATCTCATGAACCGCCTGCTCGACGATCAGGTCGCCGGAGAGCTTGCGGTCCATGTACCAGCTGCCCTCTTTCTCGGGGTAGCCGCCGACATGCCTGGCGCTGTTGATGAAGGAGGTCTTGCCTACGGCTCCGCCCTGGAGCTGGTCGACAAAGCCGAGGAAGCCGCTGTGGTAGCGCCACTGGAAGCCGATCTGGAATTTCTTGCCGCTTTTCTTGACCGCGTCATAGACCTTCTTGACGCCCTCGGGGGTCGGGCCGAGGGGCTTTTCGCAGTAGCAGTGCTTGCCCGACTCCAGCACGGCGACGGCATGCTCGGGATGCAGGTAGATGGGGGTGGCGACAAAGACGGCGTCGATGTCCTTTCTCGCCAGCAACTCCTTGTAGTCGTGGATGCCGGCGGGTTTCATCGCGCCGCACATCCGGATGCCGCGGGCGCGGGCCTTGGGGTCGATGTCACAGATGGCGTTGACCTTGAGGGTCGAGACCGAGACGCTGCGCAGGGCGCGGTCGAGCAGGGAGGTTCCCCGGCCGCCCACCCCGATCCAGCCCAGCCGCAGGAACTGATTGGCATCCTGGACATTGGCAAGGGAGGAGGCCGGCAACCCGGCGGCGATCACCGGTACACTCGAGAGCAGGCCGGTCTTCTTGATAAACTTTCGTCGCGAGACCGCCTTCTTTGGTGTTTTCATGGGCGCCCCTGTTTTTCTATTGGTTATCGATGACCTGAGACAACATTGTGATCTCCCGGCATACTCAAGGCAACAGTTCGAACGAAACCCGAAGACATTCGATGTGATGGAAAAGATCAGCTTTTACACGAAGAGCGATTGTCCGCTGTGCGATACGGGGTTCGCAAAGCTGGAGGAGCTCACTCAGCGTTTCAGGCTCGAGATCGAAAAGGTCGACATTGAGACGGATGCGAATCTTGTCCAGCTCTATCGCTATCGGATTCCAGTCGCTGTTTTTCGGGGAGAGGAGCTTGGGTGGGGAAGATTGTCAGCGGGAGGGCTCGAGCGCCGCCTGGAGCAGATTTTAGCTTCATCTGGCCCTGAAAATTCCTGCCCGGGAGCTTCTGAGAAGACTTAAGTCTAATAATTAAAGTGACTTAAAATAAAACGAGTTTGTTTCTCCGGAGGCCTTGTATAGAAGGCTACTAATGAACACGCATTTTCACCCAGACTTGCAAGTCTGGGTTTTTTCGTGTCCAGTCAGTTTCAGGGCGCATATTTACACCTAAACACTTTAATTTAAGCATCTTAGGATTTTCTCGTAAAAAAGATCTTTTCTTGCCCTGTAGGCCTTGTTCTGAGGGCTATAGATGAACGAACATTTTCCCAGACGCCTGTCTGGGTTTTTTTGTGCCTACGGCTTGTGATCGCAGCTTGTGATTACAGCCTGGGGAGCCTGGCGGTCTTTCCAGGTCTGGTTCCACGGCTCAGCCCTCAGAGCGCGGCAGCCATTTCTTGAGGCGTCGCAGGGCCTCGTTGATGCTTTCGAGGTCATTGGCGAAGCTGAAGCGCAGCCAGCCCTCGGCCCGACTGCCGAAGTCGATCCCGGGAGCCACTCCGACATGGGCCTCTTCAAGGATCCGCTTCGCGAGGCGCAGCGAGTCCCCATCGAGGTGGTCCGCCCGGGCGAAGATGTAATAGGCGCCCATCGGCTTGCAGGGAATCGGAAAGCCGAGCTCGAGCAGGCCGTTGTAGAGCACCTCCCGCCGCCGCCGGTATTGTTCGGTCATGGCCGTGAGAGCCTCCTCGCCTTCCCGCAGCGCGGCGATGGCGGCGGTCTGAGCCAGCGAGCTGGCGCAGACAAAGAGGTTCTGCTGCAGTCGCTGGAGGGGGGCGACCAGGTCTTCCGGAGCGACCAGCCAGCCGACCCTCAACCCCGTCATGGCGTGGCGTTTTGAAAAGCCATCGACGACAAAGCAATCATCGGTTACTTCGAGCATGCTGACGGCCCGGGCATCGGCTCCTCCGTATTCCAGGCCGTGGTAGATTTCATCGCTGATGACCGGCACGCCCAGGGCCGCGATCTGTTCGAGGGTGTCGTGGTCCTGGACGGCTGCGGTCGGGTTCGAGGGAGAGTTGATGAGAATACCCTTGCTGCGCTTGTTGACCAGCTTGCCGATGAGCTCCGGGTCGTAGCGGAAGCCGGTACTCGCCGGGACCTCGTAGCCGGTCGGTTTGCCGTGGAAGGTGAGAACGAAATTGCCGTAGCAGGCATAGCCCGGGTTGGGCAGCAGGAGCTCATCGCCGGGCTCCAGCAGCAGCGCCATGAGCAGCACCAGGGCTCCCGATGTACCGCCGGTGACCAGCACTCTCCCGGGATCAATGTTGACCGCGTAGCGCCGCTTGTAATAGGACGCGATCTCCTCGCGCAGGTCGTACCTTCCCAGGCTGTGGGTGTAGTGGGTGTGGCCGCCCTCCACGGCCTTGCTGATCGCCCGGTCGACGCAGGCCGGTACGCTGAAGTCGGGCTCGCCGACCTCCAGGTGAACGATATCGATTCCCTGGCGCTCGAGCTCCTGGGAGCGCTCAAAGATCTCCATGGCGAGGAAGGGCTGAACCTGCCGCGCTGAAGTCGAGATTCTGGGGTCATCGGGGTTCATGTTCATCCTTTCGTCTGCTCCGGCCGTCCTTAATTCGGGCGGAGTTGCGCCCGGCGTCAGTGCGTAAGCTTGATGAAAAATCTCCTCGTGTCCATTAAAAGATCACTTCCGCCGCGGCCGGCAAGAAGGTACTTTCAGCCCCTTGTGGAAAACATTTTAAGGATACAATGGGTCTCATGGCAGAGATTGTTCATGGCCGCTACCAACTATTGAGAAAACTCGGGTCTGGCGGGACCGGAGAGGTCTACAAGGCGCTCGATCTGCGGCTGAAGCGGAATGTGGCGATCAAGAGGGTGCTGCCTGAAAAGCGAGGTAAAAAGCGGGTTCTGGAGCGTCTGCAGAAAGAGGCCGAGTACCTGGCGATGGTCGAGCATACGAATGTCGTACTCGTGCATGACATCGTCGATTCCCGCGACACCTTCTCGATCATCATGGAATTGGTGGACGGGGTTCCTTTTATCAGGACCTTCAGAAAGCGTCCGATGCCGGAGCTGCAGTATCTCAGCTATTTTCGCCAGATCCTGGCCGCTCTCGGGGCGGTTCACGGGGTTGGTTTGATTCACCGGGATGTCAATCCGCGCAATATCCTCGTTACCCGCGAGGGGGTTGCCAAGCTGACCGACTTCGGGCTGAGCGGGCTGGCCAAGGACACCGATCATCGCATGGGGGGAACGCTGGCATACATGCCGCCCGAGGCGATGCGGAAGAACTCACGTCTTGGTTTCGGCCTGGATTTATATTCCCTCGGCTTCCTGTCCTACCAGGCCATCCTGAGCCTGCAGGGCTTCAAGAAGCTCTACGGCGCCAAGCGTCCAAGGGACTGGATTCGCTGGGTTCTCTCCTCCGAGCCGTTCAAGACTCTGAAGGAGCTCCGCGCCCCGGTCTCCGATGGCTTCTCGGTTCTGATCAGCAGGATGCTCGAAAAAGATCCAAAGGCGCGCTACCAGAAGGTCGCCCAGGTACAGAAGGATCTCGACATCCATCTCAAGCAGATTGGCTATCCGACCCTGGGCTCCTGATTCGACCTGTCCTCGTCGATGGAATCAAGCGGGGCTCCCCAGATCCGGGCCGCCACCAGGGTGCCGGCGCATGCGACGAGGATGCCGCCAAGGATATCGATGAAGACATGCTGCCCGGTGGTGATGGTGGAGATGGCGATCAGGACGGCCCAGAGAAGCAGCCAGTAACGCCGCGGGCTTTGCCAGTGCGCGAGGGTGACCAGCATGCAGTTGGTGATGTGCAGCGAGGGAAAGCAGGTGTAGGGGTTGTCGGCGGAATGCATCAGCTGATATTGCCAGGCAACCACCGGGGCCATGGTGCCGGGGTCTACAGTCTCCCGGATCGCCTCGATCGTGGTCGGCCACAGGGCGAAGAGGGCAAAGTTGATGATGTAGGCGATCAGGATAGCGCCGAGAAACCGCCAGGCGGCCTCTTTCGAGGGCAGCAGGAAGACTCCCAGGCTGCTGTTGATGTAGCAGGTGTTGTAAATGAAGATGGTCCAGCCGCCCAGGGGGAGCAGGAGGAGCTCATCGATGCGCAGCGTGAAAACCTCGTGGTAGACCGCGAACTCGATGAACTTGTTGAGTGAGAAATAACCGATCATATACATCGCCAGGTTGACCAGCCCAACGGCAAGCTTTCCCTGCCAGTCGATGAGGAGAATGGATCTTTCCGTGTGCTGGTCGGGCATACCTTTTCTCAGGCGGCTGCGGTCCCGGCGGGACTGTCCCGCTGGTCCCGGCGATCAAAGAAAGCGAACCACGCGAGGGTCCAGCCGGCTCCGCCGAGCCAGCCGGCCAGCACATCGCTCGGATGATGAACCCCTAGATAGATCCGGCTGAGCCCGATGAGAAAGATCAGCGCGGCGGCGCCGCCAATAAGTGCTCGTTGCGAATTACGCCTTTTGGCCGCGTTGTGAAGCAGGAAGGCGATACAGAGGTACATGGTCGCAGACATCAGGCTGTGACCGCTTGGAAAGCTCACATTGAGATCGGAGCTTATGGAGCCCTTTACGCCGTCTGCGAAGAACCTCTCCGGCCTTATTCGCCCGACAAGATGCTTCGCGACATAGGCGACGATCTCGGCGCCGACCATGATAAAGAAGACCCGCGCAGTGGTCTTTTGCTCTCCCCGGGTAGAGAGGTAGAGGATCGTCGCTATCCCGGCGAGCACGAGCGCCGGCAGGCTGCCGAGCGCGGATAACTCCATCACCCTGTTTGTCAGTCCAGGTGATCGAAGGCCGGCCATCCATTCAAGCCCGGTCTCGTCGAAGCTTTCTGTCCAGCCCAGCTTGTAGAAAAGAAAAACCAACAGAGCCCCGGCCAGGCAGAAGATTCCGCCGCGCAGGTTCCCGCGGTGGAATCCGCGTTCGTCGCTCAACCCTTCGCTCCCAGCATCTTTTCAACAGCCTCCCGGCCGGTGTTGCCTTCTTCGATTCCAAGCTCCCTGGCCCTGGGGGTGCAGCCGACGATTTTCGCATCCAGCAGGTCCTCCGGCTCGCACAGCGGGTTCTCAGGAGTCCCTCTGGCGATGGCGATGGCCTGTCCGAATTCGGCCGGCGTCTCGAGGTCGTAGATTCCACAGCCCACGATCCCTGCGCTGGTGATGATGGTGCAGTACTGTCCCTTCTCCCAGCGGTTGCTGATGCCGATCCCGACACCATTTTCAAACTGCATGGCCTTGGTTGTGGACCTCGGTAAGGTATCGCTCATTTGAAATCACCTCGGGTTGATGGATTTGAAAAGAGGGCGCCTGTTTTCCAGGGCAGCGCTGCCGCCCGGCCGGACACTCCCCGGCGGCATTGTACACCCGTCGGTGAAAAGATGTGCAGGTCTTGGGGAGGGCTGGAGGTAAGTGTCGGAAAATCAAAACTCTTTAGGCCTGTCCCGGATTGGATTAAGATGCCCGGGCGCCAGCGGCGGCCTCCGCTGCGCGGGGAAGACAGCGGCCCTGACTATGAACTATCAACCAGCATCCACATCTTTGATCCGGCGCGGCTTCTTCGCGGCCCTCGTCTTCTTTCTCTGCGCAGGGGGCCTCGCGGCGCTGCCTGCGGAGGAATTGCCGCGCGAGGCGGTTAAGCTCCTCGACCGCTATTGCGTGCGTTGCCACAAAGGCGAGAAGCCGAAGGGCGAGCTCGATCTTTCGTCTGCTCGCGACTCCGAGGCGATCCAGCGGGGCCGCAAGAAATGGGAGTCGGTCAGCCGCATGCTGGCCTTGCGTGAGATGCCACCGAAAAAGGCCAGGCAGCCATCCGAGGCTGAGCGCCTGGCCCTTCGCGCCGCGGTCGATGCGGAGCTCGACCGCTTTGATTGCGATGGGGCGATCGACCCGGGCCGCCCGACGATTCGCCGGCTCAGCCGCTATGAATACGCTCGCACGGTGAGAGATCTCACGGGGCTCGAGATCGAGCTGGCGGATGATTTCCCCGCTGACGATGTGGGCTACGGCTTTGACAACATCGGAGATGTGCTGTCGTTGCCGCCGCTGCTGCTGGAAAAATACATAGACTCGGCGGAAAAAATTGCCGGGAGATTATTTTCCACCCTGGCCGTCGGGGGTGCCGGGCTCGGCCATTTCGAGGGCGAGCTGGCCGCGCCCCAGAACAAGACCCCGAACGAGCATGTTCGCCGGGCCGACGATTCGGAGAAGGTCGCCGGGATCTATTCCAATCATGAGTTGTCGGTTATTTACGAGGCTCGGGAGGCCGGCGACTACGTTCTTCGCGCTCGGGCCTATGGAAGCCAGGCTGGCCCGGAGACGGTCAGGATGGGCTTCCGAATCGACGGCAAGACGGTTGGAGAGGCGCAGGTGAAGGCCGTGGCGGCCGCCCCGAAGATCTACGAGGTTCCGGTGCGGCTTACGCAGGGCCGCCATCGATTCGGCGTTGCCCTTCTCAATGACTATGACGGCACGAACAACCCCAACCCCGCTCTTCGCGGCGACCGGAATCTCTTCATTGACTGGTTCGAGGCCTCGCTTGTTGAAACGAAGCAGCCCCCGGTGGAGTCGTCCGGCCTGATCGTTCGTCCGCTGATGGAGGATGGCCGTCCACACGCGGCCAATATCAGGAAGACCATCGAGACTTTCGTGACCCGGGCCTACCGCCGCCCGCTTCAACCCGGTGAGCTCGAACGTCTTGTCCAGCTCGGCCGCGGAGTCTATGAAGACGAAGGCACCCTTGAAGACGCCCTCAGGGTGGTGTTCCAGGCGGCCCTTTCCTCCCCGTATTTCATCTTTCGTGTGGAGCTTGACGCCGAGCCGGAAAACTCTGCGGCGATTCACCCGGTCGCGCCCTATGAGCTGGCGACCCGGCTCTCCTATTTTCTCTGGAGCAGCATGCCGGATGCCGAGCTGTTCAAGCTGGCCGGCGACGGCAGCCTGGCGGAGCCCAAGGAGCTCGATGCCCAGGTCCGGAGGATGCTGAGTGACCCGAGAGCGGGTGCCCTGGCCGAAAACTTTGCGGAGCAATGGCTGCAGACGCGTTTTCTCGCGGGCTCGACCCCTGACCCCGATATCTTTCCCGGCTTCGACGAGCCGTTGCGAGCGGCGATGCGCCAGGAGACGCGGCTGTTTTTCGGGGCCATCGTTAACGAGGACCGGAGCATGATGGACTTCATCGACTCGGACTTTACCTATGTCAATGGCCGCCTGGCTCGCCATTACGGGATCGATGGTGTCAGCGGCGAGGAGTTCAAGAGGGTCTCCGTGAAGGGCTCCCCGCGAGGGGGCGTTCTTACCCAGGGCAGCATCCTGACTCTTACCTCCTATCCAACCAGGACCTCCCCGGTTTTCAGGGGGAAGTGGGTCCTGGAGCAGCTCCTGGGGACTCCTCCTCTGCCGCCGCCGCCGGATGTGCCGGATCTCGATGGCGAAGGAGGCGCGGTCCTGACCGGCTCGCTGAGGCAGCGGCTGGAGAAGCATCGTCTCGATCCGGCCTGCGCGGTCTGTCACGATCGTCTCGATCCTCTCGGTTTCGCGCTTGAGAATTTTGATGCGGTGGGAGCCTGGCGGGAATTCGATGGAAAATTTCTCGTAGATGCGAAGGCTGTTTTACCTGGCGGCAAGCCCTTTGAAGGCCCTGATGAGCTCAAGGTTTTGTTGAAAAACAGCCCAAAACCCTTCATCCGCGCTCTTTCTGAGAAGATGCTGACCTACGCCCTCGGCCGGGGGCTCGAATACTACGACAAATGCACCATCGATCAATTGGTCGACTTAGCGGCCGCTAAAGGTTACAAAATAAGTAGCCTGATTTCCGGCATCGTTCAGTCGGACACCTTTCGCTTTCGCCGCGGAGGCAGGAGTTTAAAACAACCATGAGCAAAGACCGCAACCTCTCTCGTCGAACCGTCCTTCGGGGCCTTGGGGCGTCGCTTGCGCTTCCTTTTCTGGAGGTCATGTCGCCGGCGATGGCCGCCGCTGAAGCCGCCGCGGCCGCTCCTGTTCGGATGGCCTTCTGCTTCGTTCCCAACGGGGTCAATCTCAAGAACTGGATTCCGCAGAGCGCCGGCAGCGACTACCAGATGCCCTGGAGCCTGCAGCCGCTGAGCGCGGTCCGCGACGATGTACTGGTGCTCACCGGCCTGACCCACGACAAGGGTCGCGCCAATGGCGACGGCGCCGGCGATCATGCCCGCTCGGCCTCGGTTTTCCTGACCGGCGCCCAGCCGGTGAAGACGCATGGTTCGGGAATCCGCGTCGGCATGTCGGCCGACCAGGCCGCTGCCGGAAAGCTCGGAGACCTGACGAAGTTCTCCTCGCTCGAACTCGGCTGCGATGGAGGCCGCAACTCGGGAAATTGCGACTCCGGATACAGCTGTGCTTATTCGAACAACATCTCCTGGACCAGCGAGACCACTCCCAACTCGAAGGAGGTGGATCCGCGCCGCGCCTTCGACCGCCTCTTCGGCAACGGGAAGCAGCGCGAGGAGGCGGAGAACAAGGCCCGCCGCCTGAGCCGCAGGCTCAGCATCCTCGACTTCGTCCTCGATGATGCCCGCCGGCTGAACTCGAAGCTCGGCGGCCACGATCGCGGCAAGCTTGATGAATACTTCACCGGGGTCAGGGACATCGAGAGGCGCCTGGGCAGGGTCCGGAGCTCCAGCTCGGCCACCGATGTCGAGGCGCCGGCCGGCCTGCCGGATGCTCCCGGCCGAAGGATGGCCTTCAAGCAGCACGTCAACCTCATGACGGACCTGATGGTGCTCGCCTTCCAGGCGGACCTCACCCGCGTCTCATCTCTGATGTTCGCCCGCGCCGGCAGCAACAGGAGCTATCGGGAGGTCTCGGTCCCGGACGGCCATCACGGCCTCTCCCATCACCAGGGACGAGAGTCCAACCTCGAAAAGATTCGCAGGATCGACCGTTTTCATGTTGAGCAGTTCGCCTATTTCATCGAAAAGCTCAGGTCGGTGAAGGAGGGAGACGGGACCTTGCTTGACAGCTGCATGGTTCTTTACGGCAGCGGAATCAGCGATGGTAACCGCCACAACAACGAGAACCTTCCCCTGGTCCTGGCCGGCCGGGGCGGCGGCTCGATCGATACCGGCCGCCACATCATCTACGAGCGAGAGACCCCGGCCTGCAACCTGTTCGTCTCGATGCTCGAGCGCGTCGGGGCCCCGGTTGATTCCTTCGGCGACTCTACCGGCTCCCTGCGTTACCTCACCACCTGAAGCTGCCATCCCGCAAGAGCCGGCAGCCGGTTTTACTTCAATGGTGTTTTCTCGATACATGGTGACAGCTCCGTTGAGATTCCTGCCCTTGTTGCTGGCCTTCCAGGCTTCCCTGGCAGTTTTTGCTCAAGGCAAGGCCGCCGACCCCGCCCAGCTGGCCGAGCGGCTCTCGAGCTCCAGCAAGGAGGCCAGGCGGCAGGCCGCCTTCGAGCTGGCACAGCTTGGGAAAAAGGCGGAGCCCGCCCTCGCGGCGCTGGTCAAGGCCCTCGGTGATCGTGATCAGCAGGTCCTCTTCCAGGTAGCCCAGGCGCTGGCAGGCATCGGTCCGCCGGCCGAGGCGGCGGTGCCGGGGCTCATCAGAAACCTGCGCTCAGGTGACCGGCAGGTCAGCTACCGCTCCGCCTACGCCCTGGGGCGGATCGGTCCGGCGGCGGCTCCGGAGCTCATCAAGCTGCTGGGCTCGGACTCTTCAAGCGCCCGGGCCGTCTCCGCCCGGGCCTTGTCCTGGATCAAGCCGCCGCCTCCAGCGGCGGTTGAGCCGCTCATCGGGGCGCTCGGCGATTCCGAAGACAGTGTGCGCCGCAATGCCAGCGAGGCCCTGGGCAGCTACGGCGAGGCGGCGGCGGCGGGACTGGCGAAGGCGCTCGGCAGCGCCGAGGCTCCAATACGCAGTGGCTCGGCTCGGGCTCTCAGCCTCATGGGGTCCGCCGCCGGGCCCGCGGCGCCGGCCCTTGTCAAGGCGCTGGAAGATGGCTCGGCGCCGGTTCGCGCCGGGGCGGTCTCCGCGCTCAGCAAGCTCGGCATCCCGGCCGAGAGGCTGGTCCCGATGCTGATGGCCCGGCTCGAGGACCCTGAGGCGTCGGTTCGAAGCTCGGCGGTCCAGGCGCTCTCGCGGCAGCGCCCAGGGGACGTGGGCCGCGAGCTCGCCTCCCTCCTTGATGGGGGAGGGGAAGAGACGATCCAGGCCGTGGCGCTCGTTGCCGAACGCCTCGGCAGCCGGGCCCGGGCGGTGTTGCCGGGACTGATCGCCGCGGCGGCTCGTATCGGGGAGCTTCGCCCGGACTCCGCCCTGGCCCGCGCCCTGGGAGTCTTTGGCGACGAGGCGGCTGCGCTCCTGTTGAAGAAATTGTCGGGGGAGAAGCTCTCCGGCGAGCAGGCGGAACGTTTCATCCTCGCCCTGGGCTTCACGGCCCGGGCGGCTGTCGATCGATTTCGCCGCACCCTCGGAAGCGGCCTCCTGCTGGCGCGTCTTGGCGCTGCGAAGGCGCTTGGCCAGGCGGGAGAGGCTGGCAAGGAGGCGCTGCCGGATCTGCTGGGGGGGCTTGAGGATGCTGAGCCCCGTGTCCGAGCGGCCTGTATTGGTTCCTTGGCGGCTCTCGGTTTTCCCGCCCAGGAATACGCCGCTGCGCTCCTCGAGCTGATTGAAGACTCGGATGAGCAGGTCAGGGCGGCGGCCGTTTCAGCCGCCGGCGAGATGGATGTCGACCAGCAGGTGAAGCTCCTGCCGATCCTGATACGATCGCTGGCCGACAGCTCGGTGGAGCTCCGCCGCGCCGCGGCGGCCGCTCTAGGTTCAGTAGGCCCGCCGGCGGCGCCGGCCGGACCGGCCCTCCTCGCCGCGCTGAAAGATTCGGACCCGGGCGTGCGCGCCCTCGCGGCTCACGCGCTGGGCTCGCTGGGGGGCAATGGCTCGGGACTGGTTCGTGAGCTGCCTGTCCTGCTCCAGGACAAGGACCAGGCCGTGCGCCGGGCCTCAGTTGAGGCCCTGGGCGGTTTTTCGGCCGGAATCGAGGCCGCCGCGGAGCCTCTGCGCGCCCTGGCTTCCGCCGGGGAAGAGGCGGAGGCGCTGCGGGCGGCGGCGATCGGCGCGCTCATGAAGACTGGCGACAAGGCCTCCGGCTCCCAGGACCTGCTGCTCTCCCTGCTTGCGAAAGGGCCGGTCAAGGTTCGCATGGCGAGCGCCCGGGCCCTCGTTGTCTGCCGTAAGGATACCGGGAAGGTTGTCGCGGCTCTTGCCGCCGTCGTGGGGGGAGAGAACGCCGATGTCCGCAGAGCGGCGGTCGAGGCGGCTGGCGAGCTGGGCTCCGAGGCGCAGGGCGCCGCTCCCGCGCTTTTTGAGCTCCTGGGAGATGAATACACCCGGGCGATGGGCTATGAAGCCCTGAAGAAGATCCAGCCGCGGGATGTCTCCCTGCTGCGAAAGGCGCTGAGCCACGATGACCGCTATGTGAGGGGATTCGCCTGCTCCTGCCTTGGCAAGCTCGGCGCGGGGGCGAAGGATGCCCTCGAGGATCTGAGGAAGGCCAGCCGGACCAGGAGCAAGACCCTGCGGGATCTTGTCAGGAAGACGATCAAGCTTATCGAAGATGATCTCAAGCGAAGAGGCTGAGCCGCGGCCCCTGTCTGCTTTTTGAGTTCTCCTGCAAAAGGCCTTTATGGCTTTCCTGCCAAGGGAGTAAGATGTTTCCGGTATGCCGCGGAGCGGTTTTGATGACGGCATAGCCTTATCGAGGTACGCCAACATGTTCCACAAGCTCATTCTTTTCCTGGGGGCCGCTTTCTCTGCCGCGGTCTGCCTGTCGGCGGAAGAGGGGGCTGCCGGGCTTCCCCCCACGGCGGATCGAAAGGTGAGCTACGAGGCGGATGTGAAGCCGCTCCTCGAGCGTTCCTGCTATCGCTGTCACAAGGGAGTCAAGCACAAGGGAGATCTGCGGCTTGATCGGAAATCAGCCGCGCTTCGCGGCGGCGAGTCCGGCAAGGTTCTCCTGGCGGGCAAGAGCGCCGAGAGCCTGTTGATCCACCTGGTGGCGGGTACGGACCCGAAGAAGGCCATGCCCCCTGGCCGGGGCAAGCGACTCACTGCCGCCGAGGTGGGAGTGCTGCGCGCCTGGGTAGACCAGGGGATAGACTGGCCCGAAAAATTCGCCGGCGAGGACGCCGCCGGCAAGACGCATTGGGCCTTCCAGCCGCTCGCCATGGCCAGTCCCGGGAAGGTCTCGAATCCCGATTGGGCGCGCACCACGATTGATCACTTCGTTCTTCTGAAGCTTGACCAGGAGGGTCTGAAGCCGACGCCCGAGGCTGACCGCCACACGATCATTCGCCGGCTCTCGCTTGACCTGACCGGGTTGCCGCCGACGATCGCGGAGGTGGATGCCTTTGTCAACGACAAGAGCGACAGAGCCTACGAGACCCTGGTGGACGGCCTGCTGGCCTCGCAAGGCTACGGAGAGCGCTGGGCGCGTGTCTGGCTTGACCTGGCCCGCTACGCCGATTCTGCCGGCTACGCGCAGGATCCCGAGCGAACCATCTGGGCCTACAGGGACTGGGTGATCGGGGCCATCAACGACAACCTGCCTTTTGACCAGTTCACGATTGAGCAGCTGGCGGGGGATATGTTGCCGAACGCGACGGAACCGCAGAAGATCGCCACGGGCTTCCACCGCAACACCATGACCAACTCCGAGGGTGGCACCGATGATGAGGAATTTCGTGTGGCCGCGGTTGTTGACCGGATCAACACCACCATGCAGGTCTGGATGGGCATGACCTTCGGTTGCGCTCAATGCCACAGCCACAAATACGATCCTATTTCACAGGAAGAGTACTACAGGTTCTTCGCCGTCTGGAACCAGAGCGAGGACGCCGACCGCGGCAATGAGAGTCCGACACTCAAGGTGGTCTCGGAGGCCCAGAAGCTCCAGCGGGCCGCGTATGAAAAGGAGATCGAGGCGCTTGAGCAGAAGCGTGTCGAAGCTGCCGCGCGGGCGACGATCGAGCTGGACGAGGGCCCGTTCCAGGCGCGTTTCGTTCGGGTCGAGATACCCGGCCGCAAGGCCTTCCTCTCCCTCGCCGAGGTGCAGGTCTTCAGCGGCGGTGAGAATCTCGCCGTCAAGGGAAAGGCCCGCCAGTCGAGCACCGCCTTCAAGGGCCCGGCCGCCCTGGCGATCGATGGAAATACCGACGGTGACTACAACACCGCGAAGTCGACGACGCATACGAAAGAAGACCAGGCTCCCTGGTGGGAGGTGGATCTCGGATCCTCCGCCCGTGTCGACAAGGTCGTGATCTGGAATCGCACGGATGGAGAATCGAGCGCACGGCTCTCCTCCTTCAGGGTCGCCCTGCTCGATGCCGACCGCAAGCCGCTGTTCGTCTATCGGCAGGCGCCCGCGCCCGCGCCCAGCAGCGAGCTCGCGGTGCCCGAGAGCGGCGCGAAGCTCAGCGATGCGCAGAAAAAAGAGATTCTCGCCTTCTCCGGGTCCGCCGCTGCCTCGCCCGAGGCGGCGAAGATCGCCGAGCTGAAAAAGAAGATCGGCGATCTCAAGACGACAACCTCGCCGGTCATGGTCGAGCGCCCGGCCAATCGTCTGCGGAAGACCAACATCCATGTTCGGGGGAACTTCAAGCAGAAGGGCCGAGAGGTCCAGCCGGGGATCCCGGCGGTCTTTCCCGCCCTGCCCGAGGGCAGCAAGCCAGACCGCCTGGGCGTGGCGCGCTGGCTTGTGGACAGCCGGAACCCGCTGACGGCCAGGGTGATCGTCAACCGCTATTGGGAGCAGCTCTTCGGTATCGGCCTGGTGGAGACCAGCGAGGACTTCGGGCTCCAGGGGGCGAAGCCCTCCCATCGGGCCCTGCTCGACCATCTCGCCCTCTACCTGCTGCGTGAGAAGTGGAACATTCGCCACCTGCTGAAGCTTATCGTTACCTCGAGGGTCTACCGGCAATCATCGAGGGTGACCGATGAGCTTGCCGCGAAGGACCCGCGCAATCGCCTGCTCGCCCGCGGGCCGCGCCTGCGGCTGACGGCTGAGATGATCAGGGACCAGGCGCTGGCGGTGAGCGGTCTCCTTGACCGGAAGATGTTCGGGCCCTCCGTTCGTCCTCCGCAGCCAGCGCTTGGAAACAACGCGGCCTTTGGCGGTTCGACCGACTGGAAAACCAGCGCTGGTGGCGACAAGTACCGTCGCGGGCTCTATACCAAGTGGCGGCGAACCTCTCCGTATCCCTCGATGGTCACCTTTGATGCTCCCAGCCGCGAGTTCTGCACCATCCGCCGCATCAGCACCAACACGCCGCTGCAGGCCCTGGTGACCCTGAATGACCCGGTCTACGTAGAGGCCGCGCAGGCCCTGGCGCGCCGCCTGCTGGCTGAAGGCGGCCCTGGCGCGGCCGACAAGGCGGCCCTCGGCTTCCGCCTGGTTCTTTCGCGTCCGCCCGGGGAAAAAGAAAAGAAGCTGCTGGTGGAGCTTTTCGATGAAAGCCGGAAGCTCTTTGCTTCCAAACCCGGGGAGGCGAAGAAGATGGCGACCTCCTATGTCGGCGCGGCGCCGGAGGGGGTCGAGCTCGCCGACCTGGCGGCCTGGACGGTTATCGGCAATGTTCTCTTGAACCTGGATGAAACGATAGCAAGACCATGACAGATCTATTTCCCCAACAGGCATTTCCCGGTGATCTTCTCGCTCCGACACGCCGCCACTTCCTGCGTGATTGCTCGATGGGCCTCGGCGCCATGGCTCTCGCCTCGCTTTCGGCCGAAGAATCCCCGGCCGGTGAGGGCGAGGCCTTTGAGCCCCTCGCCTCGCGCCAGCCCCATTTTGCCCCGGCGGTGAAGAACGTCATCTTTCTTCACATGGCCGGCTCTCCCCCGCACCTCGATCTCTTTGACTACAAGCCGGAGCTCGTCAAGCATTCCGGAGAGCCGTGCCCCAAGGACTATCTCGAGGGCAGGCGCTTCGCCTTCACCTCCGGAGTTCCCAAGCTGCTCGGTACTCCGAGAAAATTCAAGCGGTACGGCGAGGGTGGTATCTGGATGTCGGACGCCTTGCCGAAGCTCTCGGCCATGGCCGATGACCTGACCGTGATCAAGTCAATGCACACCGAGCAATTCAACCACGCCCCCGCCCAGATGATGCTCTACACCGGCTCCCCGCGCATGGGGCGGCCCTCTATGGGCGCCTGGGCCACCTACGGGCTCGGATCCGAGAGCCGCGACCTCCCCGGCTTCATCGTGCTGGTCTCCGGCGGCTCCAACCCGAGCGCGGGAAAGACAGCCTGGGGCAGCGGCTTTCTCCCCTCGGTCTACCAGGGTGTGCAGTGCCGCTCCAAGGGTGACCCGGTGCTCTACCTGTCGGACCCGCCCGGCATGAGCCGTGAGCTGAGGCGGTCGAGCCTGGATACGATCCGCGGCCTGAACGAGATCCAGCTTGGGGCTCTCGGACACCCCGAGACGCGCACCCGGATCGCTCAATACGAGCTCGTTTTCAAGATGCAGATGTCGGCCCCTGAAGCTATGGATATCTCGCGGGAGTCGAAGAAGATCGTCGAGGAATACGGCGCCAAGCCCGGAGCCGCGAGCTTTGCCAACAACTGCCTGCTGGCCCGTCGCCTGGTTGAGCGCGGCGTGCGCTTCGTCCAGCTGTTTGACTGGGGCTGGGATTTTCACGGAACGAACCCCCGCGAGGACATCCGCGGCGGCCTGACCAGGAAATGCAGCGGCACCGACCAGGCGGTCGCGGCCCTGCTGAACGACCTGAAGCGCCGCGGCCTGCTCGAATCGACCCTGGTGGTGTTCAGCGGCGAGTTCGGGCGAACCCCCTTCAGGGAGGGCCGCACCTCCGGCGGCAAGGTGCTCGGCCGCGACCACTATCCTGACTGCTACTCAATGTTCATGGCTGGTGGCGGGCTGAAATCGGGAATTTCCTACGGAGAGACCGACGAGCTCGGCTTCCGAGTGGCTGAGAACCCGGTTCACGTGCACGATCTGCAGGCTACGATCCTGCACCTTCTCGGCTTTGACCATGAACGCCTCACCTTCCGGTTCCAAGGGCGTGATTATCGTCTCACCGACGTCTTCGGCGAGGTTCGTCACGGGCTGCTTGCCTGAGCGCTCCCGGCGGTCAGCGGCAGTACGGATAGTATTCGCAGCCGAGGTTCTCGTTCTGTCCGCACTCGGGGTAGGGCTGTGGAATACCTCCGCCCTGGCCGAGGAAGAGGTAGTTGACGATGCTCACGGCATCGCTGAGATCGATCGCGCCATCGGCATTCGCATCGCCCGCGTCCCGACAGGTCAGGGCCGTGTCCGGGTCGGTGAAGAGGTGTCTCAGGAGCGTGATCGAGTCGCTGATGTCCACCTGCTGGTCATTGTTGGTGTCCCCGCGAAGGAAGAGCAGCCCGCCGGTGAGAGAGAATTCGCTCCAGCTGTAGGCGCTGGTGGTGTGCACGTCGTCGGCGAGGTCGGCGCGAATGAATCCCACCCCGGCATCGATGATCTCCACGTTGGTGAGCTGGTAGGGCCCATCGGACCGGGAGCCGAAGATCTCGTAGCCATCGAAGTCGATCTGGAAGGCGACCTCCGACGTCGCTGATTCCAGGGAGTAGAGAGAGCCGGCCTGGGAGATGGTGTTGCCGTCGAGATCGACAAGGGTCCCCAGGACGACCAGGTCTCCGCCTCGACTCGCCTCCAGGAGACCTCTTACCCAGAGATTGTCCTTGAGCTCCTCGCCCCCCGCGCCTCCTCCGTCTCCCCCTCGTCCCACATCATCGGCGCCGGATTCGTACTCTCCGCCAAGGGATGCAAGGTCGGAGCGCACGAGGAGCTGCAGGGTGTCGGCTCGTTGGAAGGAGTCTCCCTCGGTGTCGGAGGCCTCGATCTCGATAATGTAATAGCCCGGCTGCGAGTTCTCGGGGAGGGTCGCTGAGTAGACGCCGTCGCCAGCCTGGGCGTCTCCTCCCTCGCCGCTGTCGTTCAGGTCGACCAGGGAGAGGCTTCCGTCGGGGAAGAAGACCCGGGCGTTCTGGGTCACCGTCAGTCCGCCGGGCAGCAGATGGGAGTCCTCGAGCTCGGTGGTCAGCAACGGGGTGGAGCCCAGCGGGACATCGTAGCCGTCCAGCTCGCTGCTGAGGTAGATCGAGCTCTCGAGATGGAATTCGATGGTGTACTTGATGTCGGGGTTCTCGTCGGGATTGTCGAGCTTGCCCAGGTAGGTGCCGTGCTCTCCGGAGCCGGTCTTGAAGTAGATGACGTTGGTGCCCTCTCCGTCGTTGTAGGATTCGTAGACGAAGCCGCGCTCGGCCGCGTTCTCGCCTGTGACCCCCTCGTCTTCGATGTCCATTCCCGGGGTTCTCAGCTGGAAGTTGAGGGGCCCCTTGTCCTCGGAGTTCAGGATGATGATGATCGAACCGGATGTGTCGGAGACAAAGGGGATCTCGCGCGCGTCGCCGGGCGCCAGCTCGCCCTGTCCCACCTTGCCGAGGGTCATGGAGCCGCCGCCCCCCCCAGCCCCGCCGCCATCTCCCGCGTTTCCAGCCTCCTCCTCTTCGTCATCGCCGAGGATTCGTCCGAGGCCGAGTCGCTCGAGCAGGGCAAGCGATTCCTGGTCGCGCCCAAGGCTGTTGTGGTCCGAGCCAAGGATGAAGCGGCGAGGGTTGCTGAAGATTCCCCTGTCGAGGCCCTGTCCCAGGGCGCTTTGCAGGCAGACACGCCCATCGTGCTCGGCGCAGTCAAGTACGTCATCGAGCTCGCGTCGCCCGCCGGTGCCGGCCACGAGATAGAGGGCTGTCGCTCGCGAGCTGGTGATGCGTTCGTTGTAGAGGTCGAGGAAGCGAGAGGTCTGCTCATCCGCGGCCTTGTAGCCCAGCTCCTCAGGGGCCTGGATGCCACCGCGTATCGGCCGGGCGCCAACGTCCGAGCGAGTTTCGACCAGGGCCCGCGGGGTCCCCTGGTTCGGAGCGCCAAGCAGCAGCAGCCTCCTGATCTCGAAGACCGGGGAGGTGTGGCCGTAGAGCCTGGCCGAGAGTCCGGCGAAGCCGTAGGCGACCATGTCCACCTGCTGCGGGCTGCTGCCGAATTGCCGCAGGAAATGGCCCCTGACATTTTCTATCTCGCGAACCAGGCTCAAGGTTCCCTGGACGATTCCGCCGCCGGTGGCGATCGGGATCAACAGTCCCGCGCTTGTTTCGAGGAAGTGGTCGTGCAGGGCCTGCCATCGTCGAACACCGCTTCTTTCGGGCGAGACGGCGATGACGGGAAGAGCGACGCGCAGCTTGAGGCCGTCCTCTTCGGCGGACACTCCGGGGATAAAGGCGCGCAGGTAGCGGTCCCCGGGGCCGTTTTCGCCTCGCTTGGGGCCGAAGGTTTCGAGCAATCCGAGCTGGATATGGCTGTGGAAGCGGGCCCGGTATTCGAGATCGAAGGGCCCAGCGTGGTTTTCAACATCTATGCCGAAGCGGCCAGCGTCATCTATTCCGCCGCGGGCAAGAACCTCGTCTCCTCCCGCCGCGTATACAAGCACGATGCCGCGTCCCAGGGGGGTACCGGCGCTGTCATCAAAGACCACCTCTCCGGCGAGCGTGGCCCCCGGCGGCGGTTCGAATTCCTGGAGGCAGGAGCTGGCGGGCCCCGGGTGCCCGCGGGCGGTGATGCCGGTCACCGTGTAGCGTAGCTCGCTCCCCAGGGGGGGGAACTCGTCAACCAGGGAGGAGTTCCCGGTTTCGGAGATGACAACGCCATTGCGTTCGATCTCGTAGGCAGCGTAATTCCCGTCCTCTTCCCAGCTGAGTCGGACCGTTCTCCCGTTGCCTCGCATGCGAGAGCACTCCAGGCTCCTGACGGCCGGGAGGTCCGTGGTCTCTACGACCGTTTCACAGCGGGCGGCGGGCCCATCCGGGTCGTCAACGGCGACGATCTCGACGACGAAGTTCCGCCCCTCAGGCCCCGCCGGTGGAACGTCGATCGTTGCCTGGCGGCGATTTGGCGAGATGTTCTGGAGGCCCTCTGCAGGCTCTCCATCGAGCCGTATCATGAGCCGGCTGTCATCGCCGGGCGTCCAGGTGACGCGGATTCTCGGCGACCCGCGGATCTGCGAGCAGGCCAGGTTCTGCACCACGATGATCCCCACCGTGACCGTTGCGGGTTCGGACCGCAGGCCCGGATCACCGTTTGCTTCGACAATGTAGCGATGGGGTCCACGCCCGGGGTTCGGGTCGACATAGACCTGCAGATCGCCAGGCAGGCGATTTTCAATCACGCGGAAATCACCGTCGCTATCGGCGCGGAGGATCTTCTGGTAGTTGAGGCGTCTCGGAGAAAGCCAGTTCAGGCGTACTCGCCCCCGCGAAAGGAGTCTCAGGTTCAGGTTCCTTGGCCGGTTGGCGTCGGCGTCATTGCCGGGTCGTCCGCCAAGCTGCGCGGGCAGGCTTGCCGTTGAGCAGAGGGCGGCAAGGGTCAGGAAGAGGGCTGTAAGAGCCCCCCCGGCCCATCGCTCCAGCGGCCGCCGGGCCCCGCCGTCGGTTTTCACTGAGCTGGATTGGGTTCTGGTGAGTGCCATTGGCGTACTCTTGGCCGCGGAGAGCCTTCCATTAAACGGACACGGCAGTCACAGGACTATTGGGCCCGGGTCCAGGGGACCCTCTTGCAGGGCAACTCCGCAGCTAATATCAATTTTCAGGGTCATCGCGTTCTACTTTCCATAAAAAAGGGCTCTCGAATGATTCCGAGAGCCCTTGGAATTGGAGGAAAGTTCACTCTTCCGGTCTCGGTTTGCCTTGCTCCTCAGGTCATGCAGGAGCCGGAGGCAAATAGTTTGGGTCGATTGCCGAACCCGAAGGAGTAGTTTGTCTGCCCACATTGGAGTGTCGCGAGTCGGGCTGGGTTTCGGCAGCTGGCAGGTACCGCCTGGACCGAGCCTTCATCGAATTCAATATCTGCAGCCGGCAACGGGTCGTGGAGCCCACAGCTTCTGGGGAAACCTGCAAGGCATGCGCGAGAGAAAGAAAGGGACGGACGGTGATGGTAAAACAAACGTCGGGCCTGTGTCCGTACCGTAAATCGATAAACTATGACAACATCCATCAGTCGTCCGCCCTCTCAACTTTCGCGTTTCCTTAACCTGTTTTCAGTTGCAGCCTTGAAAACAACTCTCCCTTACGGGAAGATCAAGGTTACAGGAGACTCTTATATTCACATTCCGTGCCAATGACCTAAGTCCTTATTTTACGTGGGGAAAGAGCGCCTGGGCCCTCAATAATAACAAAGACTTTGTTAAATATGGGGCGATGCCGCACTCGGTCGATTTTACAATAACAAGATCATTGTCATGTCCTGTCGGTCGTATTGCAGGCCCGACTTTTTATTCACTCTTGGGCTCTGTGCTGGTATCTTTCCGAGCCATATGAGTGGAGAAAAAACAAAGCGGGGAACGCTCAAGTTCCTGCTAGACAATTCGGTCTTTCTGATCGCAGGGGCGCTGGCCGCCCTGGTCTGGGCCAATCTCGATCAAGAGGCCTATCACCATGTGATGGGCATGGTCTTCGCGGGGGAAGGTGATCACGCTGTTACTCCCCACTTCATCATCAACGACATCCTGATGGCTTTCTTCTTCGCCATCGCCGGCAAGGAGGTCTGGGAGGCCTTGTTGCCGGGAGGGCCCTTGTCCAATATGCGCAAGGCTGCCACTCCCCTGATAGCGACCTTGGGCGGAATGATGGGGCCGGCCGGCCTGTATCTACTGGGTTGCTATTGGACGGGGAACATGGAATCTCTCGGAGGTGGATGGGCGGTCCCCATGGCGACCGACATTGCCTTCAGCTACCTTGTGGCCAGGCTGATTTTCGGGCCCGGGCATGTGGCCATTCCCTTCCTGCTGTTGCTGGCCATCGCCGACGATGCCGGAGGCCTGCTGATCATTGCAATCTTCTATACGAAGGGGCATGTCGCACCCATCTGGCTGCTGGCTACTGTGGGCGCCATACTTCTCGGATTCCTGATGCGCCGCATGAAATTGCAGAGTTTCTGGTGGTACCTGCTGCTGCCGGGGGCCTTGAGCTGGTATTCATTTTTCAAGGCGGGGATCCATCCGGCTCTCGGCCTGGTACCGATCATTCCCACCTTGCCGCATGCCCATACCGACCTCGGGCTCTTTGCCCGCGCGGAGCTCGGGCGGCATGATACGCTCAACGAGTTTGAGCATTGGTGGAAGAATCCCGTCGAGATTTTCCTCGGACTCTTCGGCCTGGCGAACGCGGGAGTTGTCCTCTCGAGCGTTGGCGATGGTACCTGGTTGATTCTTGGAGGGTTGCTGATCGGCAAGCCGCTGGGCATCACGCTCTTTACCTGGGTGGGACTGAAGGTCTTCAAGCTCGAGCTGCCTGTGGGGATGGGCTTTCGTGACCTGGTGGCCGTCGGAATGATCGCGGGTATCGGTTTCACGGTGGCTCTGTTCGTGGCGACCGCGGCTGAGTTCCCGGACGCGGCCACTCTTGACGCGGTCAAGATGGGAGCCCTGGGAAGTTTCGGGGCGGCCTTTCTGGCGATTGCCGCCGCCCGGGCAATGGGGATTCGGCCGGGCTCCGGCACAGACGAGTCACCTGCCTCCGCGGAGACAGGGAAGGCCGAGGCCGGGGAAGATCCGGCCTAGGTGATCTCGAAGACGGCGTCGCCGAGCACGTCAAATTTCGGTTCGATTCCCAGCCCCGGCGAGGTGCTCGCTGCCATGCGTCCGTTCTGCCGCTGGGGCGCGCCTTCGGCGGTGCTGACGGTAACGTAGCTGTTGAAGTCGGTGGCCGTGAAGAGCAGCTCGGTGGGGGTGGAATGGGCCAGGTGGGCGATGGCCGCGGTGGTGATGTCGCCTCCCCAGGCATCTTCGATCGTCATGGCGATGCCCAGTGAAACGCAGAGATCACGCGCTTCCTTGGCCCTGGTGAGGCCCCCGAATTTGCTGATCTTGATATTGACCGCGTCCATGGCGTCGTCTGCTCGTCCGCGCAGGAGGACCTCCAGCGAGTCGATGGACTCATCCAGAACGAAGGGATGATCGGTCCTGCGCCGGATGGCGAGGCACTCCTCGTAGCTCAGGCAGGGCTGTTCGATATACACGTCGACATCGCGCACGCCTCGGACCACCCGGGCGGCCTCGTGCATGAGCCAGCCGGTATTGGCATCGGCGATGAGGAAGTCGCCCTTCTGCAGCTCGGCCCTGACCGCATGGATGCGCTCGATGTCGGTTTCCGGATCAGCCCCCACCTTCAGCTGGAAGCGCTGGTAGCCCTCCTCCCGGTAGCCCTTGACCCTGGAGGCCATTTGTTCCGGGGACTCTTGCGAAATCGCCCGGTAGAGGTGGAAGTCTTCTCCATAGCGGCCGCCCAGCAGGGTACAGACCGATTGCGAAGAGGCCTGTCCGAGGATGTCCCAGCAGGCGATATCGATGGCTGACTTGACGTAGGGGTGTCCCTTGAGCGCCGCGTCCATGCGGCGATTCAGGGGCCGCAGCTGGGTCGGGTCCTCACCGATGAGATGGGGGGCCAGCTCGGCGATTCCAGCGCGCGCTCCCGCGGCGTAGGCCGGCAGGTAGAAGGGGCCCAGCGGGCAGATCTCTCCATGCCCGGCCAGGCCTGAATCGGTTTCGATCCGCACGATGGTGCTGTCGAAAACGCTGACGGATTTACCGCCGGACCAATTGTAGCTGCCCTCGTGCAGGGGGAGGTCGACCTGGTATGCGGAGATCCTGGTTATCTTCATGAGCCTTGTCCTTGTGATTCAAGCGACTGGGCATGTTAACGCTCAGGCGGGGGAGGTTTCAACAGCGCACTTGGGCAAGCAGCCTTCTTTGTGAAGCCGGGCTCGGGTACGATGTCCTGCCTCTCAACAATCGGAGCTTACCGGATGAACAGGAAATCAG
>Ga0310124_10000459_pt1 | contig 28035 bp, 22 predicted proteins | sample CB11b_AW_Bot5_MG_FD_203507 | JGI IMG/M metagenome (GOLD analysis project Ga0310124, IMG submission 203507) | Marine microbial communities from Western Arctic Ocean, Canada - CB11b_AW_Bot5 | ecosystem: Environmental > Aquatic > Marine > Oceanic | place: Canada: Western Arctic Ocean | collected...
GATGAGCCTGTTGCCGACCATCCGCTCACGCTGTCAGACGCTGTCAATTCTACAGAACCGTGTCGGCTATGACTTCACCGGACGGGACGAGCTGATCCGCGTGATCTCGACGATGACGAAGGGCAAGGGAGCGATCATCGCAGTGGACGCGGCATTGCACATCGTGGCGACACTGCAGTCGTTGAAGAAGGAAGCCGAAACCGAGGTGAAACAGCAGCACAAAAGCTTGACGGCCCAGTCGGCCAACCTGGACCGGTCGGTGCAGAAGCGATTGGATGATGAGTTTCTGGCGCAGGCTGCAACGCTGTATCTGTCGCGGCGCGAATCTTTGTTCAGTGTTGTGCACACCTGGTTCGCTCAGGAGTATTTGCGTTCGCACGGCGTCGACGTCGATCACCTGCCGCATCCTGAGCTGTATGGCTGCCTGGGTGATGCCGGGCCGCCGCCGTTAAATCCAGGCGCGGCGCGGCGCAGCCTGGACGTGACCGAGGAGCTGCTGGAATCTTTGCGGTTCAATGTCGACGAACCGTTGGCAATTGAGGATTTTTGCCTGCAGGTCTGTGCCAAGGTCTGACCCCGGGCGATTCACAAGTCGCAGCCGATGTCCAGAATTGTTCATAACGTCGTATCTTCCGTTCATTCCAGCGGCCATGGACCCAAAAATATGACATTATTACTTCATATTCAACGTGTTGCGGTGTAGCCGCAGTTTCGGCAACAGTTTGTTGATAACTTGTGGATAAGATTGTGCGAAACTTCACAACTATTCACGATTGCAGATACTTAATGAATTTTCAGGACATGTTTAAAACGCTCGAGAAAGGCTCTTACACGACAGATCGGGGGGATCGTGGATCCGGACACAGGCAGTAACGGGGTAACGGACGCCGCTTCGCAGACGGAGGCGGAGATGTTGGCCGAATTCGAGGCCGGCATCCTCCGTAAGCCCGGCCGCTTCTGGCGGGTATGCATTACGCTGATCGCGATCGCCTGGTCGCTGTTTCAGATTGCCGTTGCTGCCGGTGACCTGGTGTTCGAGAAACGTCTGGATTCGATCCGTGTCCGCAGCATTCACCTGGGTTTTGCGATGCTGCTGCTGTTCCTCAACTATCCGCTGTTTCGCAAGCCGCGTTTCGGCATTAAGGCCTGGGCGGATATGCGGCGGTTGCCGTGGTGGGATGTTTGCTGTGCGGTGGTGGGCTGTCTGGCGGCGCTGTATCTGGCGATCGATTACGAGGGGTTGGCGCGGCGTCAGGGGCAGCCACTGGTGCGCGACATCGGCATCGGGATCGTGCTGTTGGTGCTGCTGCTGGAGGCGTCGCGGCGGGTGATCGGTCCCGCCCTGGCCGTGATCGCTCTGGTCTTCACGGTTTACGTCTTTACCTCCGAGCACATGCCGGAGTTTATCTTCGACAAGGGCGTCTCGCTTTATCGTTACGTCGAGCAGATGACTCTGTGGGACGCGGGCGTTTATGGTGTGCCGTTGGACGTGTCTGCGAAGATCGTGTTTCTGTTTGTGCTGTTCGGGTCGATGCTGGATCGAGCTGGCGGCGGGCGGTTTTTCATCGACTTGGCGCTGAGCCTGCTAGGCCGATATCGCGGTGGCCCTGCGAAGGCGGCGGTGCTGAGCAGCGGGCTGACAGGCATGATCTCAGGCTCGAGTATCGCCAATATCGTGACGACGGGCACGTTCACGATTCCGCTGATGAAGAAGGTTGGGTATCCGGCGAAGAAGGCGGCCGCTATCGAGGTAGCGGCGAGCACCGACGGGCAGCTGGCGCCGCCGATCATGGGCGCCGCAGCGTTCATCATTGCCGAGTATATCAACGTGCCGTACCTGGAGGTCGTGAAGGCAGCGATCATTCCGGCGGCGGTATCTTACGCGACGTTGTTCTACATCACCCATCTGGAGGCCTGCAAGCTGGGGCTGATGGGGATGGCCAAAGAGAACCTCAAGTCCTTTGGAACAGTGCTGTTCCAAGGTTTTCATTTTCTTATTCCGCTTGGCGTGCTGCTGTACTTTCTGATCATCGAGCGCCGCTCACCGGAGCCGTCGGTTTTTCACGCGATCTGGGTACTGGCGATCGTCATGGTGGCGCGCCGGATCTGGCAGGCGCTGCAAATGACACAGGTGGACGCCGCACCAATGCGGGAGACGAGTTTCGGCACGGCGGTTTCAGCTGGTCATAAGGTTGCCCGGGGTGTTGTGGGCGGAGTTGTGATGGGATTGCGTGACATACTCGACGGTCTGGCATCCGGGGCGCGCAACATGGTGAGTGTGGCGCTGGCCTGCGCGGCGGCGGGTATCGTCGTTGGCATCGTTGATATGGGATTGGCCGGCACGATCACGGACATCATTAGCACCTTGTCGCGTGGCAATGTTTTTCTGCTGCTGCTGATCACTGCGGTTGCCAGCCTGATCATCGGCATGGGACTGCCGACGACTGCGACGTATGTCGTCATCGGTTCGCTCATTGCGACAGTGATCGTTGATGTGGGCGGGGCCCATGGTTTTGTCGTGCCGCTGATGGCGGCACACCTGTTTTGCTTCTACTTCGGCATTCTAGCGGATGACACGCCGCCGGTCGGTCTGGCGGCGTACGCCGCCGCGGCAATTGCCAAGTCACCGCCGATTCCGACGGGGGTGCAGGCGTTTCTGTACGACATCCGCACAGCGATTCTACCGTTCATGTTCATATTCAACACCGATCTGATCCTGCACAACGTCACGCGCTGGGATCACGGTGTGCTGATCTTCGTTACGGCGTGCGTTGGGAGCTTTGCCTTCGCGGCGGCGACCCAAGGGTGGTTTCTGCGGCGCAACCGCTGGTATGAACTGCCGTTCTTCCTGGTTGCAACGCTGGTACTTATGCGCCCCGACCTAATCGCGCAGTGGCTCGGCATCGACTATAGTCAACGCTATTGGACCTCCCTCATCGGCATCGGGATAATCATATGTCTGTGGATGATACAGCGACTACGGCGTCAGCCGCCGATCCAGCTCTAAGCACCATGCGGTATGGCTGGCAGTGTGCGGCTGCGCTGGCGATTGGGCTTGCGGTGCTGGCCGCCATCCGTGCCCACAGCTTCAGTGAGCCGCTCGAGGCGGACGAGGCGATCTACGCTGTCGTTGCTGAGGATTGGCGGCAGGGCGGGCGCCCGTACGACACGGCCTGGGACAACAAACCGGTCGGCACTTTCGTGGCCTATCGTCTGGCGATTACCGCCTTCGGCTATGACGAAACGGGGTTGAAGATCTTCGGCCTGCTGTGCATGGGGCTGTGTGCCGTCCTGCTCTGCGGTTGCTTTGCACTGGAACGCCTGCCGGCCCTATTGATCGGGGCGCTACTGGTGATCTGGGGGCTGTGCAATGGGCTGGTTTCGTGTTTCGCCAACGGCATCAACGCCGAGGTTGTGATGTTGCCGCCACTGGTGCTGGCGTTTTTGCTGACGCGTCTCTACCTGGCGCGGCCACGCCAGTGGCTGTGGTGGATGGCGGTTCTGTCGGTGTGTTTGGCGATCCTGATCAAGCAGGTTGCTCTGCCGTTCCTGCTGGCACCATTCGCGGTGCTGGTCTGGCGCGACTGGCGCCGGCTGTTGCTGCATTTGGCCGCAGTTGCGCTGATTGTCGCCGCGGTACACATCATTGCCTATGCCATGCTGGGCTTTGACTGGGATTTTGCCTGGCAGCAGTTCAGGCGCAACGCCAGTTATGTAGCCGGCGGCGGCACCGTCGGTGATGTTGAAATTTCGTCGCGGCTGGGGCGGTGGTTGCGGACGATTTTCCTGTTTCCGTTCGAGCCGCATGTGCTGGCTCTGGCGCCGCTCATTCTGATGGGGTTCGCGGCGATCGGGCTGCGGCTGTACGCCTATCGGGATCAGAAAACGATGCACCTGGCAGCGTACTGGGTGGCGGTGATTCTGGCGATCGCGTTGCCGGGCAAGTGGTTCGAGCATTATTACATCCTGTGTCTGCCCTTCGTGCTGCTGGCGTTCAGCGAGTTCTGCCGGTACCTGCCGCCTCGGCTGCGGCTGGGGGTGATACTCACTTCGATCATTTATTTGCTGGCGACCGTCAGCGTCACTTATCTACGCGTACCGCCGAAGCAGATCAGTTTCCACAAGTACGGCAAAGTATGGTTCGTACGCGACAAGATGATCGGCGAGTGGCTGCATGCCGAAGGCTTGACGGGCAAGCGGATTTTCGTTGATGGCAGTCGGCCGGGCATTCTTTTTTACTCACGCAACCGCCCAGCGGTAAAATATTTCATCTCCTGGTACTACCACACGATGAACGTGACGACCTGGGACGCGGTTTTTTCGGTGCTGCGGGAGAATCCGCCGGACATCTGTGTGCTGACCAATCCAACGGACATCACATCAGAGTTTGCGGCGTGGCGCGAAGCGAATTTCGACCAAGCGGACCTGCCGGAACTCGAGCAGCAGTTAGGCGCCCGTGTTTATCTTCGCAAGTCGTGCGTTCCTGACACCTGAAACCTGATATGGACTACCGATTCGTATATATGACCTGCAGCAGTGCCGAGGAAGCCCGATCAATTGGCCGGGCCCTGGTACAGGAGAACATCGCAGCCTGCGTCAACATTCTCGGTGACATCGAATCGATCTACGAATGGCAGGGCGAGTTGTGCGAGGAACGCGAAGTTGCGATGATCGCAAAAACGACGGTTGCACGAATGCCAGCGCTGATCGCGCGAGTAAAGGCGCTGCACAGTTACGACTGCCCATGCATCATCGGTTTGCCGATCGGCGAGGGATACCAGCCGTATCTGGACTGGCTGAGCGAGAGTTGCTCGTAGAATTCAGTAGCGCTGGCTGAGATCCACGGCTATGCTGCCGCAGAACGCGCAGAGCATGATCAGTGCTAAGATCGCTGCGTAGATGCCCTGGTCTTCGCCTTGGGAGGCGTTCTTCGAATCTGCCATCAACTCGCGCCGCCCCAAGGTCGATACCGCTACCGATGCCAGCAGCATGATGGGGTACACGATCAGCGTTGCGGTCTGCATCAGGGGTGCGAAGGTATTAGAGAGTTGACCGATCCAGTGCAGATGCACCGATATCAGGACGCCGCCGAGCAGCAGCAGTAATGACATCAGGCATTTGGTGTTGGTGCCGGGCCGCTTGGCCACTAACCAGCATTTCAGCATGGCGGAGCCGAGCAGCAGTGTGCAGAAACTCAGGATGATTGTTTCGGCTATCACAGCGGGTTGACGGGAAACCGAGTTCGAGGTGTGGTGTAAGGAATCGTTCGCGAACGGTACCGACGATCTGGCCTCGCGGCTGCGATGGCGTCACGACATGATTCCTGCCTGACTTGACGTATCGCAAATGTGCACGGTCGAATCGGGAATACAACTGGTGCACCGCCCGCGGACCGCACACCCGTTTCTTCGCCGGGTTCGAATTTCCTGCGCTCAACGTGCGTGCTATGGTCCGCCTACCATGGCGCGCAGCCCGGTTACCAGGCGTCCGATGCCTTCGACCACTGTTGCTTTTTCAAGGGCCCCATAGGCGATCCGGACGGCGCAGCCGTCGGTCAGGCCGAACGTCGATCCGGGCATGACAGCGACATGGTGTTCCCGGATGAGCCGCTCGACCAGGGTCATGGGGTCCATGTCGGTGTGGATTCGAAGCAGATAGTAAAAGGCACCGTCGGCCGGCGGCATGTCGCAGATATCGGCGATTGTTGCCAGTTTCTGTTCGACGAGCTCCCGCACTTCCTCGAGTGCTTGAAGTTGTTTACGGCAGTACGCGCGACCGGCATGCATTGCTCCGCAGGCGGCGAACTGCGAGATGACGGGCGGGCAGATAACATTGGTGTCCTGGATCTTACGCACCGCCTCGAACAACGTCTCAGGGATCACCATGTAGCCGATTCGCCAGCTCGCAAAGCCAAATGATTTCGACAATGAGTACAGACAGATCGTGCTTTCTGCTGTTGCATCGATCGAACCGGGCGAGAAATGTTCGGCACCGTTGTAGGTGAAATACTCGTAGGCCTCGTCGTGAATGTGAAACACGCCGTGCTCATGGCACAACGCGTTGATCTCTTCGAGACAGGCACGGCTGTAGACAGCGCCGGTCGGATTGTTCGGTGAGATCGTGACGACTGCCCGCGTCTTTGCGGTGATCGCGTCCGCGATGCGCTCGACGACGGGTTGGTAGTTGTCGTCCGTGGCAACCGGCACCGGCTTGCAGTTTGCCATTGTGATGGCCATTTCGTGATTGAAATAACAGGGCGTCAGCTGGATGAGCTCGTCGCCGGGGTCGGCAATCGCCAGGAGGGCGTTCAGGAATGCCATGTTGCCGCCGGCGGTCACGACGATCTGGCGGCGGTTGTCGACACGAATATTGTTGTCGGTTTCCAGCTTTGCGGTGATTGCTGCCAGGAGTTGTGGCGTGCCCTGAACCAGTTGATACTTGTTCATGTCCGGATCGGCAATGAAGTCGACATATGCGTCGAGCGCTTCCTGCGGCGGTCCGTAGTACACGACACCCTGGCCAAGCGAAATCGTGCCGGGGTTTTCGCGGATCAACGTCCCCACGACGGGAATCACCGGTGTCTGGACATCGAGAATCCGTTGGGATTGTTCAAATTTACTCATCCGGCTCCTGCGGGTCTGCGGCTCCAAAATTTCGGGGTAAGATCTGTGTCGCGCCGACAAGGTAGTGCATGACTGGGCGGGTGCCACCTGGCCGTTAAGCGGGGGTTGCGGCGACAGCTGAAATTGTAGATGCACAGTCTTTGAGTTGTTTCGATTAAATGATGCAGTGCAAAACCCGGGCAAAATACGGTTTCTCGATGGGGCATGTCAAGACAGATCACTTATTTTCTGACCGGGTATCAGTAGACACAGCGTTGGAGCAATGTTATTGTAATCCAATGTTAATTGGGCGTGGTGGCCGAGCGGTTAGGCAGTGGTCTGCAAAACCATGTACACCGGTTCAAGTCCGGTCCACGCCTCCAACTTTCCTTCGTTTCGTGCGGTAGAGAGTCGCACGTACCAGTGTCATGTGCATGTTGCATGGTCTCGTGAGACCGGCAATATCATACCTCAAGCGTGCCGGGAGTTTTCGACATGCCTGGACAAACGATGGACGAAATCGAAGCACGTATTGCCGGGTCTCCCAATCTGAGCGACGAGAACCACGAAGCCTTGTTGCAACGACTCAAGATGTTGCGCACGGAAGTCACCGACCTCTCGGCCACCAGCGTTGAGGATGCCCACAACATTACCGCCTACGCGGCCGCGGCGACGCGGCCGGAACAAAACGAAGACGTCATCCAGAATGCCATCGACAGCATGTCGTCGGCCGTCGAGAAGGTCGAGGGTTGGCACCCGACGCCGACGCAGGCCGTCACCGATATCTGCAGCATTCTCGCACGCATGGGTATCTAATCCAGTGTCCTGTCACAACACCCACTGTTTTCTGGTCGCCTTGCTGTTCGCCGTCGTCGTATTGGATTCCGGTTGTCGGACTATTTCAGGTGTAGAAACGACAGAAAACTGGCCGGCTTACCGGGGAGTCCAGGCCAACGGGATCGGCTCGCGCGGCACCCGATTGCCCACCACCTGGGATCTTGCCAGCGGCCGTAATATCAAGTGGCAGACGGCGATTCCCGGCCTCAGTCACGCGTCACCCGTAATCTGGGGTGATCGCATGTACCTGATCACCGCCATCGACACTTCGGGCAACGCCGAATTCCGGACTGGCGTCAGTGGCGACGTCTCGTCGCTGCCGCAGGAAGGCCGGCACCAGTGGCGGATGTATTGCCTCGACAAGCACACCGGCGAGATCATCTGGGACCGCCTCGGGTATGAGGGGCTACCGCGCAGCCGCCGGCATGCCAAGGCGTCGCAGGCGAATTCGACGCCGGCCACCGATGGTCGCTATGTCGTCACCTTTTTCGGGTCTGAGGGGCTCTTCTGCTACAACACCGAAGGTGAGCTGCTCTGGTCCAAGGATCTGGGCGACCTGAGCGCCGGCTGGTTCAAGCAGAAGGATTCCCAATGGGGCTTCGGCAGTTCACCGGTTATTTACAAAGACAGGGTCATCGTGCAGTGTGACTGCCAGTCCCAGCAGTTTATCGCTGCCTTCAGCCTGGCAACGGGTGAAGAGCTCTGGCGGACGCTGCGTGAGGACTATCCCACCTGGTGCCCGCCGACGCTGGTGCAGACGCGCGACCGGACCCATGTCATCGCCAACGGCTACAAAGAGATCGCCGCCTATGACGCCGATACGGGTGCCCGCATCTGGTGGATGCGCGGCGGCGGCGACATCCCTGTGCCGGCGCCGATACTGTCGCGCGGTCTGATTTACATCACCAACAGCCACGGTGGCCAGTCACCGATCTACGCCGTGCGCCCGGACGCCACAGGCGATATCACCCTGACCGGCACCGACAACAGCAGTGACTACATCGCCTGGTCCATCCGCAAAGGCGGTGCGTACATCATCACGCCCGTGATTGTCGGTAACTACATTCATGTGCCCAGGTTCAACGGTGTCATGAGCTGTTACCACCGCAGGACGGGCAAGCGTCAGTATCAGGAACGCATGTCGACTACGCCCGGCGGTTTCTGGGCCTCTCCGGTTGCGGCCGACGGCAAAATTTACGTGCCTGCTGAATCCGGCGATGTCCATGTCTTCAAGGCCGGCCGGCGTTTCGAGCGGCTGGCCACCAACCCGATGGGCGAACACTGCATGGCAGCGCCGGCAATTTCCGAGAATACCTTGTTCATCCGCACCGTCAACCGGGTGGTTGCGATCGCCTATACCGCAGCGCCGTAGCAGCTTCGAAATCCGCATGGACGATTTGGCAACACGCGTAAGTGCGTTCATCACCGGATCCGATATGCTCGACGGTGCTGATTGCCTTCTGGTCGGCTTCAGTGGCGGCTCCGACAGCACCGCACTGCTGCTCCTCCTTGCCGAGCGCTACAGCAATATCGAAGCGGTTCATCTGCACCATGGCCTGCGTGGGGACGCGGCAGACGGTGACCGTGACTGGTGCCGTGCCTTCTGCGCGCACCGCAATATTCCGTTCAGCACCGCCGAGCTCGACGTGCCGGCGCACCGGTTGCCGGGTGAAAGCGTCGAGATGGCCGCCCGCCGCCAGCGGCTCGAGTACTGGGCCGACCGTGCTGCCGATGATGAATCGACGGTCGTTGCGCTGGGGCATCATCTCGACGATCGTCTCGAGACTTTCCTGCAGCGCCTCTTTCGTTCCAGCAACGCCAGTGGCCTTTGCGGGCTCCGCAATATTTCGAGGGTCGTCGGCGTGCGCTTCGTCCGGCCGCTGCTGTGCATCCGGCGGCAGGAGATCTTATTTTGGCTCGAGCAGCGTGGCGTCAACGATTATCGAGTTGACGCCTCGAATGCCGACGAATCGATCGATCGCAATCGTATCCGTGCCCAGCTGACGCCGTTGTTCGAGAGCTTCAATACGACGGGCGCTCTTGCCAGTCTTGACCTGCTCGAGCAGGATGCTTTGTGCCTCGAGCGCCAGGCCGCAGCGGTGCTGGGCGATACCGGTGAGCTGTCGATTGACATACTGCAGGGTACCGACCCCTGCATCTGGCCACGGCTGCTGCGCCAGTGGGGCCAGCGACAATACGGTTTCGACCTGACGCTCCGTCGCGCTGCCATCGAGCGTTTGCGGAACGTGCTTGACCGCGCGTCGGATTCCTGTCTGATCGACATTGACGGCCGTTTTTTTCTGCAATTTGAAAAGGGGCGTCTGTATCTGAGGGCGAAAGACAGCGAGCCCGACGCCGTGTTCACCTGGAAGTGGCGCGAGCAGGTAGTCCTGGAGACCGGCACGTTGCGTTTGGAATCGCGACTTGTCGAAATGCCGGCGGACAGGTGCGGTGACGACTCCTGGTGCGAATACTGGGATGCGGAACAGCTCGGTAACGAATTGACGCTGCGGCCACGGCAGCCGGGTGACCGAATGTTGCCGTTTGGCAGCGACCAGGTGACACGGGTGAAGAAGCTGCTGTCGAACTCACCTCTTGGCGGCAGGATCAAGCGATCGCTGCCGATTGTGTGCCATGTCGACGGCACAATCCTATGGGTGCCGGGCGTCCGCCGTGCTGCGGCCGCCAGGGTGACAGCCGAGTCGTGTGAGGTTGTGCAGGTGACGTGTCAGCTTTTGCCGCATGGCTGAATCGCTGGCTGGCGGCGCGAAATTTCTTGGCAAGTTCGGGTACGAATTACGATTAACGGATGGCCTATTCTGCACGGACTTTAACATCACTCCAAACGTTGAGACTGATCCGAGTCCAGGACACGCGGCACGTTTTCTTATAAGCGTAAGCAGCAAAGCATTGCTGCTCCGGCTACCTCAAAACACCAAAGACGGATTCGCCCATATATACTTTCTGTGCAGTTGGAGCGGCGGCAGTCGATTGACACCAAGACGTTCCCAGGTCGAAACGGTGAGTTGAAGAAGACTGTCGCGGCTGCGGGCATCAAGAACAGGCAAAAAAAAGGAAAGGAAAAAGTTGAATCGGCGTTTGCCTTTTACTTTGCCATGCTTTAGATTTTCCCTGCTAACTAATCAAGTACCCAAACCCAAACGGAGAAACACGATGAAAAACATCTATCGTTTCGCTCTCATGCTCGTAGTCGCAATGTTCGTAATTGGTAGTATTGGTTGCGGCGCCAAGGTAGAAGAAGCTCCGGCTGCGGACGCGGCTGACGCTGCCACGGAAAACGCCGAGTCTGACTCGGACGCGGCTGACACTGAGAAATAATTGCCGAGCGACGTTGAGCTCGACAGGTGATCTTATATTTGGGCTTGGGTGACAAGGTTCCCTGGAACCTTGTCACCCATCGCTTTCTTATGGGGCTCGTACAGGATACAGAATTTACAGCCCCGACATTCAGGGTGATAAGTAACCGGACCTAACCCTGAGACTTCCGACGATACAACCCTGCAGCACCGGTGTGTCTACGTAACGTGTATTCGCAGCACAACGGGGGCTCTGGCTGGCGAAAAAAACGGCAGTTACAGATCCACTTACTCGCAGTCTCTACGAAAACGCTGATATACTCTGGTACCGGACACTTTGCAACTGCCGGACGGAGCGGCAGCGCTGCGAATACATGGCAAACGGTCGCCTATGTCTCGCGCTCTCGGATCTTATTCTTTTGGCGCTCGGCTTTTTCGCGCATCCTGCGGATCTCGGTAGCCAGCGCCTCTCGCATCTGGTCAACCTTGGCGGGGTCATCGGCGGCCTGGTCGATCTGTTGTTGCGACATGACCTCGGCTTCGGCAATCTTCGCCTTGAAGCGGTTGTCGATTTCGGCAATCTCGGCCTTTTGCTGGTCCGTCAATTTCGGCGTAGCATCACCGCCGAATTTTTCCATCGCGAGTTCATAGGCGCTTTTCATGAGGTTACTCCGGAATCGTCTTGTGTGGGGAAATCGTAGACATTCTCGAAAAGCTCGACGAGCTGTTGACAGAACGATTCATCGTCGGGGCCGTCGACTTGGATCGTAACGACCGTGCCCGGGGTAAGGGCGAGGGCGATGAGGGCCATCATGGAATCAAGGGTGCTGCTACCGTTGGCTGACGAAATGTAGATACGTCCACCGTAAGCCTGGGCGGCCTTATAAATCACAGCGGACGGACGGCAGTGAATGCCTTGCTGATTTCGAATCGTGGCTTGCCGTTCAGTCATAACCGGCAGCGCCTGGCTGCCTTACTCCTTTTCGTCTTGGTCTTCCTCGACAATGTCCGGCGGTCCCGGATCAGCCGTACCGTCGCCGGCTGGACTGAAGGTCGTACCGGTTGGGCCGGGCGCGGCTTCTGCACCGCTGTTGTTGCTGGCGGCTGCGGCTGCACTCGCGGCATTGCCGGTCTTCTTGCTGGAGGCATCGTTGTTGCTGGCGGCTGGCGTGACGGGGCTGCGGTTACCGGCCGTGTTGCCGGAGCTATCGCGGCTCGCGCCGCCTGGCGTTGCATTGGCGTCGCTGGGTAGGGGAGTGGTTCTTTCCCCCGGGGCGATTGTCGCATCGATTTTGCTTTTGGCACGCTGGCCTTCGACAAATGTCAGCCCCATGGTTGAGGCGAAGAAAAGCACCACGCACACAACCGTTGCCTTGCTGAGCACGTTGCCGAACCCTGCACCGAATACTTCCTCGGTGGCACCGCCGGAGCTGCCACCGCCAAGCGCACCGAGACCGCCCTGCTTGCTGCGCTGCACGAGGATCAGACAAATCAATATGACTGCCAGCGCGACGATTATGAAAATGAGAAGATTGGTAACAATTTCCATTCTGGAAAACCTCTGATACAGGGTTGGAAAGCCTGGCAAATAAACATCCTAATATAGTTTGCCGTATATTCGTCGGCAAGACCTTGACTGCAGAGTTTTGCGGACGTTCAGCTGGCGACTGCGTTGTGGATCAGGGCGGCGAAGTCGTCAATCTTCAGACTGGCGCCGCCGACCAGGGCACCGTCGATATCTGTCTGGCCCATGAGTTCTGCAACGTTGTCGACCTTGACCGAACCGCCATACTGAATGCGGACCTGTCCTGCGACGTCAGCTCCGTGGGCAGTTCGGATGCACTTGCGGATAAAGGCGTGCACGATCTGCGCCTGGTCCGGCGTTGCTGTCAATCCAGTGCCGATCGCCCAGACTGGTTCGTAGGCGATCACAGTGCCGGAGACTTCAGCGGCGCTGAGGCCCGCCAGACCGCCACCGAGTTGGCGCCCGACCACTGCCTCGGTCTCGCCCGCTTCCCGTTCGCGTTGGGTTTCGCCGACGCAGACGATGGGAATGAGGTCGGCGTCAAGAGCCGCACGCAGTCGCTGATTAACGGTTTCATCCGTCTCGCCGAAGTATTGACGCCGTTCGCTATGTCCGATGACGACGTATGTTACCGGCAGCTCCGTAAGCATGGCCGCCGAAATCTCGCCCGTGAAGGCGCCACTCTCCGCCCAATGCAGGTTTTGTGCAGCCACCACAATGTTCGACCCTGCCGCGGCTTCTACGGCAGCCGCCAGCGAGGTGAAAGGTGGGCAGACGACGATGTCCACAGCCGTGACATCGGCGAGTTCCGCCCGGAGACCGGTAACGATCTCATGAGTTTTGTCGGCACGGTGGTTCATTTTCCAATTGCCGGCGATGATCAGTTTGCGTACCATGGGTGTCCCCCCTATTTACCGTTCAGACCTGCGATGCCGGGCAGGATTTTACCCTCAAGAAATTCCAGCAAGGCGCCGCCGCCAGTCGAAATATGATCAAAGCGGTCAGCGAGACCGCTTTGACGCACGGCAGCGACAGAATCACCGCCACCGACGATGCTGAGCGCATCCGCAGCGGCAATTTCTTCGCAAACGGCCATGGTGCCTTTGGCGAACGGTGCCATCTCGAAGCAGCCGAGCGGCCCGTTCCAGACGATTGTCTTCGCGTCGGCAATGATCGCCGAGAACTTTTTAATCGTGGCAGGGCCGATATCCATGCCTTCCCAACCGTCGGGGATATCACCGGTGACGACCTGAATATTGGCGGTCTCGCTGAAGTCGTCTGCAATGACATTGTCGACCGGCAGCAGCACGTCCACACCCTTGGCTACGCCGGCGGCGAGAATTCCGTTGACGGTGTCCAGCAGGTCGTCTTCGTGCAGGGAGTTGCCGATTTTTCGGCCCTGGGCCTTGAAGAAAGTATAGGCCATGCCGCCGCCGATTACGGCGGTGTCGACTTTGCCGACCAACGCCTTTAGGACTTCCAGTTTGCCGGATACTTTGGCGCCGCCGATGATCGCGACGAAGGGTCGTTCCGGTGACTCCAGCGCTTTGCCGAGATATTCAAGTTCCCTCTCTATCAGGAAGCCGGTGACCGCCACCTCTGCGAACTCCGCAACGACGGCTGTGGAAGCATGAGCGCGGTGGGCGGCGCCGAAGGCGTCGTTGACGTAGATATCGCCGAGGGCGGCGAGCTGGCGGGCCATGTCTCGTTGCGGTTCCTGGAGGTTGGGGCCCTTACCTTCTTCGGCGGCATGAAAGCGGGTGTTCTCGAGCATCAGGACCTGCCCGGGTTGTATGGCGGCGGCTTGCGCCGCAACGGCGTCGCCGATACAGTCATCGGCGATTACAACGTTGCGCTGCAGCAGTTCCTGTAAGCGCCTGGCGGCAGGCGCCAGACTCATTTCGGGCACACGCTTGCCTTTGGGTCGGCCGAGATGGCTCATCAACACGAGGCCGGCACCCTGGTCAAGGATGTATTCGATGGTCGGCAGGGCGGCCTGTATGCGGGTGTCATCGGTTATCGTATTGCCATCGAGCGGAACATTGAAGTCAACTCGCATGATGACGCGTTTACCGGCAAGCTCGATGTCGCGAACAGATTTTTTGTTCATTGCGTCAGTCAGGGTTTGGATTCAGGGCCGATACATATAGCATGCGGCGGGGAATAATGAAGATGCGGCAAAATGATTAGAAGCGTGTCACTCGCCGAACTCATGCCGCATACTCCTTTGAGACGGTGAGAGCCCTTTCGCTTCACACAGCGCAATTTTACATCGAGCGGCACGTCTCTTTGCGGGGCCGGCGCACATGAAATCAGACTGAGCCCCTCGCCGTGCCCGTGGTCGGAAGGGCCGGACGAGACACTGCGGAGGCGTTCGGGCAGTCCTGACCTTCGATGCAGCCAATATACGACAACCCAAACGAAGGCGGCCAAGCACATAGAAGGGGTCCAAGGTCTGACGGTGAAGCTATACCAAACCGAAACGGAATTCAACTGGTGGTATTAGCTCCGCGATGCCGGCGCGGATGCGGACATAGAGTTTGTGCCCGATCCTGCACTGTATTATGAAGGCGATTCACGGCACGAAGACGAAGAACGACAAAATCGACTCCGGGAAGATCGCGCGCCGGTTGTGTCCGCGCGTTTCGACGACGACGGAATAAAATCCCTTTTTTCTGGATGTCGGACCTTTTTGTATCTTGACACACGTGACTTCCCGGGTGCCTGGTAAGCTTTCACTTTGGAACCAGGGGGGTGGCGGCGGTCGCCACAAGGGGGCGTACCGTTGCGGAACATAGCAACCTTTGGCGAGCGCCCAAACATAGACGCCAGTCCGCAAGGGGGGTGCTGCTATTCGGCACCTTAATCCTTCAGGCATCGAATCTGCCCGGTTTGAAGGGTATTGTTACCGCATGAAGACGGACGACATCCAGTTTTTCCGACTGCCAAAGCTGTACGAGAACATGGAGGAGGCCACCATTGGTGCATGGCTGGTCGCCGATGGCGAACCGGTAACAATCGGTGAGGCGTTGGTGGAACTGATTACGGACAAGACCGTTCTGGAGTTTGAATCGACCTTTTCCGGCACGCTGTTGAAGACGTACGCGCCGGTTCACAGCGTGGTGCCGATTGGCTATATCCTGGCGGCGATTGGGCCTGATGCTGCGACGGCGCCAGACGTGGCGTCAGAAAACGAGGCGCTGCTGGCGGCCGCTGCTGCGCTCGCGGCGATGCCGGTGAGCAGTCCGGCCTCGGAGACTCGGCCGGCAAAGAATCCGAACCCGGGTAAGTTGCGAGTGGCGCCGGCGGCGCGGGTGCTGGCGAAGAAGCACGCCATTGATCTCGACGAGGTTGCGAAGATCGCAACAGGCAACGTGATTCACCGGAAGGACGTGGAAGCGTACTTGGCAGCTCGGAGTGACGACTAATGCGAACCGTTTTGATTACAGGTGCGACCGGCGGGATTGGTCAGGCGACGGCACGGCAGTTCGGTCGTGATGGTTTCCGGCTGGCGCTCCATTACCACAGCAACGGCGATGGTGCTGAGAACCTACGAGCGGAGTTGGCCGCGGCCGGCTCTGAGGCGACAATGTTTCAGGCGGATCTGCGCGACACAGCGGCGGCTCGAGCGATGGTCCAGGCGGTGCACGGGGCCTGCGAAACGATCGACGTCTTGGTGAACAACGCCGGCGTGCTCGATGACAGCCCGTTGAGTTTCATGAGCGACGAGCAGTGGCACGAGGTTATGGCAGTGAACCTGCACAGCGCCTTCTATGTGACGCGCGAAGTGTCTATGGTGATGGCGCGGCAGCGGCAGGGGAGGATTATCAATGTCTCATCCGATGCCGGTCGACTGGGCGGTGCCGGCCGCTCGAACTACTCGGCTGCCAAAGCGGGGCTTGCGGGGTTTACCAAGGCGGTGGCGCGCGAGCTTGCGGGCAGCAACGTTCAGGTGAACGCCGTGAGTCCGGGATACATCGAGACGCCGATGACGGCTGACCTGGACGAAAACAAGCGCAAGGCGATAGCGCGTGAGGTTCCCGGACGCCGGCTGGGCACAACAATAGAGGTCGCAGCGTTGATTGCCTTTTTGGCATCGGACGCGGCGGGCTACATTACCGGTCAGGAAATCTCCGTCGACGGCGGCCTTTTTATGGGATGAGTCAGCCTCGCCGCGATTTGCGGGAGCTGGTGACTTCGAGATCGAACTCGTCTTCCTCGACCTCATCACCGGAGCCGGAAAACAGGAGGGATCCTGTGATCATGGCTCCGCACTCGGGACAGGCACCGCCGTCATTGTCGACGGCGTCCATACGGACTTCGACTTCGCAATACGGACACGGGACACGTTCCATCGCGCTATGGGCTCCTTGTATGTCGCAAAGGACCGATGGATATTTCGTGGGGGAATAAGCGCGCCGCATTAGGCACTACCGCGGCGAACTACCGTATTATATAGTTAGGTTTACCGCGACGTCAAGTCTTTTTTGAGCGACATTCGGGAATGTTACTTTTCTTTTATGAGCGCCATTTTCCCATTTAGCCCTTATTGACAGCCTGCCTGGCTGCAACATCCGGTCAGTTTCCAGGCGGTTTTTGAGTCTCCGCTTTGGACGGCGCGTTGAAGATTTCACGGATTCCCGGGTAGCTTTCGTTCGCATTTTTTGCCGTGGCACGTATGCGGCAGCATGACGTTGGAGATGGACTTGGCAGCGTTATCATGAAACCTCGGAGAAGGATTTTTTTGTGCTGCCTGCAATCCGTTGGGATCGTTACTGGTGACCGTTGTGACGCCTGTGAGATCCTGGTCATTGAAGGAGGTTATTTTTGTTGCAGCCCCAAGTATTTACAGTGAGTTACGAAATAATTATTCGACAATTCCAAGTCGCCCGTCCCATGATTTGAGGATGCCCTATAACTATATCTATAGAGTGGGGGGGAGAGTAAAAAGGGGTGGTCAGGTCATTGTCTGCCATGACCAGCTGGAGAAGGCGCGGTCACCCTTGACCGCCACAGCGCGACGATGCGTTACCGATCCGACGCGGGCACCAATTGGAGCCTCAACTCTTTAAGGCCATCAGGAACTCGACGTTGTTTTCCGTCTCTTTCATCTTCTTGATGAGCAGTTCCATGGCTTCGACCGGCGGGATGTCGTTCATGTACTTGCGCAGTTGCCAGACGCGCTCGAGTTCGTCTGGATGCAGCAGCAGTTCCTCACGGCGGGTACCGGATTTCTGAATGTTGATAGCAGGGTAGCAGCGGCGATGCACGAGTTCGCGATCGAGATGCAGTTCCATGTTGCCAGTGCCCTTAAACTCTTCGAAGATCACCTCGTCCATGCGGCTGCCGGTGTCGATGATGGCGGTGGCCAGGATCGTCAGACTTCCGCCTTCCTCGATGTTTCTGGCTGCCGCGAAAATGCGGCGGGGCTTGTGCAGGGCATTGGCGTCCACACCACCGGTGAGAATACGGCCGCTGTGTGGCTCCACGGTATTGTAAGCCCGCGCCAGGCGGGTGATGCTGTCGAGTAGAATGACGACGTCCTTGCCGTGCTCAACCAGGCGCTTGGCTTTCTCGATCGCCATTTCGGCGACCTGCACGTGGCGCGTCGGCGGTTCGTCGAAGGTGGAGCTGATGACTTCGGCGTCGACCTCACGCTCCATGTCGGTGACCTCTTCGGGCCGTTCGTCGATCAGCAGGATGATCAGGATGGCGTCGGGATTGTTCTCGGTGATGCTGTTGGCCATCTTCTGCTGCAGCACCGTTTTACCGGTTCGTGGCGGAGCTACGATCAGGCCGCGCTGTCCTTTGCCGATCGGCGAGACCAGGTCGACGATGCGCATCGCGATCTCTTCCTGGCCGCGTTCCAGGATGAGCCGCTCACGCGGGAAAAACGGCGTCAGGTTCTCGAACGGTATCTTACCCTTCTTCAGTTCCGGCGGTTCGTCGTTGATTGCCTCGACCTTGAGCATGGCGAAAAAACGTTCTTTCTCGCGCGGCGGCCGGATTTGACCGGTGATAGTGTCGCCCTTGCGCAGAGAAAAGCGCCGAATTTGCGACGGACTCAGGTAAATGTCCTCAGGGCAGGGCAGATAGCTGTACTTTGGCGAGCGCAGGAATCCAAAGCCGTCGCCAAGTACTTCCAGAACTCCGCCGCCGAACATCAGGCCATTTTTCTCGGCATTGGCCTTGAGAATTTCATAGACGAGATTTTGCTTGCTGATTGCGCCCACTGCTTCGACGCCCATTTCATTCGCCATGGTCGTCAGCTCGGCCATAGAGTTTTCCTGCAGCTCGATGAGGTTGAGCGTTGGTGCCAGCGAGTCGCGCTGGAGTATCTCGAACTCTTCCTCTTCGGTCATCTTCGGCAGGCCGTCGTTGTGTTTTTGACCGCCGCTACGGCGCCGAGAGTTGCCGTCGCCTCGGAAATGCTCGCCGCGCTTGTCGTTACCGGAGCCGGGGTTCCTGGTATTGCCGCCGCCGCGCCCACGCATCGGCCGTCGCCGGTTGGGGCGTTTTCGCTGCTGTGAGGATCGCTGCTGTGAGGATTCCTGCTGTGAGGATCCCTGCTGTGAGGATCCCTGCTGTGAGGATCCCTGCTGTGAGGATTCCTGCTGTGAGGATTCCTGCTGTGAGGGGTCTGATGAAGACGGAGTGGGAGCCGGCGCGTCGCTGCTACCGCTGCTGTTCTCGTCCGGGAACATTTCTGAATCGTTCATGATATCCTCGATTGTTGTGGCCGCGGGCGCGGCCTGAAACGGCGGGTTATTTTGGTAGGTTGTTTGTTGCCGGAAATCCCGGTGGTGGTTCGAACTAAGAGGTCGGTGTTGAGATTTGGCGCTTCCGTAAAACGTTAATAATACGCAAGTACCAACTCTGCAGATGGAGCATCTGCGATTTTGTGTCAAACGTCGGCCAGCGGGAATTTCCAGCCTCGGCGAAGTTATCAGGAAATTGCGTCGACAGACAGACGCACAGGGAAAAATCGTTTATCAGCCCGACTTTCAACGGAATCAGATTTTCCGCATATACCATATCACGACACGCTGGCAACAGTGGTGATGGAACGTGCTTAGCTGTCGAAGATTGTGTCGAATCAATACGATGTCGCCAAGCAGTGCCGCACAAGCCGATGGCTTTCCGGCGGTATGACGACTGGAAATATCAGACACCAGCCATCTTCAGAACGTCACAGAGGCGCGGTAGTAAACTGAAATTGGCGGGTTGGAGAGCGTCCGTGTTGTATGGTGGGGATACTCCGCTACCGGAAGTACGCCATACATCACTACCATACTCGTGTTCTCGTGCTCGTCAAGGCCCGGTTCAGAAAAAAAACAGCGAGCAAAAGCCCATCAATATCAAGTCAATCGGGACTGAGATCCGGATTCGATTTCCCAACGTCAACTCGATCCTGCCAGTGGTTGGGGAGCCATCTTGCCGGGAGGATGGCAGAAAAAATCAGCCGTTGAGAACGGCGTGATATTCCTGGATCGTCCTGACGTCCATTCGCTCGGCACCCTGCAGCGCCTCGAGCCCAGAGACCGCAGCGATGAAACCGGCCACCGTTGTCGTTATCGGGATGCCACTGATTACCGATTCACCGCGCATGCGGATCTCGTCGACCCGTGGCGCCGCCCCACCGGAAGGGGTATTGACGATCCAGGCGAGGTTGCGATCGGCAATCAGATCCAGAACATTCGGGCTGCCGTCCGAGATTTTCTCTAATTCGAGGCTTGCCACTCCGTATGCCCGCAAATAGGCCCCGGTGCCTGCAGTGGCATAGATGGTGAAGCCCATCGACTGTAGCCGTTGCGCACCATCGAGCACGTTCTCTTTGTCTGTGTCACGGACGCTCAGGAAGATATTGCCGGTGCGTGGCAGCTTGTTGCCGGCTGCCAACTGGCTCTTCAGGTATGCCAGGCCCGTCGATACGTCGATACCCATCACCTCCCCGGTCGATTTCATCTCCGGCGACAGCGTGATGTCAGTGCCGGGGAAGCGGATAAACGGGAAGACTGCTTCCTTCACCGACACCTGCGGCGGTATCACCTCAGCCGTAAAGCCGAGCTCGGGAAGGGTTTTGCCGACCATGATCAGACTGGCGTACTTGGCCAGCGGGACCCCGATTGCCTTGCTGACGAACGGAATTGTCCGCGAGGCCCGCGGATTGACTTCCAGGATGTACACCTCGCCGTCCTGCACCGCGTATTGGATGTTCATCAAGCCAATGACATTGAGCTCCTTCGCCAGGGCCTGGGAATACTCACGGATACGGTCCTTAACCGCGTCGTCGAGTGTCGGCGCCGGAATCACACACGCGCTGTCACCGGAATGCACGCCAGCTTCCTCGACATGCTCCATGATTGCACCGATAACCGTCAAGTTGCCGTCGGAGATGCAGTCGACATCGACCTCCACCGCGGCTTCCAGGTAGCTGTCGATCAGAACCGGTCGCTCGTCCGATGCCTGAACCGCCGCGTGCATGTACTGCCGCAGTTGGTTCTCCTCATAGACAATCACCATGGCCCGCCCGCCCAGCACAAACGATGGGCGCACGAGTACCGGATAGCCAATGCGCGTGGCGATCGCCACCGCTTCTTCGGTGTTCGTTGCCGTATCATTCGGCGGCTGCCGTATGCCCAGACGCTCCGCCAGTTTCTGGAAAAATCGGCGATCCTCCGCTGCTTCGATGTTTTCCGGTGACGTACCGATGATGTTGACGCCGTTGCGCTGCAGATCCTTTGCCAGGTTCAAGGGGGTTTGCCCACCGAACTGCGGAATGATCCCCCAGCAGTTCTCTCGCTCGTAGATATGCAGCACGTCCTCGAGCGTCAAAGGCTCGAAATACAGTTTGTCGCTGGTGTCGTAATCGGTACTGACAGTCTCGGGATTGCTGTTGACCATGATGGTCTCGAATCCTGCCTCACGCAACGCGAAGGCCGCGTGCACGCAGCAGTAATCGAACTCGATGCCCTGTCCGATGCGATTGGGGCCGCCGCCGAGGATCATAACCTTCTTGCGGTCGCTGTCCCGGGCCTCGTCGAGCTCGCCGTACGAAGAATAGTAATACGGCGTGTAGGCGACAAACTCGGCCGCACACGTGTCGACCAGGCCGTAGACCGGTGTCAGCCCCATCTTCTTGCGGGCTGCTCGCACCGCGTCCTCGTCGTCGCCTATCAAATAGGCGATCTGCCGATCGGAATAGCCGAATTCCTTGGCTTGCCGGAAGAGTGTGTCGTCAGCCACCAGACCGTCCAGGTCGTTGGCGCTCCGGATCTCCTCTTCATAGGCGGCAAGCTCGGCCAGGTGCCGCAGGAACCAACGGTCGATCATTGTCAGCTCATGGATCCGATCGATACTCCAACCACGCTTCAGCGCTGCCCGCAACACGAACAGTCGTTCACAGTTCGGACGCCGCAGCTCAGCTTCGACCTCGGTGTCGCTCATCTGTTCGTAAGGCTCGTCCAGGCCGTCGGCGCCGAAGCCGGAACGCCCCGTTTCCAGACCACGCAGCCCCTTCTGCAGCGATTGCTTAAAGGTCTTGCCGATACTCATCGTCTCGCCGACGGATTTCATCTGCGTGCCCAGCGTGCTGTCGCTCGAGGGGAATTTTTCGAAGGTGAACCGTGGAATTTTGGTCACGACATAGTCGATGGTCGGCTCGAAGCTGGCCGGTGTCTCGCGTGTGATATCGTTGCGGATCTCGTCTAGCGTGTAGCCGACTGCGAGCTTGGCTGCGATCTTCGCAATTGGGAAGCCGGTTGCCTTAGAAGCCAGCGCGCTGGAGCGCGAGACGCGCGGGTTCATTTCGATTATGACCAGGCGGCCGTCGACGGGATTGACTGCAAACTGCACATTCGAGCCACCAGTCTCGACACCGATCTCCCGCATGATCGCGAAGGCGGCGTCGCGCATGATCTGATATTCGCGGTCCGTCAGCGTTTGTGCGGGCGCCACTGTGATGCTGTCGCCGGTGTGTACGCCCATCGGGTCGAGATTTTCGATTGAACAGACCACTACGCAGTTGTCGACGCAATCGCGCATGACCTCGAGCTCGAACTCCTTCCAGCCGAGTATCGACTCTTCGATAAGCACTTCGCTGATCGGGCTCTGGTTCAGGCCGTGGGTGACGATTGAGATGTATGTCTCGGCGTCGTAGGCGATGCCGCTACCACTGCCGCCAAGTGTAAAGGCAGGCCGGATGATAAGCGGAAAATCGCCAAGCTCATCCTTTGCGGCCTGAGCCTCTTCGAGCGTATGCACGACGCGGCTGTTAGGCAGATCCAGCCCGATGTTGCGCATTGCCTCCTTGAACAGTTGGCGGTCCTCGGCCTTGGCTATGGCTTTCGCATCGGCTCCGATCAACTCGACCTCGAACTGCTCCAGCAGTCCGGCCTCCGACAGTTCCATTGCCAGATTCAGTGCCGTCTGCCCGCCGAGCGTCGGCAGCAGTGCGTCGGGGCGCTCGCGCTCCAGAATGGCGTGCAACGTGTCACGGGTCAGCGGTTCGATATAGGTTCGATCGGCGAATTCCGGATCGGTCATGATCGTTGCCGGATTACTGTTGACCAGCACGATCTCGTACCCTTCTTCACGCAGGGCTTTGCACGCCTGCACGCCGGAATAGTCGAATTCACAAGCCTGACCGATGATGATCGGACCCGAGCCGATCAGCATGATCTTTTTTATATCCTGGCGTTTTGGCATGGCGGGCGATGCAGCTCCGGATCAAGTTCCCGCGACGCTCAGGTACGCGGGTAGGTACCCTTGGGTTTCAGCGGGTATTCCCCCGAAAAACACGCGTGACAATAGTTGTTCACCGGGGGTTTCTGAACGCACGAAAGCATAGCGTCGAGCGACAGATAGGCAAGCGAGTCCGCGCCGATGAGCTCAGCAATTTCGTCGATCGAATAATTGTTGGCGATCAACTCTTCCTTGCTCGGGAAATCGATGCCGTAATAGCACGGGCTGACGTGTGGCGGGCAACTGACGCGAATGTGTATTTCCTTAGCGCCGCAGTCGAGCAGGGTGCGGACGCGCTCGCGCGTCGTGTTGCCGCGCACGATGCTGTCCTCGACCAGGCAGATACGCTTGCCCTCGATCGCTTCACCGATCGGGTTCAGCTTGAGCCGTACCGCGGCGCGCCGATCGTCCTCCGACGGGCGGATGAAGGTGCGGCCGACGTAATGATTACGCATGATGCCCAGGTCGAAAGGAATGCCGGTGGCTTCGGCAAATCCCAGCGCGGCGTAGATGCCGCCGTCCGGCAGCGGCATGACGACGTCCGCTTCGACCGGCGATTCCTCGGCCAGTTTGGCGCCGAATTGCTTGCGGACGTCGTAGACGCACTCCCCGAAAACGTGGCTGTCCGGTCGTGCAAAATAAACCAGCTCGAAAATGCAGTGGGCCTTGCGCCGGGCGAAGTCGAAATAGCCCGACTCCATGGTGCCGTCCGGCCGAACGATGATGAATTCGCCCGGCTCGACATCGCGTTCGCAGGTCGCACCGATCAAGTCCAAAGCGCACGACTCGGAAGCGAAGACGACGGCATCGTCCAGGTGTCCCATGATCAGCGGCCGGAAGCCGTAGGGATCGCGATACGCCGCCAGCCCGTCCTCGCATAGCGCCACGATGGAGTAAGCGCCTTCGGTCTGCTTCAGCGCTGCCTGCAGTGCCTCCCACGGCGGCGACCCCATGGTATGCTGGCGCGCCGCCAGGTGCAGAATGATCTCGGTGTCCAGAGTGCCCTGCAGAATGGCGCCGCCCTGCTTGAGGTGGTTGCGCAGATAACCGCCGTTCGACAGGTTGCCGTTGTGTGCCAGCCCGAGGTTGAACGTGTCGAACTCGACGACAAACGGCTGGGCATTGATCAAGTTGGAATCACCGGAAGTGCTGTATCGCACGTGACCAATCGCCATGCTGCCCTGGTCGGCGACAAACTCCGGCGGCATTTCGCGGAACACGTCGCCAACCAGACCCATGGCTTTGTGCAGATGGCACTTGCCATCGGAGTAGCGGTAAATTCCGGCGCTTTCCTGGCCGCGGTGCTGCAGCGAAAACAGTCCCTGCCGTGTCAGTTCGACGGCGCAATCGTGATTGGCAATGCCGAAGACGCCGCAATGGTCACGGGGTTTGTCGTCTGCATACTCACTTACCATCAGTTATCCTCTTGGTCGCGCCGGGTGATGGCAGCGTCTACGAAGCCGTGAAACAGCGGGTGGGCGTTCAGCGGTCCGGATTGGAACTCGGGATGGAATTGGCCGGCGATAAACCATGGATGATCGCTGAGCTCGACAATCTCTACGAGCATGTTGTCAGGCGAGGTGCCCGAACAGACCATGCCATTCACCTCCAGACGCTCGCGGTATTCGTTGTTGATTTCGTACCGGTGCCGATGACGCTCCGAAATCTCCGTCGACTTGTAGGCTGCCGCCGCTTTGCTGTCGACCTGCAACACGCACGGGTAAGCGCCAAGCCGCATCGTGCCGCCTTTCTCGGTGATCGTCTTCTGGTCTTCCATCAGGTCAATGACAGGATGCGGTGACTGCTCGTCGAATTCACTGCTGTCCGCACCGTCCAGCCCGCAGACGTTTCGGGCGAACTCGATGACCGCGCACTGCATGCCCAGGCAGATTCCGAAAAACGGCAGACGACGTTCACGGGCGTAACGGATCGCCTGAATCTTACCTTCGATACCACGGTCGCCGAAGCCGCCTGGCACCAGCAGCGCATGGACGCCGTCGAGCAGCGCCTGGGCTCCCTGGGCCTCGATGTCCTCGGCTTCGATGCGGCGGACATTCACGCGTACGGAATTAGCGATGCCGGCGTGGGTCAGCGCCTGGTCGATGCTTTTGTAGGCGTCCGGCAGGCTCATGTATTTGCCGACGACAGCGACCTCGACTTCGCCTTTCTCCGGCGAAATATGGGTTTGGACCATCCGCTCCCAATCCGTCATGTCCAGGGAGCGCACATGCAGGTTCAGCAGCTCCAGGACATAGGTATCAACGTCCTGCTTGGCCAGGTCCAATGGCACTTCGTAAATGGTATGGCTGACATCGATCTCTTCGAAGACCAGGTCGCGGTCGACATTGCAGAACAGCGCCAGCTTGTCCTTGTGCTCCGCTTCCAGCGGCACCTCGTTACGGCAGATCAGGATGTCCGGCATGATGCCGATCTCACGTATGATACCGACCGATTGCTGCGACGGCTTGGTCTTTAACTCGCCGCAGGCTTTGATGTACGGTACCAGCGTCAGATGCACAAAAATTCCGTTGCTGCGGCCGATCTCCTGCCGGTACTGGCGGATCGCTTCGAGATACGGCAACGATTCGATATCACCCGCCGTGCCACCGATTTCAGTAATTACGATATCAACGTCGGGACGGTCGAAGGTGCGGATCGCCGCCTTGATCTCGTCCGTCACGTGCGGGATCACCTGTACCGTCTTGCCCAGGTAACCGCCGGCGCGCTCACGGGCGATCACATTGCTGTAGATGCGGCCGGTCGTGTAATTGCTGTCCTGGGTGCAGATAATTCCGGCAAAGCGTTCGTAGTGGCCGAGGTCCAGATCAGTCTCGGCACCGTCATTAGTGACATACACTTCGCCGTGCTGATACGGCGACATAGTACCGGGGTCAACATTCAGATACGGGTCGAGTTTCTGCATGGCAATGCGGTAACCGCGCCGCTTCAGCAACAACGCCAGCGATGCCGACGTAATGCCTTTGCCCAGCGACGATACAACCCCGCCAGTAACAAAAATGTGTTTAGTGGGGAACTTCTTGTCTGTCATGTGTTTGACTGGTTGGTCGTCCGTGTTGCCCGCCGAAAATGCCGTGTCGGATTACCGCGGGCAATGGTAGATTGCAGCTCCCTAACATGATTGGAAAACGGCACCGTTCAAATACAATCAATGAAGATCACCGGGTCATTCCAGAGGCGATGCCGGAAAGTATTGGGAACACTACATTAATACAACTGCGGCGAGGGTAGTATTTACCGGGTCGTCGTTCTTTTCGGCAACAGTAACGCCGACGGCGGCGGGTCGGCGGAATTTCGCCACCGTTTCCGTGCCGCGTCCTGCCGGTTGCACCCGACTTGTTCGGTCCCGTGTTTTTGTCACCGAATGATGTCGTCTGTACCCGGTATACGCCGGCACGGGGCGGGTTGAAAATCCAGCGCATCCTGATACTTTTGGCCATCCCGGCTTCACGGCGGTGGGGGGGCCAGCGTCGCTGTTGCGGTTCGGAATGCTGCAGTGTTATGATAGCGTCCGCGAACACCGGTTGCCGCCGGAGCTGCGGGATAAGAATCCGTCCGGAGACCTGTGGCGTCTGATCAACGGGACATGGTCGAAGGACGACGTAGCGGCGTGATCGCCGGCTGCCGATTCACATTGGCGATTGTCTGAGGATAACGCGGCTTCAGGGGGCCGCCCTTCTTCGTTGGGAGATTGAACATGTCAGAAGATCGGTTCGAGCTTACCGCCGCGCACGTTGAGGCGATCGAGCGGCGGCGCCAGGTAGTGCAGAACTTCGACATTCTGCTGATCGATCCGGACCAGTTCGACAGCGTCGAAGCCATCATCGAGAGCCGGTTCAATTTCATCGATGACACGGAGACCTGCACCGACAGCGTCTGGTGGAACTGGTCGGAGGGCAATGCCGTGCCCTGGGCGAGCAAGCGTCTGCAGCGCTACAACGTGCCCGGCTATCTGCGGCTGATCGAGGAAGGCATCGACATCGTCAGCGTCGTGCTGGCGGAGACCCGCAAGCGCAGCCTGGAAGTGTTCTACTCCCACCGGATGAACGGCTCGGACAACGACCCCCAATATAAAGAAGACCAGGGGGCCTACATCGACGATGACGAGAACCGCTACCTGATCCCGTTCAAAGAGAACAACCCACAGTGGATGATCACCCGCCCCTACACCAAGAGCCCGGCGCTCAACTTCGAATTCGCCGAAGTCCGAGAGTGGGTACTGGACAATCTGCGGGAGGTAGCGGAGGAGTTCGACTTCGACGGCATCGAACTCGACTTCGCCCGTAACGCGCCGTTCCTGCCGCCGGGTAAAGCGTGGCGGCTGCGGGATTGCATGACCGCGTTCGTGCAATCGGTACGGTCCATGATGCTGGAGGTCGAGGCGAACCGGGGCCGGCCGTTCCTGCTGGCGGCGCGGGTACCGGAAACGCTGGTGGGCTGCCACTTCGATGGTCTCCACGTGGAACAGTGGGCTGCCGAACAGATGGTCGACCTGCTCGTGCTGGGCTGTCGCAACTTTGAGGTGGACGTCGCCGCCTTCCGCCGCACGGTTCAAGGCACGCCGATCAAGCTCTACTGTGCCCTGGACGACCACCACTCGTCCGACGGTTACTGCGCCCCGCCGATTGAGGTCCTGCGAGGGGTGTTCGCTAACTGGTACCACCAGGGTGTGGACGGCATCCAGACTTTCAACTGGAAGTTTGGCCCCGATCCGGGCGAGCTGCACTGGCCGCTGCACCTCCAGGCGTACAGGGAATTGGGAGACCCGGCGAAGATCCGGCACGAGGACAAAGTCTTCGTCCTCAATCGCCGCGGCGGCGGGCACGGGCCAAGCGTGACTCCCAATCCGGAAGAGTGGACGACGCCCAGGCGCGGCTACCACAACTCAAATATGCTCGCCCAGCTACCGGCGGCGCTGGCCAACGACGGCAAAGCAGACACGCTGCTGATTCTCTATGTCGGTGACGATGTCAACGCGGAGATCAATCGGCTG
>Ga0310124_10000460_pt1 | contig 28025 bp, 49 predicted proteins | sample CB11b_AW_Bot5_MG_FD_203507 | JGI IMG/M metagenome (GOLD analysis project Ga0310124, IMG submission 203507) | Marine microbial communities from Western Arctic Ocean, Canada - CB11b_AW_Bot5 | ecosystem: Environmental > Aquatic > Marine > Oceanic | place: Canada: Western Arctic Ocean | collected...
AATAGTATAAAGGCTTTAAAATGAAAAGGGTCGATATATCGACTTGTCATTTAGATTATAAATCTACCGGTACCGAATATCAAGATAAATGGATAGTAGATTTAACTAATGCAAAACCCATTGGTTATTTTGTAGAAGCCGGATCATATGATGGGATAGGTGGAAGTAATACATATGTATTAGAAAAACAATTAAATTGGCAAGGTATATGTTAAGTATACTATTATGGCTTTCAGTATAGAAGGAAGTCAGTGTTCAAAATTATTAAAAAATGTAGGATACATAGAGGTTAAAAATAAATTTTGTAATAATAAAATTCAAGATTATTATTATATCCATCCGAGTATGAAATTATGAATATAAGCAATAAAGGTATAGAGTTAATTAAACAATTTGAAGGATGTAGGCTTAAAGCATACCAAGATTCGGTAGGTGTATGGACAATAGGATACGGACATACAGAAGATGTTGCTGAAGGTATGGAAATATCTGCACATCAGTCTGAAATAATGTTAGCCGCAGACTTAGAAAAGTATGCAAATTATGTCAATAAATATGTTACAGTTTCTTTAAATCAAAATCAATTTGATGCATTAACTAGTTGGGTATATAATTTAGGACCAGGCAACCTAAAAAGCAGTACAATGTTAAAAGTATTAAACGACGAACGTTACGACAATGTCCCCTTTCAAATTAAAAGATGGAATAAAGCAGGAGGGAAAGTTTTAAAAGGACTTGTTAGACGGCGCGAAGCGGAAGCAGAGTTGTTTGCTACCGAAGATGACTGGATTGGAACACCGTTTGAAGGTGCAACAGGTGGTGTAGTAACAACGTATACAGTTAAAGAGTAGCCAACGTAACTAAAATATAATAAGTTATATAGTGTAATATTTGATCGCATGTTTGTATCCACCAATATCTAATATATGTTTCGGGCACGTTATCAATTTTAAACTTAACAAGTATGCGATACTTACTGTAATCAATGTGCCAATGTGCGATATAATCTATTGCGGCGATAATTATTGCTGTAAAGAAGTTAACAAAGTACCAAGTAACTAAAAACGTACCTATGTAGTGATTAATATAATGTAAATGTCCCCAGGGCAACTTACAATAAAATCTTTTTTGTTTTTGTATATGAGGTGGAGTCGATCTTTGTATGGCCAGGTCTACTATAATATGTTTTATTAATAGCCATAATAAAAAGAAAGGTTCCATACAAATATTTATCGGAGGTGTGGCAGAGAGGCTTATCGCGATGCCCTGCTAAGGCATTATACGAGCAATCGTATCGAAGGTTCGAATCCTTCCGCCTCCGCCAAAATATAAATAATATACATGCAGGTTACTATAATAGGCGGGGGCATAATAGGAACATCGACTGCATATTTCCTTGCAAAAAATAAAGTTTCTGTTACTGTTTTAGAACGCGATCCAACATATACGAATGCTTCGTTTGGTCGATCTTGCGGGGGTTTTAGACATCAGTTCCTACAAGAAGAAAACATACTATTAGGTATGTACGGTAGTCAATTTGTTAAGCAGTTTAGCGATACTGTACAATATACATCCAATGGTTATTTAATGTTGTTTAATGAAGAACAAAAAGCAGAACAAATGGTAGCAGTAATGAATCAAGGTAGATGTAATGCTGGTTCTAATTCCATCAATGGAAGTTTAATACAAGAAATGTTTCCGTGGATTAATCCAGAAGGGTTAGCAATAGCAACATATACAAACACGGGCATCGAAGGTTGGATTGATCCTTATTCATTACATACAGAATTTAAAAAACAAGCAATCGAATATGGTGCAAAATTTATTAAACAAGATGTAAAAAGTTTAGATGAAGTTAACTCCGATATTATTATTGTTACAGCAGGATGTTGGACAGGCGAGTTGCTATCAGACATTCCAATTAAGCCGCAGAAGCATACAGTGTTTAATATTAAATGTCCAACGCACATGCCGGACATGCCACTAACAGCAGACTTTACAACAGGCATATATTGGCGTCCAGAAGGACATGGATACATTGTAGGTTCACCCAATGGTAGGTTTGATCAAGATGATTTAGAACCGGACTGGAATGACTTTGATGAGGATGTTTGGATTCCAATGGCAATGCGAGCACCTATGTTTGAGCAACTTAAAATGGAAAATGCTTGGGCAGGTTACTATGATACTAATGTGTTAGACAATAACGCAGTAGTAGGTAAGCATCCTAAAATGGACAATGTGTATCTAGCATCTGGATTTACTGGGCGAGGTTTAATGGAAGCTCCTGGTATAGGGCGTGGCTTAATGGAATTAATTACTACTGGTGAGTATCAAAGCATAGACTTAACATGTTTTGATCCAGGTCGTGTTTTAAATAAAGAAAAAAGATTAGAACCTTATGTCATATAAGAAAAATTGATAGAGTATTTTATAATATGAGACCATTGTTACATGGCAATAATTTTTTCCAACTCGTAAAACCGGGCTCTGACTGGCCGTTTCTTTTGAATGGAAAAATGGATATTAAAGATGATCCGATTCGTCCTAATTTGTCTTTAAGATTTAGGTATTCTCATGGTAGGGAAGTTTATGCAAATCGTCGTGCCGTTGTTTGTGTAGCATACTGTGATGGCATACCTAAAACAGTTAACGATTTAACTAAAATGGCCGGCATAGATAACATAGTTTTTTATACTATATGGAGTTATGAAAAAGGTGCAGGTAGTGCATTAGTTTCTTCTATGCAAAAATATATAAAATCAGCTCAGCCATGGATTAAGAGATGTATTACATTGTCCCCAAAAACAGAAATGGCACATTGCTTTCATATTAAAAATGGAGCAATAGTTTTACAGAAAAATCATTCATCTGTAAATTATGAATATATAATAAATAAATTAACATGAGCAAGAACTATAGAAGCGATATAATAATTGACTCTAATTTATTTAGACAACGAGATGAATTAATTGATTATTTAAATCAATTACCGTACCATAAACAGGTACGAACTTATCAGTGGCAAGAATTAAAAGCAATTGAAAAAGCATTATCAAATAATAATACTAGAACAGAGTTTGATTTTTGTGCAGAAAGAGGATTTAATCCAAATCCTGATCCCTTAACATCGTTTTTAACATATGATCCAACAATTACAACTTTAGCACGTGATGTTAAACGAATTCCTAAATTACTAGTAACAGAACAATTTAGAAATTATATAGATAGTTACGATCCCGATCGATATAAAGAAGTAGCAAATTTAGATATTCAAATTGAAGGTGATGTTAGGCTTGCCATGAATTTACTTTCTTTTATGGCTCATGCATATTTGTGGGGAGGTAAAGAACCTGCAACAGTATTGCCTGCTGTTATTGCTGTACCGTGGTGTGCTATTGCTAAAAAAATGGGCAGGCCACCTATACAAAGTTATGCAAGTTATGCATTAGATAATTGGTATAAAATAGATCGTAGAAAAGATATTACATTAGATAATGTAGCACTTATACAAAACTTTTTAGGTGGTGTTGATGAAGAATGGTTTACTATGATTCATGTTGTAATGGAAGCACAAGCAGGGCCTGCAATGTTAGCAATATATAATGCACTTAACGCCGCAAAAGCAAATGAGTGGCAAGCAGTTAATAATTGTTTATATACTATTGCGAGTAGTTTAGAAAATGTGTATAATACGTTTTGTAGGATGGAAGAAAAATGTGATCCATACATTTATTACAATAGAGTGCGTCCATATATATTTGGTACGTTAAATAATCCAGACTTACCAGACGGTTTAATATACGAAGGCGTAGAAGAGTTTGAAGGCAAGCCGCAAAAGTTTAGAGGCGAAACAGGCGCACAAAGTTCTATTATTCCTGCATTAGATTGTGCATTGGGTATAGTACATAAAAAAGATGTGTTAAGAGAATATCTTATGGAAATGCGTAATTATATGCCTCCCAAACATAGAGCATTTATAGAATGGTGTGAAGCAAACGGAAATTTGCGCCAACATATTGAAAAACATGATCTAACACAAGCATATAATCTCTGTATAGATTGGATGGAAGCATTTAGAACAAAGCATCTAGAGTTTGCTGGAACTTATATCCATAAGCAAAGCCAGACAGCATCTGGAGTTGGATCAGGTGGTAGTACAATATACGGTACAGGTGGTACGCCGTTTATGAAGTATCTTACAAAGCATCGCGATGAAACCGCAGAAGTAAAAATCGACGAAATAGATCCTGAAGATTTATTAATGCCCGATCTGGGCGACCCCTAATGTTGATCTAGATACAAATTTTCTATAAATGCCCCACCAGCTGAATATGTAGGTTTATTAAATGTAGCATCTTTTCGTGCAGTTTCAGGTTTTTCCTGTTCTGGAAAAAGTCTATCTAAATCTTCTCGAGTAAATGTAACCTTTGCTAATTTATAATCTATTGCCATGATAGATTGTTGTCTAATAATAATAAGTTGCACTACATCATCTGGCATATGCTTTGCTATTTCTCTCGATAAATCATTTTGATCATTGACAGGATTTCCATTTACTGCAATAATAATATCCCACATTAACAATCCTTGTTGAACATGATATGGTGTGTCGTCTGAATCTGTAAAATAATTATATTGAACAACAACTACACCATATACTTTAGGTACGTTTGCATTGTATTCTTCTTGCACCATTTTAAAAACAAAAGGATTTAAATTAGCAGTTGATACCCATATTGCAGGTCTTAAAACTTCTCCATATGTTAACATATGTTCTATAGACCTTATTAAAGTATCTGTTCTAATTGCATGTCCTAACCCATTAAATTCGCCTGTCGGTGAAACAATTACACTGTTTACACCTACAACCTTACCTTCCATATTTATTAATGGTCCGCCCGAGTTTCCTTTATTAATTGCGGCAGTAGATTGTATGTGTCTGACATAAGAAGTAATTCTTGAACGTCTATCTGGATGACTAACTATTCCTTTAGAAACACTAAAATATAGACCATGGGGATGTCCAATTGCAATAACTTCCTCACCGGATATCACAGGAGTTGCTTCAATTTCTAAATAATGAAAAGGCATATCATTACCAGCTAAATGATCAGGAACTTTTAGTTTTAACATCGCTAAATCTGCAATTGGATCAGATGCAACAACCTCTGCCTCGTAATAATATATTCTATCATATATCCATACTTTATAAATTGTTGCGTTGTGAATAACGTGATAATTTGTTATAATTAAGCCATCTGCACTAATGAAAAACCCCGAACCGTGCCCAGCATACATAGCTTTTGGCGGAACTTTACATTCTTTTGTACCTGCAGGTCCACATGCTTTAGAATCTTGTTCTACCATTTTTTCTGTTGTAATTAAAACAACAGCATGAGTAGAACGCTCTATCATTTTCAAATAAGGATCTATTTGATCAGAAAGTGGATGAGGTATTGGAGTTGTAGGGTTTTCGTGCGTTGAGCCATAAGTGATGCCTACTAGGCATACTGCTATGGCTAGGCTCATTATAAATTGATTAAATTTTTTCATAATTAAACCCCTATGTTAGTATTTACCTTATTATACCATAATATTATTTAAACTTAAAGTAATTGCGATAAATATTCGTATATGTTACTAACTGAACTAACAGAAAAGAATTTTTACCACGGTAGTATGGATGAATTGCCAATTGGTACGATATTAATACCTGGTGAAGATGATTATGAAGAGAATTGGTCACATAATCTTTGGTTTCAAGCATTAGAAAAGTATAGACCAAAGGAGTATAGACCACATTCATGGTCAGTTTTTATGGTTGGAAGTGATGATGACATTGATGTTGCGGGCGGTTATACAGATCATGTTTATGTTGTAAAGCCTATAGGAGATGTTGAAAAACATGATTTAAATTGGGCATCTGAACTAGGTTATTTGTTTGATAAGGATTTTGATATGGAATCAGACGAAATTAAACAAGCCGCATTAAACTATTGGAAAGGTGTACCGCATCATAATGAACAAGTATGGGAATATTTGGCACCTAAAGCAAAAATCGTAGATATAATAGAATGAAATTACAAACATTACTAGAAGCAAATGTTGAGCCAAAAGGTTTAGACCTCCTTGACAAATGGATTCATGAAATGGGTGAGGATTTAGAAGATTCTAACCCTAGTATTAATCACACTGCTTTTCTAAAAAGATTAAGAAAAGATATCATTAATAATAAGCCAATTATGTACCCCGAGGTATCCACGCCACTAAAACCGTATAAGCCTAAAAAAACAGATCCAGATTTTATTAAAAATGCCTCAGATGTATATACAGTAAATAAAGACGTATTAGATTCTTTCTATAACAATATGCTTGATCTTTTTATACCTGATGACGGTGAACCTACTAGTAATCCATTGTTTTATAAATTTCATAATTTAGTTAAAGATGCAAAAACATTAGATCCACATATTGCAAATAAACTCCTTCCTATTAAAAAGAAATACGAACAAGGTAAATTTGATTTGCCAGGCCTAGAAGACGCAATGAAAGTTATGACTCAATTAGGTGCTCAAAAATGGAAACATGATCCAGCAGAAAAACGACGTTTAGAAGCCGAAGCACCAATTATTATGAAGTTTAAAAATGGTTCTAAATGGGTAAGGTTAGACTCACAAGAAGAAATGAAACGCGAAGGCGATATGATGCAGAATTGCATTAGTGGTTATTGTCCAGTTGGCGAACAGGGAGATTTAACTCTAGGATTAAGAGATACATTTAATGCTGAGGTCGAGCCAGCAGATCAGACTGACGATGAGGCTTATGAGTGGCTTTTAAATTGGCTAGAAGAGAATGACACAGATGTTCAAGATTTTATTGCCAATAAAATAAATGATGGTCTCGATCCTCAATTGTCGGACGCTCTGGAAGATATATTGGGTTATGAGGAAGAACACGCATTCGAGTGGATGGTAGATCAAATTAGAGATGCTGATGATGACGATGATGATGATGAAGAATTAACCGATGGTCATTTAGTTTATAGTTTGCGCGATAAACATGGAGAGTCTCATATATCTGCAGAATACGATCCAAATGTAGATATGAGTAATATAGAGCCAGATTCAGCATTAGGCAAACAAAACAAACCACCTGTTGAAAAATACGGACCATATATTGAAAAATTAAATGACTTTTTTACACAACATCCTGAAACATTTGGTCCTGCTGGTAACACAAAGGATATGCCATTCCACCCAGATTATGATGATGATCGCGAACATACCGAGTCTATCATTGATAGAATGAAACCCAGTGTACGCCAAGCAATATTAGAAGCAAAAACTAATGGATATCTATATCATGCAACGTTTACTAAAAATGTTCCTAATATATTAAACAAAGGACTATTACAATTCCAACCTAGTTTGTGGATTAAAGGACCAGGCGGTAGTAGATATAATGAACAGGCAGGTATATTTGCTTTTGATAACCCAAAAGATGCATTAAATTGGGGAGGTAAAATGGAATGGGAATTTCGTGATGACGACAAGGATATTTCCATTGTACGTATTGACATGGAAGAATTTTGGGGCGACGACCCTGCTGAAGATCCTTTTATTGCTCAACATGGTAAGTCAATGCGTAGTGCCCAAAATATTAAAGCAGATAAAATAATAGATTCTGTTAGACTAGAGGACTTAGGTAAACCTGGTGAATTGGGTATATCGCGAGACGATTGGTTAGAACAATCTAGCAAAGTATTAGGTGAGAGTTTTATAGTAGAAGCAAAAGAAAAATTAACTTTAGCAAAATTGCCGTATGCTAAAAATGCACTTGCACCTGTAATGAGTAAGAAAACATTAGACTATCATTACAGTGGGTTGGCAAAAGCATATGTGGATAAGTTTAATTCAGGTGAAGGCGATGCTAAATTTAATGAAGCAGGTGCTTTCTTACATAATATATTCTTTCCACAACTACAAGCATCAACTAGCGGAAACAATCCAACTGGCGCTTCTTTAGATTTAATTAATAACAAGTACGGTAGTTTTGATAAATTTAAAGAAGAGTTTACAAATACTGCTATGGGCATACAAGGATCCGGTTGGATATACATGACAAAGAGCGGTACTATTAAAATAATAAAGAATCATGCTATTAAAACAGACATTGCAATGTTAGTTGATTGGTGGGAACATGCATGGGTGCTAGACTATGGAAAAGATAAAGGAAAGTACTGTGCTAACTTTTGGCGTATAATAAATTGGGATGTTGTAAACGAAAAACTAGGACAACCGTTGGCAGAAGGAAAAAGTCCGCACAAAAAAGGTACAGAGAAATATAAAAAGCATATGGCCGCAATGCATGCCAATATGGAAGATGTAGAGTATGATCATAAAGAAAATACATATCCTGAAATAGAGTTTGTATGTACTAATGATGAATATTGTAATTCAACAGACCCTGATGCACAAAATGCATTATGGAATGATTTAAGATCTGTAAAAGGTATTGTTTCGTATAAACAAGACTGGTCACATGATGATCCTGTAGGTAATACTGTTAGTATGGCAGTTATTATTAAAGACTCGGAAGCATTAGATATAATTAGAGCATTAGCAGATAAACATGGTGTAGAAATAGACTTAGACAGCATAGAACACAGAAGTGAAAAGTATTTAGATACATTAGCATCGGGCGAAACACCATATGTCGTCGATGTTATGTTTCACGAGGAAAACAATATGAGAATAAAAGATATTAAAGAGACTATACATGGTAACTACAAGGGCATGGGTTACAAAAAGAATAAAAATGATAAATTTGCGTTAATCGATCATACGTTTGAAAAAGTAATCTTAACTACTAATGATTTTGAAGAGGCAAGAAAAGAAGCTGTTGAATGGGCAGAGTATGATGATATTTCTGTATCAGTAATTGAACAATCGAAAGGAAACTACGTAGTTTTTGAACTTGATAGTGCAGCCGACGCAGAACAATGGCGATCTGATAATGATGAGTGGGATGAGATTGGAGAAGATGTTAATAAACGATTAAGAGACGTAGGACAACAAATGCTAAACAGAGCAGACCAAAATACAGAACAAGGTCCTGATAAAGCAGAACCAAGTGCTGAAACAAATTTTAATAAATCAATGGGAAAAACCATAACTACTGGAAAAATAGATTCAAATTTAGAACAGTCAGGCAAAGCTTTTGCGGACGATCTTAGATCTAGATTAAACAGAATAAAAAAAGTAGGCGAAGAAGCAGCCGGTGTAGGTAAGGTAGTTAAAGGTGTAAATACTACTGCGGATGTAGGTCCGGATCAAATTAATAAAAATATTAAAGCACTAGGACTTTAATGTAGATAACCTAAGGTTATCTACATTATATGGAATAGTATTATGGAAAACCAAAGTACGGGGATTTAGCAACATGAGAATACAAGATATAGAGATCTAAACCCCGATTTTCCTGAGTGGGATCCTAGGAAAGAAGGCCAATAAACATAAATAATACAAAGGGTAGGACAGACCAATGAAAATATTTGAAGTTATAGTCAAAGAGAAGTTAGAATCAGAAGATGATGGCTGGACCCGGATCGAACAAGGCAGCTTAACATCTGGTAAAGATGTTGTATTATCTAAAAATGGTGCACAAGCAGTTAGAGATTTAAAATTAACTGATGAAGAAGTTGAATTACTTAAAGCAGTAGCATTAGGTTGGGCAGACATGTCTGATTTAGGTAATTTAGAACAAGATATTTTTGAATATTGGCTTGAAAGTAATCCTGAAGATTTTAATCCTGATCTACATGGTGGTGGAGCAGATCCTTCCGATACAGTAATGGATGAATTAGAAAGTTGGTTTGACGATGCAGTTAAAGAATGGTCACAAGGAAATAAGAAAGCAGCCGATAAAGCTGGTCCAGGTAAAAACCATCCAAATCGACGCTGGGCAGTAGGTGAAGAGCGCGAAGATGATGCTCCTACAATAGATGATCTTGCAAGAATGCTTAAACTAGCAGGTGTAAAATCAGAAGGTATAAAGATTACACCGCGGCCAACGGCGCCTACACCTCCAACTGATAATTTTAGCAAAGGTGGTGCGTTTGATCTAAAACCAGGCTTTGGTGATGTTGAAGGAACTCCTAAACCAACACCTAATGTAGATACTTTTGGTAGTAAATTTCATAAGTCTCCGAATTGGAAAAATATAGATGTTAAACCTACTAAAATTAAACCAAATGTTAGTAAAGATATAGATAGGTAAGCAAAATGTTTTTTAAAGAATTATCCGAAGACCACAATGACGACTTAATAAAAGATGGTTATATGTCGCATTTGGATAAAGAACAGGCTAAGCAAACCCGAGCCCGGGCACGAGTAAAGAAGGATGAAACTCAACCTTCTGCTTCTGCTATGTTACGAAATTGGGTAGAAAGGAATAATGCTTCTGGTGAAGGTACTCAAATACTTTATGCTCTTGTAAAACATCTAGAAAAATCAGATCCGGGTATGTCTGAAAAAATTATTACTTTTATTAAAGGCTCTGAGGGAATGGATGCCTAATATATTAGCAATATCTAATATTCCCTACCCAAAATAACCACATAAAACACTAGGTTTTCAATCTTTTTTTGGTTTTCCTTTTAAATCAACGACTTATATACCTAGCAAAATCAAACACTTACAAAAAATGGCCATTTTTTTTGGTTTCTCTTTATAATCAATAACTTACAAGTGCTCAAAAGGTTGACAGGTATACCAAGATGTCTTATAATGTATATATAGGATAAGGCAAAGGGATAAAAGAGTTAATGGCAAGAAAGACAATCAACGTAGATACGCTGAAACTGCATATCAACAATAGACTAGCAGACACTGTGTTCGATGGCTGCCTGCATGCCGGGCACCGTCCTATAGTTGGGTCAGACTTCCGCAAGGGATTGATGAGTACGCTAGAAATGATACTTCATGAAACAGGTAACTACAAAGGTTTTCGTTACCTTGGACTTGACGAAGTACCAAAAGGACATTTACCAGGTATCAAACGAAACCATCGTGATGAGCCTGACTGGACAGACACAGACAACACACGAGTGAGGTACTTCTAAGATGCCAGCAACACATATTCGACCAATCAGTAGTGACGTGGATCCCCGATACAATGGGGGCAAATTACTTGCAGGGTTGAAGGGTAAGACTTCAACAAGGTTTGGTAATAAGTACGAACCTAAAGCAGAAATGGTTGAGCAGAGTGATGGGAAGGAATACTTTGCATTCAATGCCCAGGTCAGTAAGGACAAGAAGTTGATTCGGCTTTTTGGTTTTAATCGATATGGTCCAACCGACGACGGTTATTCCAAAGAATTTAAAGTAGGCGACACTGCTGAATATGATTCTTACAATTTGTCATACACAGGTGAGATTGCGAAGATCACAGAAAAGACTGTAACGATTATGGCTTACCCGGGTAATCCAACTATGAAACGAGCACACCGACTAGATATTCATCACTTTGCATGGCGCAACTATGATTTCAACAAGGAAGAAACTGCTCGCAAAAATTCCGACATGATGATGACGCTATGAATTGTCAGGAGAATGATTTACTGCTAGAGCGTCTTTATGAGATTGCTATAGAGCAAGGGTACTCCGACGAAGAGGCGCAACACCTTGCCAAAAAGAGCTTTGAGAATAATCAAATCTCATTTAGACTTATTCCGATAACAGACGAAGAAATTAAGGCATTACCGAAAGCACCGTGGCTGACATAATTTTTGATGTAGACGGTACGTTGATGAATATAGAGCATCGGCGCCATCACGTAGCCATCGAGGTTGACGATTATGGCTTTCGCGTTGAGAAGAAACGAGACTGGAAAGCATTTCGTAAGGCGATGGCCGACGATACTCCTAATGAGGATATCGTAATGATGGCTAAACTGTTGAAAGAGGCAGGCCACCGTATTATTATTGCTACCGGCCGATTGCAGTCTGAGCGAGCGGTTACGTTGAAGCAATTACTTGGCGCCGGTGTGGTATTTGATGCTATATACACCCGTGAGAAAATACATGAGTTCAAGGCAGACTCGGAGGTTAAAGAGCAATATCTTGAGCGTATGAAAGCAGATGGTTACAATCCTACAATGGCTTTTGACGATCGCCAGAAGGTTGTAGATATGTGGAGGCGTAATGGCCTTCGAGTTTTTCAAGTCGATAAAGGAGACTTTTAAGTGGGTATGATACATGAACGGCCTATGAACCGGTCAGATGGTGAAGCATGGGGATTGTTAAATAAGGTTAACTACAACCAGTTGACTATGGATGAACTTGATATAATGGCAAAGGTCATCCGCGAGGCCCAAACACGACTTGGTTTCAGAAACTTTTCACAAGTTACTGTTGGTGACACAGTCCGTGTTGAAACTGGTCGTAAAAGAGCAAATGGTCGGATTCCGCCTGTTATATATGGTAAGGTAACTGCCCATAAACGAACCAAGGTTGTTGTTAATTGTGGCCATTATGGTTCGTGGCGTGTGCCAGGATCATGCTTGGAAAAGGTTGACCCGAACACCGTTCAGGTAGTATAGTATAATATAATGGTCCGTTAGTGAAATTGGTCATCACGCTAGCCTGTCACGCCGGTATTAGGGGTTCAAGTCCCCTACGGACCGCCAAGAAGAGATATGAATTATAGACGCGGAAACAAAATAATACTACAAAACCTAGACACTGGAGAAAAAGTACCTGTAACAGTAGTAATGCATGACGGTTATCAGGGTTGGTTAGCAGTAAATAAGGAAGGCGATTGGTTATGGTATCGAGAAAAGTCCAATGTAGAATACGGATGGCCCGGTCCTTATTATGAATGTATTGAAAAGATTCCAAACAAGCAAAAGAAAAGAAAGAAAAAAAGTAATTGACAATTTTCAATAAATCAAGTATACTTAACTAATCAATAAATCATATGGGGAAATATATGAGAATGAGAACTGTAATTGCAGTTATAATTGCAACGTGTCTTATGGGTGGATGTGCTGGTACCTATACTAAAAAGGATACAGGTTTAGCATTAGGTGCGTTAACAGGCGGGGCATTAGCATATGGCCTAGGCAAAAACTCTAGTAATAAAGAGATATGGACAGTATTAGGTCTAGGTTTGGGTGCCATGATGGGTTCATCGATTGGCGCCCAACTAGATGAACGTGACCGTTTACTTGCTAATCAGTCTTTTCATTCTACTATGGAAACTGTACGTGATGGTACCGCCGGAGGCTGGAATAATCCTAATACCGGTAATAATGGTGTTTTTAGACCAACTAGAACATTTCAGGCAACCCAGTTAGATACTACAGGGCATCATATGGTTTATTGTCGCGAGTTTTCTCAGACCGTATCTATTGGTAATAAAAGTCAACAGGCATACGGTACTGCATGTAGGCAACCAGATGGTAGTTGGAAAATTCGGCAGTAAGTATCATGACAGATCATATAGCGATGTCTAATCCTGGAATGTATGCTCAAATGACGTTACAAGAATTTTGGGATATGCTTAACAGACATGATTGGTATTATCAATTTAGTGATGATCACCGTCAATGGTCAGACGGCAATACAAATGCTGATCAAATTAAACTATTGTCTGATATATCTGATGGGCATAAAAAGTTATATGACGGATTTTGTAAACATTATTTTGGCGGTGAGGAGTTTAATAAATCCGAATCACCTAAACCAGAGAGGCCGTAAAGATGTTTGAATGGTTTTTAGTTGTATATCTTACTATTGCAATGCAAGGAATAGATACTTATTATGCAGAATTTACGTTTGCACAAGAAGATGAATTGTCATGTATTTTAGCACAAGAAGAAACTGCCATTGGAGGATTTTATATGGCAGGAGTAGTTGTAGAAATGCGTACAGAGTGCGTAGATAAACAAACTCTTCAGATTCGCCGACAAGTATTAATAATTGATTAGATGTGGATGAAATAACAAAAATAAAAAGCATCCTGACTAAACAGGCAGATCAAACCGGTCTGCCTGTTTTTTCTGAATCTGAACTAACAGAATTTAGAAATAATTATAGTATGAATTCTGCCAGGACAGCATTGGCTGAATATATTGTAGAAAATAATATTCCGTTTCCGATGCAAGAAATTATATATAATGATGTTGTAGAAAAGTTTTTAAAGTTACGAGCAACACCTTTATATAATTTTTTGTCTACAAATACAGATGTAATAATAGATAAATTTAATGATTACAAATATTCTGTACAGGATTATTGTACAGATGTTGTTGAACTTGGTCATTATTATAATGATATTAGTAACTACTTTCATCAAGAAACTCGTTTAAGATGTAATGGGTATAATATATTAAGTCCTCTTAATACATGGGAAAATGTTGAAGCATTAAAAAAATTCAACTGGACATTTTGGCGTGAAGGTGTAGTACAATTTATTAATCAAGGAAAGTATAGAGAAGCATTCAGACTAGGTGCATATGTAGCGACACAATTTAAACCACATGTTGCCAAATTTATATATGATCGGTTTGGTGCTAAAACAGTATTGGATAGTAGTTGCGGTTGGGGAGATAGATTAGCAGGATTTTATGCTAGTAATGCAGAAATATATGTAGGATGTGATCCTAATCCTGATGTGTATAGTAGATATATGGACCAATGCATATTTTACGAAGGTCTATTAGGAAATGCTAATCCAAAAATATATCAAGGAGAAGGGTATTATAGTGTCAACGGAGAAAAAGAAGTAATTGTTTTTTGTGAAGGAAGTGAGAAAATGGGAGACCAGTGGCCTCATTTAGATTATGATTTAGCATTTACTAGTCCTCCTTATTTTGGTACCGAACGATATGCTGAGGGAGTTGCAGAAGAAGAACAAAGTTGGCATGCATATCCTACATACGAATCTTGGATTAATGATTATCTTTTTAAAACTTTAGATAACATTTATAATGTATTGTCAGACACTGGTGCTATTGCTATTAATATAATAGATGTCAAGATGCAAAATAAAAGATATCGTGTATGTGATCCTATGACAAAATATATGAAATCTATTGGCATGCCGTTACAGGAAGTTATAGGTATGCGAATGAAACAACGCCCTAAAAATGTAGAAGGAGGGGATGTAGAATATATGCAAGAATGTTTTATAGAACCTATATGGGTGTATAGTTCTAGCAAAGAAAATATTGAAACACCATTTCAACGGTTATTTACATAATATGATAGTAAAACTAACAGGTGAATTTGCGACCTTAACTGGCAGAAAAGAAGTAGAGATATATGGGCCTACTAATATAAAGACCCTCCTCTCTGCATTAGATGGTGCCTATCCTAATTATGGATGGGATAATAGTAATGTAGCCATCAATGGTACAATGTATTCTGATACATGGTTTCAACCAATAACTGAAGGTGACGAAATAGTTATTATGCCACCTATAGAAGGCGGATAATGAAATATATTCAAATAATTACCTATTTAAAAAAAGGTATAAAAGATATTGAAGGCGATGCTATACTACAAAAATTACACACGACTGGTTATAAAGTACGTGGGGTTCAAGTAGGACAGGCATTCTTTTTGGAAGTAAAAGACGATGTTGATATTGATAAAGTATGTAAAGATGTTCTTGTAAACGATCTACTATACGATTATGTTGTCACAGAAAGAAATCCGGTTAATTAAAAAAAGACTAACCCGCGAACCTAATGAATGTGAACTGCACGTTTTTAATGCAATGTGGTCGGAACATTGTTCATATAAAAGTTCTAAGTATTGGTTGAAGCAATTACCAAATAAAGCACCTCATGTTATATGTGGCCCTGGTGAAAATGCTGGAGTTGTAGACATAGGTGATAATGACAAGATTGTTTTTAAAATAGAAAGTCATAACCATCCTAGTTATATAGAACCTTACCAAGGCGCCGCAACAGGTGTTGGTGGTATAATGCGCGACATTTTTACAATGGGTGCAAGACCAATTGCTAATTTAAATTCACTTCACTTTGGTAGGTATTGGAGTGCCAGTGATGTAGTTAAAGGAATTGCAGACTATGGTAACTGTATAGGTGTTCCTACTGTTAGTAGCAAATGTCATTTCTACACTTGTTATAGAGATAATCCTTTAGTTAATGCAATGACAGTTGGATACACTAACGGAGAAATATTTACAAGCATACCTAAAAAGAAAGGAAATGTATATTATGTTGGTGCAAAAACTGGCCGTGATGGTATAGGCGGTGCAGTTATGGCAAGTGAAAAGTTTGAACAAGATCAGAACTTACGCCCTACTGTACAAGTAGGTGATCCATTTTATGAAAAAATATTATTAGAAGCATCTTTAGAATTATTTAAAACAGGCGCAGTGATTGCCGCACAAGATATGGGCGCGGCAGGACTAACTTCGTCTACTACTGAAGTAGCAATTAAAGGTGGTATGGGTATAACAATAGATATAGATACAATTCCATTGCGAGAAGAAGGAATGGAACCTTGGGAAATTTTATTAAGTGAAAGCCAAGAAAGAATGTTATTTGTTCTCGATGATAATTTTGATCAGAAAAAAGTATTTGCTATTTTTGATAAATGGGATTTAGATTGTATAGAAATAGGCGAACTTTCAAATAATCCTTATTATGGTAATAAGTTTGTTGTACACGGAGATAAAGGAAGTATTGTACATTGTAATATACCAATAGAAGCGTTGGATCCCCCAGAGTTAAAAAGAAAATTTAAAAAGCCCGAGCCTAGGGATATATGGCCAGCAGATGTAGATGTTGATATGGATTGGATAAGGGAGCAGTATGACTCAGAAGTAATGGGTAATACAATAAAAGGTTTAGAACATGACCCTGCTATTGTACGAATACCCAATAGTAGAAAGGCTATAGCAATGACTACAACAAGTAATGCGGCACTGTGTTTAACAGATCCCAGACAAGGTGTTGTAGAAATTGTAACAGAATGCTACAATAAACTTAAATCTGTAGATGCAACACCTCTTGCTATAACAAATTGTTTAAACTTTGGTAACCCTGAGAACGAAGGTGTTATGTACGAGTTCGTAGAAACTATAGAAGGAATGAAAGAGGTTTGTGAACGGTTAAACTTTCCCGTTGTAAGTGGTAATGTTAGTTTTTATAATGAAACATCAGGTAGAAATATTGCACCAACTCCAGTTATAGGTGGCATTGGTTTAATAGAGGATTACAAATGCATAGCGCAATAGTTGTTTTTCCTGGAAGTAATTGTGTTGCTGAAATGGAAAGATTTTTAAGATTATATTTTAAACAACCGCCTGCAATGATTTGGCATAAGGATACCAAAATACCCGAAGCAGATTTATATGTATTACCTGGCGGATTTAGTTATGGGGATTATTTAAGAGCAGGAGCACTTGCAAGTATAAGTCCTGTAATGAAAGAAATTAAAAAGAAAATAAAGAAAGGCAACAAAGTTTTAGGAGTATGTAATGGTTTTCAAATTTTATGTGAAACAAAACTATTACCAGGTACGTTAAGAATTAACGATAATAAAACAAAAGGTCCTAAAATGCCAATTGCAACTATATATAGAAACTTTATTTGTAAATCTGTACTACTAGAACCGCATGATTATCTAATTCCTATTGCTCACGGTGAAGGTAATTATTACCATTCTAAACCAAAAAGTGTTAATGTTGCATTCACTTATAAAGATAATCCTAACGGTTCAGTAAATGATATAGCAGGAATATTTAATAAAAAAGGTAATGTATTGGGAATGATGCCACATCCTGAAAGGGCATTTGAAGATTATCACTGTTCACAAGACGGTTATAAAGTCCTTGATATGTTTATTCAATAAATACTATTATAATGAAGCACGTACTGGATTATCTTAAATCTGAAGATGCACAAATTCTTACACCAGACAGTTTTGCAGGTGGTAAAGAAGAGTTTGAAGTAGCAATTTTAGTATTGCATTTACTAGTAGAAGCATACGAACAAGGTGTTAGGGATATGACAACAGGAGATTTATGTAAAATATTAGGTGCTCCAGAAGATATAGTACCAGCAGAATGTTGGAAAGAAATAATTGAGGTAAACCCGGAATTTATTCAGGTTGCAAAGTTAACAGTAGAAAGATATAACAATACCTTACACTAAAACATGCCCGTGTAGCTCAGCAGGCAGAGCAACTGATTTGTAATCAGTAGGTCATTGGTTCGATTCCGATCACGGGCTCCATATTATGAAAATAGCAGTTTTAGGTTACGGCGTAATAGGTAAAGCGATTAAACAATTGCTTGATAAAAGTCATCTTTCATCCGGTATGTCTCCTTTAGGTAAAAGAATAGAAGTTACTGCTTATGATATTATCGAACAACCAAACTGCACAAAAATAAACCATATAAAAGAAGTAACAAAAAATAATGATTTAGTAATTTGCAGTACACCTTATAATGTTAATAAAAAAGTTGCTAAATCGTGTACTAAAAATAATTGTCATTATATCGATTTAACAGAGGATACAAAAAATACTGATTATATAAGAAAAATTGCTGATAAACAAATGTTTATACCACAATGTGGTCTTGCACCTGGTGCTGTTAATATTATTGCAAATTTTCTTGCAAAAAAACTAGACGTTGTAGATAGTATTAAAATAAGAGTAGGAGCATTACCTAAACATCCTACAAATGTTATGAAGTATGGTTTTACTTGGAGTCCGGAGGGTGTTATTAATGAGTATTGTAATCCATGTGATGCAATAGTAAATGGTGAAAAAATTATTACTCAACCTCTAGAGGGGTATGAGAATTTGTTTTTAAACGGTAAACAATTTGAAGCATTTAATACATCAGGTGGAGCCGCTACATTAGTAGAAACTTGGGAAGGAAAAGTACAAAATTTAGACTATAAAACTATTCGGTATGTTGGGCATCATCATTTAATGAAATTTTTATTAGAAGATATGGACATGGCAAATAATAAACAACAAATTTGCGATTTGCTAAAACAGAAAATGATTGACAAAATAGAAGATATAGTGTATATTTTAGTTAAGGTATCGGGTATTCATGAAGATAGAAAAATCGAACATGTTTATGAAAAAGCAATTGAAGGCTCAGATGGTCTTTCTGCGATACAAAAAACAACTGCGGCCGGTGCTTGTAGTTGGGTTTCTAATATTGTAAATGAAGATTTTAAAGGCTCGGGATTTATTAAACAAGAAGATTTAGATTTTACATTGTTTGCTTCCAATGAATTTGGAAAAGTTTATGCAAATATGTCAAAAAAAGTAGATTGGGAAAAATTTCCTGATCGAGGATTTATGGTATATGATCAATGAGTATAGAAAAAGCAAACCAATTAAAAGAAAATATAGATAATTTATTACATTATTATGAAACGTTTTTAAAAGATGGACAATGTTGTGCAGTAAAGTCACGCAAATTATTAAAAGAATCCGAAGCATTAATTCACAGTATTGAAGAAGATGTATGGGATCGATTAATTGAATTAGAGCTGTATCATGAGGCACGGGAGTTACGTCCTCATAGAGAATTAGATTTCTCTACTCGTGCATTTGATTTAACTACAGATCATGAAAAAGGTTTTAAAAAAACAACAGAAGGAGTTATTGGTTGGTCAGTACAAAAAGAACGGAGGGGGCCGTAGCTCAGTTGGGAGAGCGCCTCCCTTGCACGGAGGAAGTCGCAGGTTCGATCCCTGTCGGCTCCACCAAACTTACATAGGAGAAAATTATGGCAGATGGACCACGTAGGCCAGGTGCACCACCGGTACCCGACGGTGCACCGAGTCCTGATAAACGAACATTGGGTGAAGAGGGTATATATTTGTTTATGGAAGAATTTACAGATGAAACATGTAAAAACGCCATTGCATTTATAATTTCTCATAATATACAAGATAAACCACTTAAAAAATTACAGTTAATGATTAACAGTCCGGGCGGTGCATTACATGCCTGCTTTGCATTAGTTGATGTAATGAAAGGTTCAAAAATTCCTATTCATACTATAGGATTAGGAATGATTGCAAGTTGTGGTGTTGTAACATTTATGGCAGGAGCAAAAGGTCATCGTTATCTTACTCCTAATACTAGTATTCTTAGTCATCAATATAGTTGGGGTTCGCGCGGTAAAGAGCATGAACTATTTGCTGTAGTTAGAGAGTTTGAATTAAGTACAGAGCGTATGATTGAACATTATAAAAAGTGTACAGGTTTAACTGAGAAAAAAATTAGACAAGTATTGCTACCACCAGAAGATATTTGGTTAAGTGCTGAAGAAGCAATAAAATATGGTATAGCAGATAAAATTAAAGAAGTATATTGACATTTAAATTATGTGCTAATAGTCCCTAGGGACTATTATCACAATGGTTTTAGGTGACTATTGTATTAGTATATTACGATATATGCTATATGGAGATTTAAATCTCCGGAGACTATTATGTTAAAGTCGTTTTGGTGGAATAAGCAATGGGCCCTGTGGGCATGGGGCGGTCTTGTTCTACTCATAGGATCGTTATGGTTACAAGTACAGATGACAGTGGCGATCAATCAGTGGTATGGAGCATTTTATGATCTATTGCAAAATGCAGGAGATTATGTAGATAAGCCGCAAGAAGGTATAAGTCAATTGTATTCTCAATTGATTTCTCTACAATATACAATGAGTGGCTTCAATAGTGAAGTTGCTAAAGTATCTTTTACAGAGATTGCATTCCCGTATATAGCACTTGCTATTTTTACCGGATGGTTTGCACGAATCTATGGGCTACGCTGGCGGCAAGCAATGACATTTGGTTACATTCCGAGATGGCGTGCTGTTGATGAAGAAATTGAAGGAGCATCACAGCGTCTCCAAGAAGATTGTAACAGATGGGCAAGAATCATTGAGTCACTAGGACTGCAAGTAGTACGAGCAGTGATGACTTTGATTGCGTTTATTCCAATCTTGTGGGGGTTCAGTGACAAAGTAGACATACCTATCATTAGAGATATAGAAGGCTCATTAGTATGGGCAACTCTGTTAGTATCTTTAGGTGGTATGGCTATCAGTTGGTTTGTTGGTTGGAAACTACCACATCTGGAGTATAACAACCAGAGAGTAGAAGCTGCGTTTAGAAAGGATTTAGTGCTTGGTGAAGATGACAAGACAAACTATGCACAGCCTGAAACATTAGGTGAACTGTTTACAGGTATACGATACAACTATCATAGACTGTATTTACATTATGGATATTTTGATTGTTGGGTTGTGTTTTATGACCAGTTTATGATTATTGCACCTTACCTTGTAATGGGTCCAGGTTTGTTTACTGGTATGATTACACTTGGTGTTATGGTGCAAGTCAGTAATGCGTTCAGTAGAGTGCATGGAGGCTTTGCATTATTCTTACACAACTGGACAACGATTACAGAACTGCGTTCAATATGGCGTCGTCTGCATGAGTTTGAAGCTAATCTAGTGAGGTACGGAGCATGAGCGGAGAAATGATATTGTTAGGTGGAATTTTTATAGGCATGGTCGGCATAGTTATTTTAGCACATTGGATTGATCGACGTATTGTTCGAAAGATTGAAGCGTATGAAGATCGTATGATAAAAAAAGGTATCTATAAACGACACTTTACAAAGAAAAGTAAAAATTAAAATCAGGTAAGTATAATTGTGCTCGGAGCACAATTTTCTTATGAGATGGCACAAAGAAACTATAGAAGAAAGATTTGATCGTTTAACTGAATGGCATGAATGGTTCGCTTGGAGACCTGTTCGTGTGCATGAATGGAATGTACGAGATAAATGTGCAAATGAAACTCAAAACATTGTTTGGTTAGAAAAAATTCATAGAAGATTTATAGCATCACAAGCAGATCCTAACATAGGAAGAAGTAATAGAAAAATGTATATGGATAAGGAAGACGCACTAATAGAAAAATTAGTTAGAGAAGAAAACAAAGAAGACAGAGACGCAACAATGGCACGATTTAAAACATATATAAACAAAAGGACTATACGAGAATGATACAACTTAATCCAAGACTGTTAAATGCTTTGCATCAGCGATTAGCAGGTGAAATTGCAACTGCACGAGCAAATATAGATATATACATGACTTCACCAGTTGGCATAGGTGAACATCCAGATATAATAGGCTCTATAGAAGCTCAATTTGGTGTTATTGCAGAAGCACAAGATAAAATAGATGCAATCAAACAATACGAACGAGACATTTGTGTTGAAAATGAAACTATAATAGCAAAGGCAAAGGCTGATGAAAGAAAAAGAAATAAGACTAGAGTGTCTTAAACTCGCCGCCGGTGATATTGTTAAAGCACAGCAATTTTTAAAATTCGTGCATTATGATAATATAGTAACTTATACACATACTGTATTTCCAGATACTACAAAAGCATGGAAACCTGCGAAACCTGCTTATCAAGATTATAAATTATCTGTCTCATGGGAAGAAAAAGAAGTAGACAGACTTAAAAATCAAGATCCAAAAATACAAGAATATTGGGAGAATAGTATATAATGGCTAAATCATACAGGATTGTAAAGATGGTGTCCGAAGAGAAAACCGGTTATTATTATACCACAACACGACCCACACGGGGTCTTAAAGCGAACGAGAAATTGCGATTAAAAAAGTATGATCCAATTATTCGTAAACATTGTTGGTTTAAAGAAAGCAAGAAAATGAAATGAGCACCGACGCAGGTAAAACAATAACAATAGATAATACAGACGGTAACGTATCATCTGTCACAGTAGAACAACACGGCGTTCCTACTGATGAAGGATTGTCAATAGGCGGTTTAAATTTAAACACAGACTTGCCGTGGTATGGTGATGCTTTTATGCTTTTACTATTAGCGGCACTTGTATATATTGGAAAGAAATATATTGACAAAATATTTGCTATAGGAAGGCCATTCCAGAAATGAAAACCAGGAATGAATGGAAGATATAGTTTATACTAGTGCCGACGTTGTTAGTTGTAAAGGAACTACTGTATTCGACGGTCATCCGATTGTTTATTATCCACTTGGAGAATCTGGTTCTCTACCAGGAGCACCTAAGATTATTAAAGGACAACCAGAAGCAATTTGTGCTTATTGTGGTAGAAAGTTTATATATGATAAAGATGCTGAAAATAAATCTAAATATCCGTAATGAGTGAAACTAAAACATATAAAAAAACTTATATTGTGCAGGGAGGAAAGAGTGTAGGAGAACTTGGAAGTTCTACACAGGCTCCCGAAGCATGGTTTAGTAAACGACATATTAAAGTTCCTAATTCTAAAATAGGTTCAAAGTTACGTTCCGATTTTCCATTAGAACGTGTGTTTGCAGACAACCCAACTGCTGAGGAAAGAGCTAGAATTGTAATAAAAGAAAGTATTATAAAACGACTATGGAAGGAGTTTAGGAAAAATGGAAAATAAAAACAGAGATAAACCCAAGAAAGAAAAAAAGAAACCTAAGAAGCCAAAATGATAACTACCTGGATACTAGTATTTCAATTGTTTACGACACAAGGGTTTAATGCTTTATCTGCCGTTGCACCATTTGATACACTTCAAAAGTGTAATGTTCATGCCGCTCATTTATTTCAAGGCTGGAGCCAAATGCAGGATGCCGAAGATAATCACTATCATTTATTAGATTCTACTATACAGTACCTTGAATTATACGAAGGGGAGTGGGTAGCATCTTGGTCCTGCGTACCTAACATACCCTATGAAGAAATTAAATAATGGCTAAAAGAAAAGGATTAATTTAAATTATGATGGTGCTGTTAGAACACAAACAGCCTTGTACGTATGAGTATTATCATGACTTTTATGGAGATATGCCAGCACGTTCTGGCATGATTATTGGCCGTGATGAAAGAAAGGATTTATGTAGAATAGTTGATGATGAATCAATTTTTCAGAGACCCTTTGATATACATAAATTATATGTGAGAGAGAAAGAAAATGATGTTTCAAAATAGAGATGGCTGGTGGAACAAATACATTAAGAACACTGGGCCGGTAGAGTATCAGACATTATATTGTAAACCACATTGGCAGTGTATCAGGTGTGATTTCAATGATGCAGATATAGGAACGGTTAGACAACATGTTTTTACAAAGCACAAAGACCAGCATGATAAAATAATCAATGACTAATAAATTTAATAAAAAACATAAAAGAAATAAAAAAGCTAATGAAGACACATTAAAAGCGACATGGTATATAATATACGTCATTATCTTTTTATTAGTAGTATTACTTTGGGCAAATGAATGAAATATTCTGACGAATTACTCCTTCATTTTACATGTGATAAATGTAGTATGTGGTGGAGCATTGCTATTTCTGATAATTGGAATCCTACACAAGACGTTCCGATTGGCCGGTCTTGGTTTTGTCCTTGGTGTGGACATAAACATGACGAACCTCATATAAAAATTCCAGAGTAGCTTAGTCGATCCCTGCCTCTGGAGCCAAATAATATGCAACTAATAAACGATTGGTATTATTTTGAAAACGTGTTAAGTCATGATACATGTGACATACTATTAAATTTGAGCAACGATGAATGGAAGTCCGGCATAATCGATAATAATACAGAAATTACAGATACAGAAAGAATAGAAGGCACAACACGAAATTGGAAGGAGAAAAAAGACCTTCGTACAAGTGATGTTAAATGGGTTTCCGGAGATAATTTAAATATTGCAATAGATATATTAGTACCATATATGGTTAGTGCAAATGATCGTGCAGGGTGGAAATTTAATGTTAATGAAATGCAAAATTGTCAATTAACCCGTTATAACGAAGGTGCCTTTTATACTTGGCATAGAGATGGTGGATCATGTCACTTATTTAATTCTGGTAATAGAGTCAGAAAATTAAGTATGACAGTATGTTTAAATGATGAGTATGAAGGCGGGGAATTACAGTTTTGCTCATATGGTAGAACAGAGCATACAGTAGGAATACCTCCACAAGGAAAGGGAACTATTATAGTCTTTCCTTCGTTTCTAGATCATCAAGTTGCACCAGTTACAAAAGGAATTAGATATTCTTGTGTTGTATGGTTTACTGGGCCTCCTTTTATTTGAAATAAATATTTGTGTGAAGAATCCATTTAAAACGCAAGAACAATCTAAACAATCTAGCCAATTTATATCTGATATAAAGGAAACTTTTACTGAAAAAAAAGCGTATAGAGCACGTTGGGTATGGTATCATACCATACTTGCAGGCGAATTATTCCTTATAATTATCCTACTTATTGCTATCTTAACTAAGATATAATGTCTAGATCTGGTAAATATATTGACGATTGAGAGCAATAATGAATGAAAAAGGTATGGTCAGGAAAACTAACGTGTTTATTTCACGGTGTAAGACATTGGGAATTGACCACCGATCTATGGTTTGCTACTGAATCTCCAACGGTATATTTTGAACAATGGAAAAAATTAGGCGTAAATATTGCACATATTAAAAACTCACCAAACAAATCCCGTATTACAGTATCAACGGGATACCACACAGATCTTGCATCCATCCACCGAGTGGCATGGTCTTTTATTGCACCTTGGGACATCGCAAGAGCGTCTATAATACATGACGTATTAATGGAAGCAATTAGATCGGATATAGATAATTTATCAAAAAAACAATTACATGAGTTACGAAAAAACGCGGACGGGGTCTTATTAGACGGTATGAAACAAGCAGAACCAAAAATTCCTAATTGGAAAATGAAAGCATGTTATAGAGTTGTTAGAATGTTGGGCGGCCTAACACTTCGGCATAGTTCATATCGCGAACGACACGACTGGTAATGAGCGTATTGTTTTGGATATTCATCCGTACGATCATATTTACTGTAATAGGAAATACGTTTTATAAATGGTTTGCAACAACAAAAATAGGCAAAAAATTTGATACTATGGTTGCAAAACTTTTAAACAAAGTAACGCAGAAAGAAGAAAGCGTTAAAAATGGAGAAAATAAAGATGACCATTAAAGAAAAAATTAAAAGTATATTTAAGATGAAAAATTTTATTGATTTAAATGTACTAAAAGTAGAAATAGTAGAAGAACAGAAAAGACAACAGGAAGAACTAAAGAAAATAAAGATGACTAAAAAGGGTAAAAAATAATTTCTAGGAGAAATATTATGGATAATGGAATGCAGTGGTTTAAAGATAGATGGTCCGAAAGAACATCATGGAATGGCGCTATGTTAATAGGCGTCGGAGTTGTAGGATTGTTGTTCAGTCCATTAATGAAATGGGTCGCATGGGCCGCTATTATATATGGTGCATGGGCAGTTTTTACAAAAGATAAGGCAGAATAATAATGGCAGGGAATACGTCTTTTTATGCCAACTCTGGAGGCAAAGTTAATTCTAAAGTTAGGATATATAATAATAAAATTGTAACACCTACGTTATATACAGCTAGTTGCTCAAGGAGAAAAATGGTAGGAACAATAGACGGCGAAGTTATATGCTATAAGAGTGGTACGCCTATTCCCCTTAATCAAATCGGATATCTAGATTATCCGGATAATCTGCAGAAAGATTTATAATATGGTTGACAATCAACGATTTGATTGTATACTATATTATAGTTGGATGCTTTTTTCCAACAAATACTAGCCGTATACGGCTAGCAACACCAACCTTAGGAGGTAAACTCAATGGCTGGAGATAACGTTGTATCAAAAATAAAGAGCGCAGTGTCAAGTGTCGTAGATGTTGTATGGGCACTATTAGCTCTTGGAATCGTTCTACAGATCCTTTTTGGATCTAACGTTCTATTCTTGCCCGTTGATGTTATTGGTAACATCACGGACCTAGTAAACTCACTAGGAGGTGCTGGCCTAAGTGGTCTAGTAACTATCGGTGTAATATATTGGATTTTTTCGGACAACAGTCCACGAAAAAGTTAATATATAACTGATAGGTAAGAACACCTAATTGAGAAGCCCCATATATGGGGCTTTTCTTTTCCCCCATTGGATTTGTAAAATGAGTAATATAGAAAAATATAGAAATATAGGAATTTTTGCACATGTGGATGCAGGTAAAACTACAACCACTGAACGCATCCTTAAGCTCACAGGAAAAATTCATTCAATGGGCGAAGTTCATGATGGTAATGCTACAACAGATTTTATGGAACAAGAACAAGAGCGAGGCATTACAATACAAAGTGCCGCAACTACTTGTTATTGGAAAGACTATCAGTTCAATATTATTGACACACCCGGACACGTAGACTTCACAATTGAAGTCTATCGTTCCCTTAAAGTATTAGATGGAGGTGTCGGTGTATTTTGTGCCAATGGGGGCGTTGAGCCACAATCTGAAACAAATTGGCGTTATGCCAATGATAATGAAGTAGCACGTATTATCTATATTAATAAAATGGATAGAATGGGTGCAGATTTTTATAGAGTAATAGATCAAATTAAAAATAGATTAAATGCTACCCCTGTTATAATGACATTACCTATAGGTGCAGAAGATAAGTTTGTAGGTGTAGTAGATATACTTACACAAAAAGCATGGATATGGTCAGGTATAATAGATCCTACAGCATATACAATTGAAGATATTCCAGAAGATATGGTAGAAGATGCTAACCGTTATTATGACGAATTGGTAGAAACAGTAGTAGAAATGGATGATGAAATATTATTAATGTGGTTAGATGATCCTAATTCTATTACTATAAATGATATTAAAAAATGTATACGTAAGGGTACTATTAATACAGATATATTTCCTACATTTTGTGGTAGTTCTTTTAAAAATAAAGGTGTACAAAATATATTAGATGCAGTAATAGATTATCTACCTAACCCTACAGAAGTTGATCCACAACCAGAAGTAGATGGAACAGGTGTAGAAACAGGTAAAGTTGCTACTGTAGATATTAATGG
>Ga0310124_10000462_pt1 | contig 27936 bp, 15 predicted proteins | sample CB11b_AW_Bot5_MG_FD_203507 | JGI IMG/M metagenome (GOLD analysis project Ga0310124, IMG submission 203507) | Marine microbial communities from Western Arctic Ocean, Canada - CB11b_AW_Bot5 | ecosystem: Environmental > Aquatic > Marine > Oceanic | place: Canada: Western Arctic Ocean | collected...
AGCGGCAGTTTGCCACCCCCCATCGTGAGGTCGCCGGCCGGCACCAGGATCATCTCCATGGCAGTCTTGTCGTGGATGATCTTATCCGCGTAGCCCTCGAAAGATGCCTTTGCACCCGCTGCTGCACGGCATCCGGCGGGAACCTTCAATGCCTGTGCCTCAACCATCGTCCCGGCACCGGACAGGATCAGTATCGCTGCAATGACGCGCCTCATGGTATCACCTCCAGTTTAAGAGCAATCAGGCCCCATGACTCGATACTCATGGTTTTTGTCAAGATGCCACCGGCCCATTCGCCAATGATCTTTTCGCCTTCCGGTGTCCATAGCGACACCTTCAATTTCCGGTCGGGGCCAATGCCGACAATCTCATTGAGATCGTGCGTCCAGGTGAACTTGTGCGTCTTCTTGTCGTAGTTCAGAAAGAACAGCCCGACCGTCCCGTCGGGTGCCCGCCAGGCGCTGCCTGCGACGGCCGGCACCGGGAAGGCGGCCTGATATTGCCCGCATGCGCTGCCGGGCAGGATCGGCAGGTCCCCCTCGATCTTCGGCGGCCGCAGCATTTCGCCGTAACCCAGGTAGGGCCTGGCGAACTGGGCGTGACACCACAGGAGTTTTCTGTAGTAGGGCCCCATGTCACCAAAGTGGCCACTGCCCAGCCACGGCATGATGTTGTTTTCCCCGTTCTGGGTTCCGGTCAGCCACCAACGCCCGAGCGTCTGCGGGGTGGAGCAGTTCTGCACGCCACCGAATACCTGTGTGTACCCATGATACACTGCGAAATAAACCGGGGTGTCGGAGGTAATCCCGCCTGAGTGCACGGTGTCGACGACGTCAATGCACCACTCTGCCGCGTCCTCTGCACTGATCATTATCTCCGGATCCAGCTTCTTGCATTCTCGGCGCACGTCTTCGTACTGTTCATGCACCGCCTTCGCCCAGTAGTCACCGCCGGCGATGGCATGCCCGTGATCGGTGTTGAAGCAATCTTCCGTGTGGTTGGTGAAATAGTCAAAGTAGAGGCCGGAAACTCCGTATTTCCCCACCAGGGTCGTCGAGAGTGTAACCATTTTATTTCGCCACACCTTGGTGGCGGGACAAATCCCTGCAGACAGGTCATGGCTGCCCGCATAGGTCACCGGCACAATCCCCTGTTCCATTAGCAAGCCCGCTTTTTCCCCATCTTCCATCCGGTAGCTTTCAAGTGTGGTGTTCCACAGCCACCCGATGATGTAGTTCACGACCCGGATGTCCTTCGCACGCAAATTTTTCACGAGCTGCGCATAGTTCGCCGAGCCAATTCGCGGGGGCAGGTACTCGGGATTGGAATGGTGGTCGTAACCGGGCATGTAACCGTAATCATGGAGGATGACGTTCGGCAGGTTGAAGAACTCCCGATGCAGGTCCACGAAACCGATTTCCGCCTCGTTGTTCATGCGGTTGTTCGACCAGTACGCCAGGTTGAGCAGCCACTTTGGATAATCGTCCCGCGCATGGATGGGCCCCTTCCTGCACCACGGCGCCGTCAACGCCCACTTCCGGTAAATGCGCGCCGCGTCAAACCAGTCGCCTTGAAACGGGCCCACCACCAGGTCGCCGGGACTGCTGTAGTCGAGCACCATTTTTTCGGCACCCCAGTTGAGCACCGGGTGGGAAATGGAAAAGGTCAGCGTCTTGCGGTCCGCATCCGGCGTCCAGTCGAAATGTTTCCGATTGGCCTGGCCGTCCTCCTCGGCACAGTAGAGACCCCGTCCATCTCCCAGGAGCGCGGTGAACTGCATCGATCCTTCCGGATACTTGAAGCCGACCGGGGCGCCTTTAAGAAGCGGGGATTCTTTCACGTCACCCATCGCTTGGGTATGGAGTATCTGGTCCGCCGCCGCCCCCTCGGTCATGGGCAGGATCCCCGACACCAAAGGATGCGTCACGGTCACCAGTCCCGTACCTTCACCCGTCACCTCGGCCAGTATCCGCGATCGCGCCAGGCTTTCGTCGTCCTTCAACCGTGCCACGACCGTGACCTGCAGGTCCGCCAGAGACCAGGTGAACGAGAGCTTGCCCTCACCATTGTCCGCCTCGACGGTCACCTCACAGGGCACGCCTGCATTTGTATAAGACAGGCGCTGTCCATCCGCTTTCTTCACGTCCACCTGCCACGCAGTTGCCTTTGACTCGTCGATCCGCAGCAGTTCCTTTTCCGATATCGAATCATGGAGCCTCAACATGCCGCTGCCGTTTTCACCCCGCGCCCACAAAGCCGTTACCTGTTCATTGCGCAGGTAGGGATATCCATCCAGCATCCCGGCCTCGACGCCCGCCGACCGCTTTGCGTTCGGGTCTGTTTTGGTCATCAGCGTTGCGAGCCAGGCATCTTGTATCGCCTGGGTTTTGACGATTGCTTTCGCCGCAGCGGATTCGACGGCGGCCGGTGTCGGGTTGAAATCCCACAGGGAAAAGTCATCCACCCGAATGACCCCGCCTTTGCCGCCTTGCCCTTGGGGGGAGAAGCTTATCATCGTGCTGTAGAAATCCTCAGGCGTGGTGGATGCCTGGGCAGTGAACTCACTGGATATGTACGTCCACTTTCCCTCGACCTTCATATTGCAATACAGATCCTCGCGGTCCTGGTTCGTATCGTTTTTCTGTCGCCGGACAATCAGGCTTTCGATCGGGCCGTCCGGCGTGCCGCCCGCGACAATCTTGTACCAGGCTGAAATCCGGTATTTCTTGCCGCCTTCCAGGCCGAACACCTGTACCCGAATGAAGTTGTTGCAGGCAAATGCATCCGTGGTCTCGAACTGCAGCGATCGTTTGCCAGCAGAGCCTGGACGGGTGTCGTCGCTGGATGAATAGACGACGCCGACAGGGCCTGCGCCCTTGCAGTGCCACAGTATCCAGTCCGATACGCCCGCCTCGAAGTCGCCCTGCGGGAGCATCTCTATCCCCGGTTCCGCATCCGCCGCCAGGGATGTCAGCAACACCGCGGCAATCACGGCCATGCGGGAAATGCCATTTTTGGTCATACCAAGCTCCTTTTGCATGTCGCCTCGTCCATTCGACAAGTAGCGAATGGCACTGCGTTACGTCCGTTAGCTCTCAATATATCGTTTCTCAACCTTTTTCCCTGAAGATCCCGGGTCACAGCTCGCGGCACGATATTGCGGGCTATGGGGAAGCTTTCGCGATGGAATTGTTCGAGTTGGGCTTGCGTCAGCATTCCGATGCTGACGGGCCCGCCGTAATAAATGGACAATTATCGGTTTCCCCATCGGCCAGAAACGGTATGGCCCACAGCAGTTGTTCCCCGGATTCGGGGTTGATCAAAGGATGTTTGGTATACTCAATGGTGATGGCACGGCGCATGGCTGGGGTGCGATTGGGACCGCTGCGGTGGAACACGGTGCTGGAAAACGCCAGGACCGTCCCGGCGGAGACCACCAGCGGATCGCCGGGGTCATCGCCGAAATATCCTGTCAGGTCATTGGTCTCCGGGTCAAGACGATGCGGCACCAACTCCCTGGTACCGGCGCGCGAGTAAGGGAGCAGGTGGAGGGTGCCATTCTCCTCGGTCATGTCATCCAGCGCGCACCACAAATTGATTGTGGGCGGGTGCGGGAAGCCGATATAGCCGGAGTCCTGATGCCAGGAGAATTTGAGCCCGACATCGCCGCATTTGACCGTATACTGTGCCAGGAACAAGTAGGCGTCCGGGCCCAGTGTCGCCTTCAGGATGGTCGCGGCCAAGGAGCCGAAGTAAACGTCACGCAACGACGGAAAATCGTCCGGATGCGCCGGCTCGAAATACCGTTTCCCCCGGTGATTGATCCCGGACACATCGGTGCCCGCTGCATCCATTCGCGCTTCAACATTGGATATTGCCGCCGCGCAACCGCGCTGCAACGTGTCCAACTCGGTGGCCGAGAGACAGTCCTCGAAAAGAATGAAGCCCTCGTCACGAAAGTGAGCCTGCTGATCAGCGGTCACCTCAAAGTTGTCGTTTCGTTTCATCAGAGCGCGTGATTCCTTGTTCCTGTTCTATCGCTGGCGGACAAGTGTAGCTATGGAGCGGTGGAACGTCAACAGTTTTTTGGGGAAATTTCGGGATCGGTTGCAGATTGCCATGGGCAGATTTGTTGTCGGTCTATCTCTGGGAAGGATCGGGCCGGCCCGAAGGATTAATCCAGTGACCGAAAAACTTGCAGATGCAGGCTGCCAAGGGGTCGCCTGCTGCGATGGCTGTTTCCATCATCCTGTTGCGAAGTTCTTCCACCTTGTCGTTGTGCCTGGGATCGTCGATCAGGTTTACCAGCTCGCCGGGGTCCTGATTCAGATCATAACACTCGTCACGGTCGCTCGGGGTGAAGACGTACTTCCAGCCATCACGAGTTACGAGACCCCGCTGGGACTGCAGAAAGCGGATGCCGTGAAACTCGAGCAACAGGTCGTCCCTGGATCCAGGCGCCCCATGGGCCAGCGGACATAGCGACTGTCCGTCAAGATCCTTGTCGGCGATGCCCAGCAGATCCAGGATGGTGGGGAAGATGTCCATGTTGTAGACAAGCGCATCGGATCGCTTCCCCGCGTCGAACTGTCCCGGCCATGATAGAATGAGGGGGACGCGGTGGACTTCCTCAAACATGTAGCCCTTGTCGTTCATGCCGCCGTGGCTTCCCGTCATGTCACCGTGGTCGGACGTGAATATGATCAACGTATTCTCAGCAATACCCAGAGTGTCGAGCCGATCGATCAGCCGTCCGATCTCAGCGTCGATCATGGTTGTGTAGTCGTAGTACAAGCCGACAATCTCGCGCCATCCCTCCCAGTCCTTCGGCAGTGCCCGGTAGAAGTCGGTGGTTGTCCGGCTGTTGGTAGCGGGTTTGTCCTCCAGGGTATCCCTGAAATTCACCCACGGCTCTATGGCGCTGCGGTCGTGAAGCCCGGCGTATTCCCGGCTGGGGCGGTACGGTTGGTGGGGCCCCCAAAACTGACAGGTAAGCAGGAAAGGCTGGTCGCGCTGGGCGAGATCTTCCATCATGCCAATGGCACGGTTGGCCAGGTAGTGGGCAGGTGTGGACTCGACGGGGCCGTCCCAGGTCGCGCCAAGCAGGCAGTTTTCACCTGGATTGGCGTATATCGGGTCGCGGATCTCATAGGTCAGATTCGCTTCCTCGAGGTATTGCTTGTAATCCGGGTCCTGGAGGATGTTGCCGTACCCGGCGATATTCATACCCTCGAAGCCGTAGTCCACGGGACCTTTCTCTGTGCCAACGTGCCACTTGCCTGCGAATCCGAGCCCGTACCCCAGGCGCGCCAGGCGGGGATGAAGCAACATGCCGGGATCCGGCAGCTCCGGGGCAATGGTGTGATAGAATTCACAATTGGTCAGCATGCCGTGGTGGAAGGCGTATTGCCCGGTGAACATGGACGCACGCGCGGGCGTGCAGAGAGTGGTCGGGCAGTAAGCGCGGTCAAAACAGATTCCCTGCGATGCGATGCGGTCCACATTCGGTGTCTTGCAGAGGGCATTGCCGTTGCATCCCAGCGTATCGTATCGCATCTGATCCACGCCGATCCATACGATATTGGGGCGTTGACTCGATGTTTTTCCCATAATGGCTCCCTTCCTGTAACTGCGAATATACATTCATGACCGCAAGGGGAAAGGCCAAGTATGACTCCTTCAGGTGGAAGATCTCACGGGCGACGTGGACGCCACGGAATCGGCACCGGATTTTTTGTTGGGCAGTTCCCAGAGTAGTGTACGTCTGAGCGGATCAACTGCCATAATGACGAAGGATCACGGAACATCGGATATGCTGAAAAATCATATCGAGAAGTCGCGGGACGTATCGTCTGTCCATAGTCAAACAGCTCGCAACTGTTTCACACTCATCGAGCTGCTCGTTGTAATCACGATCATCATGATCCTGGTGTCGATGCTGCTCCCGTCGCTTGGTGAGGCGAAGCTGGTGGCCAAGTACGCGCGCTGGCAGGTCTTCCGGAACAACCTTCGGACAGACCCGGGTGTCGTTGCCTACTACGACTTCGAGGAAGGCGACGGCAATGTGCTGCGAAACATCGGTGTAGACCTGCACTCTGTCGAGAATTACGCCCCGGATTCACTCAATGGCAATTTGGTCGGCACCCCGACGTGGACCAAAAGTCGCTGGAATCGCAAAGGCGCGCTTTATTTCAACGGTACTACGTCTTATGTGGAGATCCTGGATCCGCGCAATCATGCCAACCTGCGTGATGGGGTCTCCATCATGACGTGGATCAGGGTCGAAGACTTTTTTGCGGTCCCGTTTTTCGTCTGCCGGATCGAATCGGCCTCGGGCGGCTCGACTGGTGAAGTATATAAGCTCGGCTCCGATATCACCCCGAACCGCGTCGATTGGCGCGTCAACTCGGCTGCCGCAGTATCCAACGGGGCGGCGCTTTTGAGCACGGCGACGTACCACCATTTGGCGGTTACGTTTGACGGTGATATCCTGAAAACGTACGTCGACGGTCAGCTCATGGAAAGCCTTGCCTACAGCGCCCCGCTTGACGATTCCCAGGACGGTAAATTACTAATCGGTGTCGATCAAGACGGCGGTGGGTTCAACCAGCATATGTTTGGTTTGATCGACGAGGTCGTCATTTTAGACCGTGGCATCACGGCGCTGGAAGTCGTCGACCACTACAGTATGGGGCGGCCGTAAACTGCCTGTTTTGAACCAACGTGCAGTCCCTGCCGCTACTGCCGATCCGATGGGTCTCCCCGATGGCCCGTACGAGCTGCTCGTTGTCTACGACGTGCAGGACAATATCGACCTCAGGAATGCCAGGGCCGGTCTCCGGCGTTCATATGCTGCGGATGCGGCTGGAAGATTACTGCCGGCGAGGGGAAAAGTGGGCATGTCCGGCGCATCATCAACCAATCGCACCCCGAGACACACTGGGGCATACGAGCCTTCCGCCGGACAGTTTGATTCATTCAAAGGCGAAACGACCAGATCACGCCTGTTCTCGACTCGACCAGCACGACCACGCGCCGGCCCTTCAGTCGGAGAACGTCGGCGCCGCGCCAGTGCACTTCGGCGCGGACGTTGTCTTCGTCGATGGGCAGACAGTCATCGAGGCCGAACCCGTCGATCGGCTCTGCGGCTTCGTCGAACAGGGCGGCGCGGGCCGTACCGCCGTGTCCTTCGATGTTCAGTGCCAGCGTGTCGGCGGTTACTGTTACGGGTTGTGTTTGCAACAAGGCCGGCCGGCCGTGCCGCGCCGCCGCCACCTGATCCACTGCCATGCCTGCGAACCCGTCGCGGCGCAGTCGAGCCACGTACATATACCCTTCGTGAAGTCTGCTGTTGTTATTGGACTCGCGGTGGCCGTTGTAGACGATGACCATCTCGTCACCGATCAGCAGCGGTGCGTTACGCGTGGCGTTGACGATCATGCTGTCGGACGTCCCCGACGGTCCGCATTCGATCACCGGCGGACAGCCGTCGACGCGTTGCCAGGGTTCGCCGTCGTGGTGGCTGACCAGCAGGCTCGCCTGTGGCCGGCCCTTGATGGAGAGTTCGAGATAGCCAAGGTCCTGGTCGCCGTAGTTGAATGGGACCATGCCGTGGTGCTCGTAGGCGGCGCCGAAATCTTCGGCTTCGCCCAGCGGAAAAACCTGTTCGACGTGCTCAGGCCAGTTGTCGAGCCTCTCGCTGGTGCAGAGCCCTGCCGTGCGGATGTATGTCGGTCCCCACAGCCCCTGCCGGGCGCGGTCGTTGTACCACCAGCGATTGTTGCGATGATCACGTGTCACGCCGCTGTAGTCGCCGCCGCCGGCGTGTTCCTTGATTCGTTTCACGGGGCCGTGCCAGTGAATGCCGTCCGGGCTCGTCATGACATATTTCGCCGAGGCGTCCCAGAAGCGCTGCAAATCCGCCTCGCTTCGATCCAGGCCGACCTTGCCATCGTGGGAGTGTACGCTTCCCCAAAATGCGAAAAGCTTATACCTCTCTTCCGGTGGTGCGGAGTCGTCGCGAACGACCGATGGGCAACCCATGTCCGTAATGGCACCGTCATACTGCTTCACGGCGATGCTGCCGTCCAGGACAATGTTGTTGGCCTTTGACCCTTGCCACTCGATCAGCCCGAGGTCGTCGGGACGTGTCCACGTGATGCCGTCCCCGCTCTCGGCGTAACTGACCATTGCGGTTTGCCATTCAGGCACGGCGTCGGGATGCCGATCAGGGAAGAAGCCGTACTCGTCGCCGCGGCCCCAGACGCCGGTCTTCGCCAGATCGTGGCAATTTTGCGGTACGATGGACTGGTACCACAGCCGGTGCTTCCCCTGCTCGGTGAGCACGCAACCCCAAGAGATGCGACGGCCCGGGATGTCGGCCAGTACCGGCTCCGGATCTTTCTTCGCCTTTCCGAAGACGCGCTTCATTGACAACAGGTTGCGGACGTGATGGTCATCGACCAACAGGTGCAGAGCCGGATCGTGGGGGTTACTCATTGTCGGTCTTTGATGGGGTAGTGACGGATGCCCCGTCCGCTGCTTTCCCGATCGTCGCGGTGATCAAATGCTTCCGCGGCCCATTGGGTTGGCATGGGAGTAACCGTTCATTATATGTTCCATGATACATGATACAGCGAAGCCAAGTATCTGCCTGCAGACTGTTTTTGTCAAACCAAACCGTGGCGACCGTTGCCGAGTTCCAGCTGTGCGGGCTGTCCCCTGGGAGCGCAGGCATCCTGCCGGCCTGCGCTTCGCTTTCACAGGCTCGGAAGCCCGTGCCGCGGAAGTGGACTGTGCTCCCCCCCACAAAAAAAGCACGGAGTCCAAAGACTCCGTGCTTTCTCTTATGAGGTTGATGCGCAGTGATCGCAGCGATTGCAAATGGGGGAGCGGGATAGAAAAACGGGGCAGAGACTCGGAGCTTATGCTTGAATCCTGATGTTAGCTACCTAATCTTTCTGCCTGATCCCGGTACACACACTTGATTGCGTTGATTGCGAAGACAGGAAACAGATCATCATGCCCCACATTGTCCTGGAAACAGCTGTAGACCGTTTGACGTTCGATGGTGATACTGGCCGGCTCACGTCGCTCCGGCCCAAAGCGCTGCCCGAGCTCGAGCTCATCGCGACGGTGCCGGACTGTCCAACGTTCGTACTTCAATACCTCACGGATGCCGGCGAGTACCGATGCGCCGACTCCCACGGTGCTTCGCAGACAGACATTGCCTGCGAGGAGACCGACGCAGGACAGGCGCTGTCGCTCTGCTACCGCGGTCTGTGCGCCATGGACGTGGACGTGGTCATCACCATCCGCACTGCCTTGGCAGACGCCTTCGCCCGCTGGTCCTGCACGGTTCGAAATGGCGCTGGGATCCGTCTGACAGACGTACAGTTTCCGGTCCTCATCGTGCCTGAGGAAGGCACCGTCCTGCAGGCCGTTGGAGACAGAAATCACCTGACCTCCGGCAAGGCGCTGCAAGCGCTCCCGGCCGATGAACCGGCGGTCTGGGAGTTCCGTGTCGAAAACAAGGGCGGCTCCACCCACTATCCGGGACACGATTTCGCGCAGTTCCTCGCCTGGTATAACGACGATGCGGCAGGCACCCCCGCCGCCGGCCGGGGCGTTTATGCAGCCTGCGAGGATGTCGAAGGCAATATCAAACGTTTCCACGCCCTCCGCAGGGAACCGGGCATTCGCCTCGGCATCGCACACATAGGCGATTGGCCGGCGCCCGGCGAACGCACGCTCGAGTACGATGTCGTTGTGCGAAGTTTCGAGGGAGACTGGTACGATGCGGCGGATATCTACCGGAACTGGACGCTCGCACAGAAATGGGCAACGACGCTGACCGAGCGGACGGACGTGCCGGAGTCTCTCCTGGACTCGCCGCCACACATCACGATCCGAGTTCAGGGATACGTTGACGAGGGACCGGCCAGGCCAATCGAAGAATTCCTGCCGTACGAGAAGTCGATCCCGTTACTGGAGGAAATTGCGTGTCGCGTAGAGTCCTCGCTCGTGCCAATCGTTATGTCCTGGGAACGCGCAGGGCCATGGATTTACCCGGACTGTTTTCCGCCAATCGCTGGTGATGAAGCTCTGGCCCGATTCATCGGGATGGCGAACGAACGTGGTTGGCGTGTCGGGTTGCTGGCCAACGGCACGCGCTGGGTTACAGAACATTTCGCAATGGACTACGACGGTCGGAAGGACTTTGAAGAGCGCGACGGCGCCGACAGCGTTTGCCGTCTGCCGGACGGCGAGATGTGGTCGACCGACTGGGATACCGACTGGCGCCCCAGCTATCTGGGATGTGCGGCGCAGGCGATGACCAAGGATATCGCCACCGATGCCATGAAACGAATCGTCGGCTGGGGGATGGAGTCGATCCAGTTCTTCGATCAGAACTTCGGTTGCGCCACGTTTCCCTGCTTCGCGTCCGACCACGGACACCCGCCGATGCCGGGGAAGTGGATGGCAACGGCGATGGAGGAGATGGTCGAAGCGTTCGGTCGGGTTGCCGAGGAAGCCGGGGCTGCGGATGCATACCAATCCGTCGAATGCGCCTGCAACGAATTTTGCCTGCCGCTGTTCCCGCAGTGTGACGAGCGCATCAGCCCACCGAGCAGCGGCAGGGACGGGTACATACCGCTCTACCACTATCTGTTCCACGAGTGCATCATCATCAACGGCATGATGAGTACGGGCAGTGAACCATTTAAGGTTCCGATCAGCACGGCCTGGAACTGCGTGTGGGGAGAGATTCCCGGCGCGGTAATCACGGGCGACGGAACACTCCTGAACCGCGAAACATTCAATTGGGCTGAGTGGGAGCCGAAGATTGGCAGCAACGATGATGCACTCGAGATGATCCGCACCGTGACGGCGATGCGCCGTGGGCCCGGGCGCGACTTCCTCCTCTACGGCCGCATGCAGCGCCCGGGTGAGGTGAATGCGGAAGTCATGTCATGGGAGCACAATGACCGCACACATGAAGTGCCGGCGGTGGCAGACGCTGCCTGGCAGGCCCCGGACGGCCGGTTCGCCATTATCCTGGCCAATTGGACGACCGAGACGCAGGCTGCCGCTATCGCCGATTCACGACTCGGTGACCGGGTCACCGTAAATGTCTGCGGCCCGGAGCAGGAACAGGCGACCCATAGCGTAACCGATGGCAAACTCACTGTGAGTGTGCCGCGATTGAGTTGTGCGCTGGTGGAAAAGCCGTAGTTCCAATGCGATGATCGCAGGTCGCGATCCTTATCAAGGCGAAACGGCCGGATCACGCCCGCCCTCAACTTAAGAAGCACTTTCGTTCTTGAGAAGTTTCGAGAGAAGTTGCACGTCTGCAATGATTCAACTACCGTAACGACGAAACGCCACGGGGCTCGGAGGTGCTGAAAAATCGTCGAGCGAAGCTCCGGGACGCGGCTTCTGACCAGTCGGCTCTTGTCGGCATCCGACCCGGCCGCGCAGACCCTGGATCCGCGGGGAAAGAACACCGGACACAAGCGGCGAGGAGGTAATTATGTGGACAGTTTCTTCGGCGTATGAAAGAGCACGCAAGGCTGCAGAGCGGGATGCCGAGAGCTGCCGCAGGACGGTCGATTATCTTCTGGAGATCTACGAGGGGCATCTTCCCGGCATGTCCCGGGAGGAGATCGGAAAGATACTCGCCGAGAGTAACCAAGAGCGGCTCGACGCGGTGCCGGACCTCAACAAGTACCCGGAGCTCCGCGGCGTCCGCGAGATTGTGGCTGCCGAGTGGCGGGGGCTCCGGGACGGGGCGAAGCTGACGGATGCCCAATGGGCGGCAAGCTGCAACGGCCTTTTCCACCTGCACCGACATATCAGCGGGGACATTGGGCGGGAGACCGGCTGCAGCAGCGTCTTCTTTCCCGAGAGCGACCGGGGCCCGATCCTGGCCAACAACCTGGACTCGGCTCCCAGCGAACCTTTCGGCGCTCCCGGCTGGGCCGCGCTGAACGAGCATCTTGTTATGCAAGCGGTGGCCAGCGGGATATTCGGCGACGAGCTCTCGCCCGAGATCTTCCCCGTTCCCATGGACATGCTCCTGGGGCGCTACACCCGGAGTACGGATGAAGCGGTAGAGATGCTGGAGCGCTACAATTTGTTCTGGGGCCCTTGCAATGCGATGGTGATCGACCGCGACCGTCATGTCGCGATGATTGAGAAGAGTGCCTGCCGCATAGGGGTCCGCCGGAGCCCGGACGGATTCGGTTTCGTTACCGAGATGACGGCGGAGGAACCGTCGATGCGGGCCTACCTCGCTGAGACGCGCGCCGCGAGCCTCAAGGCGAGAGACCTGCCGGAGGAATGCAGCGACACCGTCCACTGGCGAGACGCGGACCACCGGCGCGAGCTCATGCAGGAGCTGCTGGACGAGGCGCGGAAAAATCCGACCCTGGAGGGCCTGCGGCGCATCATCCAGTTCCGCGACCCGAAGCGGGGAAAAGTCTGTTACAACGGAGAGATCCTGACGCCGGGAGGGCCGCCCTGCAATTTTACGCTGCGTACGACGATCTGGCTTCTCCGCGAGGGCCGGGCCATGTGGTGGGCGAAGGAAGGTGATAAGCCGAGCTTTGAGAACCGGAAGGAAGACATAGAGTTCAAGGACGTGTTGCTCTGGGACTGAAGAGGGAGACCGAGACGGGGGCCTGAATTGCACGGAGCGGGGGAAAAAAGAATGAGCAAGAAACTGTTGTCAGCAGGATTGTTGATGGCGCTGCTGCTCGGCATCACGAGCCGGGTCGGCGCCATCCAGGTGCCGGTCAGCCTGATGCTGGTGGCCAAAGATGGCAGGCCGATCGTCGATAGTTGGCCGGACAGCAGCAGTTATCACAGCTGGAACATGAAACTGTCGATATACTGGGGTGAAGGCAGACCGACGGAGAAAAAACTGCCGCCCCATGAAGCAGCCTTCAAGTTGGACTTGCCCGATGGATATGAGGGGCCGATCACCTTCATGACCAATTACTCCAGCCCGGAGCAGCGATTTGAGTTCGTGATTGATGCGGAAGGGAAGGTCTCCCCACACAGCTTCGTCATGGTGATTGACGGCATGACATTCAAAGGCATTGAAGGCCCCCTCACGACGAGGGTTCTCGTGACATGGGGGCCTGGGCCACCGGCTGCTGTTCATGGTGGTGATGATAAGCCACCACTCGCCGTCGCTTTCGAGGACAAGACCGGGGAGTGGTGCGGAAAGGGCGACGCGGGCGGCAGCACGGCCTCCTTCGGCGACTTCAACGATGACGGTTTCGTGGACGTCGCGACCGGCAGCGGAATTTGGCTGAACGAGGGCGGCAGGAAGTTCAGGAACATCGGCGGGGGCGGCGCAGTAATCTGGGGCGACGTCAACAACGACGGGCACCTGGACAGGGCCCAGGTGTCCGGTCCGGGCCCGATTCGGCTCGGCGACGGCAAGGGCGGTTTCGAAGTCGGGCCCACCCCACCCGGTCCGTTCGGCGCCGAGTGCGTTGCCGCCAGCTGGGGCGACATTGATAACGACGGCCTGCTCGACATCTACTACGGGGGCGGGTCGGGTCACAAGGACACGTTGTGGCGCCAGGACCCCGAGAACGAGGAGAAGTGGGTGAAGGCCGCGGAGGCCGGCGGCGCCTATGCCCGCAGTGTCGTCGGTTGTGATTTCGATGAGGACAACGACATCGACTTCTACGTGTCCAACTACTGGCTCGTGTCCAACTGGCTGTGGGTCAGCGACGGCAAAGGCGGATCATCCAACCGGGCAGGCGAGTTTGGCGCCCAGGGCGGTAACGGCCACTCGGTCGGCGCCTGCTGGGGCGACATGGACAACGACGGCTACCTCGATATCTTTGCCGGCAACTTCGCCCACAGCGGCCAGCCGCAGTCGCGTTTTCTCAGGAACACCGGGCCGGCTGGAAAATTCACCTTCCGGGACAAAGGCCCGTGCGGCGTTGGCTACCAGGAATCGTACGCCTCGCCGACGCTCGGCGACTGCGACAACGACGGCGATCTCGATCTGTTCTTTACGACGGTTTACGGGCATAACGCCGCACGACTCTACCGGAACAACGGCAACTGGAGTTTTAGCGACGTGACGGCCGAGGCCGGCCTGGGCGGGCTCAAGGTCAGCTACCAGGCGGCCTGGGCCGACGTCGACAATGATGGCGACCTCGACCTGATGACCAAGGGCAAGCTGTTCATCAACAAAGGCAATGAGAACCACTGGCTCAAGATCCGGCTGAAAGGTGACGGGAAGACGGTCAACACGGCTGCGATCGGCGCGCGAGTTCGTATCAAGCTTGGTGATGAGACACTGACCCGCCAGGTCGAAGGCGGCGGCGTCGGCCAGGGCAACCAGAACGACCTGACCCTCCACTTCGGGCTTGGCCAGCACAAGGAAAAAGTGAAGTACGAAGTCACCTGGACCAACGGTGCGAAGCAGGAAGGCGAGACCGGTATCGACCGTATGATACGGGTCGAGATGAAGACCAGGAAGTAGAAGGAGGCGTAACAGGCCTGACCCGAATCAGCCTCGATCCGTCTGTCTCCGGGAAGGATGGATCCAGTGACCGAAAAGCTTGCAAATACAGGCTGCCAAGGGGCACCTGCTTCGATGGCCGCTTCGATTATCCTGTTGCAAAGCTCTTTCGCCTTGGCCCTTGCTGCCAGTGCTGTCGTTGACTGGCCACCCTGCAGGGTGCCAGCCAATTTTATTTCATCCCTTGACGACATCGAAACAAGCCAAGAGACCGTCGAAACTTGTGACTATAAGCCGCTCACCTTCGGCACAAGGCACCGCCGAAATCGGTGAACCGAACCACCAACGATCCTTGAGCATCCCCGTGCGCCGATCCACAAGGTAGAGATGTCCGTCTCCGGCGCCGATGACGATAAACTTGCCGAGCACAACCGGGCCGACAGTGCCGCTGCGGAAGCCCTGACGGTAAGGCGTTGTATCGAGCAGTTCCCGGCCCAATTCGAAATGCCACTTTAATCGGCTGCAGGTTGGTGAGTACGCCCGACAATCTCCCGAAGGCGTGATCACAAAGACATCGTTTCGGTTGGCGCCCAGCCCTGAAAGATATTTGTGCTCGCTGATTTGCCGCCGCCATAAGATCTGCCCGGTTTCCGGGTCGAGTTTGACCAGCTCGCCGGGGTCGCCACAAGACAGGACCCCGCCATCGACGGCCACCGGCTGGGGGTACATGTACTCGAAGTCCATTTCACGGCGCCATAGCTCTCGTCCTGAAGCGCGTTCCAGTCCAATCATTCCTGTTCGCTGAACGAAAAGAACGATTGTGTCCTGGATGACTACCGGGCTGGCAGAACAGGGCAGGTAATCCGAACGAGTGTCAGTGGGCTCATGGTACCAACGCGGTTTGCCATCCAGCAGGCTCACTCGGTTTTGTAGCACCCGGAGCGATGAGGGCTCATAATACCAAAGCGGTTCGCCATCCGCAAGATTGTAGGCACCGTATCCCGCTTTCGCACCGACGTAGACGACGTTGTCTATCACTATCGGAGATGTATATATCCAGCGGTCGGGGTGTCCGTGGAGATCGGTTGTCCACAAAGTCTGCCCGTTTCGTGTGTCGAATGCACTTAACCGGCCGGTCACGGAAACGGCTACAGTCAGGTCGCCGGAGTTTTCAGTCAAGTTCTGAGAACTGGTGGAGATCGCCACGGCATTCTTGACCGAGCTGTCGGTGCGGCGGCGCCACTGCTGTTGTCCGGTCTCGAGGCTGAGACAGAGAACGCCTTGTCTGCCCTTTCCATCTTCGTCGCTCAAGGCAAGCAGAATTTTTTCGTTGCAGACAACCGGGGCGGCACGGTGGAGTTTCGTGTCGAGGTGCCGGGACCAGAGCAGTCGAAGCGGAGTTTTTTTGACAGCCCCGAAGCGGTGTCCTGGTGCCGGCAGCGCCGGGTTGGACTGGCGACTTCGGATCGGCAGCAGCTCCGAAGTCAGGCGGCCCTGGTGAATTCTGACGCGACGGTAACTCCGGGGGCTCTTGTCGATGCCACCATAAGAGAATGGGGGTGTGCCAAAAACCTGGATACCCCGATAGCTGTAGGCCTTGGACGAATGCCAGTGTCCGAAGAAAACGCTGTCCACATCGGTGTCGACGATGGTGTCGAGAAAACCATGAGACGGCGGAGCATGAACAAGCAACACCGTTGGCCGTCCCTTGTGGGCTTTCAGATCATTCCAAAGCCAGTGTGCCTTGGCTTCCGCTTCCGGCGGGGCAAACATATGATCCTCGTTGGCAAACACCACGAAATGTCGACCGCCCCAGTCGAAACTGTAATAGGTCGGTCCCAGGATCGATTCATAGTTTCGGGTGCATCCTTCCGCGACCGGTTTCTGTGCCCGGTGTTCTTTCTGGCCGTCATGAGCGGCGAACATGTTGAACACGGGGCAGGGGGCAGCACGCATTAACCGCCGATAGGCTTTAAGCGACGCGAGATCGCCGTGTTTGGTCAGGTCGCCGGTAGCGACCACGAAGGCCGGCTCCCACTCCGAAAGTGCTTCCCGCACATCTTTGCCGAGAATGCCTGTACTCGACGCCCAGCCCCTTTCCACCACTGCATGAATGTCGGTGAACTGCGCAAACATGAAGTTGCGCCGCTTGCGCTGGTCAGCCCTGTCGAACTCAAAGTCGACACCGACACCGGATCCGGGGAGGCTGGCGACTGGCCGGTAGAACGATCCTACGGGAGCCGCCCCGTCCGGCAAGACGACAAATACAAAACGGTGACGAGCCGGATCGACGTCAAGCCGGTAGCGGCCGCCGCCATGCGTCCGAACCACGGTCTCACCGTTCGACACCGCCATGCCCGCACGGCCTCTGCCATTGATCAAGACTCTGCCGTTGACGTGAAAAGGCATCGCTCACCTGTTGCTTCGGTTGTCTTTGCCGCGGTGGATTGTTGAAAGCTAAATCACGAAAGCCCGAATATATGCCGATTGCACCGTGAACCCAATACTGCGTACACATACATTCACGAATTCTTCAGAAATCCAGATCGCCGGGCCTGTTCTTTGAATGAGTATGCTCGAGATGCGGGCGTATTGCGCTGAGTTGGTCGAGTCGTGTCGCTAACAACGGCGAGCGACTTGCCCCTTTTAGCGCGGTTCGTTGTTAGGTCTTACTTTCCAAGCAAGCGATGCTCGGAAACTATTAATGGGGATTTACTTAGAAGAGAGACTAACGGCAAAAATAACAGCAGATACGATCATTAAACAACTCCATAATTATAAACAGGATAGCTATAGTGGTGATGGTGCGGTATCGGTGCGGGGGATCAATAACGGTTGATTATTAGTGGGTTTTGAATGGGCGCTTGTCAGCTGTTACAAAGCTATCAAGTGTGGTATACCGTAGGATGGAATGGTCGGGATCCAATGGAACTAAGAAACCGATCGGTCGGACTTCGCTTCGTTCTCGACAGGACTATGTGCTACACCTATGATACGAATCAAGGTGCTTGATAAGGCGGTAGGTGGGGGATAAACCGCTGGAGCCCGAATTTGGGCAGGTGCTGAAAGTGCACGCGAGCACCTGCATCGACTACCTGTGCGACGAATGAGAGTAACTCCGGGCAAAGATCAGCCAGGATACTCGATTTGCACCGTATCGAACATAACGAGCCCTTTCGGCAGGTACTGCATGTCGACTCGGTAGTCTTTGGCCGCCCATTGCCGGTTGATATCGTCGACCGCTTCGGCAGCAACGATGGTCAATGGAAAGAGAATGAAGATGATGTCGACGTTCACGTCCCGCAGCACGGTGGCGATCTCACCATAACCGTATAGATCGCTCAAATCATGGCGAGCACCCAGGCAGGTCCATTGCTGGGGATCGGGCGAGAGTTGAACCGTTTGCTGCGACCAATCTGGCGTGATCTCGAAGGGCTGTCCTGTGAGAATGAAATTGACGGTTGTTGCCGGTGGCCCTTCGACCTTGGCCTGAACCAGAAGCAGGAGTTGCAAGCCGCCCAGGTCGGGGTGTGGCACGGGCTGATGGTTATTGCACAGCGGACCTGCGAAATCCATGGTCCCGCGCAGGCGGACACTGAGCCTGGCATTGGTAAGATCGGTGCTATGACCATCCTCCACGAAGCGGTTCCCGCGGCGCAGCGTCTCATCCAGGGAGCAGAGCGCATCGGCGCGGGTGACCAGGTACATGAGCAGGTGGAGATACCCTGCGCCAGGCGGCGCGTGGTTGCCATCCACCGACCAGGGACTGTGGCAGTAAGCCACTCCGTCCCAGACGGGCAAGGGACTGCGCAGATCGGCGATCCATCCCCCAGGTCCGTCGTCGAAGGTTTCAGTATAGATCTTCGCCATGAGATCCTCTCAAATCTGGTTTGCTATGGGTCCAAAAATAGAGGGATGGATCTAGCAAAGCAAACCGAATAAATACACTATTCATCGTTGGAGAAAGGCTATAATGGAATTCTCACGTTTCACGTGGCAGCGCGACCCGGCCAACCCGGTTTTGCCGCCCGACGCGAAATTGCCGCATGAGAGCACGTGGTGCGTACTGCCCTGCGTGCACCGCTTCGGAAAGCGGTGGCATATGTACTACAGCGGCCATGAGGGGACGGACTTTGGATTGTGTTCTCAAATGGATATTTTTAGGCTAAGGCTGAAGACACGATCCACTTTGCCATTGGGACCGGGTGCTCCTGACCAGCCGTTGCCCAAACGGTCGTATGTAACAATTACTTTATCTTCGCCCCAGGGCATGATACCTGTGTAAGCCGTGCTACTAGAAGGTGTTTCATAGGGTTTCCAAGCTTCCTCGGCTTGGCAAAAAGCTTCTGGAAATTGATGTTCTGTGGTCTCAATTAATTGATTGTGGTGCGTACCCAAGTTTATTTGTTCCCAGGTCTCGCCTTTGCCATCGGCATTGAGCCAGCAGAATAGGCCCGGTCGCCCGCCGGTCAGGACTATTGCGCCATTGCCTAGTTTAGCTAGACGTGGTTGGACCGAACGCATGCCTACTAAACGCATTGGCGTGGACCATGTAAGCCCTTCATCCCAACTGTAACTCTTGTAGAATTCCCGCTCACTGGAGACACGATATATACATATTAGATCACCGTTATCCAGTAATAGTGTATCCGATTCATTGGGGCCTTCAGGTGCTTCAGGTACATCATCACTACTGGCGATGATGCTACGAAAAAACCAAGTAAAGCCACCATCATTGCTAACTACGGCAAAACTACAAAAATGTGTATCACCATCAAATTTACCGTATAAAGTTGTAAATAATTGCCCTCCCGGTAAATGGAGAATATTCCCTGTATGATGCAGGAATACTTCATCCTCATGGTATGTAGCTAGAGGAGCAGGAAAATCGCAGAACGTAATATTGGGCGTCTCTACAGTAAGAGTGCCCTTGGTACTAAGGGTGACTAGATTCCCTGATGCTGCGCTATTCAAGTTGTCATCTGGAGCAGCGGGCCAAAGTTCATAGGGCATCATCAATGTGGTTGTTTGATTGTGCCGGATAGATGTATGGCCGTAAGAATCAATCGCTTGGTCGAATTTCCAACTGGCCCCGACATCGGTGCTAAGATAAAGCTCGGCGGGCCATTTACCTTGAGCTACATCAGCGGATCGAATGATGGAACAGGCCAGTGTATTGTCGCCTACTTTATGTAGCGAAGGGAACCAGAAATGGCCCGTCTTGTGACTAACTTCAATAGGAGCGTTTGCCTGGATGAGGCCATTTTCTAAGGGATAATCGATTATGCTAATTTTTTATAACCTTATATGTTACTTGCGCAGCTTTATAGGGCCGCCAAAGAGAAGAATAGATTGTTTTCTAAATGGGGTCATAGGTGCAGGTATGACCATATTCCTTTTCCTATAATTATCAACATTGTTACCGGATTATTTTGCAACGTTGGCAGGTCAGATAACCGGACATACTGTCTTTTTCTAGGGGCCTTGGCATTTAGCGCATGCAGGGCTGCGTAAGCGAGCCCAAAAGAGTACCATACTAATGACACTGGTAATAAAGATAATAGCAAGGCCAACTTCTAAACCATAAGGTTCGAGGTAAAGGAAGCTTAGCACTCCAAGGGTGAAGCTTAAAAATTCAAAACATATTATAGGTATAAAATTTCCTAAGGTTTTATTATCTGGTAGTTGTCGAGTTTCCATGGCGTTGGCTCCCATTTAATATCTTTAATGGAATCATTGCCGGTCAGCTTCTGGTTTCACGAGGATCGCATCGCAACGATCATTGAAAAAAGGTACCAGTAGCGTCGATGGCAAGGTCGAACTTCCACGGGAATGGTTCACCTGGCGTATGGGTGTCTGGGTGGACAGATACGCCCATAACTGTATGTTGAACGCCAGACTCCACCAGAATCCGTTGAACATCTGTTGACCACACAGGAAGTCAATTATGAAACTTGGACTCGCAATTCCACAGGACTTACTGACCCCGGACAACTTCCGGTTCGCCAAGCAGGCGGGCTGCACGCAGGTTTTTGTGGGGTTCGGGAAGATTACCGTTGAAACGTATCCCCCGGAGGTCCCGGGCGGCATGGAGCGGCGTGTGGCGTATTCCCAGCCCAACGAAGAGCCATGGACCTATGAGGGGATGTGCCAGATGCGGGATATGATCAACGATGCCGGTCTGGAATGGGAGGCCATCCAGAGTTTCGACGTCAAGCACTGGTATGATGTGCTGCTGGATGGCCCCCGCAAGGCCGAACAGATGGACAAGCTGAAGACGATCATTCGCGACATGGGGCGCGTCGGCATTCCGACCATGGGCTACAACTTCAGTCTGGCTGCGGTATGGGGGCGTAAAAGTGTGCCGGCTGCCAGGGGCGGGGCCTCGGGTCCCGGTTTCCACGAGCCCGTCGAGCCGCCGGTTCCAGAGGGCATGGTCCAGGACCGGGTATATGATACGGACCTTTACGACCCGGAAAACCCAAAGGGCGCTGTCGGTCAGATCAGTCACGACGAACTTTGGCGACGGCTCGGAGAGTTTCTCGATGAGATGCTGCCGGTATGCGAAGAAGCCGGCGTCAGGCTGGCACTGCATCCGGACGATCCACCGAAGGCCACACTTCGGGGAACGCCGCGGCTGATTTACGGACCGGATCACTACCAGCAGATGCTCGACTTGAACGCCAGCAAAAACAACACCATGCTGTTTTGCGTCGGCACCTTGGCCGAGATGGCCGAGGGCGATATCTACGAAATCGTCGACCGTTACAGCAAGACGGGGCACATCTCCTACATCCACATGCGCAATGTCCGGGGCCGGGTACCGAACTACGATGAAGTGTTTATTGACGAAGGCGACGTCGACATGATCCGCGTGCTGCGCATTTTGAAGGAAAACGGGTTCGAGGGGACCATCACACCCGACCACACACCGCAGATGAGTTGCGGCGGTTGGCATGCCGGCAAGGCGCATGCATTGGGCTGGATCAAGGCCGCCCTGATGGCGATTGATGCGGTGTAGTCCCTGTTGCGCCAGGGAGAGTATTTGCCAAATATGGATATGAATTTCCTAAAAATCGTGAGCTTCGTTATCCTGCTGACCCTCGCAGGCACCACCCGCACCGTTGCGCGCGACTCTTTCCCGGCCACCCGGACCACCATACCGCCCGTACTCGACGGCAAACTGACCGAAGCGAGCTGGCAGGGTGCAAGTGAGATCACCGGGTTTCGACAGTACGGCAGCGAAACGATGGCGACATTCCAGTCCATTGGGTATGTCCTGTATGACGACAGCTATCTGTATTTCGGCGTCCGCTGCCTCGAACCGAATCCGGAGAACATTCAATCCGAAGTAAAAGCGCACGATGCCAACGTCTGGAGTGACGACGGCATCGAGATCATGCTCAAGCCCGACAGCAACAATTCGCGATACTTTCAGTTCATCGTGAATGCATCCGGGTCCATTTTCGACGGATTGCGCAATCACGGCGGCGTCGACCCGGGTTGGAATGGTGACGCAACAGCTGTAACGACAATCGGCGAGGATCACTGGTCGGCCGAAGTGAGGATCCCATTTTATGTGCTTGGCATTTCGCCGAACGTGACTTCGAGCTGGGCCTTTAACATCTGCCGTAACAAGAAGCGGCCAATTGAAATGTCGGCGGTCGCCAGAGAGGGGCAGTACAACGAGCCATGGAAATACAAAAGCCTGACGCACATCAACGCCGACCTGACGAAGTACCGGGTTGAGATCGGCAGCCCTCAGCTGGTTGGTGACATCAAGTCGGGAACGTTATCCGCCTCGGCAGCCATCTCTGTTACCAACAGTACCGGCAAGGAACGCCGGTTGCGGATCGGGCACTTTGGTGGCAATGCCGCCGCTGATCCGTTGCAGACTGACCAGTTGCCGCTGGCGTCGGGGCAGTCGACCACCGTCGAACTGGGCCCTGTGCTGCTGGGACCGCTGGCGGACCGGACCGATGTATTCCGCATCACCGCACCGCCGCCGACGCGACGCCTCGTCGTGTCCGATGCTGCTACCGGCGAAAAACTGGTGCTGGTCAACCTGCAGTTCCCCAGCGAATTCAAGGTGTTGGGACTGGAATTGGTCCCGTCGGAGCCCAGCGATATGGAGACATTGCCGGCTGGCACACTGCCGTTGACGATCGAGTTGACATCGTCATTGCCTGATCCACGGCAGGCGGGAATCCTGATCCTTGGAGTGATCGAGATGGGGACTGCCGATATGGTGACATCCCGCGTTGTGACCAACCCCGACCGTGTGACCCGCATCACACTGGATCGATCCAGCCTGCCGACCGGCAGGCTTCGCATCACCGCGTCAATCTGCGGTACTGATGGCCGCTGGTCATTAGCGAATGCCAGCCACACCTATCTTAATTTGCCGGCTCGCGAATCGGCAGGCAAAGTGCTCAACAACCTGGTGACCGAGTTACTCAGTCTGCAGGGCGATGAATTATTTAGCGATCAATCCAGTCAAGCAACGGTGGAGTTCAACAATCCGCGTAACGGCTGGGTGTTTTTTTCTTCCACGATCGACGATCAACCAGGCACCGGCAAGGCGGAGATCGCGCTGCAGGGTGAAACTAAAGACACGATCATCATCCACTCACCCGGGCAGTCAACAACTCAGGAGGCGATGCGATGGCTGAGGCTCGGCAAGCATGTGCTGTCGGTGGATGCATCGGTGGAGAAGCTGGTCGTGCGGGCGATCCCGGAGATCTCGTTTTTCCGATACCCTGCGTCAACGCAACTGCCGCAGCAGAAAACTCTCTTCGATTGGAAGACCCTGCAGAAGTACGTCCTGCACAACATGAATTCAATTTCCGTCGCCGGCGTAATGACCCGGGAGCCGTTGAGAAGCAAAAGCCAGTCCGAGCTCGATGCGTGGAAAAAGGAGGGCAAGCGCTGGTACGCAATCGGTCACGTGCCGGCCTACAAGCTCGGTGGGGACATGACGACTCAGCAGGCCTACGAATTCTGGGCAGACAATGCCTGCTACAATGACGACGCCTGGGCCGGACTCATTGTTGACGAGTTCAGCGTCGGCGACTACCCGGTCAAGACGTATGTGCCCATGACAGAGGCGGTGCGCCGGCTGACGGCGGAATTTCCCGATAAACGCTTTCTCCCTTTCTGCCTGAGTATGTACGGCGCTAAGGAAGTGAAGCCGTTCATCGAAGCGGTCATTGACAACGGTTCGCAGTTCGTGTGGGAATGGTACGAACGGGAGGAACCCAATGAAGAGCGGGCTCGCAACAAACTGACATCGGGGTTGGTGGAGGGGATGAAGGGCTGGCGCAATCTCGTTCCAGAGGCGCAAACCCACGCGATTCTATGTCTTGGCTACTATTCGACCCCGCCGATCTCATTGAATGAGAATCCGGCCGTCGACTACAAAGTGTGGAAGGACATGCAGTATCAGCGCCTCGCGACGGATCCGACGTTTGTCGGGCTGTACGGACTGATGGAATGGAACTCGAAGTATGCCGACGAAGAAACCGTGCGCTGGCAGGCGCGGCTGTGCCGGCACTACGGTATCGAAGGGAAAACCAACCTGCTTTCCGAGGAGTATGGTTTTCGATACAACCTGACGCATCTGCAGAATCCCGACTTTGACGAGGGGGCGACCGGATGGACCGTCACACCGGCGGCGGGTGACAGCGTGAACACTGGAACCTTCACCGGGCTCGGACGGCTGGAGGGGCGCGTGCGCGGCAGCAGCAGGGGCGACAACTTCGTGCGCATGCGACGAAGTGCCAACGCACCGAATCGGATCGTCCAGGAGATCAAGGATCTCGAACCCGGCCGGCTCTACTCGATCAAGATGTTCACTTGCGACTATCAGGGCCTGATGAAGGGCAAAATTGACAAGCAGACCCACGCGGTTGCGATGGACCTTGAAAACGTCGAGATGATCGAGGGGTTTCAGCAACCGTTTGAGAGTCACCGCGGTCAGGAGGTCCCGCCTTTTTCCGGCAAGAATCAACCGTGGCTGAGCTACCACTGGTATGTCTTCCGAGCGGCCGGTGATTCGGCAAGACTGGTGATCTCTGATTGGGCCAGTGACGAGGAGCCCGGTGGTCCGGTGGGGCAGGAATTAACTTTCAATTTCATCGAGGTTCAACTATATTATGCCCCGGAATAAACCCCTTAATTGACGCTGATCGAGGGTAGATTAACGGTTAAAAACGTGACCTGAGGGAGAAGAAAAATGTTTTCACCAGAACAATTGTCACATTTCGAAACTTTCGGCTACGTCGTCCGGCGACAGCTGTTTTCGCCGGCGGAGATGGCTGAGATCACCGCTGAATTCGATGCCACAGTCGAGGCGGAACGGCAGGGTGAAGCCTTTGCTGGCGAGATACGGCAAGCCGTCTCCGGCTGGGTCGAGCGCAGTCCGCGAATGCGGCAGCTCGTTGAAGACGACCGGATCTATGAGCCGCTCGCACAGTTGCTCGGCCCCGATTTCATCTGGCGCGCGTCGGATGGCAACCTCTATGTGGGCGACACCGCCTGGCATCGCGATGGCGCCGATGTCGAGGTAGGCTTTACTCGAATCAAGGTGGTGTTTTATTTGGATCCCGTAGGCCGGGATACGGGGTGTCTGCGGGTGATCCCCGGTTCCCACCGCCCGCCGTTTCACGATGAGCTCAGGAAATTGAATTACTGGCGCAAGAAACAGGTGATCGAGGAGGGCCGCAGCACGCAGGCCGAGCTTGACCAGTTTATCAAGGAAATGAACATCTCGGAAGATGAGCCGCTTTTCGGCGTCGGTTCTGAGGATGTACCGGCTGTGCCCCTCGAATCAGAACCGGGCGACGTCGTCTTTTTTACCCAGTACCTCTACCACAGTTCCTTTGGCGGACGGACGGGGCGGCGCATGTTCAGCATGAGCTTTGCCGTCAATCCGTCGACCGACGAGCAGGTCGAACTGCTGTGCCAACACCAGGAAATCATGGAGCGGAGCCGGCGCGTCACGGAGCACACCCAGCGCGACCAATTCTACGACCCCGCGTTTTTGCACAGCGACCGGCCACGCATCCAGGGCATGGTTGCAAAACTGATCGAGCTGGGGTTCGAATAGAAGGTACAACGCGACTCTGTGTGCGTTGACCCTAAGGAAGCTGTAGCAGACGCTCGGCATTGTCGCGCAGGATCAGTCGCTTCTGCTCGACCGGAATGTCCATGGCGTCGATGCGCGCACGTTGCGACGGTGCGAAATACAGCGGTGTATCGGTGCCGTACAGAACGTGATCCGCGCCAACCTCCGCGACCGCCCACTCGATGAGGCCGGAGCAGATACTGTTCGCGCTCGACGTGTCCGCGAAGATGTTGCCGTGACGCGACGCCTGTACCGCCCGAACCTGAAGGTCGACTGAGTGTGCGTTCGTCCGGCAGCCGATGTGGGCCAGGATAAGCTGGACATTGGAATGGTCGTCGGCGAACGCCACGAACTCGTCAGGTATACTGTTTTGATGACCGCTGTGCGTGAGAACTACCGCATCCAGCTCCGCCGCCAGTTCGAAAAGCGCCCGCCCATGTTCGCGGATCGGATAACAGTGTTCCTCCGGGTGGATCTTGATGCCGACACACTTCGGATGCTGCAGCCGCTCACGGGCTTGATCGAAAGTCGCCAACTGCAGTGGATGCACGATGACCCACTGGAGCAGGCCCGGGGTTTGTTCGACAACACTGTTGGCCTCTTCATTCCCGGCGACGGCGTCGGCACAACCACGCGGCATCAGGCCAGACAAGGGGGATACGACAGTCCATTCAGTATTTGCCGCCTGGGCACGTCTAATGACGGTGGCGGCGTCGCCGGACAGCATCTCTCCATACAAGGCAGTTTCCGGCCCCTGGTCCCACTTGCCGTAGTGGGCGTGTACATCGATGGCGGCAAGTTCGCGAATGTCCATGAGGGAGGAGGTGAATCGGTGGTTGGGCGATTGATGTTCGTGCTGCCTGTGGCGGGGGCCTCCAGGGCGATTGAGGACAAGCCCGACGCCAACTCCGGCACCCGGAAAAGGAAGCGTAGAATACCTCTTCCACGGCCACGTTTCAAGTAAATCTGAACGGCCGTATCCTCATCTTGATTCATGGGAAGATTGACCTATAATCAACAGCGCAGGATTTCTGCTCAATCATCAACAGCAGGCTGCCTTAATCACGACCTGAATTTCCCGAACTCAACCTCCAAAACTTAATACCCAAATACCTCAACCTTTCGAGCTCAGTCCCCAACAGCGTAATCTCACGATTGAGGGCGGAAGGATCCAGAGGAATGGCTAATCATGAAAAATCTCTACGTTCCTTTGCTCCTGGCCCTGGTAATTCATTCGACAAGCTCAGTGTTCGGCGGCCCGGCGGTCGAGATCGAAACCTTTCCGGAGCCGGGATGGATCGTGTTCCGCGTCAATTACGGTCCACTGCAACCGCTGCCGGACGGTGCCTCGATCGAGGTCCGGATACCGGACGCCCAGGGGACCGGAGTGCTCGCAAGGAAGGTCGAAACACTGCGACCCGATGAGTCTACGATCGACGTAGTCCTGGACGTCGCTGCTTTGCCGCCGGGCGACTATCGCACTCGCACCGCCGTGCTCTTGCGCGACGGCGAGTCGATCGGCGAGCCTGTCGAAATGTCCGTCTCCTGGCCCGGCCAGGCCGAAGAGTTCAAAGGGGTCAAGATATTGAACAATGTCGTCTGGGAACTTTTGAAGGTCGACCGCGAGACCATCGCTGGAACCAAGACCTATGTCTTCAAGACCCCCAAGCGGCGCTGGGTATACGTGGCGGCTGCCACAAAAGGGACCGGCGGCGCACTGGGCATATCCCTCGGCGAGTATGGGGAGATCCTGTCGTTTAAAAAAGGCGAAAAGACCGTAAAGGAAGCGATGCGGTATCTGCCGAAAGGCGAGCACAAACTGGTGATCAATGCACCCGCGGGAGGTGAACTGGACAGTCTTCTTGTTCGGTCCATACCCGAGATTCTCCTGCATGAATTGTCCGGGTTGAAAAACTACAATGACGATCTGGGGATGCCAGTGCTCGAGTTCTACGAAACCTATGTCATGGACAATGTCAATACGTTCATGGCCGACGTCAGAAATCCGCGGCTTCAGCCGCGGCTGAAGAAATGGAGAGAGGATGGCGGTCGAGTGCTCGTCAACGCGCATGCCAAAGGCGTTGCCTCGGGAATAACGTATTGTCCGCCCGAGGAAATTTATGAGTACATAGCCTCGTCCGTTGGCTTCACCAATCCCCTCGCAGACGGCACAATGTTGGACGAGTTCAGCGGCCCTTGCATCAACTGTCCCTCTTATGCAGAGGCGCTGCGGAAACTCAAGGCAACGCCGAAGTTCAAGGACAAGCTGCTCTACTTTTATGATACGAACATCGAATTTAATGGCGCGGACGGACAGGTA
>Ga0310124_10000463_pt1 | contig 27845 bp, 20 predicted proteins | sample CB11b_AW_Bot5_MG_FD_203507 | JGI IMG/M metagenome (GOLD analysis project Ga0310124, IMG submission 203507) | Marine microbial communities from Western Arctic Ocean, Canada - CB11b_AW_Bot5 | ecosystem: Environmental > Aquatic > Marine > Oceanic | place: Canada: Western Arctic Ocean | collected...
CCACACCAGCACCTTTTCGTTCTCATCGTTCTCGAGCACCGGAGTCGGACCCTCACCGTCCCACTCGGCCAGCCGCCGGTCGTTTTCGACGGCGCGTGAGAAGTACAGCCAGGTGAAGCCTCCGACCAGGTACAACAACGCCACGATCGGCACGTTGTCGGGCTTGCCGACGATCTGTCGGAAGTCGTAGTCGGTCATCGAGAGTGCCATGAACAGGATGGCGGCGTTGAGCATCGCCCAGCCGACGGTCGGCTTGACCAGGAACTCGCGGAACCACAGCACGGCGATGGTGCCGGTGATCGAGATGATGAAGTAGGTGACCGGGTTGGCCACGACCGAATCGATGGACGTCTGGAACAGGCCGCCGGGTTCCAGTGCCAGCGGGAACTTGTCGATGTAGTCCTCACTGCTCTGGCTCAGGTGCATGAAGGCCAGGATCATCAGGATCGCGGTGTACAGTGCCCAGAAGGTGGCTTTGGGCAGTTGGATCTTCAGCACCGGCAGCACCACGTGCCGGTCTTCCTTGTAGACCCTCACGGTCCAGAACAGGTTCATCACGCACAGCACCATGTACAGCCAGCCCAGCCCCTGCAGCACGGCAGGAGTCAGGTTGGGGTGCGGATCGATGAACGGGTCGACGTGCATGAAAGCTGTCAGTTGGGCCAGGGAATCACAGAGGCTGGCTGATACCGCCGTCCTTGCGGACTCGCCAGAAATGGATCGCGATCAAGCCGGCCGCGGCCAGCGGGATCGCCACACAGTGCAATATGTAGAAGCGGTTGAGCGTTTCTTCGCCGACGAAGCGGCTACCCAGAAGCAAAAAGCGCGCATCGCTCCCACTGGTGATCAGGTCGTACCCGCCCATGTTCATCAGCTGGAACCCGGGACCCTCGTGACCCAGCACCGGTGTGGCTCGAGCCATGTTCGAACCGACGGTGATGGCCCAGATGGCCAGCTGGTCCCAGGGCAGCAGGTACCCCGTGAAACTCAATAGCAGCGTCAACACCAGCAACAGCACCCCCACCACCCAGTTGAACTCGCGGGGCGGCTTGTAGCTGCCGGTTAAAAAGACCCGGTACATGTGCAGCCAGACGGTGATCACCATCGCGTGAGCCCCCCAGCGATGGATTTCGCGCATGATCCCCAGGGTGGTCACGTCGCGCAGGGCCAGGATGTCCTGGTAGGCCCACTCGAGCGTGGGGCGGTAGTAGAACATCAGCAGCACGCCGGTGATCGTCTCGACCAGGAACAGGAAGAACGTGATGCCGCCCATGCACCAGGTGTATGAGAGTGCAATGCCCTGTTGCTTGATCGAGACGGGGTGCAGGTGCAGGAAGAAGTTGGTCAGCATCACCACCACCCGGTTGCGCCGATCGTAGGGCGCCGGGTGACGGAAGATGCTCTTCCAGATCTGCGATCCGCGAATGTAGTCGCCGACAGACATCGAGTGGGTGAGCTCCGGGTGTCCGGCCGGTGGGCCGGTGTTTGCTGCGGTGTGTGTTGCTATTGAATTGAGTTGTGAGGTATTCGGTTCAGGCTTCGACGAAGCAGCCGCCGTCTTCCCATTGGCCGAGTTCTTCCTGGAACTTCTTGCTCTTGTCGACTTCGAGCATTCCGTCGGCTGCGAGGCTGAGTCCGTGTCGTTCCAGGGGCCGCGGTGCGGGGCCTTCGAAGTTGACGCCCGACTTGTAGAACCCCGACCCGTGGCAGGGGCATTTGAATTTCTGTTCGCCTTCGAGCCAGTTGGGAGTGCAGCCGAGGTGGGTGCAGACGGTCGAGACGGCGACGATCTGGTCCTGGCCGCTGTACATCGACGAGCGAACGATCCAGACGGCTCGGTCGGCCTTGAACTTGGTCGAAACCGATTCGGGGGGATAGTCGCTGGGCGGCCCGATCTTGAAGGACATCGGAGGTTCGACGAGCGTATTGGGGAACATGAATCGGGCCAGCCCCAGCCCCATGGCTCCCAGGGCGGCGGCCAGGGCGGTCCAGGCCACGGCAAATGGCGTGACGACCAGTTGGGCGGGCAGCAGCAACAGCGTGATCAGCACTCCACGGCGTCCCACCGGTGGGGGCTCCGCAACGGGTGCTTCGGGAGCCGCCGGCCGGCTTGGCATCGGTCTCTCCGAGACCGGCACCTCGGGCGCCTTGGGATCCTGGTCAACGGTCTGCGTCGTGGCCGCTGCGCCTTTGCCGTCGGTGTGTCTGAGTTGTTGCAGCATCTCCTGGACGCTGGGCCGGTCCGAGTCGTCCGCTGCCGCGGGAGTCTCTTCGGCGGGCGCTTCGTCCTGATCGCTTGCCGCCGTGTCGTCGCCGGTGTCCGGTTCGGGTTCACCCGCGGCTTTGCTGGCGTCCTGCGAACGGGCCATCGCCAGGATGTCCGAGGCGGCTGCCGGTTTCGCGGCGGGTTTCTTGGGCTGAGCGGGTTTTTCGGCGGCCGGGGCGGGCGTTTCGGCCGCGGGCTCGCTGTCCGCATCGCCCTCGCCGGCGGCGTCCTGACCGCGGGCCATGGCGAGGATGTCGGAGGTACTGGAGGGCGCTTTTGCCGGGGCCTTCTTGGAAGCTGGCTTGGGAGTTGGCTCGGAAGTGTCCCCAGCATCGGGGGTCTCTTCGGCCTCGGCCTCCTGTGCGGAATCCTCGGCCGGCGCAGCCGCCTCGTCGCTTGGCGGTGGTGTCTCCTCGGGCGAGCCTGAGCCGCCGTCCTGAGACCGGGCCTGCGCCAGGATGTCTTCGATAGAGGGTCGTTCGTCGGCCATCATCAGCTTCCGGTAGCAGGACCCTGTCGGCCGGGCCACGTGCTGCTCGGTCTCCCGTGGCGGACCGCACCAAGCGGCCGCTCGAGGGTGTTATTCAGGGATTTTCGCAAGTCGATTCGGCCCCGACAACCTTGCCCATCACCGTGGGACAGTGATTCCCGAAACCAAGAAACGCCTCGCGACGTGTTCTCAGGGGTAGGAATCCGATCGGGTGGTGATCAGCGTGGGACGAGGGGGGGGAATGGGGAAATGAGAGGTGAGTGAGTATTCTTGGGTTGCGGGGCGTGGATCGCAACCAAGCGGGGCAGTGGAATGGGGATTGGAGAGCCAACCGAGCGGATCGGTCGTCTGGAAGAGCTGGTCCGTCGCGATCCAGCCGGTCGCGGGTTGATCTCTTCGGAGGCAGAGCGTGGCGTGTTGTGTGCCGGCCACCTGGCCTCAGCGGCGTCGGACCTGGCGTCGAAATCGGGTCCGGTGGCGATCCTGACCGGGTTCTTTATTCCTCACGGCGAACCCGCTGCGGCCGAGACCGACGGGCCACCGGGTGCCGCGACGCTGGCGCGGGTGCTGGTCGGGCTGGGTCGGGAGGTGGTGTTGCTGACCGACGCGCCGTGCGAGGGTGCGATGCGGGCCACGGCCGCCGCGGCGGGTCTGGACGAGGTCGAACTGGCGGTGGCACCGCTGCAGGGATCGTCGCAGTGGTGCCGCGAGTTCCTTGCCGGGCGACGTGATGGGGGCGGGCTGGATCACCTGGTGGTGATCGAGCGGGTCGGACCAAGCCATTCGGTTGACTCGATGCGGGCCCAGGCTCGCGACGGGGACCCGCCGGAGGCGGAGTTTCTCGAGAGGGTCCCATCGGAGTCGTGGGGGTGTTGTCACAACATGCGGGCTCGAGTGATCGACGAGTGGACGGCCGACGTGTCGGTGCTGTTTGACGAGTTGCACGAGTTCTGTGCCGAGGCGGTGACGATCGGGATCGGTGACGGAGGGAACGAGATCGGGATGGGGGCGGTAGCGTGGGAGGAGCTGGTGGCGCGGTTGCCCGGAGACCACTCGGTGCGGATCCCCTGCCGGATTGCGACCGACTGGAACCTGCTGGCGGGGATCAGCAACTGGGGGGCCTGGGCACTGGCCGCGGCGGTGGCGATGGAATCGGGGCGGATTGACGTGATCGAGCCTTTGACTGCCGCGTGGCAGCACGAGTTGGTGTCGCGGATGGTGGCCGAGGGTCCCGGTGTGGACGGGCCCAGCGGGCAGGCGGTGGTGGGTGTCGACGGGCTTTCGATCGACGACTACCTGGTGCCGTGGAGCGGGATTCGCAGCGAGCTGGGATTCTCGGATCCGGTCCCGGGAACCTGATACGAGCGAGAAAAACGAAGTCGGACTCCTCGGCCTCACTCGCTGATCACCAGATGGCGGTTGATTGCGACGTCTTCGAGCTCGGTCCGCTTTCCCGAGGGCCAGTGGATTTCCAGTCGGTCGATCGTCGGTGCATCGCCCAGCCCCAGTGTCACTCGGGCCGGGGCCTGCGAGAGGAAGTTGATGACCGGGTAGAGTTCCCGGCGTACGGTCCGTTTGCCGAGGTGAGCGATGACACGGGCTCCGATTCCCTGTCGGTTGCTTTGTTGGCCTTCGAGCGAGACGGTCAGCCAGCCGGAATCGGGAAACCGGTTGCGATAGACTCTCAGCGGTCCGCCTCCAGCCTGCCTCACGAACAGTTCGGGCCGACCGTCTCCGGTGACATCGCACCCGACTGCGCTGCGGCCGTCGCCGTCGCTGTCGGCTCCGCTGGCGTGGCCGATGTTGGCGAAGCGGCCGTTGCCGAGGTTCAGGTAGACGCCGTTGCGTTCGTAGGCCGAGAGGTTTTCGCGTTGGGTGGCGAAGTCCCACGGATTGGGCACCCAGAACTCACCGCTCTTGCGATCCACTTCTCTCAGGGCCGGAGTCACCGCGTGGCAATCGAACGGCTGTGACACGACAGCCAGCCACACGCAGCGTCATCCGTCGGGCCGTTTTCGCGTGACACTCTGGAATCCGCACGGGGCGTAGAGGTCCAACAGTCCGTCGTTGTCGAGATCAATGTAGGCGGGTCCGTAGGCCCAGCCGACGTCGGACACGCCTGCGGTGCGGCCGATCCGTTTGAACCCGGTGCCGCCGGTGTTCTTGTACAGATCGCTGCCGGCGACAAAATCGCGCAGCTTGCGGTCGACATCGGGATCGTAGATGTCTGCTGGCAGGTTGGCCACCACCCGTTCGCCTGCCTTGGAGTACATGTTGGCCAGGTAGGGGTCGGCGAATCCGTCGTTGTCGATGTCGCCGACGGTCAGTCCCATCGAGAAGCCTCCGTAGATCTCGGGCAACTCGGCCTCGACAAACGTTCCATCTCCCTGGCCCAGCCAGAAGTCGTTGCGTCCGAATTCGCAGGCGGTCATCAGGTCGGGGTTTCCGTCGCCGTTGGCATCGAAGAAGACGGCCGCGAAGGTGCTGGTGCCCCGTCCGACGGTCCCGCTGCTGTCGGTCACGTCGCTGAAGTGCAGGTTGCCGTCGTTGTGCCACAGCTGGTTGCGGTTGCTGTCATTGGCACCGATCCACTTCTGCCCGCTGGTCCGCTGGCCGATGCCGACGGCGTAGAGGTCGAGTCGTCCGTCGAGGTCGACGTCGGCGACGGCGAAGCCGACGGAGTCTTCCAGGTCGAGACCGGTGTCGATGCTGGCCATCGGGGTGAACCGGCGTCCGGCCTGGCCAGGCTGGTCGGTCTTGTCATCTCCGTCGTTTCTGTCGTTTCGATCGTTTCTGAAAAAGCGTCGACCGAGGACGAGGTCGGGGTCACCGTCGTTGTCGAAGTCGCCCCAGGCGGCCGGCAGGTCATTGAATTCCGCGGGCAACCCCACCGCCGCGGTCACTTCTTCGAAGCGGCCTTTACCCAGGCCGCGATAAAGCGCCAGGCCCTTGATGTCCGTCAGCAGGCAATCGACGTGTCGGTCGCCGTCGTAATCGGCCAGGTAGACGCCTCCGGTCAGAGCCGGAGTCTGCGGCCCGGTGACTCCCAGCCAGTTGTCCTGCAGCCGGTCGACGTCGATCCCGGTCTCGCCGGTCATCTCCTCCATCAACCTTGCATCGCTCTCGACGATGTCGATCCGCATCACCGAGAGCCTTTGGAACCAGCCCTTGAGGCCGGGAGACTCTTCGCTGATCCGATCCAGCCGGCAGGCCAATTCGATCCGGGTCTCACGGATCCGTCCCCCGGCAGTCCGACCCGACATCCTCAGCAGCAGCGTACCGTCCCAGGTCCCCTCGAGCTTTCCGGGCGTGGTCGGCTGCATGCGTTTGAGCTTGGCGGCGGTGGAATCGAGTGACGTGAAGTGGCGGCGTTGCTCGAGCAGCCACTCGATGAACTCGGCCTGATCGCAGTTGGCCTGTTTCGTGTCGATGCCGTGTCGATGCCGTTTTGTGGCGGTGATGTGTCCCCGGGTGTGCTTCGTTTCGGGGTGGTCCTGGTCCAGCAGCCACGCTCCGGTGAAGCCGGTCGAAACGAATGCCATCAGGTCATCGTGGTTGTCGGCTGCGAGTGCTTCGGCGAATTTCGGCAGGCAGAGGTCTCCGAAGACGAAGCCTCCGAGGTGTTCGACGTCCTGGAGGTACTTGGCCTGGTCTTCGGTGAGGCCTGGCTCGCGTCTCTGGGTACGTCCGAAGGCGAGCATCAGAGCCAGCAGTGCGACGACTGCCGAGGCGATGGCGACGAGTCGCCTGGGTCGTGCGGTGGTGGTGTGAGTGGGGTCCATCGGTACGGGTTCAGTTTACCTTGGACCCCTGATTCCAGTCAGCACCGTAAGCGGTGAAGGGGACAGTCGGTCCCTGGGCGTTGGTGCTAGGCGGCGTCGGAATCGACGTGGATTCGCGAGTAGTAGGCCTGGCGGTAGGTCGGGCACGACTGCAGCAGTTCTTCGTGCCGGCCGGTGGCGATGATCCGGCCGCTGTCCATCACGACCACCCGGGTGACCAGTTCGAGCACGCTGGGTGCCAGCGAGTGGGTGATCATCAGCACGGTGCGGTCTTTGACAAACGCGCCTAGCACTTCGAGGATCTTGTCCTCGCTGATGGCGTCGATGGCCGAGGTGGCTTCGTCGAGGATCAGGATGGCCGGATCACGGAGAATCGCTCGAGCCAGCGTGACCCGTTGTCGTTGTCCGCCGGAGAGTCGTCCGCCTCGTTCGCCGACGATGGTGTCGTAGCCGTCGGGGAACTGCTCGACAAACTCGGTCACCAGTGCCCTTCGAGCTGCCTCGAGGACTTCGTCCCGAGACGCCTCGGGCCTGCCGAAGCGGATGTTTTCGAACACCGTGTCGTCAAACAGCAGAGGTTCCTGCGTGACGATGCCGATTTGTTTGCGCAACTCGAACGGATCGATCTCCCGGATGTCGATCCCGTCGATGCGAATTGAGCCCTCGACCGGGTCGAACAGCCGGGGCAGCAGGTGAACGAGAGTCGACTTGCCCGATCCGTTCCCGCCGACCAGTGCCAGCACCTCGCCCGCCTCGACCAGCAGGTTGATTTTCGAGATCGCCTCGGGAGCCTCCCCGGACTGTCCGTCGTAGCGGAACGAGACGTTGCGGAACTCGATCGAGCGGTGGCAGGGTTCGACCTGCTGAGGCAATTCGGGCGGGACGACCCTGGGGATCCGGTCCATCAGTTCGAAGATGCGGTCGGTGGCGGCGCTGGCCCGTTTCAGTCTCGCGTAGACGCTCGAGAGTTTCCGGATGGGATCGATGGTGCCGGCCAGGAAGGCGTACAGCAGCGAGAGTCTCGCCACGTCCATCACCTCGGTCGTCAAGCGGATGTCCCAGATCCCCCGAGTCCCTCTCAGCACCAGGTAGGCACCTGGCAGCAACGCCACGCAGACCGCGGCCAGTCCGAGCAGTTCGGTGGTCGGGTTGGTCAGCGAGTCGACTTTCACGACCTGCATCGCCTTGTGGTAGTACTCGCGGTTCTCGCGTCGGAATTTCTCTTTCTGACGGCCGGTGCCATTGAAGGCGATGATGATCTTCAAGGCGTGGAACGATTCGGCGAGCGTTTCGTAGATCCTCGACATGCTCTCCATCATCCGGTGGCTGGCCGCCTTGAGCGCCTTGCCGTAGCGGTAGAAGACCAGTCCGAAGATGGGAACAAACAGCAGAGACAGCAGGGTCAGCTGCCAGTTGACGAGGAAGGCCATCACGATGCAGGTTGCGGCCTTGAGTGGTTCGCGGATGACCTTGCCGCCCATCAGTTTCAGTCCGTTGGCCATCACGGTGAAGTCGTTGGTGAAGCGGGCCATCAGTGGCGCGGTGCCATCGTTTGCGAGAGTCTGGTAATCGAGCGACAGGCAGTGTTCGAAGCACGCCTCCCGGACACCTCGAACCGACTTCTCCACCGCGCTGCCTACCAGCACATCCTGGATGTAGATGCCGACGCCCTTGAGCAGCGTGCCGACCATCAGTAGCAGCAGCACCAGTGCCATCGTGTCGAACGCGTCTCGGGGCAGGTGCGGCAGCACCTGGCCACGGACCCAGTTGAGTCGTCTGAGCGTGCCGGTCTGTTCGGCGACCTTGCCCTGCAGCCGGGCTCGTTCCTTGAGCTCCTCGGCTCCCAGGCTGTCCAGCTTGCTGGTCTTTTCGGCAATCTCGTCGCGGTACCAGTCGGCTTCCTGGTCGGCGTACTCTTGCAGCGACTGTCCCTGCAGCAGGACCTTGACGACCGGGAACGCGACCGAGAGGTTGGCACCCCACAAGAGGGCCACTCCCAGGCCGAACACCGCGCTGAGTATGAACAGCCGCCGGTGTGGCAGCACGTAGGGCATCAGGCGAAAGAAACTGCCCACGCGGTTGTCTCGGTCCTGGTGGAATCGACGGACCCGCCAGAGGCACCGGTCACGAGTCACCTCGCCGGAATCCACCAGGATTCGGCCAACTGATCCGGACCGCGTCTCACGAGCGGGGCGGGATCATCGAGGAGCGAGGCGAACGGGTCAAGAGATGTGTGCGGCGGCACCGTGTTCTTCGCACCACGCCGCGATGCCAAACAGCTCGGCTTCCCCGTCGGGACGCCCGACCAGCTGCACCGACAGCGGCATGCCGTCGGAGGTCCGGCCGATCGGGAACGAGACAGTCGGCAGCCCGGTGTAGCTCCACGGGGCGTTCATCGACGGGTCGCCGGTACTCGAGGCATCGGGGGCCCCGCCCACGGCGGCCGGGCAGACCAGTGCGTCGCATTCGTCGAAGCAGGCCAGGATGTCACTCTTCAGCTGCATCTGGTGCCGGCGGGCTTCGATGAAGCGGGTCATGCGGAAGTCGAGTCCTTCGGCGACAAGCCCCCCCAGTCCCTCGGGGTACTCGTCGGCGTGATCGGGGTAGTAGTCCTGGTGATTGGCGGCCAGGCCGGCGACCAGCACGATGCGGTGATGGTCGAGCACTTCGTCGAAGCCGGTGGGCAAGCCGGCCCGGCAGGATCGTGCTCCGGCGGTTTCCCATGCAGTCATGGCCGAGTCGATTGCCGCGGTCGCCTCGGCATCGGCCCGCTCGGCAAACAGGCCCTCCAGGCGGCCCAGCCGGGGAGTGGGTCTTGCGGCTGAGTTGAGCGAGTCGACCAGTCCAGGTTGGGGGGTGTTCCGCGAGGTGGGGTCGGTGGGTTGGTAGGAGACGAGCACATCGAGCATCACGGCGAGGTCGGCGACGCTGCGGGCGATCGGGCCGGGATGGTCCAGGTGCTCGCTGATCGGCACCACCCCCGCACAGGGCACTCGACCCAACGATGGCTTCGCCCCGGCGACTCCACAAAAAGCGGCCGGGCGGGTGATCGAGCCGCCGGTTTGCGAACCGATTGCCGCGAAGCACATCCCCGCGGCGACTGCCGCCGCCGAGCCGCTCGAGGAGCCTCCGGGAGTGCGGTCCGGGTTGTGAGGATTCCGGGTGGGAGGCGGATCGAAGCAGGCAAACGCGGTGGTGACCGTCTTGCCGATCAGAACCGCTCCGGCGTCCCTGAGTCGACTCACCAAGGCAGCGTCCCGGGCGGCAGGTTGCTCGCGACCGGTCGTCGCCGCAACGCTTCGCGCCGACATCCCCGCCGCGGTCGGCAGACCGGCGATGTCGATGATGTCCTTGATCGCCACCGGGATCCCGTGCAGCGGACCGGCCAGGTGACCCGAGCCGGCCAGTTCATCCAGCTCAGCCGCCCGCGACAGGGCCTCGGGTGCCTGCACCGAGACGAACGCCTGCAGTTGACCGTCGGCGGTTTCGATTTGTTCGAGGCATTCGGAGACCAGCTCGGTGGCGGTGGTCTCACCGGTCCGTATCGCCGCGGCCGCCTCGGTCAGTGTCGTCAGGTTCTCGGGCACCAGGCTGGTCATCACGGATTCTCGGTCGTGGGAGTCATGGAGTCATGGAGTCATGGAGTCATGGAGTCATGGAGTCGTTTGGGCCGGGTGGTCCACCAGAGTGTGGCGGCCAACACGGCCGAGAGTCCGACGACGGCGGCCAGGCCACAGTAGATCAGCAGGTTGCTGGTCGACTGCCCCACGATCAACGGTCCCAGCCCGCCGATTCCGAAGCAGAGCATATTGCTGAACCCGTAGCCGGTGCTGCGGCGATGAGCGGGGACCAGTTGAGCGATGAGGCTGTTGTAGACCGGCTGGGTCATGAAGTGGATGAAGGCGAATGAACAGGTGGCGACCAGGCAGAACCAGCCGCTGGCGAACCCCATCAGGATCAGGCAGGGCATGCTGGCCAGCAGGATGCCGACCTGCAGCCATTCGAGTCGTCCGGGTCGGGCCATCCGCCCGGCCAGCCACTGACCTCCGACGGCAAACGACAGCGTCACTCCGGCCAGCAGGTTCCGGAAACTCTCGGCCGAGATTGAATCGGGCCGGATGCCGGCACCGTCGAGGTATCTCTGCAGGTAGTGCAGGAACGCACCGTAGACGAATCCCGAGAGGGCACCGGAGGCGACCAGCAGCGTGTAGGGGAGACGCTGGAACGGGGTGTCCTGTCCGGAATCGAGTGCAATCGGCGAGTCGGGTTCACGAGTCGAGCTGACTCGCCGGATCGACACCAGCACCAGCAGCGCGATCGCCGCGGCCGGGATGCACAACACCATGTAGTAGCCTCGCCAGCCCAGCCACCCGGTCCCGAACAGCACGGCGGCTCCCATCGGGGCGGCGGTGATGCCGATCGAGCCGAAGATCCCGTGCCAGCCCAGGGCCCGGCCCCGGGTCTCGGGCGTGGTCACCCGCGAGATCAACGACAGTCCGGCAGGGTGGTAGATGCTGGCGAAGCCGCCCATGACCAGCATCGAGACGAACAGCGGTGTCATGCTCTGGGAATTCGCGGCGACGATCGAGGCGACCGAACAGCCGATCAGGTAGACGATCAGCAGTCGCCGCGAGCCGTAACGGTCGGCCAGCCACCCGGCAATCATCGCCAGCAGCCCAAACGGGACCCGCCAGGCCGCCGACAAGAACCCGGTCGCCGCCTTGTTCTCCTTGTCCGACCCCCCCACCAGGTCCTCACCAATCATCTGCTCGACACTGGGCAACGACAGCTCGAAGACGTGCACCAGCGCGTGGGCACACGAGACGAGCAGGACCAGTCGGAAGGCGGTGCGGGACATTGGCAGAGAGGGGACAGAGAGGGGACAGAGAGGGGACAGAGAAGGGACCGAGAGGGGTATTGGGGGTGGGTTTGCTGGGAGTGGGTCAGAATAGGGGGCTGGGTACGAGATTCAAAGCGGCGCTGCTAGGCTGATTCCGGCATCGACGCGTGACCGACGAGTCTGGGGCAGCATGACGATTGCGAGCTGGATCAACCTGAGCATCGTGATCGTCTACCTGGTCGGCATGCTCGGTTTGGGCCTGTGGCTGGCTCGTTACATCCGCGGCGGCGACGACTATTTCATCGCGGGGCGGTCCTTGAACCGCTGGGTGATTTGCGGCAGCATCATGGCGACCAACGTGGCGGCATTGTACCTGGTCGGTCCGGCCGGCAACGCGTACAAGGTCGGTGCACCGCTGCTGTTGATGGCCTGGAGCGGGAACATGCTGGCGGCGATCGCCGCGGTCACGTTCCTGCCTCGATTCCGTCAGCTGGGTCTGACGACGATCACCGAGCTGATCCAGCAGCGCTACGGGCCATTCGTCTCGGTCTGTGTCTCGCTGCTGTGGATCATTTTCTACGCGCTGTTCTCGGGCGTGACGATGATGACCTGTGCGACGATCGTCACCGGGGCCTTCAACGTGCCGGGGTCGTTTCACCTGCCGGGCCTGGACACCTTCGAAACGGTCACCGTGTTGGTGGCCGGTGTGGTGGTGCTGTACTGCCTGGCCAGCGGGCTCCTGGCGGTGGTCTACACCGACCTGTTGCAGAGTTTCCTGATCATCGGTGGTGCGGTGGTCCTGTTGCCCCTGGGGATCCAGGCCGGCGGGGGTCTCGAGGCGCTGTTCAGCCCCGACCATGTGTCTCCGGACAGAATTTCACCCGAGAAGTGGGTGATGTGGCGGCCCAGTGGTCCCGATGCGGGGACCGACTACGTGACGATCCTGATGCTGTTCGTGCTCGGGTTGCCCTACTGGTTCACATCGCAGTACATGCTGCAGCGGAGTTTTGCGGGAAAGACGGTTCACGAGGCGAGCAAGGGCCTGTTGTGGGCGGCGGTGCTGACCGGTCCGTTGACCCTGTGCTACATCGTCCCGGCGATGGCGGCGGGCACCAACCCCGAGTACCAGGACCTGCCCGGCGGAGCTGACTCGATTCTCCCGCACCTGGCTCAGAAGATGATGCCGGTCGGCCTGGGCGGCTTATTCCTGGCCGCGTTGGTCGCCGCGTCGAACTCGACGGCCAGCAGTTATCTGAACAGCCTGGCCACGCTGTTTCGCCAGGACATCCACCGGCCGCTGCGTCCTGACTGCGACGACCGCACGTCGTTGCGGGTGGGGCGGGTGGTGACTGTGGTGGCCGGCGGCGTCGGGCTGGGCTATGCCATTTTCAGTCACCGGATCGAGTCGACTCTGTTGGACTCGGCGTGGACGATTGGCAGCATCGTGCAACCGACCCTGTTTGTCGTGGTGGCCGGGGCGTTGTTCTTCCGCCGGGCGACGGCTGCGGGAGGCATCGCCTGCCTGCTGGCGGGGATCGCCTACACGACCTACGGAGCGCTGGGCACGGTGAAGTGGTTGGGCTACGTCTACGGGCTGGATACGGTTCCCCTGGTACATCACGTATTCGGCTGGGACCACACTCTGCCGGCCACGCGTGCCCTGTTCGGCATGCCGTTTTCAGCTGCCGTGCTGGTGGTGGTCAGCCTGTGCACCAGCAACGGCGAGGACGCCGCGACGCGTGACCTGTTCTCTCGGATGTCGTTCCGTCGTGCCGGCTGGACCACTCGCAGCAAGGCCGGTGCGTGGGTTGCGGCGGCGGGGCTGGTGACCATGATCGCCTTCGGGTTCCTGGACCACCGCCTGCCCGATTCGTTCCGGCCGTGGAACGTGGTCGGCTACCTGGTGGTGCTGACGCTGTTTGCGGCCGGCATGATCTTCGCCTCAGATGCCCTGTTGCCGGTGCCCGAGGAGGAGGCCGGGGAGGCGGCTCCGATCGAGCTCAGCTGGATGGCTCGGAGGTTGGCCACGGGTCGGGCCTGGGCAATCGTCTACGGGACCGCGGCGGTGCTGGTGGTTGTGATTTACCTGTTGGCGTAGAATCGGGCGTCTGTCACTCCCTTCAGAAGGCACCAGACCCCATGCGGCACAACCGACTGCGTGAACTGCTCGACGCCGATCTCCCCAGCCTGGGGACTCACATCCACTCGTCCTGGGCCTCGATCACCGAATTGGCCGGCCACAGCGGGATGTTCGACTACATCGAGTTCGTTGCCGAGTACGCCCCTTACGATCTGTATGCCCTGGAAAACATCGGCCGGGCCATCGACCTGTTCCCTCACATGAGCGGGATGATGAAGATCGAGCAGGAGCCTCGAACCTACCTCACCATCCGCGCCATCGGCTCGGGCATCCAGAACGTGCTGTTCGCCGATCCGCGGACGGTCGAGGATGTCGAGGAATGCGTGAAGGCGGTTCGAGCCGAGACGCCCAGCAACAGGGGCATCCACGGTGTCGGCATGCGTCGCGACGTGAAGTTCGTGCTCGAGGGCGGGTCGCCGGCATTCGCCGAGGCACTCGACCAGTCGGTCGTGGCGTTGATGATCGAAAAGAAGTCGGCCGTCGAGGATCTCGAGGCACTGCTCTCGGTCCCCGGCGTCGACATGACCCAGTTCGGCCCGGCGGATTTTTCCAATAGCATCGATCGACCCGGCGAGTGGCAGCACCCCGAGGTGGTCGAGGCCGAGAAGCACGTGATCGAGACCTCGTTGAAGATGGGAGTGGCTCCCCGAGCTGAGGTGGACACGCCCGAGCAGGCCGAGAAGTATCTCGAGATGGGTGTCAAGCATTTCTGTGTCGGGACCGACGTCAGCATTCTCTTCAACTGGTTCCGCGACTCGGGTGCGGGCTTCAACGAGTTGCTGGGCCGCGAGGCACCGAGCTTGTCGAGTCAGCATGGTGGTTACGGGGGAGCCGGTGACTGAAGACGGCGTCAGCCCGACCACAACCGCCCCTGTGCCGATGGTCGTTCTGGGGGTCATCGCCCTGGCGGGCGTCGCCACCTGGTGGGGCTGGCCCCCTTCGCTGATCGATCTCAGGCAAGACGACTCGCAGGTTTCAGACGCCCCGGGTCACCTGGACCCCTCGGACATGGTCTCGGTGCTGGCTGCACTCAGAGACCGGATGGCCGAGTTTGATCCCTTCTTGGGCCGTCGGCCGCTCGAGACTGCTCGAGCCCAACTCGATGGCCTTCCCTCCGACGCGCCGCAGAGAACCCGCTTCGGGCTGCTGTGGTCGGTGGGGCACCACCACCTGCGGCTGGGCGAGAACCGTCAGGCGACAGAGCGGCTTCACGAGGCCCTGGACCTGGTCAGGCGGCTTGATCCTGCTCTGTCGGCCGACGAGCGTGATGACGTGATGTTCCAGGTGGCGGTGGCCTGGCTGAGGCGAGGTGAGACGGAGAACTGCATCGAGTGTCACACTTCCGAGAGTTGCCTGCTGCCGATCGAGGGTGGGGGGGTGCACGAGCATCCCGAGTCGGCTCGACAGGCGATCGCGGTACTCAAGCGATTGCTGGCGGTGAACCCCGACCATGCCGCCGGCCGCTGGCTGCTGAACATCTCGGTGATGGCTGTCGGAGGCTATCCCGGCGAGGTTCCCGAGCGGTTTCGGATTGCTCCGGAGGTGTTCCGGTCGTCGTCGGAGTTTCCCCGGTTCACAAACATCGCCGCGGGCCTGGGTCTCAACGAGGTCAATCTCAGTGGCGGCAGCGTGGCCGAGGACTTCGACGGGGACGGTTGGGTCGACATTGCCACCAGCACCTGGGACACATCGGGCCCGGTCCGGTTGTATCTCAACTCGGGTGACGGGCGATTCATCGAGCGGACATCCGAGGCGGGGTTGAGTGGCATCCTGGGCGGCCTGAACCTGGTCGGGGCCGATTACGACAACGACGGTGATGTCGACCTGCTGGTCTTGCGAGGTGGCTGGCTGAAGGCGGCCGGTCGCGAGCATCCCAATTCGTTGTTGCAGAACGATGGCCACGGCGGGTTCCGCGACGTGACGTTTTCTGTGGGGCTGGCCGGTGAGGGGTTGGATTTTCCGACCCAGACGGCCGCCTGGGCCGATTTCGACAACGACGGTGACCTGGACCTGTATGTCGGCAACGAGGGGTTTGCCGGGCAGTTGTTCCGAAATGACAAGGGTCACTTCATCGACATGGCTCCCGAGGCGGGGGTCGACGGCGAGGGAGTGGTCAAGGGGACCGCGTGGGGCGATTACGACAACGATGGCGATGAAGATCTCTACGTGTCGGTTCGCGGAGGAGCCAACCGGCTGTACCGCAACGACGGGACGGGTCGATTCGAGGACGTTGCCGCGGAGCTGGGGGTGGCGGGACCGCAGCGGAGTTTTCCGGTCTGGTTCTGGGACTGCAACAACGACGGTGCCTTGGATCTCTACGTGGCCAGTTACCGCGAGGGGGTTGAGCAGGTGGCATTGGACTTCCTGGGCCAGGCTCACGAATCGGAATCCGACGCGTTGTACCTGGGCGACGGCCGGGGCGGGTTCCGCGAGGCGTCCTCGGAATTCGGACTGGTCCGTGTCACTCAGCCGATGGGCTGCAACTTCGGGGATCTCGACAACGACGGATGGCCCGACTTCTATCTCGGGACCGGCTACCCCGAGTACGCCGGGATCATGCCCAACCTGCTGTTTCACAACCAGGGCGGGACCCGTTTTTCCGACGTGACGTTCGCGGCCGGATTCGGGCATCTGCAGAAGGGCCACGGCGTCTCGCTGGCCGATTTCGACCACGACGGTGACCTGGACGTCTTCCAGCAGATCGGCGGCTGGTACCCCGGTGACGCGTTTGGCAACGCGTTTTTCGAGAACCCGGGTTTCCGGAGGCACTGGTTGGCGGTGCGGGTCGAGGGTGTGGAGACGAACCGGATGGGCGTGGGTGCGAGGATCCGGGTCGAGTTCACCGACGGGGACAAGCAGCGGGTGGTTCACCAGCGGATCGGTTCTGGCGGCAGCTTCGGCGGCAACCCCTTCATCGCTCACATCGGCCTGGGCGGTGCCATGCGGGTCGAGCGTCTGGAGATTCACTGGCCGACGTCGGGTACGACCGATCGGTTCAGCGACGTGGCGGTCGACCGGTTGGTCGAGTGTCGCGAGGGATCGGGGAAGCTGATCGAGACGCGATGGAAGGGCGTGGAGTTGTCCGGCGAGGTGGGTGCTGTTGATCGAGCGGGGCGTTAGCATGCCGAGCGAATCGCGGGTTACGTTTCTGCCCAGGCTGGCGATCTTCGTGGCGGTGGTCGCGATGGTGGGCCTGGGCTGGTGGTGGTGGCGTGGTGGTGAGGAGACCGACGCGGATCTGCTGAAGCGGGCCCGCCGCGCCATTCGGCTGAAGCGTCCCGAGCAGGCCCTGCAACTGGCCGATCTCGTGCTGGTCCGCACTCCCGAGCATGCCGGTGCGTTGAGGCTGGCCGGAGAGTTGTTGATCGAGCGTGACGATTACGACAGGGCGGTGGGGTACCTGTGCCGGATGCCCGATTCGGAGCGACCCGAGCGGATCACCGGGATGCTGGGTCCCGGCGACCGCATGGACAGTCTCAGGTCGCTGTCACGCCTGGCAAAGCAGCTGGCCGAACGGATCGAGTATGAGCCGAAGCACGCGATGGCCAACGACCATCTGGCGTTCATCCTGACGGTGTCGGGACGTCGGTGGGAGGCTCGGCAGCCGTTGATGAACCTGCTGCGTCGAGGCCTGTTCACCAAGCGGCACCTGGTTCTGTTGGGCGAAGTCGACCACGTGTTGGGCGATCCGGCGATGCTGGAGGCCTGTTTGCAGCAGGACCCCGACGAGCAGCTGGCCCGCTTGGGGCTGGGCGTCATCGATTTCGAGCGACGGGATTTTGTCGGGGCGATGGCCCGGTTCGAGACGGTGGCCAATCTCGATGGTGACCTGGCCGAGGCTCATGCCAGGAAACTCTGGACCCTGCTCGAGCGAGGTGGTCCGGGTGTGGTGGCCGAGTACATCGACAGCAGGAAGCAGCTGATCGACGACCGGCTGTTTGAGCACCCGGGGATGTGGCTGGCCGACGCCCGCTTTGCTCGGCTGACCGGTCGCGACCGCGAGGCGGCTCGTTGCCTGTGGGAAGCGATCAGCCTGGAACCGGATCTCAAGTCGGCCAACTACCAGCTGGCACAACTTCTTTCGCAACTCGGACAGCCCGAGCAGGCTCAACGATTTCGCAAGCGGGCGAAGCAGCTGGAGGCGTTCGGGCAGACGCTGGGCCTGATCGAGACCCGTCTGGGTTTCGAGTCGGAGTGGTCGAAAGTGGATCTGTTGCGGCGAGCGGCCGAGCAGTGCGAAGAGATGGGTCGGTTGTGGGAGGCGTTTGGTTGGGCCAGCGAAGCCCAGCAGCACGACGCGACGGCGGCCTGGGCGGCGGACCTGGTGGATCGGGTCCGCGGTCGCCTGAGCTCGCAGGCCGGAGTCTGGCATCAGACTGCCGACGACGATCGGCCCACGAACTTTGTTGACCTCTCGAGTTTTCCGCGAATCAACTTTCCGCGGATCGATCCGCCCGAACCGGTGGCCGGTCCCGGCGACGCGGGGTCCTCGGCAATCCGATTCGAAGACCGGGCCACCGCGGCGGGGGTCGACTTCACCTACTTCAACAGTTCCGATTCGACGACCGCGGGGAGGTTGATGTTCGAGTACACCGGCGGGGGTGTCGCGGTACTCGACTACGACCGCGACGGCTGGCCCGACCTGTATTTCAGCCAGGGCTGTCGGTGGCCCTTTGTCGAAGAGGTTCAAGAAGCCGAGGGGGGTGACCCCGAGTACCGCGATCGGCTGTTTCGCAATTCCGGTGACGGCACGTTTGTCGACGTGACCGACTCGGCCGGGCTGGGCGATGCAGGATTCAGCCAGGGTGTGTCTGTTGGTGACATCGACCACGACGGCTGGCCGGATCTGTACGTGGCCAACATCGGCCGCAACCGGCTGTATCGCAATTCCGGCGACGGCACGTTCGAGGACCTGAGCGGGGGTTTGTCGTTTCCCGAGACGGGCTGGACGACCAGTTGCCTGGTGGCCGACATCGACGGCGATGGTCATGTCGATCTGTACGACGTGAACTATCTCGAGGGAGTCCGGTTGTTCACGATGATCTGCGAGTCGAACGGAGTGAAGATGACCTGTCATCCTCACGAATTCCCCGCCGCGGCGGACCGCTGGTGGAAGGGCGACGGCAGCGGAGGGTTCGTTGATGCGACGCGGGCGGGAGGATTCGAGGTCGCTGGCGGCAAGGGACTGGGCATCGTCGCCGGCGGCTTTTCGAAACCGGGTCGGATCGAGATCTTCGTCGCCAACGACTCGGTACCGAATTTCCTGTTTTCTCGATCGAAAGACCCGGCCGGTTCGGGACCGATGGTCTTCGCTCAGCGAGCGATGCTTGGCGGCCTGGCTGTTGATCGCGACGGGAGTTCACAGGCCTGCATGGGCGTGGCGGCCGGGGATGCCGATGGTGATGGACGGCTCGACCTGTTCGTGACCAACTACTTCGACGAATCCAATACGCTGTACCGCCAGGTCGCGGACGGCCAGTTCACCGATACGACAAGTCGGTCCCGGCTGAGGGAACCGGGCTGGAGCATGCTCGGATTCGGCACCCAGTTCCTCGATGCCGATCTCGACGGAGAACTCGACCTGGTCGTCGCCAACGGCCACGTCGATGATCTGACGAAACTGGGCCAACCCCATCGCATGCGGCCTCAGTTCCTTCGCAACACCGGCGGCGGGCGGTTTGTCGAACTGGCCGCCAGCGGACTGGGTGGGTACTTCGACCGCAAGTTGCTGGGGCGCGGGTTGGCTCGGGTGGATTTCGATCGTGACGGCCGTGATGACTTCGTGGTCACCCACCTCGAGAAGCCTGCGGCGCTGTTGGCCAACCGGAGTGCCGAGACGGGTGCGGGCCTGTCGGTGAGGCTGGTGGCGACGACCTCGTCGCGGGACGCGATCGGAGCCCGGGTGACGGTGAGCGATGGAGACTGGCGTCGAGTGCACTTCCTGACCGCCGGCGATGGCTACATGGCCTCGAACCAACGCCAACTGGTCATCGGGCTGGGAGATCGCAAGCGGGTCCCGATGCTGAGAGTCGACTGGCCGTCGGGGGCATCGACGGTGTTGCGGGATGTGGAGGCGGGGGGCGAGGTGGTGATTGTCGAGGGCCGGGCCGCAGCGGTTCGGTTGCCGAAGGCGGACTAGAACAGCGACGCCTCGTCCTCATCAGCCTCGTCCTCATCAGCCTCGTCCTCATCAGCCACTTTGCCAGCTTCGGACTCCTTGTCGATGGTCGCCTCGTTCTGCATCGGCTCGGTCGTCGGGTTGCCGTTGGCGTCGACCCCGGTCAGGGTCTCGATCCGCTGCTCGGCCTGTTCCAGAACATCGTTGCAGGTCTTCAAGAGGCCGATTCCCTCTTCGAACCGTGCCAGGGATTCCTCGAGACCCAGCGATCCGGATTCGAGCGATTCGACGATGCCCTGCAACGCCCCCAGTGCGTCTTCGAATGAGAGGTCCGGGGTCGTTTCGGCTGCGGCTTTGTCCTTGGCCATCGTAGCGTTCCTGATTGAGTCGTCCGATTCGAAGAGATCTGGAGTGAGAGCTGAGCGGTTGGACTTTTCTTAGGTGGGTGTCTGCGATGACGAGTGGTGTTTCAGCGGGTTTCGGGGTCTTGTGTTGCTTCGACCCGGCTGGTGACTTCTCCGTCGGCGAGCGTGGTGAGGATCTGGTCACCGGTCTTGAGGTCGGCTGCATTTCGCACGACTTGGCCGTTGGCGGTTCGCGTCACCGAGTAGCCTCGACCGAGCACCTTCAGTGGGCTGAGGGCCTGGAGCGCGGCGGCGGCGGTTCCCAGTCGATCTCTGCTGGTGCGTGTCCGGTTGCGGGCGGCCTGGTCGATACGTCGTTGCAGTTCATCGACTCGACCGGCAAGTTCGTGGATGCGGCCGTGGGGACGGACGAGAACCGGTCGTGATGCGAACGCATCGAGTCGAGCTCGTGCCCTTTGAGCCTGTTGTCTGAGTGCTGTGGCGAGTCGGGTGCGTGCGCCGCGGATCGAGGCCTTGAGTTCATCGCGGTTGGGCACGACCAGTTCACCGGCCTCACTGGGCGTGAGTGCTCTGACGTCGGCGACCAGGTCGGCGATGCTGACATCGATTTCGTGTCCGACGGCGCTGACGAGTGGGATGGGGCACTCGGCGATCGCACGGGCCACGACTTCCTCGTTGAACGCCCAGAGGTCTTCGAGGCTTCCGCCCCCTCGTCCGGCGATCACGACATCGACGCGTGGCAGTTTCGGCACCAGCTCGATCGCCCGGGCAATCTCTTCGGCCGCTCCCGCCCCCTGGACGCGGACCGGCAGCAGCACGATTTCGGCGGCCGGCCATCGGCGGGTGATCACCTGCAGCATGTCTCGGACCGCGGCCCCGGTGGGGCTGGTGACCAGCGCGATCCGTCGTGGAATGCGGGGGATCGGCTGCTTGCGATCGGCATCAAAGAGTCCCTCGGCGGCCAGCCGTTCCTGCAGCTGGCGGAAGGCCAGTTCCAGGGCTCCGACTCCCCTGGGAGTCAGTTGCCTGATGACCAGCTGGTACTGCCCGCGTGGCAGGTAGACTTCCACCCCGCCGCGGGCAACGACCTCGAGCCCATCGGTGAGATCGAACGCGAGTCCCGAGGCGGTGTTCCGCCAGATGACCGCCGAGATCTGGGAGTCTTCGTCCTTGAGCGTGAGGTAGACGTGTCCGGAGCGGGCGGGTCGGCAGTTGGAGATTTCTCCGGTGACCCACACGTCGGGATAGTGGCTTTCGAGCCGATCCTTGATCTCGCGAGTGAGTTGCGAGACGGTCCGCGCCGAGTCTCCGGTGTCGTGTTGTGCCGTTGCTGGCATCTCGACTTTCACCTCATCATGATCGACCGCAGCTCCGACAGGCTCCGTGCGGTGTCACCGACGGGATCGTCTGTGCCGCAGGCCCCCAACGTCAGCCAGCCGTTGTATTCGGCCTCGGCCAATACCGCCAGCATTTCATCCCAGGCCACCTCGCCCTGGCCCACCCGCACCTCGCGGTATGACCCATCCGATCCTCGCAGTGCGTCCTGGGCCCACACGTGCCTCACCACGGCATACAACTCGCGGAACGCCTCCACCGGATTCCCTCCACGTCCGCTCCACGCGGCCGGATCGAAGTCGACTCCGATCGGCCCCGCGTCGATGTCCGCCAGCAGGTCCTGGAAGGTCTTGAGATCGCTGGCGGAGAGGCCGATCACCGGTACGGCTCCGACGTGGTTGCCGTGTCGGGCGAGGTCGTTGAGCACTTCAACAAGCAGGTCTCGATCATTGCGGCCCGCCTCGTCGATCTCATCAGGCGGCACCGGTCCGATGTTGAGCGTCAGGACGTCTGTCCCCAGTGCCCGGGCGAATGTGAGTGCACTGGAGGCTGCTTCGACGCGTGGCTGGAGATCTCTGCGGTCCGAGAATCCTCGCCGGGTCGGAAAGGTCGCGCCGGCCACGGCCAGCCCGAGTTCATCGAGGTGCTTGCGGAGGTGTCGGATGGCACTCGAGGAGAACTCGGCCGGGGTGACCATCGACCTCGTGTCGAGCAGCAGTCCCTCGACTCCGGACGCCGCGGCCTGCTTCAGAGCCGGCTTGAGCCGTGATCCGAAGATCGAGAGCGGGACACTGCAGCGGAGTTGGTGCATCGGAGGGACTTCGAATGTCGTGGGGGATGGTGGAGGGATTGAAGCGGATTGAAGCGGTGTGTTCAAGAAGCTCGAGGAAGCGTGCGGCACCAGTCCTCGGCTCGTCGAAGTGGTTCGTCGGGATCGTTGGTGTAATGCATGTTCGCCTCCGCGATCACTTCGATCGACAACCTCGCGGTGGGCAGTTCCAGGCTGGCGAGGTCATCGGGGAGGCTGCTGAAGGCGGGTGAGCGCTTGACGGTCTGTCCTCCGACCAGGACCAGCACCGGACAACCGACTCGTGGCAGGTGTTTCACCAGGTCATACCGGTCCTCGGGGCCGTACTTCTCGATGTACCCGGCGGCGCGGATCCAGATCGGCAGCGGTTGCCGGACCTGGATCAGTTCCTCACCACGACCCTCGGCCACCAACTCGCTGGCCACAGCGTAGTCCTCGCGGAACGCATCGGCTTGCGGGTGGTCCTGGTACATGCGGTGGCAGAAGCGTGGTGGCGAGATGGCGATGATGGCCAGGGGGTCAACGGCCTGTGCGGCGGTGGCGTAGATCGACTTGACCCCGCCCATGCTGTGTCCGACCAGGATGGTGTGCTGGCTACCGTTTTCACGAGCCCACGAGATCCAGGCCCTGAGGTCCAGGCGGCATTCGTCGATGTGTTCCAGTGCGGCTCCTCCCCGGCTGCCGACCAGTCCATCGTGGCCCCGCGTGTTGATTCTGAGGGCGGGAGTCCCCGACGCGGCCACACTGGCGGCGACATGTTCCAGGATCCCCGGCTCGTAGAAGTTGCCCGAGGTGCCATGCACGAGCATGACCAGGTCGGCGGGCCACCGGTCGCTGTGTTCCGCCTCGGAGCGTGGCAGGTGCAGGACTCCATCCAGCCGGACGTCGTCTTCGCTGCGTGTGCGGACCAGCCTCTGGTTCATCCTCGGACTTCCTGGGCCTGCCGGCTCTTTTTCTTATCCGGCTTCTTGCCTGGGGCCTTGTCGAGTTCCGCCAGTCTCTTGCGGAGCACCGGGATCCGCTTTCGGGCCTGGTCCACGGCATCGGTGTCCTGGCCATCCTTGAGGACCTGGTCCCAGAGCGTGATGGCGAACTTGAGCATATCGGCACGTCCCTTGGCGTACTGGCTGGGCAGTGGTCCGCTGCCATAGGCGTCGATCCCTCGTGCTCGAGCCACCAGGAACCGTCGTTGCTGGGCGATGTCCTGTTTCTCCCAGGGCCGTTCGTCGCGGGAGTCGTATTCGAGCAGGGTCTTTTCGGCCGCCTGGGCCTCGGGCAGGCCGGTCCAGCGGACACGGATTCCCTTGAGTTGCATGAGTCCCGAGTAGAGTGTTCCGGGTGCGGCGATCCGCTTGTTGGCTTCGGCCAGCAGTGCCGCGGCCTGGGCCTGTCGATTTCCGACGGTGGCGGCGATCCGCGACGCGGGCCAAGCCTTGGCGAGCTTGGCTCGCCGAGGCCGGTCGGCTTCCAGCCATTCGAAGACTCGGGGCACCGGCCCGGCGGGCACGGCGTGCCCGGTCCTGGGTTCGACCCAGACCCTGGTCCGCACACCGACTTCGGAGAGCAACGGGCCTCGAAACCGCTGGACCTCGCCCCGGTTGAAGTCGGTTTCACCGGTGACCAGCGCCACGCTGAGGCGGTCCTGCACCCTGTGCCTGAGCCACGGCTCGGTTCTGAGGTCCCCCGCCGCACAGAAGCTGATGACTCCACCAAAGAGCTCGGGCAACGCGAACCCGATCGTACAGGCGACCCGACCTCCACCGGAGAACCCGGCGAGGTAGGTGCGGTCGGGGTCGATCGGGAAGCGGCGGCGGAGGTCATCGAGGACATCGAGCACGATGTTGACGCGCCGTGGAAATGGGCAGCGGTTGCCCGCTCCGCGTGGGCTGGCCACCAACACCCCGTGCCGAGCCGCCGTTGCCGCGAAGGCACCGAAGCCGCCGGGATTGTCACCGGGCGAAATGAACAGCACCAACGGCAGCAGTTTCTCGGCGGCGGTCTTTCGGGTTTTCCTGGAGAGCTTGCCCGGGACCAGCAGGCGGTAGGTCTGGTCGGTCGAAGTGTATCCCGCGGTCCACTCGGCCGGTGGCCGGGCGGGGCTCTGGTTCGAGAGTGCAAAGACCCAGTCGAGTCGCGTGGGGGCGGCGACCGGGACCCGGTCGTGGGTGCCTGCGGCGAGGGGTTCCGCCGAGAGAGCCCGGGGGGCCAGGAGGAGGAGGAGGAGGAGCAGCAGCAGCAGTCGGCTCATCATGTGTCGCGTCTCGACGTGTCCCGAAGAGGTTGTTCACAGCATCCGATCCAGAGTAACCGCGGAGCTGACTCGCGTCGCCGCAAACTCGCGGGGATTCGCCTGCTGGTCAAGAGGCGCAGAGTCGGGGACCCGGTGTGCGGCGTGGTGGGCGTGGGGGGCGTGGGGACAGGCGCTCTCGCTGAGGTCCGCCCACGGCGAAGCCGGTTGACGTTATCCGGGGTGGTCCCGAGAATTGCCGGTTGGCCTGGTGTTTCTTCTTGTCCGCCCCGGCAGGCTCATGTCTTCCTCTACGCCACCCCGCCGTGCTCGCTTTCGACCCGACGTCGAGGGTTTGGCCGGTTATGTTCCCGGCGAGCAGCCTCGTGACGAGGGCTGGGTGAAGTTGAACACCAACGAGAACCCTTATCCTGCGTCCCCGAGGGTTCTGGAGGCGATTGGTCGTGCGGCCGAGGGCCGCCTGAATCTCTATCCCGATCCGTTGGGACTCGAGTTTTGCGAGTCGGCGTCGAAGCTGTTTGACGTCGATCCCGAGTGGATCATCGTGGGCAACGGGAGCGACGAGATCCTGACGATCCTGTTACGGACGTTCGTCGACCCGGGCGAGAAGATCGCGTACCCGTATCCCAGTTACGTCTTGTACGAGACGTTGGGGGAGATCCAGGGTGCGGCGGTCGAGCGGATCGCGTTGCGTGAGGACTGGTCGTGGCCTCTGGATGAGGCTCGTCGTCAGCTTGCCGACTGCCGTGTGCTGTTTGTGCCCAACCCGAATTCGCCCTCGGGCAACCGCTTCCCCGACGCGGACCTGCTGCAGTTGGTGCCCGAGGAGGGTGTGCTGGTGCTGGACGAGGCCTACGGGGATTTCTGCGACGAGCCTCACGGAGGGGAGTTGTTGAGAGGTGGCGAGTCGGCTGCTCGGATGGTGGTGACGCGGAGCCTGAGCAAGTCGTACAGCCTGGCGGGTCTGCGGCTGGGGTTTGCCGTGGCGCATCCGGACGTGGTGGCGGGAATGAGGAAGGTCAAGGACAGCTACAACTGTGACACGCTGTCGCTGGCCGCGGGGGTGGCGGCCCTGGAGGACGGTGACTGGATGCGTGAGAACGCCGGCCGGATTCGCAGCACCCGGGCTCGGCTGGTCGACGAACTGGAATCGCGTGGCTTCGAGGTGGTGCCCAGCCAGGCCAACTTCGTCTGGGCCACTCATCCCGACGGCGGACATCGGCGTCGCTTCGAGGCTCTGAAGGCCCAGCGGGTGCTGGTGCGGTACATGGTCTTCGCCGCGTGTGATCCGATCCGCGAGGGACTGCGGATCACGGTGGGGACCGACGAGGAGATCGATCGGTTCCTCGAGGCGCTCGACGGCGTCGGGTCGTAGCGGTTGTGCGGGCCAGGAGACCGTGCCCGAGTCGCCCGCCCGGTTCAGCTCGACGAGAGTGATTGTCGAGGGTGGGGGTGACCCTATGATGGAGGGGACCTCGAGAGGAAAGCAGGCGATGGGCCGAAGCAGCGAGATTTCACGAAAGACGCACGAGACCGACATCCGGCTGTCGCTGGAGTTGGATGGCAGTGGCAGCTCGACGGTCGAGACCGGGATCGGGTTCTTCGATCACATGCTGACTCTGCTGGCTCGTCACGGACTGTTCGATCTCGACGTGCACGCCGACGGAGACCTGCAGGTCGATGGTCACCACACGGTCGAGGACGTCGGGATCTGCCTGGGCCAGGCGCTGGCCGATGCGTTGGGTGAGAAGGAAGGGATCCGGCGTTACGGCAGCGTGGCGTTGCCGATGGAAGAGACTCTCGTGACCGTCGCCGTGGACCTCTCGGGCCGAGCATGGTTCGTGCAGAGCGTGTCGTACCCGACCGAGAAGATCGGTGAGTTTGACACTCAGTTGGTCGAGGTCTTCTGGCAGGCGGTCGCGGCCAACTCGAGGATCAACCTGCACCAGTTGCTGCACCACGGCGACAACTCGCACCACATCGCCGAGGCGTTGTTCAAGGGAACGGCTCGAGCGTTGCGAGAGGCGGTGTCGCTGGACCCTCGGCAGCAGGGGATCCCCTCGTCCAAGGGCAGCCTCTGAAGCTCGCACCCGTGGCCTCTCTTGGCAGCGGACGTTCGTCGCGCGACGAATTTTCGGACCGATGAGAATATCGGGTTGGGGTCGGTTGAAATTCCGGCACAAGGGAGTAGGGTGTGGCAATTCCCGTTTGGGTCGTGGTCGTTTTGACCGGTTCGCCAGCCCCGTGACGGACTCGGATCTCCGGTTTTGGAGAACTCCCTGGTCGGTCGCAGGCGGATCCCAGGCGGGTGCGGGGACAACCTCGGACCGTCGGCCACACCATCCGACACATCCGGATTCACACCAGCCGTAGCCAACACGGAGGGCCACCCCGGTCGCCTGACCCCGCCGCATGCTTCGGCATCGGCGACAGCATACTGGGGCCGGTACGGAGATTGGCGGCTGGTGGTTCCGGATGCCGGGGGGTTGCCCCGCTCTTGAATCGCCGAGAGAGCGCAGCGGCCGGCATGGCCCTCGGTTTGCCTGGGGTGGTTGGTCTGGTCGCTTGGGCTGGGCGTTGATGCCGCGAGCCGGGTTCGCTACGCTGGGACCTTTCCCCACCCGCGTGCGCCGAAAACGGCCTGCCCGGCTGGTCTCACTCCCGCTTCAGACTCAACTCCATCGAGGGCATTACCGTGGCCCCGGTTTCGATTGGTCCCGCCCGTTCGACGATGGCTCGAAACGAGACGGTCACCCACAGCTGGTTTGTCGTTGACGCCGGAGGCCACATCGTCGGCCGACTGGCGACTCAGATCGCCACCGTGCTGATGGGTAAGCACCGGCCCGATTACACGCCTCACGTCGATACCGGCGACTACGTGATCGTGCTCAACGCACACCTGGTCCGCTTCAGCGGACAGAGCCTGGCTCACGATACTCACCCTCAATTCACCAAGAAGTTTCACTGGAAGAAGTACCAGAGGTACTCGGGGTATCCGAGTGGTCGGAAGCTGACTTCGGCTGCCGAAATGCTTGAGAAGGCTCCCGAGAGGATCGTGCACGAGGCGGTGCGGCGGATGCTGCCCAAGAACAAGCTCGGTCGCCAGATGCTCAAGAAACTCAAGATCTTCTGCGGCGACGAACATACGCACCAGGCACAGAGCCCGCAGCCGTTCCCCGAACACCTGCTGCCCAAGACCTAGTACCAGGTCACACCAGCACCATATTTCCTGTTCCCCTCCCGGTGATTGGCCGGGACGCGAGAGACTCAACGATGATCTTCGACGACGACGCTCCCGAATCTGCCGAGACTCCCGAGCCTTCCGAAGAGGCTACGGAAGAAGAGGCTGCCGAGGAGACCACCGAAGAAACCGTGGACGAGGCGGAAGCTTCAGAGGATGAGGCGGGTGAAGAGCCTGCAGCGGAGGAGGAGTCCGAGGAGGCTGCTGAGGAG
>Ga0310124_10000464_pt1 | contig 27816 bp, 40 predicted proteins | sample CB11b_AW_Bot5_MG_FD_203507 | JGI IMG/M metagenome (GOLD analysis project Ga0310124, IMG submission 203507) | Marine microbial communities from Western Arctic Ocean, Canada - CB11b_AW_Bot5 | ecosystem: Environmental > Aquatic > Marine > Oceanic | place: Canada: Western Arctic Ocean | collected...
CTTTTTAGGTCCGACACAGATAAGGTTCTTTTTATCGAAAATACGCTTGGACTCGTGAGACGGTATGTTCCCATCTGCGTCTAGGGAAGAAACTAATTCTATGAGATCGTTCCAACCCTCCTTATTCTTGGCAAGGAGAGTGAACTGATCGAAAGCACAGCCTATGATGGGTTTGATACCATGCTTATTACAGGCTTGATAGAATGACACAGCGCCAGAGATAGACTTGTAATCGGTAATCCCGCAAGCCTTGTATCCGTTTTTGCTGCATTTCTTGGCGAGTTGGTCGGGCTTAGAGAAGCCCTTTAGCAAACTATAATGCGTATAGTTACAGATCGGTGCCCAGTCCATGATATCCTTTTCAATATTCAGTATTCAAATCAGCACATACTATTATAGCATGTGCTCGTCAATAATCCAGCACTAATTTATAAAAACTTCGGCAACTCTGCCTTGGTTGCCTTGATTCTGCTGCTGGAGCTTTAGTAGTTGCTGCAAGAGTACCGTGTCCCTTGCTCTGCCTTCCTCAAGGATGAGATCCAACTTGGCGTTGATCTTGTCCAAGTTGATTGGCTTGGGTTCAGGCGCTCTAGTGGGCTTCTGGTGTATTGATATAGTAAATCCCATGGTGATTGCCAGAAGCACCACTAAAGCACGAGAACAGTTTAGTATTTTTTTCGCTGACATTAACTCTCCTTGGCTAGACTTGAAAGCTGCTGCCACATCCGCAGGACTTAGTTGCGTTGGGGTTCTCAAATTTAAAGCCACGCTTAGAAATATCAGAATAATAATCCAAAGTGGTGCCTTCTAAGTAGAGAGCGCTCTTCTTATCTACAACAACATCTACTCCATGCTGATTAGACAGCGTATCTTTTTGGTCATCGTATTCGTGACCTACGGTGAGACTGTATTCAAAACCAGAACAGCCACCGCCTTTGACCCCAACCCTTAAATACTTTTCTTCAGTGTCTTCAAGGAATTTTTTGGCTTCGGCGGCTGCTGTCTCCGTAAGCTTTATTGTCACAGAATAACCTTTCCGTCTCCCTCAAGCAGATATCGTGGACGACCACCTTGGTCTGTCCTCTGGATTTCTTTGGGAATTCCGAAATGATCAAACAAGGTTGCGGCCACATCTAGTGGGCCAACCTTGCCTACCTTCGGGTAGTACGCCTTGTCCGCAGAACCAATCACTCTGCCGTGGTTATACTTACCCCCGGACATAAGCATGGGAGTAATGGATGGCCAGTGATCACGACCAGAGTTAGCGTTAAGTCTGGTCCTACCAAATTCTCCAGTAACTACAAGCAGGGTGTTGTCAGACATGCCGCTTTGGTGGATGTCTTTTACAAAGGCGGCAAGGGCCTTGTCAAGCGGGGGAACCTTTCCCTCTAATGCCTTCTTGATATTGCCGTGCATATCCCAACCGCCGTAGTGAATCGTAACAAACTTGGTGCCAAACTGAGAAAGTCTACGAGCCAGCAACATTTGGTCGCCAATGCCACCCTTGCCATACATTTCTCGCATAGCTTCAGGTTCTTTGTCAAGATCAAATGCCTCCTTCGCATTACCAAGGATAACATTGTATGCAGTATTGCCAATCTTGGCGAATGAATCTGCCTCTCTGGAGTAAACCCTATCCACTCTGTCTAAAGCTCCTAGCAATTCTTTTCTCTCCGAAAAGCGGATGACAGGAACTCTTGGTGTAAGGTTATCTTTATTGGATGGATCAAAAGGCTTATGCGCTCCGCCCAAGAACGTTGGCTGCTCACCCTCGATCTTGCCCTGCTTGACATAAGCTGGCATGCCGTTAGTGGGATGGTTAGAGCCAAACACAGAAGAGGCAATAGCTCCATGACCGGGATATTCAGAGTCAGCGGTGTTCTCCCTCTTGGGATTGCGGTGTCCCGTCATCATCCAGTGTGTGGCCTGTCTGTGAGAAGAGTCTCCGTGAGAGAAGGAATTTACGGCGGTAAGATGGTCTCCCTGCTTGATCAATTCTTTAAACAAACCACCAAAAGCAAGTCCGTTATTATGCGTTACTGATCCCGTGACCGGCATGTGTGTGTCTGGGACTGTGTCAGTAGGAGCATGGAAGGTCTCGAACTGTGTCGGACCTCCGCCCAACCAAACCCACACTACGGATTTTTGGCTCGGGATAATGAATTCTTCTTCTGCGAAGGCTTCGTCAGAGAACGGAAGAACCCCCAGTCCAGCGCCAAGACCACCAACCCTCAAAAAATCACGCCTATTAAAATCTAAATCCAGCATAACTCCCTCCTTAAAAACCCGTTGACGTTGTTAACCCGGAGCGTTATAGTATCCAATACTAAAGCCCTTCTTTGTACATTCTTGAACTGTCTTGTCCATGCCGTGCTCTTTGAGGTGCTCCTCTATATATATACACATGTTCTTGTCTGTTCCCGGCCAATTATTTTTAAAATAATGGCACAGCTTGGTGCATTTCCAGTGGCTCCTATCATAGGAGAGTGGTCTGGGAGAGTTGTTAGCCTTGATAGACTCGAATGTTTTTCTAAGCATCTCTAAGAAGTCTGCTTCGTCTTTCTTGTCAAAGCACATTGAGAACGGCCCACCGTCCTTTATATAGAAGATAGACATTATTGACTGATCATATTTAGGAAAAGTCTTGGATATGGCATAATTATACAAAAGTAGCTGGGGATCTACCTGTAACTTTTCATAAGTCTTCTCCTGCCCAGTTACCCAGTCCAGCCGCCTTCCCGTTTTCCAGTCCACCACCTCAATTATACCATTATCTGTCTCAGTTACAAGGTCTATAGTCCCTTTTATGGCAAGATTTCCAGAAATTTTTTCCCCGTTGGGCATCTCATATTCATATTTTGCCCACTCCTCCTCTATTTCGATATCAAAATGAGGCTCAGAAGCAACGACGTTCCTGTTTCTTGGGTCAAATTGACCTTCATTATATTGGAGAGCGTCCCAAGTTAAATTCAGACATGTAGCCCTATCGCTCTTTGAGAATTTATTTTTGGACTTACTGGTATAATAATCAAAACTTCTATCAGAAAATCCAGCTACACAAAAGTCCTCCATGAACTGGTCAATGTGAACCTTAACCTCTCCCAAGGCGTCATCCTCTATCTTGAGGTATTTTCTTTTGGGGTTGTCCTGTGCAAACTTTTTGAGGGAGGCAAGAACTTCCATGGTTTTGTGGACTATGGTTCCAAGCTCTGCCTTCTTGCCGCTATCCGTCTGGTATCCCAGAACATATGTTAGAAAATATTGCATCTGGCAGAAGGAGTAATTATTATAGCTGGAACTTCTTATATATGTGACTAACATAGGTTATCCTAGAAAGAAAGATGAACAAGATTTACCAAAATCTCGCAGAGAATTGTCCAAAGAACCAGTGTTGTGTACTACAGCATCAAAATTATTCCAGTCAAAATTGTCTTCATCTAAGCAGCATTCGCTGGAGTGGGAATCTTCTTTAGTATCGCGGGCCAATCTGACAACCTTGCCCCCAACATCTTGAATAGCTTTAACCTCGTTGGGAAATCTCACGTCTGGAACTATTGCCAGTTCCGATTGTTCTGACAGTATTCTGTTGATGGTATGATTCACATGTACTGGCTCATACATTCGACGCATGATGTCCGTACCAAAGTATTGCATAAACTCTCTGGCTGTCATGTTAGGGCTTCTATTGGCTCCAGCATTTACCATCCAGCGGGAGTCTGATGTAGATGGCATGTCCTTCCATAGCATGTGTGTTTCTGTATTTTTCTGCTCGTCTGTACCATAAACCTGTTCTGGTGTAAGACCAAAGAATTCAACACAAATGCTTTTTAAACCACCAGCAAAACTATACATTTTTACATGGGGCCACAGGTGGTGGTGTGCATACTCAACAAATTGTGTGTCGTTTCTGTTTGTGTCAAATATCCCCCACCCGGATGTTCCATCTTGGGAGGAGGTTAGAACTGATAGGTGACCGCCCTCTATAATAGAAAAATCTTGTACCATATCTAATCCACGGAGAATGGTTCCCTGAATATAATTGGCCATCGTGTTTTTTCCTGACTGTTTCTTTCCTGATATTCCTAGTATCTTGAACATTAAAATCTATCCTTTACTTGCGATAATATGTCTGAATTAATCTGATCTACTGACATCTCGCCTATATCCTTATGAGACATGATTGGAAAAATTAGCTTAAACATTCTTCCTAATTGTCTTTGTATCTCTGTTTTGGATTCCCTGCCAGCCTGATCGTTGTCAGTGAGGATAACTAAGGTAGTAAGTCCACTTTGCAGTAGCTTGTTTTTCTGTTGAACAGTTAATGATTTGCCAAAAATGCTTACAGCGTTGTGTACACCGGCCTCAAATAGTTTCCATACATCTCCTTGTCCCTCGGTAATGAACAGGCAGGATTTTTCAGAAGCTGTGGGAATTGCCCTATGGTAATTGTATAAAAAATATCGCTTGTCAAAACCCTTGGTGAATAAAAACTTAGGTTTTCGATACTCCTTGACAGACCTTCCGATATAGGCCACAATATCAGAACCGACATCGTTGTGAATGGGAACAACTGCCCTCTGATACATTGGAGATTGCCTGTCTGTACAGTCGCCTATGCCAAAGTTGAGTAGCGTGTCTTCCTTGAATCCTCTACCTGTAAAATATTCAGATGGATGTATTAAGTTACGCCCTTTCTTTATTATAGGCGTAGCGGAGCCTGAATGCTGGACAGAACTGTGAGAAAATATATCGACCAGCTTAACAAATTCGTCAGGCTCAACACTTTTGGTTACTGTAATACTATTACGATCTATGTTTAAAATCCTACACGCCCACGCTAATGCATCTTTAAAAGCCTTGTCACTTCCGCTTTTACTTGACAGGATGCCTTGGATCAGGCCAAAAATATCATTCCCATGCTCTTCTTGACAATCCCTAGTCCAGCATCTCCATATCTGCTTATCTACTGATAAAGAAAATGCACGCTGATTGTCGCTGCCCTCGTGTATGGGACAGGTAGAATATATATTGTCTCCCAGCATCTCGTACTCCATGTCTAGATTGTTGAGTACCAACTCTATATCACGGAAGAGCATCGACTTTATTTTCTTCAAGTTCATCATTTGCAATATCTTCTAGACCGGAACTATCAATTAATCCAGTATCCCCATCGGGCTGTTTTCGCAGTTCGTTTCTGGTTCTCAATTCGTTTAATTTGGCATATTCTCCCAGCATGTCCATGTTGATATAATCGCCATCATCTAGACCGGCCCCGTGCCTTGCTACGACAGGAACCAGCTTTCTGTTTCCAGCACTGGGGCCATCTTCTGCCAGTTCTTCTGGAGACTTCTTCTTAAATATACTAAAGGACGTACAAAGCCAGATCAATCTATCAGATCCGCTTACTGTATCTGTACTTTCTTTGGTAATACCGTCTCTGTTAAGTTGAACAAAGGCTAGACATGGGAAATCATATTTAACACACAGGTTGTGAAGGGCGGTGATTTGAAAACCCAAGGCTTGATATTCCTGTACGTTGTAGGTGATAGAATCAGAGGACATGAGCTTCAGGTAATCATATACGACTACACAATCATTGGTATTACCATTCTCGTCTGTGCCCACCTCTTGCATCAACCATCTTTTGATGAGATTAACTATCTGCTCAAAAGGCTTACCGGCCACAGAAGTATAGCTATATGGTATTGACTCTACCTTGTTGACAGCTTCCTCTATCTTTGCTAGCTTGTCGTCATCGTCTGCAAATTGACCTGTTGCTATTTCATTTATAGGCACTCCGCTCATGTTGGCCAAGATGCGATTCAGGTGGTCCTCTTTGGACATCTCAGTGTCCAGCATTAATACAGGTATGCCTTCAGAAGCGATGTGGACAGCTACATTGTCTGCAAACACACTCTTCCCCACCTTGGGTCTAGCAGAAACCAGATCTACACACTTTCTCCGAAGACCTCCTCCAATTGACGCATCGAATCTAGGAAACCCAGTAGATATTCCAACGATATCACATTTATTTTCCTTTAAAAACTCAACGTACTCGTGGATATCGGAGCCAATTTTTTCCGGCTTTTCTCCACCATCATCTTCTCGCAAAAAATCAACAAGAGGATTTTCTACTATGGCAAGTATTTCATCTACAGATTCGGAACCATTGACTCCATCTATATCCTTCCCAATTTTATTGGTTAGCGATCTAATACGCCTAGCCATCTCAAACTTTTTTATCTGAACCGCAAAGCTGCTGACGTTTTCCCGCTTAACAGGAAAATCGAAAAGAGACTTGATATACTGAAGCTCTTGTTGGCTGTTGATGGTTTCAGAAAAATTTAGCTGGGAGGCTGCTGAGAGTATGGAAGGAACATCAACCTCTGATCCACCTTCCAGAATTCTTGATACACACTTGTACAGAATTTGATTGTTAGAGTGGGCAAAGGTGTTGTGATCAATAACGTCAGATATTTCAACATACGCATCAAGGCCGAAGTTAAACAAGCCAGCCAGTACGGCCCGCTCAGCCCCAATGTCAGACAAATGGGAGTTCATTCCGCTTTACCTTCCGACGCAACGGTTGCATCTATGATATACGCCGCTTAGGTATCTGGGGTCAGCCTTGAATTCTTTACCACAGATATGGCACTCGACTGTTGTCTTTTTGGGTTTCTTTCTCAGCCTAGGAGTTCTTTCTCCATCTGGGGTTTCTACATCTTTAAATTCTCCAGTATCAACCCATTCATTTTTTTTGCCAGCCTTCACCTTTGTTCTCCCTGTATTAGTTGTTCTAGTTCTGTTATCAACCACGAAGTCTTCATTGACCGTGGGTGTGTCTTCTTGTTTGTCTACTGTATTTTCATTTTCCAATAGCCTTTTAAAGTTATCCCTTTGTTCTTGGTCAAGAGACGAGAAGAATTCTTCCATAGCACTCATAATCTTTTTCCCTTTTCGAGCAGTATATCGCCTTTTCTTTTGAGTTCGTAAACCTTACCTTCAAGTGACTGAAGCCTAGCTTCGGCAATGCCTCTCATCTGGTCACACTTAGCAGCATAGCTATTCTCTCTTATTATACTCTGCCTTTTAACTTCGTGCTTAGTGTATTGGTCAAATCTGTGCAGATTTCCAACTACTATTTTTTCTATCTGGTCATTGCACCAGTCTAGCACTACTTTGTTTTTGTTGATTTCATCTTGTACGTAAGATGAGTAACCATAGAGAACGTATGCATGATCGAAAAGCTCTTGCTGGGCTAGGGCTTGTATCCTTTCTTGAGGCATGTTGGCTGTATCCAAAAATTCTTCTCTGAATGCAGAGAACCTAACGTTGGACAAGTCTAGGTAGTTGTCTATCTGTTCTATATGTTTAGCTAGGCGTTCAGACGCCGTTAATTGAGTTTCGCCATTCATTATCGCTATCCGAGTATTTGAGAACTATCAATTTAATGTTATTCAATTCGCACCAATTAGCCTTGTCATCATCCCTGTTCATTGCCAAGAGATAGTCGGTCATATGCTTGTGGAAGAATGGGGTGAACTCGTAATGCTGCTTACCATGTACTTCTATCCCAACCTTGATAACAGGAATGAAGAAGTCCAGATACAGAACAGACTTTCTGTAAGGTAAGGTGCTTCCGGGCAACTTGACTTCTTCAAGTATCCTGTAGCTGCCCCCGTATCTTTCTTTGAGTATTCTTCTGGCTCGTAAGTGGTGTTTAGATTTTTTTCTGGTGTCATCTGCATATATATCGTACCTGTTCAAATTCCAAGTATATTCTCTTCCACTAAATCCTATCGCCTTCACTGAATAAGTCCTTAATTCTACTGTAAACAAAGTCGCACACTTTTGGGTTTGCCACAAGAAAGTCTGACAAATTGTTTACGCCTTGAAACTTGAAAAACTTTTCTATCTCTTCTTCTGAGTCGGGGACGCCGTTGTCTTTCAGAACTTCTGCTATTGCCGGATGGTCTTTTTCTTCTAATGCACAGGCTATAGTGTACCAAGCTCCAGCGCTTTTGATAAGCCTGAACTCGCAAGCTATCTGTACAACTTCTTGGGTTTCGTCCACCCCAATGCCATACCTTATCCAACCTTCTGCCGTTGAATTAGGTCTTCCGCCAACATTAGATGTCAATACTTTCCAGTTGGCAATCTGCCCCACATGAGGCCCAGTTTCTTTTGGTATCTGCCATCTACCTCTGTGGGTAATTGCGATGTTTGTTCCAGCTTGATACTGAATCATGTTGCCGCCATCCGTCATCTTGGCCGGTGCCCATCTACTTCCACCCGTGTTGGCAATATTATGCAGGATGAACAAAGCGACGGTTTTATTCTTTGTTACCTGACCACCAATCCTCTTAAGGAACATGGAAAGAAGTCGCGGCAGAGCATTTCTAACACCAGTTCTGATAAGTCCCTCAAGCTCATCTTTAGGAACCATGCTGGACACCGAGTCAACAATAATAACACACTCAGGATCGTTGTTGATATAATATTCAATTATGTTTAGGTAGTCCTCCGCCGACAGAACTCTGTCGTCGGTGGATTCAACCACTATGATATTCTCTATGTCGAGAGACTGGATACCCTCAAAGTTTTGAATGGCCAGTCTACCCTCGGTGTTTACGTAGATTACTTTCTTGCCTATCTTTTGACATTTAGCAGCAAAATGTAAAGCGGTGGTAGTTTTCCCCGTCTTGGGGTCTCCAGACATGACTACGCAACTGCCCTCTCGAATACCACCACCGAGTGCGATGTCTAACGCTGGGGATATGCTAAGAACGCCAAGGCTAGTTAGATTATCTAGGACTTCACTTCCCGGTCTTACTACATCTCCGTAGGTAGAAATAACTGTATTGCTAACGGGATCATTTGCAAATTTATTCACCTTCTTTTTTGCCATCTAACTCTCTCAATTTTTGTAGCCTAGATTTTTTACCATAACTTCTCGACTTGCGAGAAACCGAGTTTTCCTTTACATCTATTGTAGTTGAATTCTGCACTTGATGCTCTATGATTTTTTGGTATTTCTTTATAATGGTCTCAAGAGGTGGAAACCGAAGCGAATACATGCGTCTACATTCCGGGGAGTGAATAGCCTTGACAACCGCAGCCTCTGGGTATTTTTTTATGAGGCGGTTGGCAAGAACTACTTGGTACTGGTACGTCTTACGCCACTTCGCCGTGTTCCAAAACTTGTGTGCTTGAGTGCCGACATTCTCTTTTTCAGCAACCCTGCTACACACTATCTCAGCGACATATTGTGCGCAGGTACAATACTCTCCTGTAGAGGGAGACTTGTATCGACTTAGGTCAGTTTGTTTTGTGGGCATGATTGTGTATTATAGCTTCTTCAAAGCAATTGTCAAGTGTTTCTTCAGACTTTTCTTCTGCTTCAAGTTCTGGAACGAGCCATCTTGTTTTATAAACCACTCCATCCTGTAGAGTACCTATTGTGTAATAGTTGCGAGTGTTTCCTCCGAACTCTCCCATGACAGATCTAACCAAATACACAGCCTCAGCGTCTGAGGTATCAACTTCTATTACGTGAGACCTGTACTGAAGCTTGATAGTACAGACAGAAAGGCTTTCGCTTTCACATTTTTCTTGCAGGGAAAGCCAAACGCTATAGTCCTTGAAGAATATTTCTACACCGTCAGACAGGACCGCCCTCACCCAGATAGCTTCCTTATCTTTCCTGTACTCTAGAAGCCATTCCTTACGGCTTGTCGTGTACTGAGTCATTTCTGGTCCTCGTAACGCATTCGGTGGTACGCCGCCCCGTGGCTGGCTTTCTGGTTTTGGTTTTTCTTTCGTCTGCCCTTGAGGAAGCACCCTCTGTCATGGTTACGATACCTTCCCTTCTTGACATCAAGCTCCCACTGGTGATTGTTTTCGGAGGTTCTGCGCCAACAAGCTCATCTACCTGTCTTTGCACGGTAACCAAAGGGCGGTCTAGCTCTTTAGCAATTTCGCTCACTTCTTTTTCCTTATAGTGCGATGTAACATAAAAAATCTCTGCTGTGCCTAGTGGTCCCTTTTTAGTCATTGATAAAACTCCTTTGCGCCCTTGTCATATAGAGCATGTTTCTAGTTTTCAAGAACATCATGTAAAAATTGAAAGTCTCTGCTTGCACCTTTTGCAGCTTGGTCTCGACGTAGTCCTCTCTGTGGCTATGCATTCCCCAAGGATCATATGGAGCACTTTGGTATGTCCTTATGTAGTGATGCTCATATCTTCCTGACCTGCTTGTGGTTTTTATAACCTTGGCATAGCTTTTTTCCTTTTTGTTAATTACAGGTTCACCAGTTCGATCAAACAGTCTCTCTACGACATGTGAATCGCTATGGCCCTGTTCCGCATCATCTACGTACTTCATTTTTGGCCTTCCGTTATGTATTTTTGTTTTTGAGAGGTGGTCATTTTGTTAATTTCTCTAGACGTGACCTTGTTGCTATCAGTGTTTGTTAGCTTTTCTTTTGCCTTATCATCTAGCTCCGACCTTTGATAGTGACCCATATCCTTTCTGTTTCTGTCGGCAAGTTGACCCACAGTGTTGGCGTTGCTGACAAACACGTAAGCTCCACCATATAATACTCTTTGAAGGGCATGTTTGCCACACTCTGGACACTTTTTTTTTGGTTTATCTTTCATAGATTGTTTGACATCGTTCCATTCGTGGCTACAATTGCTACATATATAGTCGTAAAGCATTTATCCTGTCCAAAACAAAAGGTAAAATAATAAACAGACTTGAAAAATAAACATCCCAGACACAATTGATAGCCCCCACTTCCTGTTGTGAAGAAATATCTTTCGGACTACGAATAGTGCAGTAAGTGTCCCAAACACTTTACAAATGGTAAAGAAGGACATGTCACCGCTTAGTTCAATCATTTTGACAACTATTGGGTTTTTTTCTTGACTCCTGAGAGTGTCCATACAAGCCGGATCTAAAAATCGTAGGGCCAAAAATAAATCCAGAGCGGAAATAATTCCGATCATAGACCACATGGCATAAAACAGTATGCGGCACACCTTGTCCATGATAACCCTTACTGTTCAAGTGCGGCAAGTATAGCTCCAACTATGGAATGCCTTTGTATGTCGATATAGTCAAGTTCTACAACCCCGACCCCAGAGATTCTATCCAGCTTGTCGATACAAGATTGGAGTCCGCTCCTGTTACTTATATCTGTTTGTTTTACATCTCCATTTATGATGACCTTAGAGTCTTCTCCCATCCTTGTGATAAACATTTTTATTTGATCGAGTGTGCAGTTTTGCGCCTCGTCTAATATCATGCATGATTGATGAAAAGTGGCTCCTCTCATGGTCTCCAGCGGCTCGTATCTTATCTTGCCTTGGTTAAGAAGCGCCCCATAGTAAGATTGACTAAGGAAGAACTTCAAATTCTCTTCCATAGGCATAAGGTAAGGCTTTATCTTGTCATTCACATCTCCCGGCATTGAACCGATATCAGTGCCTGCACACACCAAGGGCCTTGTTACTATTATCTGCTCGATTTTTTTCTTGTGAAGATGTTCCGCTGCTATCCCAGCAGCTACAAATGATTTTCCTGTACCAGCAGGGCCTATGCATATAGTAACGTCATTATCTATAATAGATCTGACGTATGACCTTTGGTTATTAGTTTTTGCCTCAAGGGAATTAAGTTTATGCTGTGGGCTTTTTCTGTGTCTTTTTCTTTGCATATATAGGGACACCTTTACTCTCCCGTGCTGCCAAAGCCTCCAGATCCACGACGAGTGCTAGTAAGATCCGTGGTTTCGACAAGACTGAATGAAGGAACAGGTTGAAACAATATTTGAGCGATCCTATCTCCTTTTGCAATTTCAACCCTCGGGGTACTCCAAACAGAACCAGAGTTAAAAAGGCAAACTTTTACTTCTCCTCGATACCCCGCATCTACCACCCCGGCAAATACGTCTACCCCTTGTTTTACAGCCAAGCCAGACCTAGGCCAGATTAACCCAACCGTTCCGTGTGGTATTTCTACAGAAATCCCGGTGCTAATAAGCCTTTGCGTGTTCGGATTGATGATAACGTCCTCGTCAGAGTAAATGTCCCATCCCGCATCGCTTTCATTGGCCCTAGTGGGAATTTGAGCCGACTCAGTTAGTTTCTTAATCTTAATGGTTGATTGCATTTTTTATTAATCCTTCTTCTCTGGCACACACTTTCCATCCTTCTCTACGTATCCCGGCTTGCAATTCGGTGGATATCCTGCGTCTTTATCGGCTTTGTTTTCTTGCAAGAGCCTGTCTGCTTCTTGAATAAGGTCGTTAATTGGTTCAGACATAGTTTCTCCTTTTAGTTCTTTAACAAACACTAACGTTCTACCGTTCTTTTTAAACACCCCTCTTCTATCATAGTAATGAAGCTCGCGTGTTATGGGGTCTTTGTACACGAACATGTTTTTAGAAGACTTCCCTTTGTTTGTCCACTGGCTGTGACAGAAGGCCGATCTTTGTTTTTGATTCGGGAAGCTATTTTGTGACTCATCACTAGACATGCATCTAGAAATAAAATCGTTCTGGCTTTCTCCTTTTCTTGGCGAAGGCATAGTGTCTCTCTCCTAGATTAGTTCACACGAATTTCCAGAGCAAGCCCACTCCTGCTCTGGTTCAACGTTGTCTTCTTCTTCTATAACTTCTGTATAGTCTATTGATTTATATTCTCTTTTAAGATCTACCCACTCTTTCCAATTATATACATCCTTCATGCAGTAGGTTAGCTTTCTCACGTCTCCCCCGAAATATCTGTCTGCAAATTTCTTGCATCTTGCTATCCATGTTTTCTTGGCTGCTCCTCTGGTTGTTGCACCCAAACCAAGCAGAGAATCACATGCCGCCCATAGATTGTCTTCCCATAAATCTAAAGCTACTTCAATGAGGCCGCTGACAAACAGAGAGGCATCTCCATAGTGGCTTACTTGCTCAGTGGGTAAATAGATGGCTGTAAACGGGGCTTGCGGATAGTCTTTATCTCCAGTAATGGGGAGTAGTGATACTCCACAAAAAAAGTGTCTGTGTTTGTAAATAAAGTTCTCCACTTCGTCCCACTCGTTTGGCTTGACATTGATAGTATTTGATACATTATGTGTCAGCCATGGTTTGGAACAAAGCTTTTTGTTAGTACCGTGAACAACCCAGTTTTTCTGTGTGGATTTAACATAACTTAGCATGTCCAAGGCACCAAGCTGATTCTTTGTTTTAGATCCGGGGGCTACCTCAATACAAAAAGATATAACTTCATCACTGTCATTGGCCGACCACACAGACTCTTCGCAAGATCGTGGGTTAATAGTTTTTAGGTATTGGTAGATGGGTTCCCTTTTGTTGGCCTGCACCCGCCTTATATATCTCTTGGCATGATGAGGGTGGATGCCACTACTCGTACCAAGAACGCATGAAGTGGTGCCTTCCGGCTTAATACAAGTAGTTCTTGCGGCTGGATTAACTCCAATCTTTTTGGCAAACTCCTTGTTAACTTCTTTAACTACCTTGGCTCCACACTGTTGAACCTCTGGATCTAAACATATATCAGGGGAATCCATAATGCCAGTCATGGAAACTCCCAATAAAGCTTCCTTGGCTATAATCCTTTCGCTAACTTCTCCAAGATAGGGAAAGGTATTGAAACCTGCTTGCAGTGTCCCGATAATGGCAGCAGCTTTACAGGACTCATAGAATTCGTCTGGTGATTCCAATTTAGAGCAATTGATTGTGCTCAAGTTGCAGGCTTGCCAGCCGGTTTGTCCTGTTTCTTCGTCCACTGGGTATAAGCCGATTTCCACGCAAGGATTAACAACAAGCTCTTTAGAGTCCGACCAAACAAATCCCGGCTCACCAAATTCTCGTACAGACTTCATCAATTGTGAAAATCGTTCTGGACTGGTCTTATCTCTCAGTAGCAAGGCTGAGTTGTTGGAACGTCCACGCTGGGGATTATCATGGAACCAATTGCCGGTCTTGGCTTCTGCCATTTCTATGTCGGTAGGAGAAAATAAACAGATGGTTGCGCTACGCCTAACGCCACCGCTGATTACAGCGTCTGCGCTATGCATCACAATATCATAAGCCTCTATAGGGGTAAGCCTGTGTATTTGATCAGAGGCAAATTCGACATTTCTTAGAGCCTTATCCAAGACCTTTCTGATATTTGAAAGGGCTTTTTTTAAAGGCTCTGGGCCGGGAGCTTTGCCAGAGCTAGAGCTAAGGTAAGATCCGGCAGGTCGTATTTTGGAGAAGTCAAAGCTTACAGATTTTCCTACATATTCGGGAAACAATTCCTCTTGTTGGAAATAGCTAGAAACAAGAACTCCTACAGCATCAGACCAACCCTCTATGCTATCCGGTATAACAAACTTTTTAGTGCCGTGTCTTACTCGTACAAGGTGGGGAAGCTTGGCTATGTGATGCTTCTGCACAGAAAAACCTGCTCCACACCCGCACAGAAGAAGATACATACACTCCTGAAAGAACCTGAGCCTGTCTGCATAGGACGCAATGCAATTATACATACGAGCATTGTGTTTAAAGATGGGGCTGCCGCCGAACTGTAAAGCCCTCTGTGACCCCAGTACCCTCTTCTTATACACAAGTTCATACGCCCAAGCTATTTCTCCATTAACTTCAGGATACTTCTCATACATCATATCCTTTACTCGGTCAACTGACTCTTTCCAAGTTTCTCTTCTTTTCTTTTCTGGAATCCATCGTGCATATTTAGAAACAAAGCTGTAGCTCATAAGAGATTTGATTGACATTTATTCCGTATCCATTTTCAGAACGTCCTTGATATATATATATAAAAAGCCACGACCTAGTGGCCGTGGCGGACAGGTTTCTAATTACTGTCGTGTCGTGAGAATGTGGCTATACTTCATTGTTTTTTTCAAATAGGTCATCAAGTAGTCTTCTGGCTATCCAGCTAATTACAGTGCCTAGAAAGATTTGGACAACAAACGGCACAATCCATACTACGGGGAAGTAGCTCTTTACATCATCTTCGCTTAAGCTGTCCTTAATGTACAGCTTGCACTCCTTTGCAAGCTCTCTTTTGTATTTCTTGGGGTCTGCCCCTGCGGGGACTTTGAACCTGTTGAAGTCAGCGAATCCTCCGCTTACTATTCTAGTCCATTCCTCGCCAAGTTGCAAACATTTCTCTGCAATTTTCTGATCTTTCTTCTTTTTATATTTAGAACCTATTTCTTGTCGTATTTTTGAGAAATGCATCTATCCTTGGTCCTCTTCGTAGTCAAAAGACTTGTCTGGGAAGTTGTCAAGCTTTACGACACCCCCAGATTCCCCTAGAGAAATGCCTAACACATCAATCTTGATAGTAAATATTTTCTTAACAGAAATCTGTGGTTTCTCGTCTACGAAATCTATATCTATCAAGCCATGTTCTGGGGATGATATTTTTACTACCATCGGGAGGTCTGACTTTAGCAAATACTCTCCTGCTCGATACCCCTTCTTTGAAAAAAGACTGTTGAGAACATCATAAGCCTTGCCGAGTTCTTGCATTGATACAGTATGCCCTCTCTTTCTGTCCAGATGGACTACTATTTTTTTTTTACAGCTACATTTGCTGTGTACGTTTTTACAGTCACAGTATGTTTCATCAGTGTCGCATCGACATCTCCACTGGCGCGAAGAAGCAGCACCTTCTCCATGATAGGGACAGGGAGTTGTGTGTCCATCTCCGTGAGTGATAATGCCGGTCCCTTTGCAGGCACACTTTTCAGGGTCAGGGTCTGGTTGTGGTTCTGGGTCTGGCGGCACGTCTTTTTTGATTTCGTTTACAATAAACGCAACATAGCCTTCATTGCGAGCATGATCGAACCCAGTCTCTTGTTTTGGCTCTTGCTGACTATAACAACCTAGCACCAGAAGCAGCGATACAACAATTGCAAAGTGTCTCATTATATGATCCTCGTATCAAGCTTTCTGGGTTTGAATCCTTCGTATCCACTGAAAGCCCAGCAGTCTCCTACCTTGAGCATGCTTCGTTCTACCTCGTCTGCGTCGATCCAAAAAGATCCGTCTGGTTGATCATTACGCTTCGGACCAGCGTTCCAAACCCCCCAAGAATTCATGCACAGAACTCCGGGCCTCTTGTATTTGTCATCAACTCCGAGTAAGCACATCTGGTGTGCCCATTCGCCTTTGGGTTTAGCAAAACCTTCTGAATCTCTTCGGGAACTGAAGCCTTGATTGCTGGATACAGTAATAGCATAACCATTAGCAAGGAGGTCTCTAGCCTGCTCATAGGAATCAACTCTTGAAACTGTGAGTATAGGATGTTGCTTAGAGATTTTCAACAGGCTTTTAGGAACTCCACCTGATGGCATACCCCAGCTTCTAGCTTTAGAACCGCTATATTCTCTTAGGTCAACATTGCCATATTTACCACGAGGCACTGCCCCATATTCGTTGCAGTATCTAGCACCCCATACGCCGTAAGCGCCGTCTCCTTTGACACTCCCCCCGCCTATCTGCACTCTACACCCTCCATATATATCCTCAGTGGCAGTTTCTGCTACCCATTCCTCACGTTCATTGTTAACAACAATATCTACACATTTGGAAGCATCTACCGCATAAGCTGCCCCCTGAGCTACGCAATCTCCTACAGTTTGAATCCTGATAGGAACTTTACCTGCTACTTCTTTAATATAACTATACAATAAGCAGACTTTATTCCTTCCTGAATCTTTCATCGGACCCCAAGAGTCTTGAAACACGGGGTGTGGCAAAGAATTCATTGCTGCTTCTACTGCATGTGGATCTTTTATCCACCCACCAAGGTGTGATAAATCAGCCATCTATCTAGTCGCCTCCGCTAAAGATTCAAAGACGCCTTGAAACCACTCTCTTGCTTCTTGGGTGTCCAGCTTTCTAGACTCATCGTATCCAACCACAACTAGGTAGTCAGATACAGACTGGGTAAAGTCAGGATAAGATTCTCTGTTCCAGCCATAGCTTGTTTGTGCCCTCCCAAGAATGGGGTCAAACTGGCTGGTGTCTTCAAGAGATACAGAGTTATTTAGATATTCAGCGCTGCCTGAGAAAAGTTTGTAGATTATTACTTTGTCTTCTTCGCTCTCTATTTTAACAAACTCTTCATGCACCTTGCTTAACGCGGCAGCAATCGCTTTCGCTTTGATTTCCTCTTCGTTGTCTGGTTCCGGTTCCGGTTCGTCGGAGTTGTTGTCAACTACTTCTTGAGAGTGAAACAACGAAATGGCATGTTCTGACACAGACGCAGTACCAAGAACAAGAACAAGCGACCAAGGAATTATGGTAGCTAAACCAAACTTCATTTCCGTAAGGCTTTTTTTGGCCATATAACTTTCCCCTTATGTTAATTACTCCGCAGGTGGTGCAGGAGGCGGAGGAATGACTTCATCTGCCATGTGGTTATTCTTGGCCCATTGGACCGCTGCGTTTAGCAGAATAGTCACGATGGGAATAGCAACAGCGCCAGTCAGGCCAAGATCTAACGACATTAGGTTAGACCCAAGGAAGGTGAGGCCAGCGGCCAGTCCTACCATGAAACCGTTCCAGCCCAGCTTCTTAAAATCGTGAACGTTCAGTGAAAATGCTTTGGAATTATCCATTGTTTACCTCTCTTATTGTGATTTCAGATACACTTACTAAAAAGCCTCCTTGCTCGTCACCGTTGAGCTTATAGGGAAAGCCCAGCATCCTTACCCTCTTGTCGTCAAATGTTTTAACTTCTCTTTGGAATTTTCTGCTCAGATCAAGACAAGATTGAAAATCCATAAAAAGCTCTTCCCTATCTTCTTCGTGGACATAGGCAAGCCAGTCATAACCTTCTACATCGGGAAGATGTTGCCCGGTTAGCTCATAAAATGGTTCATTAGTCCAAACTGCCTTTCCTTTGCTGTCGGTTTCAAATAAGGCTGTTGAATTGTAGTGTAGAGAAGCCTTGGTTCTTTGTTCAATAATTTTTTGTCCGTGTTCTATCCTATCACAGGATTCCCCAAGTTTGCAAACAACGTCTTTGAGGCTACCGCCACCATTAGTGGTGATCTCCTGTTTAATCGTTTCTACTGAACTGGCTAGATCTTCGTGTTTATTTATGAATTTCATGGTGGGCTTGACAACCCTGAAGATAATCCAAGAGACTAACCCGCCAGCAAAACTTAGCAGAGTCGTGATGATTATTACTGTATCTACCTCCATTGAACCCCCCCCCCCTTGCTAAAAAAAGGGTTGCCCCCGAAGGGGCAACCTGTTAGAACGGGGATGGCTTAGGATTCGTAGGTATCCCTAGGCTTGTAAGCGTCTTGAACTGGATTCTTGGCACCAGTTCTGTAGGTGAGTTCACCCGGAACGTTACGAGTTGGACGAACTCCTGCATCAGTAGCAGAAGAAGTCCCGTCACCGGCAGCAGGATCAATATAAGTATTGGCACCGCCACGGTTGGCAGTGTGCTGTACCCAACTAGGATGAACACCACTGCTTGGAAGTGCTAGTATATTGTAGCTGCCACCTGTACCCAAGCGACGGTCAGCGACAAAGGCTTCTTTGCCAACAAAGTTTCTGCCGTTGCCTTCAGAGCCAGTGCTATTGAGGCCCACGGTCTGAGCAGAATTATTCACTCTGCCTGCTGATGTGGTGCCAGCATGACGGAAGAGGAAGTTTCTTCCTCCGTTGTCGTCTGCTAGACGAGCATCTGGGAAATAGGCAATACCGCCTGCCCCTCCAGCCTTTGCCGTAGTGACACCATCTGGGTCAGTGAAGTCGAAGGGGGCTTCGGTAGCATTTGCCACAACCTGTGACCCATAGGGATAATCTTTTGGGCCATTGATATCATTAATATCAATATTTTTGGTCATGGGCGCGGCAGCAGGGATGTTCCCGCCACCAAGAACGGTTCCGCCATCGTTAACTTCTGCTGTTACTGAACTGTGTGCATTTGTGGTAGCCATGATAGACTTCCTCCTCTTTCTGTAAATGGAATGAAAGAACCAAGTTCCGGCTCCACAAAAAGTCCTATAATCCTACAACTATTATACACTTATCTTAATCGTTTTGACAACTGGTTTGCGGATTTTTTGATTTTTCTTCTAATGGTTTCCCGGTTGTAGCCACGTTTTTCTGCTATCTCCTTAATAGTAAGGTTGTTCATACGATCTACAAGCAGGTCTTTATCAGAACACTTATCAAGTTCGTCATTTAATTCGACGTGAAAAAAGTGATCTCTTTTATCAGCGAGGTTCGCATGTAATGGTTGGTGTCTGCGTTTATTAAACTTAACCTCCCTTATACATTCAATCCTTACCCCGCTGTATAGATATGTAGTAAATTTAGCAGCCTTGTCAGGATCATGATTAAGGAAAGCTTTCCATAAAGCGTTTAACTTGCAGGTGTGGATTTCATCTTCACTTAGCTGTCCACGAAATGATCCAGAAGCCTTGTGCATGATTTTCTGTATTTCATCGTCCTGCAAAGCTTCTTCCATCTTAGTATCCATGGTATCTCCTATTCCAAAATTTGGTTTTCTAAATCTTTCCGAACATTTTTAAACTTGAACATCTTGCCGATCCCTATGAAGAAGCGGTATCTGCTGCATATCTTAAGTATCTCTACTCCTTCTATCTCTTCTAAGATAGCAAAAGTTGTGGGTGTTATGTCGAAATTTGTGTGACCAAGCCAGCAATCAAAATTAGTGGCCAAAGCTGCGTCATGAGCCAAGTCATTTGACACTGTGATTATGGGAATCATGCTGGCCTGACCGTCCTCTGCTTCTGATATCTCTGCATCAACTTCGGACTCTTCGTTGTTTTCTTCTACATGCTGCATTGCTTGTTCCATCATCAGTCTTACTATAGGAGAAGCTAGTTGATTTTCTAAAACATCTTCGTATTTTTGCCAGCCTATTTTCTTTTCGAGTTGTCGTTTCATTGTGCCGTCTCCCTATATTATAACACATCGGAAGGTCTTAAGCAAGGTTTCTCCTTTGAATTTTTCACATAATCAAGGGTAATTCTGGTGGCTAATTTCAAAAATAAGTCTTCCCTTCCAGCTTTAACAAATCCATCCTTCACCATTTCTAGAGTTTCCACATATGTTCCTTCTCTTCCCACCACCTCAAGGAGAGAATAAAAATTGTCCATTACTCTCTCGTGATACTCGCTAATTTCTATATCAACACAGGTCTCTCCATCTTTTTTGACATAATATACTATACAAGCATCTATGGATTCATCTTCATGCCATTTACTAATAGCGTCAGGATTTTCTTCTACTACCACGGCAACGGGGACGGGGGGTGGCTCTTTACGTTTAAAAAAACTAAACATGCTGAAGAATCTCCATGATTTTAGAAGCAGAGTTATCCCAACTATACTGCGTGGACGTTTCTATTCCGGCATTGTTAGTGGACTTAGGTGTGGTGTGAGCTTCTTGCATACACTTGGAAATTGCATGTATTTCTTGTTCCTCAATTTTGAGCCACTTGCCATGTTGTCCGTGAAACCATTTGCCGTCATAAGCAGCTTCTTTTTCCCAAGAGTCAGTGTTTATTAGACGGCAATTGTCAGGGTTGCAAAATTCAGTATGAGCAGAGTAGTTTGTGGCTATCACTTGTTTACCACACGCCATCATCTCAAGTAATTCTAAATTCCACCCTTCTGCCCTAGAGGGAAAGATTCCACAATCAGTTTGGGCCATAACATTATACACTTCTTCTTGTGTTTGCACCCTCTCTACTATGTGAATTTTTTCTCCTAGCTTTGACCCTTTGTACAAGCTAATCCATTCCGATTGTTCTTCTTTACTGAAGAATGGGTTGTCACACATCATCCATAGTTCAACGTCGTCTTTTTCTGAAAACGCTTGGTTGAAAGCCGTTGACAATATATCGTGACCCTTTCTTACTTCCCACTTACCGCAGTTGAAGAATATTGTCTTGTCTATACGCTGAGTTGGAGGGGTTGGACGGAAAATATTAGTATCTACACCTAGGGGTACTACATGTACGTTAGATTCATCAACGTCTATGCCGTTTAAAATAATTTCCTTTGCCCACTGGGAACAAACTAGTATTTTATCTAAACTTGACAGGTGGTGTTTTTCAAGCGGGTTAAATTCATCTAATTCAAATATCGGGAACCCTATGCGTAAACCTTTACCAAAAAATTGAGCCATGTCGAATTGATGCCATATTTTAATACATGGAGCAGAAAAGTCGGGCATTTTTGATAGACTTATTGCTTGGGAGACTGCTTCCGCATCCTCTTGCGTGGAAACTTGTGGTTGTCCTATGGGGCACAAAGCAACATCAGTTATTTTGCTGAGAGATTTAATTATATTAATACCAGTCAGGCCGTAGCCAAACTGATTAATTGGAGCCATAATATTTATCATTGCACCGCCCTTCCTTTTAGTTGTTCCCAGTCTTTCTCTGGTCTGACATCTAAATTGGTTATCCAAGCACCTTCTAGAGTATTGAGTTCCAGACCCATCTCATTAGCAAAATATATAATACCGTTCAGGTCTTTGGGAAAACAACTGCCACCAAATCCAAACTTGCCGTCAGGACCGGGTACGGCCCAGTGGGTCTTCCCAAGACGTTCATCGTGGGTGGCATACTCCACAACCTTGTCATAGTCTATGCCAGACTTTTCACACAGGCAGAAAAACTCATTAGCCAGAGACACTTTAGCGGCTAAGAAACAGTTTGTAATATACTTTACAAACTCTGCCGTCTTTGAGTCTGTCTGGATAATGTCTGCACTAGGAAAGACTTTGAGATAAAACTGTTTCATTACCCTTGTGCAAGCGGAGTCGCCCCCCAGCACTATCCTGTTGGTGTTTTTGAAGTCTTCTGTGGCATTTCTTTCCAGTAGGAATTCAGGGTTAAACACAACGAACTGATTGTTCTCTAGAGCAATTCTAGAACATGTTCCCGGTGGAACAGTAGATTTGACCACAACAATTGAGTTGGGATCTACTTCCTTGCACACAGATTCAACTATTGACGTATCGCATTCACCACTTGGTTTCATTGGTGTCGGCACGCACACAAAAGTAACATCGCAGCCGTGAGAGGCCGCTTTAGTGTTGATGTGGGTACTTTTGCTGGCGACCATGTCGTAGGTGTTGATTGAATAGTGCTTAGAAAATGCCTCTTTCAATGCTGTCCCAACAAAGCCCTGACCTATGATGGAAATTTTATTTATCACGATCCAAACTCCTTCTTTATGTCCTTCACAGCTTTGAGCAAAACATTCATAGCTCCAGTATTAGTAGAGCCGTGGCAACCAAACGATTTGTACGTAGACAAATCTGTCGGATCATATCTGTTTTCATCAACCGGATGTTCAACGGAAAATCTAGCAGCAATTGATGGGTCTGCAAATTTTATGCCTTTGCTAAGCATGTGCTTGTAATTATGGACACACAAGAACCAATCCTCTGGAACAGGACTCTCGCCTTTAGGTAACTGTGGGTCTAGATAGCTTGCCAACGGATTGTATTTACTCTCCAAAGGAACAGATGCTTCTAAAAACTTTTTGCTTCTAAGGGAGAATCCACCGTTTCCTACTCTGTTTACCCAAGGCTTATTACCGAGATGCTCATTTGGGCCTACCGGACTCCACGGAGCACCTATGTAGTCGTAATCTAGAAAAGCGTCTTCCCACAAGTCTGGATGAATAACAAACCCGTCTCCCTGAACAATAAGGCAAAAATCAGTGTTAATGTGGTGTGTAAGCTCACCTATACAAAACCGGCTATACCCTTCAAGGGTTAGGTTTATGGGTTTTATGTCTGTGTCACTTAAGAATTTATAGGCAAGTTCTGTATTGCTGCAAAACATTTTCTTGCTGCCATATTTAATATGAGACGAAGATTGTTCCATGGACGCTATGGAGCATGGAATCGCCGCGTCCACCCCTGCTATGACCACCAAAGTTACGTCGTTAAGAGTTTTCATCGGTTAAAAAGCCCTCTCTTTGCAGAACTTGTGAGAGGAGAAAGACACAATCATTGACGGGTTTAGGATAATGGAACAACCAACCTTATTCATTGCTCTATGTAGAGAGGGGTGATCACAGTTGACTGTGAAGCCTTCTGCTTCTGGCTTCGTCGCTGAATATCTAAAGTTCATAAAGGGATGGGTTTTGTATATAGCAAGACCATTAAAATTAGATTCCACAACAATCGGAGGCTGTCCCCTTCGGATTCTCATGAAATTGTTGTTACTAAGGCTCTCAGTAGGTATAAGGGGATGATCGTAAAATCTAAACGCCCATATGTCGAAAAAAAGTAGATCGTTGAGGCGATGCCACATTGCGCGGTCTTCAATCGGGTATATATTATTAGGCTCAGTTAAGACTCCGTTTGATGTTACGGCATCAATTGATTTGTATACCTTGAACTCGTCTGTATCGTAATCAAAGGCGGGTTGATCAAGAGATAGATAGCTGAGCGAGTGAAGGACACCATCGTATGACCACCCTCCTATGATGTCTAAGTCTAAAACTATAACATACTTGAAATCGTCTAGGTCTTCCATGGACGATATGTGATCCATGTATTCATTTCTACAATCGGCTAATTCTGTCGCTCTGGATAGACCTAGGCAGTGATCATCTTTCTCTTTCCAGTTTGAAGTTTCTCTGCTTTCTGAAATCAGGGTGAATTTGCTGTCTAGGTTGCTGAACTTCTCAATTTTTTCTACTGTGTCATCCTTCGAGTCGTTTTCATAGAGTACTATCCTGTAATCTTTAAAGAGTTTTGCGGTCTTGTAAATTCTGGAAATGGTAGTATTTATAACAGAGCCTACGTCTCTACCCATGCCGCAAAATATAACCGATGTGTTCTTGGCTTCTTTCTTTCCTAGTTCTATCCTTGAATAATAATCCTCGGAATCTTGTACAGGAGGGAAGAAATCCTCTGGAAATCTAGTATCTATCATTTATCTTCTCCGTATCCTAAGCAACATCCGATGTAATTCTTGTATACTAGGTCTGCCAAGGCAACGTCTTCGATTGCTAGTCCTGTTGAATCAAAGAAGGAAACGCCTTTATTTTCAGCTTCAAGCCTAGCTTTTGTCGCACCATTAACGCCTCTGTCTGATTTAACTTTAATTACGTGGAACAGGTCTACTGCTGGACCTTTATTCTTACTGTGTTGTGATTCACCAGAATGGAAAGCTTGGATTTTATCATCTACAACAAATCTACTGCATGAATTTATGATATCGTCTTCAAACTCTTGCTTGCCCTCCGCATCAGCACCTATTCCATTGACATGAATCCCCGGCTCCAGCCAATCGGCCATAATGAAAGGCTCCCTTGAGGGAGTAAGGGTTGTGAGAATGTCTGTACCTCTCACGCAATCTTCTAGGTTTTCGTAAATTACAACTTTGCATCTGCGATCAAAATGTTTAGCTATGTCCTCACATCTCGACCTATCTAAGTCGAATAACCGTAGTGTTTTGATGTCTCTTACGCTTAAAACCGCCTCAATTTGAAAACTTGTTTGAAATCCACAACCAATAAACGCCGCAACACTGGAGCTTGGTCTGGATAGATATTTTGTGGCTAGTCCAGTCACGGCGGCTGTTCTATATGAGGTAATAAGCATCCCATCCATCATTGCAATTGGACGACCATTTTTGATGTCGTTTAACATAATAGTTGCAGAAACACTGGAACCGTAACCGTTTGAGTAGTTGTCTGGGTAAATCGAGGCCCACTTGATGCCCACGGCCTCATCAAACCTCGCTGGCATAGCCCTATAGTCATTTGGAGGCATCTCTAGGTAGATCTTGGGAGGCATATCGCCAAGGTCTGGATTGGCAAACACATGCTCCATCAGGTCGATAACTTTGGACATGTCTAGGTAGGATTCTATTGCTTCGTCGGGAACATGGATGAGTGTCGTCATGGTTATGTCTCTTTATAAGATGAAGGAAAATTCATGTGGTGAATATAATGTTATTAGGCTTGGGTTTAAGAATATCTTTTTACCAAGCTTCCTCATCTCCTGATGGTAGCAAGACCATTCGTTCAGGACGGTTCCATCTGCCAGTTCCTTTGCGTCAAACCGAGATTTAATCATATCTTCAAACTTGTAGATTCCTAGACCGTTAAAATTTGAAAATACCTGAAAGGGGGACTCGCCTCTCTCAAACCTATATTCATTAACAGATTCAGAATCCAAAACGGATTCGTCCCCATATCCTTTGTATGCCCAAGTGTCGTAAAAAAGTCTCTCGCACTCAGACTCAGATTCCCCGGTGGTCTTGTTTGTAACCGTGTTTTCTACAAACTCTATACCATTAGCTGTCATGGCAGACCAACCGTTTAAGTCGTAAGCAAAGCTATTGAGAATTCCGTCATACGACCACCCTCCTTCAAGATCTAAGTCTATAACAATAACGTAGTCAATCGGAAATATACCATTAATTTCCTGAAGTTCATCTTGGCAGCGGTTTCTAAGGGCAGCTAAATACTTGGGGCGTGCTAACAGTCTTGGGCCTCGACTGTCAAACATTTTGTGTCCCGTGTTTTCTTGAATCAATATGATATCTCTATCTGCTCTAGCATATTCTTGCAATCTTTCCGAAGTTCCATCGTCGGAGTCGTTTTCATATATTAAATACTTGCAGTCTGCAAAAAATTCGGAGGTAACGCGCAGACGAGCCATACTATGATCGAGGACGTTTGATATATTTCTACACAGGCCAGTAATTACCACGTTAATGTCTGAAGCTATTTCTAGACCAGATTTTAAGCTACAAATGTATTCCTCTGAATTCTCTGCCGAGAACAGAGACTCAGGGAAGCGTGATGTTATGTACTCCAGATTCATCTGCTTTTTTCTCCTCCCCACTCTCCACTGGTATCATACGGACAAGGGCAGTTTTTGCACATGTCGTGGACTTCGCCCCTAATTATATGCTTCCTGATGTCTTGCATAGTCTCGCCATTCCAAACCTCTTCAAAGCTATTCAAGTTTAGATTCCCTACCCCACTACCATCGCTGCTGTAGATCCAGCAGCAGGGTTGCACTACGCCATTTGCTAATACTTGGACATTATCCCAAGGATATCTGCATTCATTATATGGTTTTTTCACTGCTTAATCCTCCTCTAGGGTGTCGTTAATAATCAATTCCCAGCCGCGTATTTCGGCATACAATCTAGCTTCATTCAGCCTTCTTTTATAAAGCTCTTTGTGGTTCCAAACACCCTGTTCTTCGTAGTTAAATTCCCAGCCATTATTGATTTGATTGTACCGACTGTTTGATGACACGCCCCAATTGTTTAAAGGCCACACCTGTACGGCGTTGCAGCCTAAATCTCCAATTATCAAATCCATGAAGTCGATGATAGTATCAATATTGCATCTCATCAGTGTCATATTTCCGTAGACCTTTAGGTGGGTGTTACCCGCTTGGTTTCTTGCTGATATTATTTTCTTCATGTTTGATAAGACAATAGATAGATCAAAGCCTCGTATTTTGAAATATAGATCGGGGTCTGGCCCGTCTAGGGAGACATTCAGAAGGTTAAAGTTAGAAGACACAAGAGCGTTTAGCATTTTATCTGTCAGGACTGTCAGGTTAGTGTTGCATTGTGCGTGGCACTCTTTTGGTATGTGTGGAAGTATGTTCCAGAAAGATTTACTTAAAAATGGCTCTCCTATACCGTGTAAAGACACACACTCGGTGGAGGGAGTCATATATGGTATCATTTTTTCTGCTATGCTCTCTGGAAGATGGTTAGGTCTAGGTACGTCTCCTTCAATTGACTGAGGACACATAACGCACCTAAGATTGCATATTGAAGATGTCTCTATTTCCATGACTTTCGGGGGAGAGGCTACTATTTCCATGTGAATTCAAAGTCTCCTTCCGGTATTTCGTAATCTCCTGCCCAAAAATCTCCATCTTTAAAGGATGTGCTGCGTTTTGTACCGGCTCTAGTGTCGTCTGTCTTGATAATTTCAACGCCATCGGCCAGCTTTAATTTATACTCACTGAGGAGGTCTAGGAGGTCTTGTTCACTCTTGCATCCGTATGCTTTCATAACTTTCGGGTTGTCTCTAATTACTTTAAGTATTTCGTCGTCGCAACTAGCGTTAGTGTATTCACCCCTCATGTAGCCAACACTTTTGACTCTTGAAAGCGTGGGGAAAGCTTCACACCTGTCTCCCCTTATTTCGTGATTGAGTACCTGATCGTGGCCGTCCCACTCGTCCTTGAAAGAGTTCCATCTGTCTTCCCAAGTGGCCCACCCCCAAGGAGTATACCACGGGGTCTTGCTAATCTGTAGTTTCATATTGTCAGGAAGAATTCCGTCAGGAAATTCCCATTCGGGGAGCTTGCGTGGCCCAAAGGCGCACACAGTAAAAATAGTTTCATCGTCTTTTAAGTTGTAGCAGGACTCAAACATAGACAGGCTATCTTTTGATAGCAAAATATCATCTTCTACGTGTATGACATAATCCGACTCACCGAAGCCCAGCGATAGGGCTTTCTTTTTATTAGACCAAAGCCCCAAAAGTCTATCATTCACCACAAGCTCCGTGTTTAAGGGGTGCGACTCAATTAGGTCTGGTATGATGCTGTTTACTGGCTCAACGCAGCAAATTACCTTGTAATCTTCTACACCATCACATTTAGCTAGGTGGTCTAACATCAGCTTGGTGCAGGTCGGCCTGTTGTAATGTGTGCTTGTTATGATCTTCATGGTAAAAATTTATCTATCTGATGGAGATGGGTTAGGCCCAAGCC
>Ga0310124_10000465_pt1 | contig 27717 bp, 19 predicted proteins | sample CB11b_AW_Bot5_MG_FD_203507 | JGI IMG/M metagenome (GOLD analysis project Ga0310124, IMG submission 203507) | Marine microbial communities from Western Arctic Ocean, Canada - CB11b_AW_Bot5 | ecosystem: Environmental > Aquatic > Marine > Oceanic | place: Canada: Western Arctic Ocean | collected...
CTATACGGTATGTACGATCTAAACGCTAAAGACTGGAATGGTTACCAAATTTCAGCTAACTGGTTCAAACCATTCTACTTCTTCGAAAATGGTTCATTTGTATCTTACCAAGGTTACATTGATTACCAATTTGGTGTTAACGATGATTTCGCTGCATTGAACTCTTCTCATGGTGGTCAAATGTACAACGGTCTTTACTGGCATAGCGATCGTTTTGCTCTAGGTTACGGTCTAAAAGCTTACAACGACGTATACGGCCTTAAAGATGGCGGTTTAGCTGGCAAAACTTCTGGCTTTGCTCATTACGTAGCAGCTACTTACAAGTTCTAATCGAACTTCTAAGAAAGTTTCCTAAATGGCACCCTCGGGTGCCATTTTTTATTGCTTTCATTTAATGCCTCGCTATCCTTGCAGCATCACTTTCTTATCTCGGTATTGCTGTGAACATCACTATTGTTGGGCCAGGGGCCATCGGCTCTTTATGGGCAATAAAACTACTTCAAGCTGGTCATAATGTGTCTTTGTGGAGTCGTTCCACTGATAACTCAATTGACTTATCACTTGATGGACAAGCTTCCCTTTCCTTCAGTAACAACAATATCGAAAAGCTATCAGCGAGTGACTTGGTTATTTTCACGGTCAAAGCTTGGCAAGTGGCAGAAGCCACTACCCCGTTACTTCAACATCTCGATCCCGACACCATTCTCATGTTCATGCATAACGGAATGGGCGCGGTTGATGAGATAGCTACTCAAATTGATGCTTACCCAATAATATTGGCGACGACTACTCAAGCTGCATTCAAACCCGACCGCAATAATGTATCTCACACAGGAATCGGACAAACCCAGTTGGGTGCTTTCAACCAAACTGGCCAACAGTGTACGTTTTTAGTTGATGTCTTAGATGATGCTCTCCCTGCTGTGCGTTGGAACCCACAAATAGAAACCGCACTTTGGACTAAGCTCGCCATCAATTGTGCGATCAACCCACTCACGGGCCTTGAACAGATCAAGAATGGCGAGCTTGCAGATAAAAGGTTTGAGGATATTTTGAGTTCTATCGTTAAAGAGCTCACGCAGGTTATGCAAGCCGAAGGGATCGTTTGTTCATTCGATGAATTAGAAGCAAGCGTCAAACAGGTTATCCAAGCCACGGCGCAAAACAACTCATCCATGAAGCAGGATATGTTTTACCAGCGCAAGACAGAGATCGACTTCATCACTGGACACCTAATAAAAATAGCGCTTAAGCATCAGATAGAAGCTCCCGTTAACCAAGAGCTTTTCGATCAGGTCAAAGGGCAAGAAAATCGCTGGAATCATAAAGATTAGTCAGCAACGGTTAACAAGTCGCGATAAAATAACAATACCGCTAAGCATAACGCTAGCTCCAATATCCAAGATTTTAGGTAAGAATAGATGCTTGATATCAATCACATCCGAGAGCAGTTTCCTGCGCTATCACAAATCATCAATCAACAGCCGTTGATTTATTTAGACAGCGCGGCAACGACACAAAAACCTCAGGTGGTTATTGATGCCATTAGCCAATATTACTCCAAACAAAATGCTAATGTTCACCGTGGTAGTCATAGCTTAACAGCGAACGCGACCAGTCAGTTTGAAGCGGCAAGAGATAAGGTCGCTCAGTTTATTGGTGCAAGATCTTCAAAAGAGATCATTTGGACTCGCGGTGCCACCGAAGCACTTAACCTGATCGCTCAAACCTACGCAAGAAGTACCCTTCAGCCTGGCGATGAGATCTTGGTTAGTGAAATGGAACATCACGCCAACATAGTGCCTTGGCAAATTGTGGCAGAACAAACCGGCGCTAAAGTCGTTAAAGTACCGATGACATCGGATTGCGAATTTGACCTAGTCACGTTTGATACGCTTTTAAATGAACGAACCAAGATTATTGCATTGGCTCAGATAACTAACGTGACAGGTTCTCGTCAGCCAATTGAAGCTGTCATAGAAAAAGCACACAAGATGAATGCGATTGTTGTGGTCGATGGCGCACAAGGCATCGTTCATGAGCCAGTTGATGTTGCTGCTTTAGGTGCGGATTTCTACGTATTCTCAGGGCACAAGCTCTATGCCCCTGCCGGTATTGGTGTGCTTTACGGCAAATTTGAATTGCTTGAAGCGATGCCACCTTGGCACGGTGGTGGAAAAATGGTTGAGCGCGTCTCTTTTTCTGGCACTACTTTTTCACAGCTGCCTGGGAAGTTTGAAGCGGGTACGCCAAATGTGGCCGGCGCGATTGCATTAAGCACCGCGATAGAATGGTTGAGTGGTTTTGCACAGCAAGATGTCGAAAATCATATCCACCAGCTTCAGCACGAAACCTACCGTGCACTCAGTAAACTGGATGATATTCAGGTTTTGGGGTATCAGCCCAACGCAAGCGTGATTACTTTTGTGATGGATGGTGTTCACCATCAAGACATTGCGACACTGTTGGATCAGCAAGGGATCGCGGTACGTGCAGGGCATCATTGTGCTCACCCATTAATGGATGCGCTTAATGTGAAAGGCACGGTTCGAATTTCATTTGGTATTTACAACAACATGGATGACGTTGATAAGCTTATAGCTGCGATAGAAAAAGCCGTTGATATGCTGTAGCGAAATTATGTAGGGTTGCCGTTTAGCGTCAACCCTTTTTGTTTCTGTGTATCTAAGAGATATTAAGCACTTAGCTCTTGGATTTGAGCAACGATCGCTTTTAATCCGTTCCCGCGAGATGGGCTAAGGTGGGTAATTAGACCGATTTGTTCAAAGTAACCATCAATATCGAACGCTTGAACCTGCTCTGATGTTTTTCCATCATACGCAGCCATCACTAATGCAATCAGACCGCGCACGATGCGAGCATCAGAATCAGCACAAAAATACCAAACACCGTCGATGCTCTGAGAAACTAGCCAGACTTGGCTTTCACAACCAGAAACTACAACCGGCTCACTCTTCAGCTCATCAGGCATGCTAGGTAATTTCTTACCCCATTGAATCACTTGGCGATAACGATCTTCCCAGCCGCTGAATGTCTGCATCTTCGCAACAATATCATCACTGGTAATTTCAGTGCCGAATGGAGAGCTTGGGAATGACATCATTTTAATATCCAATAGATTATGACTAAATGTACAGGTGACAATGGTTTAGTGTTCTCAAGCAAATAATAGAGAACTACTTAGAGTGCTTTTGAATCAGCTTTTCAACAATACGTGAAACAGCCACAAAACCAAAAGTCGCAGTAACTACTGTCGCAGCGCCAAAACCCGTCGCACAGTCCATGCGTTTTGGACCTTCCGCTGTTGCTTTCGCAGCACATACACTACCGTCAGCTTGAGGGTATTTCAATTGCTCAGTCGAGAACACACAATCGATACCAAACTTACGCGCAGGGTTCTTAGGAAAATTATGATGACGACGAAGGGTGTCTTTTAGCTTCTTCGCTAGCGGATCTTGAATCGTCTTAGTCAGATCGGCCACTTTGATTTGAGTCGGGTCGACTTGCCCTCCCGCACCACCGGTGGTGATCACCTTGATTTTGTTACTACGACAATACGCCAACAGTGAAGCCTTAGCTTTCATGCTATCAATCGCATCTAACACAAAGTCGAACTCTTTCGATAGGTATTCAGCCTGATTATCAGGGCCAATAAAGTCGTCAATCAGGTTCACTTTACACTCAGGGTTAATCAGTTTGACGCGCTCGGCCATCACTTCGATTTTGCTCTTACCAACCGTGCCCGACATTGCGTGGATTTGACGGTTGATGTTAGTCACACACACATCATCCATATCGATCAACGTTAGCTCACCTAAACCGGTACGAGCAAGCGCTTCAACAGCCCATGAACCTACACCGCCAATACCGATCACACACACGTGTGCTGCTCTAAGTATGTCGACTTCACTATTGCCATATAAGCGACGAGTGCCACCAAATCGTTGGTCATAGTTTTCTGAAGCTGGAGTGGTCAATTCACGCATTGTTGCCGCCAATTTATTTCTGAGAAAAAGAAAAGAGTGCGTTTTATACGCACTCTTGAATTAAAAGTCTAGGGGATTAGCGATTCGCTTTCAATGCCCTATTTTATTGTTGTTTACTCGACCTTTTCAGGAGGCAAAGCCCAAGGCGCTTCGGTTGCACTGCCATCTAAGCCAAGCTTCCATACACGACCAAAATGCTTGTAATGACCCGCTTCAGTTCCTGCTCTTGGCCCCATACCATGGTAGAGATCCAAATGGTTCTGCTTAACTGCGCCACCGGTATCCAAAACCAGTAACAGTCTTAGTTGGTGCGCACCGCTCCAAGTACCGTCTGCATTCAATAATGGAACCTCAGCCAGGATTGGCGTCCCCATAGGCAATATAGAGCGATCGCCCGCGACTGCCGCCATAGGTAATAGAGGGATGCCCGCGCTGCCCATTACTGATAGGTCGTCTCTCGCTTCAAAAAACACGAAAGATGGGTTTTGCTCAAGCAGCTCTTTGACTACTTCAGGATCGTTTGCCAATACCCACTCTTTGATTGCTTTCAGTGACATTTTTTCGCGTGGAACTAAGCCTCGCTCGATCAAAACACGGCCAATGCTCACGTAAGCTTTATTGTTCTTACCCGCGTATGCGAAATACTGCAACGTATCGTCATCACCGAAATGCACGAATCCACTGCCCTGCACTTCCATCATAAATGGATCGATGCGGTTCGCCGAGTAACCTAACTCAAGGCCTTGACCTTCTAATGCGCCATTGTAAATCTCTTCGCGTGTTGGGCACTCTTTGCCACACTCAGGAAGCCCGTAAACTGGGAAACGGTATTCTTCACTGGCTTCGTGGCGTAGCTCCATTACAGGAGAAAAGTACCCCGTGAACAAAACGTTGCCTTGCTTATCACCACCACCCAATTGAGCAGTTTGAACGCCAAAGTTAGCGAGCTCGCTTGGATCTCCACTTTGCATCGCCCACTCATTGAGTTGCTGATAAAGCGGCTCATAGATTTTAGCCATCGAAGGGGATTTAGAAACCACCATTTCAGCTTGCTCTGCAAATGCGGTGTAGTCTCTTGGTTTATTGGATTCAACCTGATCGACCTTATTTAAGGTGCGGGGAAATTCGTCATCAAGGTGTTGTTGAGCAAGATCAGTCGGTTGAGCACAGCCAAATAAGAAAGAGGCAGCGACAAGGGGAAGCCATTTTTTAATCACAAGAGTCATCCTAAAAATTCTATGCATCGAGGATGACAAAAACAGTCAGATAACACAATCGTAGATTGTAAGAGTTTACAATAAGATAACCTATCGGACTGAGTTCTCGATATGGCCTTTAAGGCGGAAGACGGGATTGTAGTGATTATCAGAATCGAGCACCATTTCTGTGTTGTCAGAATTGGTCATGCGGAAGCGATAGGTTTTATCACCCGCTTTATATTCGAAGTAGTTACCATCAAAGTCAAAACTCGTCGAAACAACAGACCCACGCACTGACACGCCATTAGTATTTAGTCGAAATTCGTCTGTCGCATAATGTGCAACGTCCTGCTCTACCCACGTACCGTATATCAGATTGTCGGGCGTTGCCGCATCTTGTACTCGGGAAAGCACATCACCGAACAAGGAAACCACAGCAAACGATCCCACCAAAGCTAAAACCATTAAACAGCGTTCAATAATCTTACGCTTCAACTTAGATTGATTGCGTTGCTCAACTTCACTGTAGAGGCCTTGGGTAATCTCATCGATTTTGTTCTTTGTTGCTGGAGCTTGTTGCATTCGGTTACGACTCATAAAGATGCTATATGCATTCTACACTGAGACAGTTTATATAATGAACCCTAGATGAGAATAGTTTGCGCTTTATTCCAAAAAAGGTGTTGTTTATATTTGAATTTAAATGCTAAATTAGCGAATAAATAAACACAAATGGACTTGTTCTGTGAAATTAAGAAGTACAGCGCTAGTAAAAGGTTTCAGACAATCAACCCCTTACGTGAACGCTCACCGTGGCAAAACCATGGTTATTATGCTTGGTGGCGAAGCCGTTGCCGATAGAAACTTTGGCAACATAATTAGCGATATAGCCTTACTCCACAGCCTTGGGGTAAAAATTGTTCTCGTTCACGGAGCAAGACCACAGATCAACCAACTATTAGCAAGGCAAGATTGCCACACGCCTTACCATAAGAATATTAGAGTTACTGACGAATATTCTTTAGGTGTCGCGATGCAGGCTGCTGGCCAACTACAACTTGCCATCACAGCTCGACTTTCAATGAGCCTAAACAACACCCCGATGGCAGGCACTCAACTCAATGTGATGAGTGGTAACTTCATTACCGCTCAGCCGCTAGGTGTCGATGATGGTACGGATTATTGCCACAGCGGGCGTATTCGTCGAATAGACATCGAAGGGATTAATCGCACACTTGACCAAGGTTCCATCGTCCTTCTTGGGCCTATTGCTAGCTCCGTGACTGGCGAAAGCTTTAACCTGCTTTCTGAAGAGGTCGCAACCCAAGTTGCTATTCGTTTAAAGGCCGACAAGCTGATTGGTTTTTGTTCAGAGCAAGGAGTAACCGATGAAAGCGGTAATGTACTTGCCGAACTCTTCCCTAAAGACGCCAAGCAAATTCTAGAACGCTTAACGGAATCTCAGAACCCTAAAGAAGATATGAGCACTGGTACGTTACGCTTCTTAAAAGGTGCTATCTCTGCTTGTCGTGCTGGAGTGCCTCGTTGTCATCTAATCAGCTACAAAGTGGATGGCGCATTAATTCAAGAGCTATTCTCTTTTGATGGTATTGGCACCCAAGTGGTTATGGCAAGTGCCGAGCAAGTAAGACAAGCTCAGATTGATGATATCGGTGGCATCTTTGACCTCATTCGTCCACTGGAAGAACAAGGCATCTTAGTTCGCCGTTCAAGAGAGCAGTTAGAGCAAGAGATCTATCGCTTTACCATTATCGAAAAAGACGGCCTAATTATTGGTTGCGCTGCGCTATACGCGTATCCAGAAGACCACATGGCAGAGATGGCCTGTGTTGCTATCCACCCAGACTATCGCGATGGAAACCGTGGACAGTTACTTCTGGATTACATGCGCCACCAATCAAAATCTCGTGATATCGACCAGATCTTTGTCCTTACTACGCACAGCCTTCACTGGTTCCGTGAGCAGGGGTTTTACGAGATAGGCGTGGACGAGTTACCGATGGAAAAACAAGGGCTATACAACTATCAGAGAAACTCAAAAATCTTAGCGCTAAACGTATAAATAAAGTTTTGGAGCGGAATCTCAATTTAATGGGAAAATAATTGCAAATGTAATCGTTTACTATATTAGATTTATCAAATATGCACTTTCACTCACACGAATAATTGTATAGAATTTAGGCGCTTTATAATATTAACAAATGTTTTTATTGGAATTGCCATCTCGATAGTCATATCGAACTCATTGAGATGGTCACTGCACGGATTGCTATACCCGTTGACGGTCAGCATGCTAACCATTAGCTCTGCTCGTTAATATAAACAGCAAAAAGAGCAACATTGATATGAGAACCATTGTTTGTAACTCGCTGCAAAGTTTTTGGGATATGGCTGATAACCAATTCTTAGAAGGGCTAGACGTACACTGCGTGTTCCCTGTTAGCGAGAATCTAAAAGAGTTTATTTTGAATTGCCAAGCAAAGTACAAGATAAACCATATATCGTTTACTCGAGCGTTTTTAAGCAAAGAGTCTTAATAACGTTCAAAGCAACCAGGGATGGTTGCTTTGTGTTTATCTAGTTCTAAGTTCAAGCCCTTTTCTAGCGCCCATTAACGACTAATTCGTTAAGCGACTGCCTAAACCACTCACTCGCTCTGTTTTCACCTTAATCCCACGCTTCAACACATTTGTGTCGCTGAACATCATCAGTCGTTTCTTAGCACGCGTAATCCCTGTATAGATAAGCTCTCGCGTTAAAATGGGGCTGAAGTCTGGCGGTAAGATCATTAAGGTCAGATCAAATTCACTGCCTTGAGATTTGTGTATCGTCATCGCATAAGCGGTCTCATGATCGGGAACTCTGCTTGGAAGCACGGCTTTCACACTGCCATCTGGCAACTCAAAATACACCTTCAGTCTAGGTGTGGAATTCGCACTATTTGACTCTAAAGTCGTTGAATCGGCTTCGAGCATACAGATACCAATATCACCATTGTACAAACCTAAACCATGATCATTACGCGTCACCATGACTGGTCGCCCGTGATACCACAATTCATCGTTGTGCGGATTCACCAAACGTCTTGCGGCAAGCGCCCTTTCGATTCTGTGGTTGAGGCCTTTAACACCAAAGTCCCCTTCACGAATAGAACACAGTAATCGACACTGGCTAAACAGGTCGAGAACCGATTTTGCGCGTGACTCTTGAGTCTCTAGCTCTTCAAGCGGTACATTCATTCTATTGAGATATCCACCATATTCATTGACCAAAGTTCGCAACATCAAGTTATAGCTGTCACTCGACAGGGGATGGTTTTCGATGTCATCAAACCCTTTCGCAAAGACTTGGTCTACTTGACTCGCCGAGCCGTTATTGATCGCTTTTGCCAACTGCCCGATACCTGAACGCGCATCGAAACGATAACTCTTCTGCAGCATACACAAGCTGTCTGCAATCGCAGGAGGATTAACGGCTCCCACTTTTGCCTGCTGTGTATTGGCTATCGCATCAAAACCAGTCATCTCCGCAATCAAGTTGCCTTGTGCACTGCTGTAACCCGCAGAGTTGAATGAACCGATATCACCTAACACAGCACCGGCCTCTACTGAAGCGAGCTGATCTTTATCGCCAAGCAGAATCAGCCTTGCGTGCTCAGGAAGCGCATCCACCAGCTTATACATCATAGATAGATCGACCATCGATGCCTCATCCACCACCAAGATATCAAGGTGAAGTGGATTACGTCGGTTATGTCTAAATTCCGCTCGATTAGGAATCGCGCCGAGTAACCTATGTAAAGTACTGGATTCAGTCGGTATGTTGGCCTTTACTTCAGGTGCTAATGGCAGCTGCTCAATCGCTTTACCAATCGACTCAGTTAAACGTGCTGCCGCTTTACCTGTCGGTGCCACTAGCTTGATCGTCGGTGTTTTACCTTGGCTTAGCGATTGCTCGACCATAGCCGAAAGCAACTTAGTTACCGTGGTCGTTTTACCGGTGCCCGGTCCGCCAGAAATAACCGCAAAACGTCGACTTAACGCCACCGCTGCCGCCACTTTTTGCCAATTCAAACAAGCAGATAACGGCACTAGACTATCCAGCACATCTAAATCGGTCACTTGTTTAGCTTGAACAATCGCTTGGTCTATCGCGCCCCAATCTAGAACCTGCTCATTCACAATATCTAGATGGTCACACACCAGTTGTTGGCGTAATACCTGAGACGTTTGTTGGTTTGCTTCAGCCTTGGCTAAGGCATTAAACAGAAAATGGTAACTGCGTGCGAATAGTTGATTGAGCGTTTCAGTCAGTGCCTTCTTCTGTTCAGTATTGAACTCTACTGGCTTACTTAAACGGTTTAGAGTTTCAGCCAACACAACTTCGTAGTTCCAATAACGCTGTAAGTAGACACGCTGTCCATCAAACATCAGCGGCTTAACACAGTCATTGGTTGTACCTACTAGGTTTGACGATTGAAGTACCGCCACCCAATCAATACCTAATAACTTTTGATTCAATTGCAGGGCAGTTTCACCGTACAACCCAAGTAACTGAGCAAGATCCGCCGTTTGTTCAGGACCTACCGTATACTGCTGTATAAGTTGAGTACAAATATGCCCCTTGCCCAACTCATGGCTCACCAACCCAGCGAGAAAACCGATCTCTTGAGAATGACTCTTCGCTTGCTGCGCAATAAAACGGGCAAACTGATAATCCAATTGACGAATTGAGCCCTTATCCGCAAGGAACTTGAGTACATCCATGAGCTGTTCAGGGATAAGTGAAACTGGCTTTACACAGTTCGCAGTTTCCATGCCGGTATTATTGGTCGTTGTTGTCATTATAGAAGCCCCATCTGTCCAGTTTCATTGTCATTCAATTGTGCTGAACGTCTGTCTATCACTTTACCGTCAATCAATTGATCCATTTCATCGAGCAAAGCCAGTGTTGGTTTCGCCGAGAAAATACCTTGTTGAGATTGGCCGTCCATTCCTCTTAAGAACAAGTAATAAACCCCACCGAAATGTTGTTCATAACTATAATCCGCAACGCGGCTTCGTAAGAAGCGATGCAATGCCAACGCATAGATTTGATATTGCAGATCGTAACGGTGGTCGGCCATCGCCGATTTCAATGCTTCACCATGGTAGACGGCAACGTCATCACCTAGATGGTTCGATTTCCAGTCGAGTACATAGTATTTACCTTGATGCTCAAACACTAAATCGATGAAGCCTTTCAGCATGCCTTGTACAGTTTGAAAACCTAAGTCACCGGCTTTTGCTGATAGAGGATCATGGTACTGAATGGTTTGATTCAATTCAGATGCAGCCAACACTTCGATCGGCAATAAGAATTCCATCTCGACCAATCGTTGCGTTGAGTCTTTCTCGCTTAGCTTTAAGTTCTTACCATCTAACGCGGTGTTCAGCACCGTATCGACCAGTTGTTGAAGCACGGGTAGCCACTCTAGTTCGTATTGCTCTGACTCTAATAAGTGAGTGATTACTTGCGCGTTATGTGCGCTGGTTGCTGGCTCGGTAAATTCAACATCCTCAAACAAGGTGTGCAAGAAGGTACCTGGACGAGCGCCACGAGGGAAGGTGAATATAGAACGTTCAGGTTCTATCAACTCAGACTCGTCTTGTTCATCCGCCGAATCAATATCAAAGCCAGACACCTCAATGGTCGCATCATGGCTTGCTCCGTGGCTGCCCTGTTTGACTAGTCCTGAGTAACTGGTGATACGCCAAGCTCGGTCAATTGAAGCCTTGAGCTCACTGGCCTGTAAGTCGTCACTCACTTGTTCTGCTTGTACAAAAACTTGCTCGTGAGCGGTTGGTGTTTCAGACAGCAATACGCTTGAATTCTTACCCTCAATCGCTGACAGAGCTTGATGTAACTCGGCGATGCCTTGCTCTTGTCCGTTTTGAACCAAGTAGCCCATCGCACTTAAGTGAACGCCAGTTGGCTCTTTAGTTGAACGCCCTTTACGTAGCGGTGCCATGCCAATGAAACATCCATAAACAGCACGAGTCAGCGCCACGTAAATCAAACGTAAGTCTTCCGCCAATCGCTCCTTATCGGCTTGCGCTAAAGCACTGTCGCTACCGGTAATATCAAGCACTGTGGTATCTGAATCGTGGTCGTAGAACTTACCTTCACTCGCTTCACGGTAACTCGCCACAAACGGCAGGAATACTAGATCATATTCCAAACCTTTCGATTTATGAATAGTGACGATTTGAACTAAGTTTCTTTCTGATTCAAGGCGTTGAATGTCGTCGTCACTACCGCCTAAACCATTTTGTGCATCTGAGATTGCTTCAGCCAGCCAACGCAACAAGCCATAGTCACTGTCGAGTTCTTGTCTTGCTTGTTGCAACAATTCGCCAATGTGCATTAAATCAGTGAGTGAGCGCTCACCATTTTCTTCTTCCAGTAAGCGTTCCGCGAGATGTCGTTTACTGATCACGCTGCGAAGCATTGGCAACACGCCGCGCTGAAGCCACAACTTACGATATTCTCTAAACTCGTTAACGACGTTTTCCCACACCACTTCATCGTTGTTGAGTTCATCCAATGATGCGGCATCCAGAGCAAACAATTCCGACGCTAAACTTGCGCGTAATGCTCGGTCATTTTCAGGTGTCAGCACCGCCTGCAACAAACGTTGAATATCTTGTGCGACCAAGCTGGTGAACACACTGTCTCTGTTCGACAAGTAGACACTCGCAATGCCTTGCTCAGACAGCGCGTTCTTGATCAGACGACCTTCACTACCGGTTCGAACCAAAACAGCAATATCACCCGCATTCACGGCATGTTGTTTTTTGCCGTTATCAAAATAGGCTTGTTGATTTTGAGAAGCGGTCAGAATGGTTTGAATTTGACTCGCTGTCGCCTCGGCCATGGCTTTATGATATTCGCCTTTCGGCAATGGCTTATCTTCCGCTTCTTGTAGCCAAAAGGTCAGTGCATGCTGGGTTTCTCCGTTCATCACCCATTGGCGTTTATCAGCCGATGGGCTAGCAGCAACGGGTAAGAATGGAATGTCTTGATCGTAGATAAACGGGCTATCCGAATTCATAAACACTTGGTTTACCGCGCTGACCATATCAGCACTCGAACGCCAGTTAGTACCTAACGTATAGTGAGCACTAACTTGGTTTCTCGCTTTGATATAGGTAAAGATATCTGCGCCGCGGAAGCCATAGATAGCCTGCTTCGGGTCACCGATCATAAACAGACCACATTGCGGGTTATCTAAATAGATTCGGCTAAAAATACTGTATTGCAGCGGATCGGTATCTTGGAATTCATCGATCATCGCCACTGGGTATAAGGTGCGGATTCTCTCCACCAGCAGTGATTGCTCATCCACATCAATGGACGCGGATAACTGGGTCAGCAAATCATCAAACGATAACCACTGCTTCTGCTGTTTAGCCTTAGCTAACATGGTTCGACAATGAGTAATCGCATGCGCCAGCAATGGAGCTTTTAGATCTGCAGGAGAGTTTAAGAAATTCTCAATAGCCTCAAACACCGCGTGTTGAGGGGCAGTACCTTTTGGTGTTTTTTCAATTAACGTGGCTTGTGAGAACTTCTCTAACTTGTCTGGAAACTGGTAATCATGAGTGTCGCTCTGCGCCCATGCTGTGACGGCTTCTAACCAAGTCGGCAAAGACTTCTTGGTGTAGCTACGCTTGTTCACATCTGAACCTGAAATCAAAGCCAAAAAGTCCGCTTCGGATTCGCACCACAACGCCTTAAGTTGCTTCACTTTATCTAGGTTTTGATTGTGCAGAGCTTGCAGGTCGCCCGACATAGCATCTACCGTCAACTTCAGAGGAGATCCTGTCAGGTAGCGATTTACGTCAGCTAATAGCGAAGCGGGAGAACCCCAGATATTACGAACCTCACTAGCTAATTGAATCGGCAGCGGGTAGAACTGTTTACGCCAATAGTCGGCAACCACTTGTGCTTTTAGGTGGCTTTCATCGGTCACAAATTCATTATCAAAACGGCTTCCGGACTCAAAGGCATTTTGGGTCAACATTCGCTGACAGAAACCGTGAATGGTGTAGACCGCTGCTTCATCCATTTGTCTTTCAGCGTTAAGCAGAGTTTTCGCCGCGCCAGCATGATCATCGATTGCTTTTAACAAAGGCGCAATCACTGGGTCGTCACTTTGCCCGCGAGCAAACGCGATACGTGCATCATGGATTCGATCACGGATACGATCTCGTAACTCAGCGGTAGCCGCTTCAGTAAAGGTCACTACCAAGATTTGGTCTACGGTCAGTGGCTCATGGTGTCGAGTAGCTTCCGTCAGATCGCCTTGCGGAGCAGCCGTGCCGTGCCCCAGCAGTAAGCGCAAATACAAGCCAGCAATGGTAAATGTCTTACCCGTACCCGCCGATGCTTCAATTAAACGCGCGCCATGAAGTGGAAACGTCATGGTATCGAGTGTCTGTGGAGTGATTACCTGAACACTGCTTGTGGTCGTCATGCCTTACTGCCTTCTGATAAATGTGTTGTTACAAATGTGACCTAGCGTGGAAAACGTCATTCCATTTACGTCCTACGCTGATTTGTTAATAGTTAGTGCGATCTCTCTCACGGATCAATTCAGATCGCCTCGCTACTATGCGCCCACGAGTTCAGGTGCGCGTACGAGTTTTGTACTTTCCGGCGTTACTTTGAACCACAGAATAATGGTCCCTCTGACCTGTGGCCGTACAGCGAACGCCCTACACTAATAATGATTTACTGGCGGCCACTTTATTTCCTGTACCTTACTTCTCTTCACCTTGATTCCCTTCACCTGGAAAGTAAGCATCCCAAACGCTGACCAGCGACTCTCTTTCATTTTTCATTAATTCAGCGGGCACGCTATTGATCTTGTCGATCACAACCAATTACTCCTGATCTTCCAGATCGGCAGCAGCCAGCCTTGCCGCCTGTAGCACAAGCGTTGAATACATACGCGACTCAGTAGCCAATTCATCGTCCCATTTAGACCAGATTCGTGAGATGTAGGTATCTCTACCCTCGCCCGTGAAGGCGAAGCTGTCATTAAAGGTATCGGCCATTTTCTTAAGGGACTTTTCTTCGTCATCAATCCACTTACCACGACTAAAGCCAGCCTCAACGCCAGCCAATGCGCTTTTCGGGAAATAAGGTAGTGGTGCTGTCATGCCTTGGTAAAACAGTCGGACTAATTCAGCCAGCAAACTCTTCGCCTGCTGCGCATCGCCGATAGGTTGTAGCGTTTGGTGAACCACGCCCTCTTTTCTGTCGTAGCCAATAATATGGGTCGTCTTTCCGTGTCCCATCACTGCACAACATAGATGATCAACCCACGCTGCCAAATAATCTTGAGAACGTATTTTACCGCTTCGGAAACGCACTAGACCTGATTGATAGTTTTGAGTTAGCCAACCCATCAAGCGAACAGGTTTACCTTCGCCTAACACATCAAATTCGATATTCACTTCGAGATCTTGCTGCGGTGATCCGCTCACAAATCGAATCTCTTTGGCTAAGTCTTCCGCTTGAACACGGTTGGTTTCAAATTCGATATCCCCGAAAGCGCCGACCGGTAATCGGCCCTGTGCTTTTTGCTCAGAGACAAACAATCGAACGGCTTCGTCTGCGCCTTCAGGGTGGTCTAGCAGCACTTGCAGCAAAGCATCCTTAAGTTGGAAACTCTCTAAACCATTAAGCACAAATGGCTCATCGTCTTCCATTACCGGAAGCGGCGGCTCAAACACCACTTTTAGGCGGCGATTAAAGAAGTACTGCACTGGCAAACGCCAAAAACGCTGTAACTCAACCAAATCGAGTTCTAACGGGTACGTCGCACCCAACAAATAGTCATCCAATGCACGATTGAATTCACCACTGCGTTCACCGGAACGGTTAGCCGCTGGAAGCCACTCTTTGGCGTAACTCAGCACATGGCTTGCATCACCTTGAGCAAAGGCTGCTGGGCTAAACGGTGTCATGGTGTGTTCAAAACTGATCGCTTGAGTCAGGTTGATGCCTGAATCATCACTTGGTAATGCTTGATCTTCACTTAAGCAATAGTTCTGTTGGCAGTACTCGATCAACTCTGAAACCAATACCGACGGCACTCGCTCAGTATTATCTTGAATCGAGCGGCCGACATAGCTGATGTATAAGCACTCTTGTGCTGACAACATCGCTTCTAAGAATAGATAACGGTCATCATCACGACGAGAACGATCACCTGGACGAGTGCGCCCATTCATTAAATCAAAACCTTCTGGGGGCATTGAGCGAGGGTAAACCCCGTCATTCATGCCTAATAGACAAACGGTTTTGAACGGAATAGAACGCATCGGCATCAAGGTACAAAAGTTAACTTGACCCGCTAAGAAACGCTGGCTAATACGCGCACCAGATAACTTATTATTGAGGTACTGGTAGATAATGCTTGGCGACAACTCTTGCTCATACAAGGCATCATCAAGCTGTTCATTTAATTGAGAAAGCGCATCACGAATCGACTTAAGCACCACCTCACCTTCCAGCTCAACCGCAAAGAAATCATCAATCATTTGTAGCAAGGTTTCACGCCACATATCGATTGATTGGGTTTCAGTTAGTCGTTGGCGGTAATGAGCGATACGATCGATAAAGTGCGCTAACTTACCCGCAAGTTCGGCGTTAATGCCTTGAACTTCGTTATAAGCGGCAATCGGAGAATGTTCGGTTTCAAATAAACCTACAGAGTCCGACATCGCATATCCTAATAACATGCGCTGAATGCCAAATAGCCAGGTATTTTGCTCGGTTGCAGGTAGGTCAAATTCTGTCGCCGTTGAAGCGTCAACACCCCAACGAATGCCCGCTTCTTCAACCCATTGCTTGGCTTGCTCGAATTGAAACTCATCAATACCAAAGCGCGCCATCATTGCAGGAATTTCTAATAGCTCTAATAACTCAGACGCTAAACAACGCGTATTCGGTAGCGCGACCAGCTGCATGAAGGCAGTCAATATTGGGCTTTCTTGGTCGGCGGTTCTATCTGAGATTGAATATGGGATATAGCGCTCACCCGGAGCATTACCAAATACCGCCTGAATCGCTGGGCTATAAGCATTAATGTCAGACACCATCACGATGATATCGCGTGGTTTCAGGGTCGGTTCGGCATCAAACATTGCCAACAGCTGATCATGAAGAACTTCCACCTCACGCATTGGGCTGTGACAAGCGTGCACCGTCAACGAGCGATCGCCAAGCTCAACCACCTGTTTATGGTTACTGGAGTCTAAAATTTCATCATTGCGATGCTCTTCCAATTCAAGGATATCTCTTTGAATTTGATGCAATAAGCCATCTCGCTCTACATCAATAAAAAATTGATACTCCTCAGTATCTCCCTCAGAGAGCAAAAGTAAGTTATCTCGTCCTAATTTTCCCATCGAAGCTAATAAGTTATTTCCAATGGCATTATCAATATGCAGTTCATCATGCACTTCATACTTCCCCCCTTCCATTAAGGAAGACGAGCCAACTGATGAAACCATGTTGTTAGACAAGGCGAGCTTTTTACGCTGCTTAGCATCGAATCTTGCTAAATCTTTGAGGCTTTTGATATCACCCCAATAAGGCTTACTTGGATTGGTAAACATCAAGTGCACATCAATCTGCTCGCCAAGCGCTTTCAATGCATCCATGTAGCGAGGAGGCAACGAAGAAATACCAAACACAAATAAGCGTTTAGGCAGATGTTGCAGTTGACCTTGTTGCTTGGCTAGCGCTTCAATGAAGTCGTGATACAAGTTGCCACGGTGATACTTAGATTGGCCTTGAGACAAGGTTTTCTCATAGAGTGCTTGCCACAAAATCGGTTGCCAAGGGTGCTCTTGTTGTCCCTCATCATCGATAAGTTCTGCAACGGGCTCTCCCGCTTCCCACATCGCCATCCATTCAGGTCTATACACCAAGTAGCCATCGAAGATATCGGCAATTTTTTCTGCCAATTGATACAACTTCGAATCATCTTCGTCGTTTTCAAGGTAGCGTTGTAGAGGTAAAAAATCAGGGTGGTCAAGCTTAGCGGGTAGCAAACTCATCAGCTTCCATGTCATCGCTTCCTTGTTAAAAGCACTGCGTTTAGGTACATCAGGAAGCACTTGGGTAAACATATCCCAAATGAAGGTTGCTGGAAGTGGGAAATCGATATTTGCTGCTACGCCAAACTCTTTGGCGAGTTCCATCTTAAGCCATTGAGACATACCTGGGCTCTGAACCAAGATCTGCTCTTTTTCGAAAGGATTGGCTAAAGGATCACTTTTGATTAAGTGAACGAGAAGGATTTTTAAAGTATCAACTTTATTGGAATGGTAAACAGTAAACAAAGTGCACTCACGCTAATCTTGCCACAATATAAAGCCAGATTAGCATAAGTGCCGTGTTTGGATTAGGAATATAAGCTTATGATATACTGAAAACTTAAGGTCCGTTTATCTTTTGAACTATTGCTTCTTACAATCTACTACCTACCGCACTTAGAACACGGTGAGGTTTGTAATTCATGTAATAACGAACCGCCACATAACCCACTACAAACGTTGCCACAATCAATTCTAGATACGCTAGGTTGAACACTTGATCCACATAGTGAGCTTCCACACCAACAGTTTGCATCCAAGCCGCAAATTTGAATAACGCCGTTGCACCAATCACGATTGGGAAGGTAAACGCCGCATAGCCAGGGCTGAATGGCAGACGAAGTAGTTTGAAGAACGCTGCGTAAATGATGAACGTCATTAGCACTGCAATACCAAACAATAGACCGATGATAACTGGCGAAGGATTTGCCGTCACCGTTAGGTAACCCGCTAGAGATAGACTTGCTGGTGCCGCCATAATCGCAATGGTTGGCTTTGCTGCGTCAGGCACTTCATGAGAGAAGATCAAACGGTAAATCATGAGAGGTAGCATTACCGCATAAACCAATAAGCCAAAGACTAAAGTCGCGTGAGCAACGGGTTCTAAGATCGGGTTACCTGAAAAAGAAACGTCTGCCACGATAATACCGATTGGTGGTACAAACCAGCTTGGCACCATGTGGTGAATCTCAAAGTTTTTAGCTCTGTGGTATAAGAAGCTCACCAAGAACACGACATGCAAAGCTACCGAAGCGAGCCACACCGCTTCTTGTAAGAATTGAGAGATTGGAGCCAACGAAGCAGACACCACCATACAACCCATCGCGAATGTGGGTACAACACTGCCAACAACAGGATGTGCAAGGTCTTCACGTAATCAGTGGCCGTGAATCAAAAATTTCACAGCTAAAACAAGAAGTAATACCGCCGCAATGCCAGCACTGATCCACTGCACCAAACCCGGTGTGTGTAAGATACCTTGTGCGACTAAAACACCATCCCAACACCAGCCTAAGCTTGCAATTGCGAGTGCTAACCCAGCCATGGGTGTTGGAGCTCCTGTTAATCTATATTTAATACGTTGAATCATGTCAGCCTCTCTTAAACTTAATTCACTAAACTTGTGAACTCATCAGCTTGTTGAAGCCATAATACGCTTGAGCTTCGTTAAACAATATCCAATTATATATAACAAGTGTTCATTAATACTGAACAGAATCCATTTTCACCAGCAGAGTAAAACTAGGAATCTGATGGCTAATATTTCAATTAAACAACTCAAAGTGTTCGTCACTATTACCCAGCACTCGACATTGACCGCAGCCTCTGAGGCTCTGTTTCTGTCTAAGGCCGCTGTCAGCATGGCGCTAGGCGAAATGGAGAAACAACTCGGTCACTCTCTATTTGACCGGGTTAATAACCGATTAATTCTCAATCAAGAAGGACAAAAGCTTCTTCCTTTGGCGGATGAGATATTACATCGTGCTGCTGGTATTGATGTTTTGTTCCGTGACGACCAGCCTTTAAGTGGCAATCTAAAGGTCGGTGCGAGTGACACAATTGGTAATCAGGTCGCACCGTTTATTCTGTCTGGCTTTCGTGAACGAACTCAACATCAGGATCAAAGCTTGTTCATTTCAAACAGTGCGCTGATCTGCCAAAAGTTGGTGGATTATGAACTTGATATCGCGCTAATTGAAGGAAAAACATTACACCCTGAACTCATTTCGAGTCAGTTTAGCAGCGATGAAATGTGTATTATTGTTAGTAATCAACATCCTCTCGTTTCAAAAGAAAAAGTGACTTTAAGCGATTTAGAAGATAGTCACTGGATTCTACGTGAATCAGGCTCAGGGACTCGCGAGTTTTTCCTGCGTGCCGTCGCACCGCGCATCGAACATTGGTATGAATCCTTTGAACTCAACACCACCGAGGCGATCATCAATTCAGTTTCTGCCAATCTTGGATTCGCGTGTTTATCACGACTGGCGGCGCAACGAGCAATTGACTCAGGCCGAGTGAAAGCACTCGATGTCCCACTCGACATGAAACGACGTTTCTGGATGTTGGTACACAAAGACAAATACCAGAGCCCGCTGCTGAAATCTTTCATGAGTTATTGTGAAGACTGGGCTACACATCAAGATTGAGGCCGCATTGTTAGGACTCCAACTGGACTTTTAACATCAGAAACTGTATAAAAAGCCAGTAAAATTTATCAAACTTAGAGGATTAACCATGGCTGTTATCGTCAAGTACGTGGTCGAACGCAACGGAGAAGAGAAAATGACTTTTACCTCTAAAGCCGAAGCTGACGCATACGACAAAATGCTGGATATGGCTGATGAGCTTTTTGAACTGTTAAGCAAAAGCGACTTAGTTGAAGATGAAGGCAAGCAAGAAGAACTTGCAATGTACCTAGCGAAGAATAAAGAAGAAGTTCTTTATGCATTAGGTGCTAAGCGCAAACCAGCTCCGAAAAAAGAAAAGAAACTTGAAGCTGTTGAAGACGCAGAAGAAGATGCAGCGTAACTAGCTGATATTTTTCTAGAAAACGTCAATAACGCCTCTTATCGGAGCTCGTTATTGGCGTTTTTTATACTTGTTGAAATATAATGAAGCCTGTTTATAGTCGAAATCGCTCTAAACATTCGCTTGCATGAAAGTGTGATAAAGATCTAATCTATAGCCATCAGGTGATGGGGTTCCACCTAAGCTTTTGCTTCAACCGCCCGTTCTTTCGAACAGTGCTAATGACTCCTACAGAATCGAAAACAGGTAATACTGTTGGATGTATCGCTATTCCTCCATTTTGAAATGGACTTAGTCTCTTAAGACCGAGCTTCATGACACCTTTGGATTATCGATACTCAAGATCTGTAGTGAATTAGCCGCACCTCTTCCAACACGTCCTGTTTTCTCAACACCCTAGGTCTTCAATGACTCTAACTGTGAGAAAACATTATGCACTATTCTTCAGAAATTCAATCAATGTGCCCTATTCAAAGGGGTGATCTGCACACTTCAGCGCCAATTCCAGTTGAAGGCGCTATGGTTAGCCCAAAAGATGTCATCGCTATTTCTGGCTTAAGCCATGGCGTCGGCACTTGTGCACCACAACAAGGTGCAGCAAAACTAACGCTGAACGTAAAAAACGGCATCATCGAAGAAGCACTAATCGAAACGATTGGTTGTTCAGGCATGACTCAATCAGCCGCGATGGCAGCCGAAATCCTCACCGGAAGAACCATTCTTGAAGCCCTAAATACCGACTTAGTGTGTGACGCTATTAACGTAGCAATGCGCGAGATCTTTCTGCAATTTGTTTACGGTCGAACTCAGTCTGCATTCTCTGAAGGCGGCCTAGAAATTGGCGCTGCATTGGAAGACCTAGGTCAAACACAACGTAGCCAAGTAGGTACCAGCTATTCAACCTCAGCGAAAGGCGTTCGTTACCTAGAGCTTGCAGAGGGCTACGTGACCAAGCTTGCACTTGATGACCATAGCGAAGTGATTGGCTACGAATATCTCAACCTCGGCAAAATGATGAAGGCGATTAATCAAGGCGTGTCAGCCAATGAAGCAGCAGACCTTGCTATGGGAACCTACGGTCGCTTCGATGAAGCTGTAACCACCATTAATCCACGCCAACAATAATTTTTGCCAATTTAGAGGAAAGATATGATGAACACTCAATTTAATGAATCAGTAACTCGCGTATTGGCAGAAATGAACTTCGACTCTTTAGAGCAAGCGAACCAATACTGTAAATCACACAATGTCGACCCAACAGCCATGGTGATGGACACCCAACCTATTGCTTTTGAAAGCGCTGCCGATGCTTATATCCTTGGTTCAGCACTAGCAATATTTCGCGAAGCCACCAGCGCAGAACAAGCAGCGAATATCATTGGTGAAGGGCTCCAAGCATTTACCAAACCCGGCAGTGTTGCTGAACAACGCCAAGTCGGTATCGGCCACGGCGCATTGGCTGCGCGTCTTCTCAATGAAGAAAGCCACTGTTTTGCTTTCCTTGCGGGCCATGAATCTTTTGCTGCTGCAGAAGGTGCGATTAAAATCGCACTCAACGTCAACAAATCACGTCACAATCCATTAAAGGTAATCCTAAATGGTCTAGGTAAAGATGCGGCTTACTTAATCTCTCGCATCAATGGTTTTACCTATGTTCGCACTCAATACGATTACCAAACGGGTGAACTTGTTGAAACAGAACGTCGCCGTTTCTCACAAGGCCCTCGCGGAGAGATCTTGTGTTACGGCGCTGATGATGTACGTGAAGGCGTAGCAATCATGCACAGAGAAGAAGTGGATGTAAGTATTACGGGTAACTCAACTAACCCAACGCGCTTCCAACACCCTGTTGCAGGTATCTACAAAGCAGAACGTACTCGCCAAGGTTTACCTTACTTCTCAGTTGCTTCAGGCGGCGGTACAGGTAGAACATTGCACCCAGATAACGTGGCAGCTGGCCCAGCGTCTTACGGCATGACAGATACCATGGGCAGAATGCACGCTGACGCTCAGTTTGCAGGTAGCTCTTCTGTTCCGGCTCACGTGGCAATGATGGGCTTCATCGGTATGGGTAACAACCCAATGGTCGGTGCGACAGTTGCATTGGCTGTGGCGGTGAGCGAATCTTTGAACGCATAACGACAAAATTGAGCGCCGCAATCTATCCATTGCTTGATTCCGTTAATTGAGAATCAAGCAATAACGGACGACCAAAACTCTACACCTATCACTAAAACCAAACAGCCAGCCTTATGCTGGCTGTTTTTTATTCACACTTGCTCTACTATCTATTTCTAATAATTATTTGTATCTAAGATTAAATACACAAACCATTGGTATTTAACTACATCTTTTCAAAGGAATAATATGAAAGAGCTCATCATTCATACCATTACCGTGTTCATGGGCTTTTTTGCCATCATGAACCCTATCGCTAATACGCCAATCTTTCTTGGATTAACCGGCGACAATGACAGGGAAACGGTTAAATCTATCGCATTCCGATCGGTACTCATTGCCTTCGTTATCGTCAGTACTTTTGCGATTTCTGGCAAACTGATCTTTGACCTCTTTGGTATCACGCTCTACGCACTGCGCATCACAGGCGGTATTCTGGTCTTTTTGATTGGCTTCCATATGCTACAAGGTGATTCAACCCACTCTAAAGCGAAAGAAAAGGTCAACTCAGATGCCCAACGAGACGCAGCGCTAAGCATCGCCGTATCACCTTTAGCTATGCCAATACTGGCTGGCCCGGGCACCATTGCCACTGCGATGAACTTTGCCAGTACCGAGGGGATTTACGAGACCATCATTACCATCGTGGCATTTGGCCTCCTCTGCACCCTAACCTACGTATTGTTTGTGTTCGGCGAACGCTTCGTTAAAGCGGTCGGACCAAGCGCATTGAACGTGATTACTCGAATGATGGGCTTGATACTCGCCGTTATCGGTATGCAGATGTTGATTGAAGGGATTGAGCAGGCTTATAAGGCGTTGTTTATCTAAGATCAGAACGACGAAGTTCTGATACAAAAATAGCCAGCGATTTGCTGGCTATTCTCTTTTACGGTCAATATAAAACTTTGTATTTTAATACTTTTATTTACAATACATAACGATCCGATAAGAGCGGTATCAGTATTATTTGTATTCCATCGTTGTTGTTTCAAAGCCTAGTGGTTCTAATACTTTCTTATGCTCAGCCCAAGAAATAAATGATTCTGCATCAGTATTACATTTTTCACCTGAACCATCCGCACATGGTTTAATACCACCGTCATAGTTCACGCTATATTTCTTGGTACTTACATCGTATGTCAAGTTGTTAACTTTGTAAGTTTTAAAACTATCGCCTGAAATGACAATGTCTTGACGATCTGTAGATGTTAGTTGAGCATTGCCTAATGCATTCCAACCATCACTACCACTTGCATTATAGTTATTAACGATAACAGTGTAGTTAGTAGCATCGCTCATTGTCGTCCAGACTGGATTTTCTTCTGTTCCAGTATTTACCTCAAGAGCCGTCACTGTGCCAGATACACCTTTCACATCTTCTGTAAACGTGTAACGCATGCCCGATACGTAAGGGAACTTACCAGCATGAGCACCTTCCGCAAGCGTCGGCTCAATTGTGCTGTCAATGAGGTCTCGAATCACCTCGCCTTTAACGGTTAAAATCGACAAGTAGTTCGAGAATGGTAATAATTCTAATGTAGCATTGCCTTCCCTGAAATCACCTGACGCAATATCCGTTCGAACACCACCAGCTCCCACCAAACCAATCTGAACATTTTTGCCAGTAACCGCTGTTACCGATGGTTGATTTGCCCAATAAATCATACCTTGAGCAATCATAGGAGCAACATCTGAACCGTGCTTATCAGTTCCAGCATCACCTGGACGGCGCTCATGACTGATTTCAGTCGGTGCAGCTGCAACAACATCACCATAAGCAGCTTCGAGAGCTGGCTTATAAGTTGCGTCGATACGGGTTCTTAAATCAATATCTTCCTCTTTTGTTGTGATTTTTTCATTATTATCAATAAACGAAGTTACATCATCTTTATCAGTGCTAATCATTTGATGTTCTCGATGAGAATCATGATAGAACTCATCATTTGATAATAAAGTATTGTTCCCAACGCATGACATGAGATTGCCATTTATGTCAAATGATACATCAACGTCTCCAATAGCTTCCGCATATTGGCCAGCTTGAACCACACAAGTATTTTGTGTTTTGTCTTTTTGTGGAATCATTTCGGCGTAAATACCATTATTACCTTGATCAAGATCGGTAAAATCACCAAGTAAAGTATGAGAATGACCGCCAACAATGATATCGATACCCGTTGTATTGGCAGCAAGCTCCTTATCGGCAGCATTACCTATGTGTGATAGAACGATGATTTTATTCACACCCTTGGTTTTTAAATCATTTATAGTGGCTTGAGTTGCTGTAATTTGGTCACTAAATGTCACATCACCAGTGCCGGTAGCAATCGTTGGCATATCCCCCAAAACAACACCGATTACCGCAACAACTTTCTCATCATCACTTGCATCAGAAACAGAGGTAATTGCTCTTTTTTCTGAGCCTTCAAATGCAAACAGTTGATAAGGGTATAAATTATCTACATTACTTAAAGACTGATCTTTTGATGCATCCATATTATTTGCTAGCACGGGAAAACTAACCGTATTGATGAACGATGCGAGCTTGTCGGTATCTAAATCGAATTCATGGTTCCCAAGTACCATTGCATCTAACCCCATGCGTGACAACAAGTCTGCGTTTGCAGCACCTTCATTTAACTTAAAGTAAGCAGTACCTTGCCATGCGTCACCACCATGCAAGAATAACAAAGGTTCTTTGTCAGCTTTAGCATCTGCTTTGATATCATCAGCGGCTTTCAATAGGCGAGGATAACCGCCAAATTCGTTATAAACCTTTTTGCCATCAGTACCCATAGTAAAACTTGATTTTACAGGATCAAAATTTGAGTGAGTGTCATTCACATGTGCTATGCGCAATGTCATATCTGGAGCAATAATATCGTCATCATTGTCCGAGCCACAGCCAACCATCGCTACGCCGATAGAGAGCACCAGTAAAGACTTAGTAAAATTCATAGAAGATCCTTTATTAATCGTTTTAATGTCGTTATGGCAGGCAATATACTGACATCTTGCAGGGTTTTAGTGATCGTTCTCTTAATTACATGTCTGGAAAATTGAGTATTTACTCTAACTGTAGGCACAAGCGATTAATCAACAGAAGTCGAATAATTCTGATAATAAACATGAATTTATAAAGAAAGTGTGACTCACTCTATTGATACGGCTAACAAGAGGATGGACTAAAGATAAGTGTCAGGTGTGGAAATGAAATGGCACCGAGCTACTTAAGTAAGCACACCCATATTTAAGAGCGAGGTATAATATCCGGATAATGAAAACTATCTCTCAAAAGACAAGCAATATCATTTTACAGACTTTATCCCGATACGCCCTTTCATAACGAGGGCGCTCTCTTTATGATGAACGCAATTAAATTAACTTTGCTAACGGCAGCGCTTGTTATTCGAGTCGCTGTTATGGAATAGCAAAATCAAGACTCAACACATGGAGATTCAACATGGCTTACTTTTCACTAGCCTTCGGTACGGCAACCAAAAACCGCGACAATAAAATCATTGAAGCGTTCTTCCCTAACCCACTTCTAAACCCAAGCGACGCTCTTGTAGCAGCTGTAGCTGAAGTGTCAGGTTACGCTGAAGGCAACCAAGCTATCGAAATCTCTGCTGCACAAAGCGCAGAACTAGCGAAAGCATTCGCAGCAAACGGCGATGTAGCAAACGCATCTTTCGCAGAAAAAGCAGCAGCATCTGAGCAACCACTTGTTCTTGTTGTTCTTGCGACTGACGAGAAGCCAGCATCAGTTGCTGAAGGCTTCCTAAAGCTACAACTTATCTCTAACCGCCTAGTACAACCACACGGTACAGTACTAGACGGCATCTTCGGTCTACTGCACAACATCGCATGGACAAACGAAGGCCCAATCGACCTTCCTGAGCTACCAGAGCGTCAAATCGAAGCTCGCCTTGCGGGTCGCGCTCTGTCTGTAGATTGCGTAGACAAGTTCCCTAAAATGGTGGATTACGTAGTACCAACAGGTATTCGTATTGCTGATACTTCTCGTGTTCGTCTTGGCGCACACGTAGGCGAAGGCACAACGGTAATGCACGAAGGTTTCATCAACTTCAATGCGGGTACTACTGGCGTGAGCATGGTTGAAGGTCGTATCTCTGCGGGTGTTGTTGTGGGTAACGGTTCAGACATCGGCGGCGGCGCTTCTATCATGGGTACTCTGTCTGGTGGCGGTACTATGGTTATCTCTATCGGCGAAAACTGCCTGCTAGGCGCAAACGCGGGTCTTGGCTTCCCAATGGGCGACCGTTGCACGGTTGAATCTGGTCTTTACGTGACTGCGGGTACTAAGGTTCGCATGCTAGATAAAGAAGGCAACGAAGTAGAAATCATTAAAGCCCGTGACCTTGCTGGCGTTTCTGACCTTCTATTCCGTCGTAACTCGATTACTGGCCAAATTGAATGTCTTGCGAACAAGTCTGCAGTTGAACTGAACAGCGAGCTACACAGCAACAACTAATCTATGCGCTAAATGCTAAATGCTAAATGCTAAATGCTAGATGCTAGATGCTAGAAAATACGAAGCCGCTGGGGTTAAATCCAGCGGCTTTTCTTTTTATAGCGGTAAAGCAGAGAGGGTTATGCTTTTTCTGCTGCTAGCTGTTCAAGAGCTTGAATCGAAGTCTCTGAAACCAATGTTCCATCCATGTAGTAACTGACCTTGTCACCATCACGAACCCCCGTCAGAACAGCCTTCTGGCCATCGTTATAGGTGATGTCCATTTGAATGGTGTTCTCATCGATCTGTTGCATCTCACCCCATTCAATATGGCGATTATTGAACCCAAGTGGTGCATCTTTCAGTGAATCGTCAAGGCTATCGTTCACATCAATCATAGTATCGACTTTACTATCGAATATATGAGGCGCGCCAGTCAGTGGGTTTTTTCCTGCCCAGAATTCGATCGAGTTAAATACGATGTAATCGGCTGCGAATGTTAAAGCGTAAACTGGAGCAAGCAAGAAGTTGACCCCAGCACGAGCGTAACGGTTATCTACAACCTCGACGTTGAACTTCATTAATTTCCCAGTAACGGCGTTACTACCGACACACCCAGCTAACGACATGACAATCGCTGCCACTGCAACTGCTTTTGTGATTGTTGTTTTCATAGATCCCTCTTATGCCACGATGATTGATTCAGTTTTTGAACGGCCAAATTGAGTTGTTCTTGCATAAATACAAGAAATGATGGCCTAACAAATTGATTCCATAACATTTAGCGTAGTGGAGATTTTTAGAACAGCAAACTGCAAACCTAATTTGTTTCGCTCTGGTTCCTGAAGAGTTGCCAATAAAAAAGCGCA
>Ga0310124_10000468_pt1 | contig 27640 bp, 32 predicted proteins | sample CB11b_AW_Bot5_MG_FD_203507 | JGI IMG/M metagenome (GOLD analysis project Ga0310124, IMG submission 203507) | Marine microbial communities from Western Arctic Ocean, Canada - CB11b_AW_Bot5 | ecosystem: Environmental > Aquatic > Marine > Oceanic | place: Canada: Western Arctic Ocean | collected...
TAGATGAGGGTTAGATTATGAGTCAGTGGATTGCAGGTATTGCCAGAGGACACAACGCTGGTGTTTGTTTACTAAAAGACGGTGAAATTGTTTTTATTGTTGAAGAAGAGAGGCTCACAAGAAAAAAATATGACGGTGGGCCGTACGCTTCTATGGTTAAGATTCTTGAGTATACAGACAAATTAGATTATCTAGTAATCGCACATACACAACCAGATGTAAGTAGAGTAGACTTTAGTGGCGAAAATGTTTATCCAAGCCTGGCTAGAAAACTTCGGTTGATTGATAAACCAGAGCAAGTATTAGATATGCACAAATGGCATCATAAGATGCACGCCTCTTGTTCCTTCTATCGTTCTGGATTTGAGACTGCCGTTGCAGTCATTGTGGACGGTGCAGGTACATTTATTGAGATGAATGTTGGTGGTGAAGATATAATGTCTTGGGAACTTGAAACTATTTTTGATTGTTCATACCCAGATAATTTCAAAACACTCTACAAACATCAAGGTGGTAGAGGACCTTGGCCTGCAATGAAACAAATGATTAATTCCCAACGTGAAGGAGAAGAAGGCGAACACGAAATGATACTTGATGATTCGGCTGGTATCGTAAAAGCATACGAAGCCGTGACTCAATATTGTGGATGGGAGCCTATTGAAGCGGGCAAGACTATGGGATTATTTCCATATGGTAAACCGAACGATAAGATTCCATCGATATATACTGACGGAAATGGTGGTGACTGGAAGACTACAGACAGAAATGTTATTATTCCAACGTATCCTAACGGGTCATTAGTCAATCAATTTCGTTATGAAGAGTTAAAGACAACGGAAGAAGAGAACAAGGGAGACGTAACTAAACTCCAGAATCGTAGAGATATGGCATATCTAGTTCAGACTGAATCACAGCAAATGGTTCTTGACTTAATTCGCAAAGCAGTTAAGATGTCTGGTAATAAGAATGTCGTCCTTTCTGGTGGTTATGCTCTTAATTGTGTCGCTAACTATTGGTATCTTGAACAACTAAAAGACGAAGGTATAAATCTATTTGTTGAGCCCGTTTCAAATGATGCAGGTACCGCAATGGGTGCCGCACTGCTTTGTCATTACTCACTAACTAAAGACACAAAGGTACGTGAATATGGCGAGTCATTATTTCACGGTCCAAAGCAGAGTAGAACTACAGATGAGATTACTGATATTGCAAAGAAATATAAGGCGACTGGTGTATTTGATGCACAGTATCCAGAGGATGCAGTTAATTTAATTTTGAAGGGGAACATTGTTACATTATTTCAAGGTAACAGTGAGAATGGCCCAAGGGCTTTGGGCAATCGTTCTATCCTATATGACCCACGAACGGTAGAGGGGAAAGACTACGTTAACAGTGTAAAGCACAGAGAATATTTCCGGCCGTTCGCTGGGTCAATTCTTCACGAACACGCGGTTGAATGGTTTGATATGAGGGGTATGGAAGAATCTCCACATATGATGTATGCGATGTATTGTAATACCGATGAACAAGCAGAACAAATTCCTGCTATTATTCACATAGATAAAACTTGTCGGATTCAGACAGTCAAAGAACACCAGAATCCAATATTCTATGAAATGATACAGAAGTTTTATGAGCAAACTGGAGTACCAGTTCTTTTCAATACTTCTTTTAATCTTGGTGGAGAACCACTAGTAGAGTCGATTGATGATGCTGTTCGGACACTCTCAGAAAGTAATATTGAGTATCTATATCTTCCAGACAACAATTTGATAATCGAAGTTAAAAACAAGGAGAAAAAGTGATGGGACAAGTTATGCAATTCCTAACTGAGGAAACTAAAAAAGAAGAAGAGGGTAGAGTTCTACCTAAAACCGATGAAGCATTGTTAGCCGCGGCAACTAAGAAAGCGTTTGACAAGGAATTTGAAGAGGCGGGGAAGGAAATAGAAAAAAAAGACCAACGTCAAGCCGCTGCCGAACAAGTTCAAAAAACGATTGATGATGAAGTAATTGAGACTGAAAGAAAGGCTAAAGAAGAAACAAAAAAATTAGCCGAGAAGAAGGCTCCAAAGAAACCTGTTAAGCCGATTCCAAAAATTTGTGTTGTTACGGGTGGTGCAGGTTTTATAGGTAGCCACTTGATAGAGAAGTTGAACTATCGCGGTCAAGAAAAGATTCTTCTTGTTGATGACTTATCGCATCCAGACAAGATTAATAATATTAAAGACCTAAAATTCCAAGACTATTGCGATATATCTAAATTTCCAGACCTGTTTATGTTTATGGCAGAGAAAAATATGGTTGACCAAGTTTATCATATGGGTGCTGATAGCAATGTAAATTGTGATGATGGCAAACATATGATGGAAAATAATTATCAATATACTTGTAATCTTATGGATATATGTCATATGGGCAGAATTCCTCTTGTTTATGCCTCGAGTGCCGCAGTATATGGACAGCAAACTAAAGAATGGGGTACCTTTGATGATGCTTCAGATGATTATGTTCCAGAGAGTTACTACGCATTAGCGAAACTTCAAGCCGATAGATATAGCAGAAAATTTATGAACCAAGGTCCCGATAAGACTAAAATTATCGGTCTACGATATTTTAATGTTATCTCTGATGGCAAACGAGAACAGCATAAAGGTGATATGAAGTCTGCTACAGCCTGGATGAAGGAGCAGTATGATGATACAGGAATGATTCGTTTATTCAAACATTCAAACGAAATATATCGAGACTTTGTTCCCGTTGACCAAGTCGCTCAAATGACAATCAATGCTATGATGTCTGGAAGAAGTGGTGTATATAATATTGGTACTGGAGAAGCACGGACTTTTCTTGCGTTGGCTTTAGAAATTGTTGATAACGATGAAGAAAAGATAACGTATTTCACAATGCCATACGAAATGCGAGACCGATATCAATCGTTCACCGAAGCGAATATGGATAACGCTTGTTTCGGTATTATGTCGAGACCCTAGAAATGGCAATACGAAATCAAAAAATTCCAAAGGGATGGGGACACGAATTAATCATTGAGAGTAATGACCAATATTGTATGAAAGAACTCCATTTTAAAACAGCAGGATGCAAATCTTCAATGCACTTTCATAAAGATAAGACCGAGACTTGGTTATGTCTCAGAGGTGCAGTTATGGTTGATTTAATAGATTTGAGTGATGCTAGTAAAAGCAAGATATACGTAACACAAGGAGGAACATTTCATATCGTCCCTATGACTCCACATCAAGTGACTTGTACGGAAGACAATACAGTAATCATTGAAGCATCAAGCAAAGATACTCCTGAAGATAATTATCGCATCTTTCCAGGCAATTCTCAAAACGAATACGGTGAACGCAAGGCTCAAGGAGAGTAATTTACCAGAACGGAACTTCCCTTACTTTGTCTATAATGTTTGTTGTGCTTTTTCCCTCAACCATAGGGATTATTTTAACCTCATCCACTAATTCATGGCCAACAACCGTGTCAATTGTATAGTCACCGCCTTTCACTATTATCTCGGGCCGTAGATTTTTAATCAAATCATATGGTGTATCATCATCAAAAATAACTACACTATCGACTCCTGCGATTGACTCTAATACTTTCTTTCTCTCCATCATATCATTTATTGGTGTTCGTTTTATTCTTTTCATTGAATCATCACTATTTAGCCCAACAACTAATCTGTCACCGAGCATCGCGGCGTGATTAAGTAAAGCAATATGGCCAGAGTGTATAATATCGAAGCATCCGTTTGTAAAAACTACAACCTCTATCACAGCATTCTTATCTGGAATTGCTGTACCTAATTTAGTCACTACATTACCCGCGGCCCTATTTGCATAGTCCATTGCTTTTCTAATGCCTGCTGGTAGAAATAAGGTGAAGGTCGCAATGACGGTATCGCCTGCTCCAGAAACATCTCTAACTTCTCTTCTCTCGGTTTGCCTAAGTATGGATGCTCCATCTCTACCAACCCAGTGCATACCATTTGCACCAAGGGTCACTAAAATTCCTCCCAGCAAATTCAATTCTTCTGCAACGCCTAAGGCTTTCAGGTAAGAGAACTCGCCGTATGCTTCTTCAAATTCTCGTAGATTTGGTGTGAGGGCATAAACACCAGTATATTTTTCCCAATCTGTTCCCTTCGGGTCGACTAGAATAAAACAATTATTTTTAGTAATAAGGTCAGTTATCAGCGACTTAGTTATAGTACCTTTGCCGTAATCGGACACTATAATGGCGTCTGGTGTCTCACCTAATGACGGAGGAGCGTCTTTGATATACCCTGCATCAATCCTACATAGTTGTTGGTCATTCGATAGGATACGAGTCTTGGTGATAGTCTTTGAATTTTTACCCCGCCTAAGGTCATTATCAATATCGTGTTCTGCTAATAGAGAAGTTATCTGGGCGCCCTGGTAATCGTCACCCACAGTAGAAAAAAGGCGGACCTTGTCTGTAAATACTTTCAATGTCCGACAGACATTGGCCGCTCCACCTAGACGGTTTTCTACTCTTACATCATCCACCACTGGCACAGGACATTCTGGAGAAAGACGAGTGGATGTTCCGGCCTTATATACATCCAACATCACGTCACCAATCACAGTAATTCGCTTATTCATAATATTCTCTCCAAATCATCTTATTATATAAATACTTACTGAGTAAACTATACTCTTATATATACGTAAGGAAAAAGATGGACGACCAAACAACTAAGGCAATTGATGGGCTGAAGTCCGGCATAGACACTTATTTGGTACATATAGGTACGATGAAGGAGAGGATTACCCGACTAGAAGAACAAATGAAAACTATCTACAACACAGCAGATAGAATTGAAAAAAAGTTGGATAAACTGATTGAACAAGCCGGCGACCACGATGTAGATGTTGCTACAAATAAAATCCGAATAGGCGCAGGAGAAAGATTCTTCTGGGTATTGGTATCTGCAGGCATCGGGCTTGTTATATACTGGATAAAGAGTGGGACGTGACCGATGGCTATTGATATATTATTTGAATTTGAAAAATATCTCTCGATAATTGTGTCGGCAGGGGCTATTGGAGCCTTCTTCTTTACGTTGAAGCATAGAAAATATTATTCTTGTTGGGCCCGGTCTTCTATTTTGTTTGGAGCGTTAATCAGCATATATCACCTATTTAATTGTTTTCTTTGCAGTCCTGAGGCCGCGCTTATTATAGCAGATGTAAAAGACCATATGGTAACAGCAGGGATACATATTGGTTATCAACTTACTGTGGCGATGTTTGTATATACAATAATAAGATTTAAGTGGTCTATAACAAAACAATATAATGCTATTATGGCAGTGAAATGTAGAGAGTATAATGGTACACATAAATAGCAATGATGACGAGGAAATATAATGGCTAAACTACAATCAGTAGACAATTTAAGGGATTATGCGTATCGTAAACTTGGGGCTCCTAAAATAGAGATTCAAGTTGATGATACACAGGCATATGACAGGATAGATGATGCCCTCCAATTATTCATAGAGCGACACTTTGATGGCGCTGATGAGAAATTTCTTACTTATGAATTCACTATGGAGGATGAGACAAATCAATACATAACTCTCGATGATAATATTGTCGCGGTAACCAGAATATATGAGCCTGGAAGATATTCTTCTGAAGCGATGAGTGATATACGCTACAAAATTATGGCAGACGAAATGTTTGATATGACCAATATCAGTATGCAGTATTTTGAAATAACAATGGAACACCTTGAAATGGTGAATAGTTATTTCGCTCTAGATAGGACCTTCTCATTTAATAAAGCGACTAACAGGTTATATAGTCATTCGGGCAAGATAATTGGACCAAGTTGTTCTGATGATGTCTCATTGACATTAGAAGATTGTGAGACTGCCGGAGAGACTTGGACAGTAGGAGCATCTATACTTCTTAGGGCTTGGCAAGCAGTTGTGCCTGATGAAGATGGTAGTTATGCTCTTGATGTGTTTAATGATGAATGGATTAAAAAGTATTCGACTGCTCTAATTAAACAACAGTGGGGAGCGAATTTGAAACAGTTTGACGGAATGCCATTACCTGGAGGTATTACAATTAATGGTCAACAGGTTTGGGATGAAGCGAAAGAAGAAGTTGAGAAACTTCAAGAAGAATTTTCACTTAATTACGAACTTCCGGTCAACTTTATAGTAGGATAATACTATGGGTATGTTCGACAGTATGTCTAAATCCCCGATGGTTAAGGATATTGTAGAAGAAGTTGTTGCTATGATTGGATTTCAGGCAAAATATCTTCCGCGAAAATACGGTACCGCCATCGACCCAATTTTCGGTGAGGACCCCTCATCGTTCTTTGATACTGTATGGACATTTAATATATTGATTGATGAATATCAAGAGTATGGAGATGTCGGAGATTTCTATTCCAAGTTCGGAGTACAAGTCACTGATGAAATGAAAGTGTCTTTCACGAAGAAATCCTTTGCCGAACAAACAGTAGAAGTTGAGGATGATACTCCAATTGCAGGTGATTTGTTATATTTCAATGATGCGGAAGCATTATTTGAAGTAACCTTTGTTGGTCACAACTCCTCATTCTATCCAGAGCCAGAAGGTTCACAACACATATGGACATTAACTCTCAAGCCTTGGGAATACGGTAGCGAAGCAATTACTGTTGTTGACCCAGAAATTACTGCTATCACCGATGACCTTGATACTGTAATAGATAAAGCCCTAACCACTCCAGATTGGGATAGTTTGGATGACGATATTTTTGATTTATCTGAAATGAATCCATTTGGGAGTACACAATAATGTTCGGTACAACTTTTTATCACGGAACTACAAAGAAACTGATTATCGCCTTTGGGTCAGTGTTCAATAATCTTCACGTTCAGAGAAAAGAGGCGGATGGCACATTACTTAAAGACATTCAAGTGCCTCTGGCTTACGAATCCCGAAAGAAGTATCTAGCACGATTAATCCAAGACAGTAAAAAGAATAAAGAAGTTCCACGTATGGGCTTTATTATGAGTGGTATGGAAGCAGACTATGGTCGTGCTGGTAATCAAATGAATGAATATAGATTCAATCATACCGATGATACTAAGGCATACAAAATATTCTCGCCCATTCCATACAACTGGACTTTTGACCTTGACATTTATGTTGACTATATGGATGATGGACTACAAATTGTAGAGCAAATTTTACCATATTTTCAACCAGACTTTAATTGTGTTATTGAAGAGATACCTGAATTGGATATGAAGAGAGACATACCTATAGAATTAACGGGTGTATCTCTGACTGATGAACACGAAGGTGATTTTGCTGAACAAAGAGTTGTAAATTGGAATCTCAATTTTATCGTGAAGGGATGGATATATCCGCCGATAATGGAGCAAGGTCTTATTAAGGAAGTTGAAACCAACTATATTGTTGGCTCGTTTAGTGGTAACGTAAATGAAGCACCAAATGAACGAGTAAATCTTTCAGTTGACCCATTTGATTCTCAAGTGGATGACAACTGGACAGTTAAAATAGAAGCAGGACATCCTGATGACCCAGACGATGACGATGACGTAGATACTATGCACGAAGTCCAATGGCCGTTAGGTAATGATTGATGTTAAAAAGGAAATTATATTATGGTAGAACGAAAAGATTCTAAACCAAGAAGAAAAACTACAAGAAAGAGACAAACAAGGAAAAAGACAGTCAACGAAAGATTAGACGCCGAATTAGATATGGTTACAGATATAGAGCGTTTTGATGACGAAAGTCCCAATTTTTTGCCTCCGAAAATTGATGCAGATAAACGGATTGTAAGCACACGAAGAGAACGTGGCCTTGCACCGAGGGCGACTGTTAATTCAAACCCAGAACTGGGAGATTTGCCTGAAGATTATTCATATGCAAGAGATAATCTTTATAATCTTATAGAAAGAGGAAACGAAGCCCTTGAGGGCATCCTTGAACTTGCAAAAGAAATGGAACACCCACGAGCATATGAAGTTGCTAGTGGATTAATAAAAAACGTATCAGATACGACAATGGAATTGTTAAAAATGCAGAAAGAATTAAAACTAATGAAGGAGGGTGAAAGTCCTAAGACTAACGTCAATAATCTTTATGTGGGTTCTACTGCTGAATTACAAGAAATGTTAAAAGGGAAAACAATCAAATGAGTAGAGACCACATAATCCAGAACATCGGACTGCTAGTATTAGTAGTCGGAATGATGTATGGAATAACAGTAATAATGGATATGGTACGAGAGGTTGATTCTCTTGTCGAGCAAATGTCTGCATTAAAGGATAGCGTTGATATTTTGGTAAAGAATCACAATAATGGCCATTAATTGAGTTCTCGGGGTATTATATTATGACAATTACTACCTACTTAGGTAATCCACTACTCAAACGTGTAAACGTACCCCAAGAGTACACGCAAGAAGAGGTTCTGGAATATGTAAAGTGTAGGGATAATCCAATCTATTTCATTAAGACCTATATGACTATTGTCAATGTAGATAAGGGTCTGATGAAATTTGACTTATGGCCTTTTCAAGAAAATCTTATTACAGGCCTATATAAAAATCGTTTTTCGATAGTCAAGTGTCCGAGACAGTCTGGTAAATCTCAGACAAGTCTGGCATTTATGTTACATTATGTATTGTTTAATGACCAGAAGAACGTAGCGATTCTTGCCAACAAAGGCGCAACAGCAAGAGAGTTGTTGGGTCGATTACAAATGGCATACGAAAGACTTCCTATGTTTCTGCAACAAGGAGTTGCCGAATGGAATAAGGGGTCTATACATCTTGAGAATGGCTCCCGAATACTTGCAGCCTCTACATCTTCATCGTCTATTCGTGGCTATGCTTTTAATTTAATTTTTCTTGATGAATTCGCATTTATTAGTCAAGGGTTAGCAGAAGATTTCTTTTATTCTGTATATCCAACTATATCATCTGGTCAGACATCAAAAGTTATTATTGTATCAACACCAAATGGTATGAATCACTTTTACAAGATGTGGGGCGATGCTATAGACGGCCGCTCGAATTATACTCCGTATGAAATTAATTGGTGGGATGTGCCAGGTAGAGATGAAAAATGGAAGAAACAAACGATTGAAAATACGAGCCAAGAACAATTTAGGCAAGAGTTTGAGTGCGAGTTCCTTGGGAGTGCTGGTACTCTTATCACTCCAGGCAAACTTGCAGAGTTGTCTATAAGGGACCCACTTAGTCGAAAAGAACAATTAGATGTTTATGTGGAGACAGAAGAAGAACATAATTATTTTATAGCAGTTGATGTAGCAGAGGGGCGAGGCCAGGATTATTCTACGATGAACGTAATTGACATTACGCAATTACCGTTCCGACAAGTAGCAAAATATAGGTCAAACACGATATCACCTCTACTATTTCCAACTGTTATTAATAGAGTTGCAACCGCATATAATAAAGCGGCCGTTCTTATTGAATCGAATGGGCCTGGTGCCGAAGTTGCTAACATACTCCATTATGAATTGGAATATGAAAATACAATCAACGAATCGGGGGTTCACGATAAACTTGGTCATAAAATGACTAAAAGAGTCAAGGCTGTAGGATGCTCCAATCTTAAAGATTTGATTGAGACTAATAAACTCATAATTAACGACTTAGAAACAATTAGTGAACTATCTCAATTCATTGTCAGAGGTAAATCTTGGTCAGCCGAACCAGGAGCCACAGACGACCTTGTAATGAGTCTAGTGCTATTTTCTTGGTTTTCTTCTCAAAGTATGTTCAAAGAGTTGAATGATATTGATTTGAGACTAAAATTATATGATGGAAAGATGAAAGAAATCGAGGAAGACCTCACTCCGTTCGGATTTATAGAGGATGGAACAGATGATGGCGATAAATATACTGTAGTGGGCGGAGAAATCTGGCAATCTAGTAGTTAGAAGATGTTAATTTATAAATAGTTGCAATGAGTGAGGACTCATCGTTTCTCTATTGTAGGGAAATCGATAGGGAAATCAAATCATTACGAATAATTATTTAATCATAGGAGAAAAACGATGGGATTTCAATTAAGCCCAGGCGTAGAAATCAAAGAAATCGATTTATCTACGTCTATCCCCGCGGTTGCTACCTCTTTAGGTGCTACAGTTGGTCGTTTTACTTGGGGGCCGGCTTTCGAGCCGTATTTGTGTACCTCAGAAGCCGACCTGGTTAGCGTTTTTGGACAACCAACCAACGACACGTATCCAGCGTTTCTTTCTTCTGCCGCATTCTTGAGTTATGCAAATAGCCTTCAAGTTGTACGAGTTGTAGATTCTGGAGCGACTAATGCCGCACCTTCAGGAAATGTAACTCAGATTACTGGTGCAGAAGATTTTGAGACACAGATGGACTCTGGTACTTTGACAGAGGGTTTTTATGCCCGCTATCCTGGTACTTACGGAAATGGCATTAGTGTGGAAACACACAGTGGAGATGCTACTTGGTCTGCTTGGCAGTATGCAGGTGCATTTGACGTACAACCCGATACTGGTAATGGCGAAATCGCTGTTGCTGTTGTTGTGGACACAGAAGTAGTTGAGACTTATCTTGTAGGTATGACTCAAGGTACTAACAACGCTGATGGCGGAAACATTTGGGCAGAGGATGTTATTAATCCTGCTTCCAAATTAATCTGGGTGGTTACAAGTAATGTAGTCAATGGCCCAGGTCCTGTTTCTGTTGTCTTTACAGGTGGAATCGCAGTTTCGGCTGGTGTTCCTGCTCATTGTGATGATGGGACAGGCGCCGACCAAGCAACTTGTGAAGCCGCTGGCGATACTTGGGTGCTAGAAGTAGCCGCAGGTACTGTTGGTTCTAACGAGTATATGGCCGGTTGGGATAAATTCGAGAACGGTGACGAAATCAATGTCAGTATATTAATTGCTGGTGGACTCTCTAACGAGAATTCTGCCCAAGTTGCTATCGTATCTAAGTATATGATTGAGCAGGTTGCAGAGCAACGACTAGACTGTATTGCTGTAGTCTCGCCTCCGAAATCAGAAGTTGTCAATGTTGGTGGTGCCACTAACGCTGTCAATAATGTAATCGCTTGGAGAACTGATGTTTCTTTTAACTCAGCCTCTTCATACGGTACTCTCGACGGTAACTACAAATACGTTTATGACGTTTATTCTGATACTTATCGCTGGATTGGATTCAGTGGTGATATAGCAGGATTGATGGCAAGAACTGATGACACAAGAGACCCTTGGTGGAGTCCTGGCGGACTTAATCGTGGTCAGATTAGCGGTGTTGTTAAAATAGCGTATCAGCCTTCACGGGCTCATCGGGACCAATTGTATATGCTTCCTAACGGAATCAATCCAATTGTAACCTTTCCAGGGCAGGGAACTGTTCTTTGGGGAGACCGAACATTGCTAGTCAAACCTAGTGCTTTTGATAGAATTAATGTACGTAGATTGTTCATTATTCTAGAGAAGGCTATTTCAATATCCGCAAAATATTTCTTGTTCGAGTTCAACAACGAGTTTACTCGTAAGAATTTCTTGAATATGGTTAATCCATATCTCAATGGAATTAAAGCGAGACAGGGAATGTATGACTTCTTTGTTCAGTGTGATGCTTCAAACAACACGCCAGAAGTTATTGACTCAAATCGTTTCATTGCGAGTATTTTCATTAAACCAAGCCGGTCTATCAACTTTATCACGCTTAATTTCGTAGCAACGAAAACTGGTGTTGATTTTGCTGAAGTCATCGGCCAAGTATAGGAGGAATGAAAAATGGCTTTTAATGTAACAGATTTTAATAATCAATATTCAGGCGACTATGCACGTCCTAACCTCTTTGAAGTACAAATTGGCGGATGGGACTCTAAGATGTTTGTCAAGGCAGCCTCTCTTCCAGCAACTACTGTTGGAATGGTAGAAGTTCCTTATCAGAACCGTAAGTTAAAGGTTCCTGGTGATAGAACTTTCGCTGACTGGACTATTACGGTCATTAATGACCAGAACTACGTTCTTAGGGAAGCATTGCTAATGTGGCAGAGAAACATAAGTGGTTTCTCTGGTATGGAATCAATTATCGGGGTGTCAGAAGCCCATAAGACGATTGAAATTCAGCCGTACAGCAGAGATGGCTCTAAAGCGACCTTTATGCACACAGTATATGGGTGGCCGTCAGAGGTTGGCTCTATCGAACTTAACTGGGAAACAGTGGATGCAGTACAGGAATATACTGTAAACTTCGCAGTTTCTTGGGATGACGGTGGAACTGGCGATACCGTAGACGTACTGAACTAAAATATGTACTTGTTATTTGAGTATAAATATTAGTAATATTAACTTAACTAACAAAGAAACGTGATATGGAACTATTTGGTTATAAGATAGAGAAGAAGATTGGCTCATCTGTGGTAGACAAGGGAAGCAGTTCCTTTGTTGCGCCAAACCTAGATGATGGTTCTACAGTTATTGATGGCGGAGGAATCAACGCCTTCGCCATCAATTTCGATACCGCGTTTATAACACAGCAAGAATTAATTGACAAATATCGAAAGATATCGAGAAACCCAGAAGCCGAATCGGCAATCGATGATATAGTCAACGAAGCGGTTGTGCTGGACCCTTATAAGGACCCAGTAACAATCTATCTTGATAAGTTGGACACTGTTGATGTGCCCAAGAATATCAAAGATATGATTGCTGAAGAATTTGATATTATCTCTAAGAAATTAGAGTTTAATACGGCAGGACCTGATTTATTCAGACGATGGTATGAAGATGGAGCAATTCATTTCCATATTATTTTTGATAATGATAACATCAAAAAAGGTATTAAAGAGTTACGATATATTGACTCCACTAATATCAAGAAAATTAAAGAAGTTATTAAAGAAAGAAATAAAGATGGAATCGAAATAGTAAAGGGGGTAGATGAATACTGGATTTACACAAACGAAAGTAGAGGTATAACTCAAACCCTTAAGGTTGCAATAGAGGCAGTAGCGACTGCTGACTCTGGCTTATATGATAAAGAGAAAGAGGTTACTCTTTCATATTTACATAAAGCAATGAAGCCGATTAACCAATTGAGAATGTTGGAAGACTCAATGGTTATCTATAGAATTACTAGAGCACCAGAAAGACGGGTGTTCTATATAGATGTTGGAAATCTGCCTAAGACTAAAGCAGAACAATATCTACGAAACATTATGAACAAGTTTAAGAATAAAATGGTTTATGATGCGACTACTGGTACCGTTGCTGATGGTAAAGATACGATGTCAATGATGGAAGATTTTTGGCTCCCACGAAAAGAGGGAGGCAGGGGCACCGAAGTAGAAACATTGCCAGGTGGTACGAATCTTGGCGATATGGATGATGTATCATATTTTCAGAAGAAAGTATATCAGGCACTTCACGTACCCTCAAGTAGAATGGAATCAGATAATACTTGGACCTTCTCTAGAGTTGGTGAAGTAACAAGGGATGAGATTAAGTTTACGAAATATGTAACGAAACTACGTAAACGATTTTCTGATTTATTTTATTCTTTATTGAGAACGCAACTACTTGCAAAAGGGATTATCGACAAGGGTGAATGGAATATATACAAAGAGAATATTAATTTCATCTTTGAAGATGATGGATACTTTACTGAACTCAAGAAAATTGAGATGATGAAAGAACGTATCGAGATGCTTGACACTATATCAAGTGGAGAGATGATTGGTCGTTATTACTCAATTGAATGGGTACGAAAAAATGTTCTGATGCAATCTGAGGAAGATATAGAAACATTAGACAAACAAATGGAAACAGAGAAGGCTTCCAAATCAAAAGATGACGAAGGCGCCTCTGACGATTTATACTAGGAGATAATTAATTATGATAAACGAAAATCTAGAAAAATTGGTGCATCTGGCACGAGATAAGAAAGCGAGTGCATTTAAAAGCATCTTAACTTCTGAAGTAAATTCTCGATTGGCAACCAAAGTAGCCTCTATGAAAGAGAAACTTGCTAAGTCAATGTTTGCTAAGAAAGAGGCAATCAGTGAAGCACCTAAAAACGCAGAGCATACTCACGGTGATGTAACTCACTCCCACGATGGTGGTGATGCAGAGCATACGCACGATTCAATAGAGCATACTCACTCAGACGGCACGAAACATTCCCACGAAGCGGGAGATGCCGAACACACTCACGAAGGTACACTTCCACCGGCTCTTCAGAAAGCCATTGATGCCAAGAAGAAAAAGGCAGGCAAAGATGACGATGATGATGACAAAGAGGAAGCATTCGTTCCAAAAGGAATGAAAATTCCTGAAGGTTCTAAAGAAGCATACCAGAAATTTTTCAATAAGAAACTTGCTAAGTTCAAAGTAAAAAGTCCTTCCTCATTAAGTGATGAAGATAAGAAAAAGTTCTTTGGAGAAATTGAAAAGGAATGGAAGTCCGAAGATGAGTAAAGACTACCAAAAAGAGGTGGTTGAGTTTCTAAAACCTACCTATGATAAAATGAAATTGTCTGAAGCCCGAAGTGTATATGGAAAAGAAATCTCGGTCGGTGCGAAAGCAGTCAAGGCGCTAGAGGCTTTTAACAAATCATTAGTAGACTTGGGTCGAAAGATGGACAAAGAGCGTGCCGACAACCCGTCTGATTCGCCTGCAGGTCAAGGCGCAGGCGCAAGATATAATGAGTTGAGAAATATTATTGATGGTCAACTCACAGGCGGAAACTACAGTATTAAATATGTTATGAAGGGAATGGATAAGGTTATGGATATTCTCGGTGACCTTGACGATTATAAATCCTAAGGGGAAAAGGATGACTACTAAAAATAAATATGTCGAAGAGGCTGTTAATCACTTATCAGCCCATAGAAAACTACAAGAAGGCACTGACTTCAAAGGCAGTAAATCTATTACTATAACGAGATTTGCTGGACCTAAAGGAGATGGTATGATGATTCAGTTAACTGGAAGAAAAGCAGGACCCGCTCGATTTCCAATAGAAGAAGCGGCAGTCCTTGGAAAAGCCCTTCAAGATAAAAAATTGTTAAAAGTATAAGAGGGAAAAGTTATGAGTCTAGTTAAGTTCAAAGAGTATGTCAGCGAAGCAATGCGTGTTCCTGTTCTTGATGAGGACAGTGATGATATTGTTATAGTTGAATGGACTGAAGAGGGCTGGGCAAAAAATACTGTAGCAGAGCGAGCCGAACTAGAAGCAGAAGCAGTAAACGGTTGGGCAATGTGGCAAATCGGGGATATAGATGATGATGATGATGGCGAACCCGATGATGCGTCAGGTGTATATGAGGGCGAAGAGATTGCAGAGTGGCTTGATTCTCTTGAAGAGCAATGCGATGCTTGTGGAATGGACCCTTGTGAATGCGATGCGAATGTAGCCGAATGGAATACTGGCAGTCGCCGATGTGCCGGAGGAGATGGTCGTAGAAAACTTGTAAAGGCAGCCAAAGGCGTAATGAAAAGTGGTCTTGCTGAACGTGAGATGACTAAGGCTGAGTTAGTAAAGCGAGAAGAAATCGTTTTAGAACTAAAAAAAAGAGAGAAGGCCTTCAAAGAAAAGTATGGTGAAAAGTGGAAAGATGTAATGTATGCTACGGCCACGAAACTGGCCATGAAAGAGGACTTTGATTTAGACGAAGGACCTAAGGCCTACAAAGCAAAGAATACGATGCAACGTAGGAAGACCCAAAGGACCAAAGATAAACAGAAGTTTCAAAATCGAGGCGATAAATTAAGGGCCAAGATAGACCGTAAAAAAGGCGGTAATAAAGTTAAGCGTATCAAGATGAGAAAGAAATGGATGCGTAAGAATAAAGCCAAAATAAAAAATGCACAAAGAGTGTATGGCGGTAAAGTAAAATCTAAATTCACTAAGAAAAAGTAGGAGAGAGTAGAATGGAATGGTTAAAAGACAGATGGTCAGAAAGAACATCCTGGGACGGCGGCGTATTAGTTGGAGTCGGCGTAGTTAGTTTATTGTTTTCACCTTGGATGACATATGTTGCCTATGCGGCAATTGTTTATGGTGTCTGGACACTAATCAAGAAGGAACTGTAAAGTAGGAGAAAGGTATAATGAGACTAATTTCAGAAATAACAGAAAATGTAGAATACGTCACAGAGGCAAATGGCAAAGACCTCTATATTGAGGGTGTGTTTTTACAAGCAGACCTCAAGAATAGGAACGGCCGCTTGTATCCTGGCGCTATTATGGCGAAAGAGGTCAAGCGTTATACGAAAGAATATATTGATAAAAAACGAGCATTTGGAGAACTAGGACATCCAGAAGGTCCTACTATCAATCTCGAAAGAGTATCTCATATGATTACCGAATTGAAGCAGGATAAAGATAATCCAAGCAATTATATCGGTAGAGCAAAAATCTCTGATACTCCACACGGCAATATTGTCAAAACTCTTATTAAAGAGGGAGCCCAACTTGGTGTTAGTTCACGAGGTATGGGGTCGCTCAAAGCAAATAAGAAGGGTATTCAGGAAGTACAAGGTGATTTCTATCTTGCTACTGCCGCGGATATTGTCGCAGACCCATCTGCGCCTGACGCCTTTGTAAATGGTGTTATGGAAGGCAAAGAGTGGGTATGGGAAAATGGTGTGATTTCTGAAAAAGAAATTGCACAATACAAAAAAATCATAGAAAAAACGAGTGGACCACGCTTAACGGCTGTGGAAGCAAGGATTTTCGAGGATTTTATAAGCAAGATGTAAGGAAAGCAGGTTTCTTGCACTGCTAAAGTAATTAGTTTTATAAATATATGTAATTAGCATTAAAACTAATTTGAATGATTAATCAAAGGATTAGGAGAACCCTGATGAAGTTAAAAACAAAAACTGGCGAAATGTTAGTTTTGGATGAAGAGCAGACTGCTTGGAAAGGCGAGTCCGTTGAGTCCGATACTTCTATTACAGTGTCAGAGGCCGATGAACTTTTAGAAAAGGGGGACCTGGAAATGGTTGCTGAAGATTCTGAAATGTCCGACGCCGATTCTATTTCTGAAGCATCACCGCCAAAAGCAACACCATTGAAGAAGAAGAAAAAGAAAGTAGATGGTGCGGGCGAAGTTGATGTCCTCGAAGATGACGAGTCTGAAGAGGATGATGACGATAAGAAAGAAGATAAATCTACCTCCAAGAAAGCGAAAGCAACGGAAGAGGAAGATGGCGATGAAGCGGACGAAGATGAAGATGACGAAGTAGAAGAGGATGGTAAGTCCAAGAAAGTAGCCAAAACAAAGAAAGAAGAAATCGAAATTGAGATTGATGTCTCCGATGATGTTAACGCATTGTTCGACGGCCAGGACCTCACTGATGATTTCAAAAAACGCACTACGCTAGTATTTGAGACTGCGGTCAAAGCGAAGGTAAAAGAGAATCTTTCCGCTATCGAAGAGAGAATGGAAGAGAATCTTGCCGAGCAGACAGCCTCACAGTTGACAGATATCACTGAGAAACTAGATGGTTATTTAGACTATATGGTTACTGAGTGGCTCGAAGATAATGAGCAGGCCGTAGAAAGCGGACTGAAAAACGAAATCTTAGAAGGTTTTGTTAGTGGTATGCAGGAGTTGTTTGCCGCACATTATGTTGAAATTCCTAGTGAAAAACTCAACATAGTTGACGACCAAGCAAAGGAAATTGATACCCTTAAGGAAAGTCTTGACAAAGAGATGAATAAAAATGTCGAAGCCAAGACGAAACTTGCTGATGCTACTGCCGAGAAAATTTTCAGAGAAGTAACAGACGAATTGACTGAGACTCAGAAGGCTAAGATGAAATCTCTTGCTGAAGGTGTTGAATTTGAAGATGCTGAAACTTATGCTGAAAAGTTGGAAACTCTGAAGGCAACGTACTTTCCATCAGAGGCGGAGAAAGAAGAAGTAATTGCAGAAGATGGTGCTAGTGCGCCCTCTGAAGGAGTGATGACTGATGCAATGAAGAAGGTAATGGCTTCACTTTCACAATCAAGGGAACCGAGCATTTTAGGTGCTTAAACATCATTTATATTTAATAACAGGAGAAACAGAAAATGTTTTTATCAGAAGAAATTAAAGATAAGTGGCAGCCAGTTATGGAGCACGAGGATTTACCAAAAATCCAGGATGCAACCAAACGTGCAATTACACTTCGTCTTTTAGAAAACCAAGAAATCGCTTTGCAAGAAGCGAATGTTACAGGCGCTAATGTAGATAATTGGGACCCAATTTTAATCTCTTTAGTTCGCCGCACAATGCCTCAGTTGATGGCATATGATACCATTGGCGTTCAGCCGATGTCTGGTCCTACGGGACTTATCTTTGCTATGAAATCTCACTATACTGGTGAGGCTTCTACTGGAGCAGAGGCTCTTACGTTACCGGCCGGTCAGCCTGATGTTGACTTCTCTGGTGATGAAGGAACTGCGAATACTATGTCTACTGCTGATGGTGAGGCTCTAGGTGGCTTTGTCTCTGGTGGTGGTGCATTCAAAGAAATGTCTTTCTCAATCGAGAAGTCAAGCGTAACTGCTGAAACTCGTGCGTTGAAAGCCAAGTATTCTTTGGAACTCGCACAAGACCTCAAGGCTATCCACGGATTGGATGCTGAGTCAGAATTAAGCAACATTTTGTCTGCTGAAATTCTTGCTGAAATCAATCGTGAGATAATCGAAAAGATTCTATCCCAGGCAACTCCGGGCGCAACAGCGGGTACGACTACTGCTGGTACGTTTGACGTTTCTGACCCTCTTGATAATAGAGGTGCTCGTTGGGGTGGTGAGCGTTATAAATCACTATTGATTCAAATCAATAAAGAAGCAAACTTAATCGCTAAGAATACTGGCCGTGGTGCTGGTAACTGGTTGCTCGTATCTCCGGATGTTGCATCCGCTCTTGATATGGTCGCCGGTCTTGCGGTTCCAAATATGGAAGTTGGTTCTAATCAGCCGGATATCGCAAACAATGTGTTTGCTGGTACTCTGGGCAATAAGTACAAAGTCTATATTGACCAGTTTGCGGCTGCTGACAGTGTTACTGTTGGTTATAAGGGCGCAAATATGTATGATGCAGGGCTTTTCTACTGTCCATACGTTCCCCTTCAGTTGATGAAATCAATTGGTGAGGAAGACTTCCAGCCTCGTTTAGGGTTTAAGACTCGTTATGGTCTTACACATAACCCATTCGCTACTGGTACTGCGGCTCAAAACCCGTACTTCCGTAAGTTTACTGTTGTAAATCTATAATAGTAAATTAAGCAATTAACTGATTCCTAGTTCTAGCAGGAATCCAAAGCCCCTCTTCGGAGGGGCTTTTCTTTTTTGAATTATAAATACTTGTACTATGGCAGAGAAAACTAGAATCAAGCCCCAAAAAATCAACCTTGCCAAAGGCACTAATTACAGGTTGAATTTAAACGTATTACCAGAAACACTATTTTGGCTGACTACGTGTAATCTCCCTACGGTCAGTTCCAATGAAGTTCCTATACCTGACCCAGTTCACGGATACAGATATCGACCGAGCAATACAATGTTGCCAGCGCCGATGACTGTCACATTCCTTGTGGATGAGGATTATTCAAATTATATGGAAATTCTGAATTTGATGTTCAGAGCCTCTGGACCAGACCTATCCAAAAGATTTAAGGAGGGCGAGCCCACAGGTACAGATGGAAGTCTCCATATCCTCTCAAACAACAAGAATATCAGCGATATTGTCTTTACCTTCCATAATCTATTCCCCACAATACTTGGGGAACTCCAAATGACCAACGAATCTGCTGAGCCATTGCTCACGGACCTTACATTACAATATGATTATATGTCTATGGAGAGCGGTAAACCTCTCTAAAACCATACTTTTATCTACAGAAAATAGTATGAAAAACGCTTGACATCACCAGTCAAACCTGATATAATGGTATCTATGAAAATAGAAGAACTTGAAGCATCCGTAGAAAAAGACCTATACATAGACGAAACGATTCTAGCCAAGGAATCTCTGGCCACCCCCATAAAACACAACAAATACCTGAGAATGTTGCTGAGGGAACGGCTGACGTTGAAGAAACTGAATAATGAATTGTATAAGGTATCCCTTGGCAGAACCAACTATTATAATGGGTCGGACCCGGAACCCTTTGATTATGTCCTAAAGGACAGAGAAGTCAAGGAATATGTGAGGGTTGACCCTGCTGTCGTTCAAATCGAGGCTAAAGTGACCCTGCAAGAAGAGACAGTGAAGTACCTTGAAGAAATTTGTAAGATGTTTGAAAGGAGAAGTTTCGCAATTAAAAATGCGATTGATTTTATGAAGTTCACACAAGGCGGATATTAATTATGGTTATAGCAAGTGCAAGTCCTATTAAGATAGATGATATAGTAGAATTGCTACCCACTAATGAGGAAAATCGGCAACTCCGTAAAGAGAAAAAGATTGCTTGGACAGTCGTAGTTGCGGCCGCTTGGCCTCAGTGTTTTGGTGGAAAGGAAGGAGTTTTAATTGAGTGTACTAGAGACAAGAAGCATAATCGATGGGTAGAACCAGCCGATATCACATTATTGTCATATGCGGAATCGAGGTTTCGTGACTGATATTGTTGTACACAAAAAGGATGATGTATTTCTGAAAATCGAATGTGAGGCAAGTATCGCTCACGACCTTTCAGACTATTTCACCTTTCGAGTACCAGGCTATAGATTTATGCCTGCTTATCGCTCTCGGGCGTGGGATGGGAAGATACGTCTTTTCAATGCCATCAATACTGAGTTATATGTTGGTCTACTTCCTTATGTGGTTGAATTTGCAGACAGGCACAAACTATCAATTCAGAGCCTGCCTCTTGAGAGAACAACGACTGAGAAAGAAACGGCAGAATTTTTTAATGGACTAAATCCACACGTTAAGGGAGAAAAAATAACACCATACGATTATCAGTTAGAGTCCGTACATCACGCTATTAATCATAAAAGGGCTCTGTTGCTATCACCGACCTCGTCTGGTAAATCGCTTATGATTTATGGATTGGTGAACTGGTATCTTATGAAAATTGATAAGAAGATATTAATTATCGTACCTACCACTTCACTCGTTGAACAACTGTACGGAGACTTTGAGGACTATACCACAGGGTCTGATTGTGAGTATACCGCCGATATGGCGCATAGAATTTACGCTGGAAAAACTAAGGATACTGATAAGAGAATCGTCATAACAACCTGGCAATCTATCTACAAATTAGGGAAGCCTTGGTTCAGGCAGTTTGGAGCAGTTATTGGTGACGAAGCCCACGGCTTCAAGGCCAAATCGCTTACCTCGATACTTACTAAGATGGTTGATTGCGAGTATAAGTTTGGATTCACGGGCACCCTAGACGGCACACAAACACACAAACTGGTACTTGAGGGCTTGTTTGGTCCTATCCATAAAGTTACAACAAGCAAAGCATTAATGGATGCCGAACTAATTGCGAGATTACATATTGAAGCAGTTACCTTGGGATATACCGATACCGAGAAGAAAGAGGTAAAACAGATGATTTATGCGGACGAAATAGACTTCCTTATAAATCATTCAAAACGAAATAGATTCATCTGTGACTTGGCCCTATCGAGGGAGAATAATACTCTTATTCTATATCAATTCGTGGAAAAGCACGGAAAGAAACTCTATAAATATTTAACAGAGAAAGAACCAGAACGACCAGTGTTTTTCGTAAGTGGTCAAATACCAACTGAGATACGGGAGGAGATACGTGCGATTACTGAGCAAAGTACAAATGCTATTATCGTTGCTAGTTACGGTACCTTTAGCACTGGTATTAACATTCGGAATCTTCACAATATCATTTTTGGTCATCCTGCTAAGTCTCGTATTAGGAATTTGCAGTCTGTTGGCCGAGTACTTAGGAAAGCAGAGGCCAAGGATAAAGCCACCCTTTTTGACATAAGTGATGATTTGGCGTGGAAAAAGCATAAAAATTACTCTCTCCGACATTTTTTTGAGAGGGTGAAGATATATAATTCAGAGAAGTTTGATTATAAATTAAGGAGTATTAAATTATGACAGAAGGACAGAGCCTTGCGACAAAATCTAGATGGGGTCGTCCTTCTAAATTCTTCCCCGTAGTTGTGGATGACTTCTTTGATAATGCACACGCTATTATGGAATATGGCAAATCATTAGAAAAAGATGATTTGGGTGGTGACAAACCAGGAATGAGGTCAAAACAATTATGGGAGATAAATCCTGAATTGCACAATGACATTCTAAAGAGAGTTTTAAGCATTTATTTTGATTTAGATTATGTTGATATCAGTTGGAGCCTAAGTGAGATGTCCTTTCATAGGAATTCTCCCTCAGGTCAGATTAAACAAGAAGATGGAAACAAAGGATTTATACACCAAGATGCTATAATCGAAAGAAAGAAACAGAATGGTTATGATAACGAAGTTGCTGGATTGATATATCTCACACCAGATATCGACCCAGATAGCGGTACATCATTATGGAATTTGAAACCACAAGAAATTATCGTTCCATCTGGTGAAAGTAACGTAAATACGCATAATGTAAAATTTACAGAAAAACTAAGATTTCAAAATTTCTTTAATCGACTGATAGCGTATGATGCCTGTGAATGGCACGCCGCAAATAGTTATTGGAGTGATGGTGAAGATAGATTAACATTGGCCTTTTTCATAGGTGGAATAGAAACCACCAATTGGCCACTTGATAGAATTAAAACTAGGAGCATAAAATTATGAGCAAAGGGAATTCAAAAGATAAGCCCGTAGAAGATGCTATGGAGGCACGGCTAAAGGAACAGAAAGAGAGGAAAGGCGGTGGAGAATTCAAAGTCCATAAAGCGACTGTACATTTGAAGCATACTGGCACCGAACTGATTTGTGATGTTATGGGATTTCACCAGCACAAAGACTCTCACGTCCAGGCACTCACCATAAAGGACCCGTGTATTCTGACACAAGTTCCAACCGAATCGGGCCAGAGTGCTATGGCATTAGTTCCATTTCTTATGACTTGCAAGGAAAACGTCATCCATATCTCCCTCACAGACATTCTGTTTGTAGCGGATACAAGGAAGGAAATCGCCGACCAGCATACCCAGATGCACAGTTCCATAATCCAACCGGGGAAATCAAATCTAATCGTAAATTAGTTCATTTTAGGGGTTGACAACGTATACATAAAACTGTATAATAACAACATAATTGTACTTATATCCACCTTGGGATAAACAAGGAATCTGCCTGGAACGAGAAACCCAGGATTAGTAGCCATTTGGTGAAGTGAGCAGGCTATAATACTCGACATACGAGCCTACTGAGTTGAGGTCTGTAGATTGAAGCATCGTGTACAAGTGCTAAATATCTGAAAGAAACCGGGTCAGGACACACCACATATTGGTACAGTCCGCTAGAGAGACTTGAATCGACAAGTCGTGGCCAACTGGATAACCGTAACCAGTCTCTAAGTCTGGCTTGTGTCTTGTAACCAATTCTCATAATACCTAATTAAACTTGATTTGCTCTACCATAAGTATATGCTAAAAGGGATATTGGTGAGAGGACGAAGTCCTCGAACCAAGTTCTGTGACGAGCGAAGCGAGGAACAGAACTACTTGAAGTAAAGAAGAACTGGCTGATAACTCCTTACCCTACCCCTTGGTGGATTACGTCTAAACGCCTCAGGCGTTCGATATAAATATTTTTATAATGTATCAACCCTTACCTAACTGGATAACTATCAAAGAATCACCTATTAGTGGGTTAGGTCTATTCGCTACACAACCTATTGGAAAATCTACCTACATTGGTATTATTCTTATTGAACATAAGGATGAACTTATTCGGACTCCTCTAGGTGGATTCGGAAACCATTCTGACAATCCAAACTGCGAAAAATTCAAATATAAAGACCGATGGAACCTGATTACAAAAAGAGATATTAAGGTAGGAGAAGAACTTACCTGGTCATATACCTTATATAATGTCGAAAACCCTTAATAAATGTCGAAAACCTGTAATAAATGGTTGACATTGTTGAGGGTTTCGTGTATAATATTACTTAATATAACTTGAATAAGGAGTTGGATGTGGCTAAAAACAAATACGCTAATAGAACTCGAATTGGTGAACCTGTAGATAAAGACAACACGAGTCATTATATCAATAATAAGGAATTTTTAAAGGCTATTATTGACTATCAGGCACTCATTGTAGAGTATAATTTGGCAGGAAAACCCAAACCATACGTGACTGACTATATTGCTATGTGCTTTCTTCAGATAGCACAGAGATTATCCTATCGACCGAATTTCATTAACTATACATATAAAGATGATATGATATCGGATGGATTGGAGAATTGTCTAGCATATATGCACAATTTTGACCCAGAGAAGAGCAAGAATCCTTTTGCTTATTTTACACAGATTATCTATTACGCATTCTTAAGGCGAATACAGAAGGAAAAGAAACAGCAATACATTAAGTATAAGTATTTTGACCAGAAGGCTGGATTCGAGCAGATGGATGAACTACAGGAACACGATAAGGCATCCTTCGATTTTATCAACGAAAGGGGCAGTATCGATTTTCATACACATATAAAGGAATTTATAGACGATATGGAGAAAAAGGAAACGGAAAAGAAAACAAAAAGAGAATTGAAGAAAGCAAAGAAGGCGAAGCCAAAGGTCGACTCTGCTAATAATCTTGAATTCTTTATGCTATGAAAGTAGCAATAGTTACAGATACGCACTTCGGTGCTAGGTCAGATAGCCTGGCGTTCGCAGACTATTTCTATAGATTTTGGACAGAAACATTCTTTCCTTATCTAAAAGAACATAACATCAAGACAATCATTCATATGGGCGACTTGATGGATAGACGGAAGTATGTGAATTACAATACGCTATCTCGAATGAGGACAGAGTTCCTTGGACCAATCATAGACCAAGGTATCACTATGCACACCATTGTGGGCAATCACGATACCTATTTCAAAAATACCTCATCACTCAATTCGGTCGAACAACTATTCGATATCGATGGTATACCTAATAACGATACATTTCACACACCAGTTATTGGATATTCTAAACCAACAAGTGTTGAACTACCTGATGGATATAAGGTAGACTTGGTTCCTTGGATAAATGATGACAATGAACAGGCGATTCACGAATTTATCAATCAGTCTAAGAATCCCGTTTGTTTTGGACACTTCGATTTAGAAGGATTTGAAATGATGAAGGGAGTTAAATCTGCCTATCATTCAAGGTCCCCAAAATTTCTCGATAAGTATGATACAGTATATACTGGTCATTTCCATACCAAATCAGATAATGGACATATCTACTATCTCGGCAATACATATGAGATAACGTGGAATGATTGTGATGACCAAAGAGGGTTTCACATTTTTGACACAGAATCGTTACAGTGTGACCAGGTTCCCAACCCATTTAAGATGCACGCCAAAATCATATACAATGATAATCTGGTGGATGCTAAGTTATATGAGAATCAGATTGTCAAATTAATTGTAGACAAGAAGGAAGACATAGAACGATTTAATCGTGTGGTTGAGGCCCTAGAAAAAAGTTGTGAAAATCTCAATGTTATTGAGGACTACGGAATGTTATCGTCCGGCACAATTGAATTTGAGACAGAAGATACAATCACCACATTGGAAAAGTATGTGGATGATTTGAGTATAGATAATAGTAAGCAAGTGAAAAAGATACTCCACGAAGTATATGTGGAAGCATTATCAATATAGGAGATAGATGTGAGTAAAGCAACTAAAGAAGAAAACGAGAACCAATATACAGTTACGTATGATTCTGAGCCAGAAAATCATACCCCGCCTTCCAAGGTAACTAAACTGAAAGATAATAAGTGGGAGCCAGTGGAATGGCCGACCGTAGAAGAATTACACAAACTCCACGAGGACAAAACTCTTGTAGGTACAGTAAGAACAATATTAGAAAAATCTGTTGACAATTGATATCAAACCTGATATAATAGTCTACTTATGATTAAATTCAAGACTGTACGCTATAAGAATTTCTTATCAACAGGCAATAAATTCTCAGAAATTGTTATAGATGATACCCGAACTACGCTGTTGATTGGTCCCAATGGCTCGGGAAAATCTACATTTATGGATGCCATATCCTATGGCCTCTTTGGGAAACCTTTCCGAAAAGTCAAGTTGACCCAACTTGTCAATTCTATTAATCGGAAAGACTGCTTAGTTGAACTCAAATTTGAGGTCGGCGGTAAGGACTATCTCATTAGACGAGGAATGTATCCAGCAATATTTGAGATACACGTTGACGGTGTGATGAAAGACCAAATGGCCGCTGTAAGAGATAGCCAAGATTTCTTAGAACGATATGTTCTAAAAATGAATGAGCATACTTTCAGACAAATAGTGGTGCTTGGTTCAGGCTCGTTTGTTCCATTTATGAGATTACCTGCTGGAGAAAGACGGGTCATTATAGAAAATCTTCTTGATATCCAAATCTTCTCTGTAATGAATGACCTAGTGAAGAGTCGAGTATCAGATAATCAATTTTCTCTCCTTCAGGCCGTTCATCAAATCGAATTACTAGAGCAAAGCATTAAACTCCAAGAGGAACATCTTAAATCTCTCCAAGAGAATAATGAAGAAAACATCCAAGAAAAGAAAGATGAATTGAAAAAATGTGGAGAACAAATAGAATCCATTAACAAGGAGATTGCTGACCTAAAAGAAACAATACAAGACTACAAGCCTAAACAGGATAAGCAATCAAAATTGAGGGAATACAAAACTAAATTCTCATCCAAGAAAAGTCATATCAAAAAGCAAGTAACATTAGTAAATGACAATTCGGAATGTCCAGAGTGTACGCAACCTATTTCACAAGAAGTTAAAGAAAACGTCACAGCCCGTTTGTCAGAAAAAGATGAAGAACTGACCAAAGGTATGAATCTTGTTTCTGCTGACCTTGAAACACTTGCAATCCGTATCAGTGAAATAGAAAATATATTGGTCCAGATTTCAGATAAGAATTCTTCTATCACTGGTATTAATATGTCTATTCGTAGACTCCAAGGAGAATTGGAAGAGGAGGTTGGACAAAAATCATGGCCATCGGCCAACGAAATTACCTCAAGCAAAAAAGACCTTGATGTCCAGCACGATATCAAATACAGCCTACAGGAAAAGAAACACCATCTGAATACCGTGCAGGAACTATTGAAAGACAGCGGAATCAAAACCGTCATCATTCGGAATTATCTTCCATTAATCAACCAACTAATAAACAAGTTTCTATCGGCCTTGGATTTCTACATCAATTTTGAATTGGATGAGGGATTCAGTGAAACTATTAAGAGCCGAGGCCGAGATGCTTTTCAATACGGAAGTTTCTCTGAAGGGGAAAAACTGCGTATCGACCTTGCTCTTCTTTTCACGTGGCGTGAGGTCGCTAAATTGAAATCCTCTGTAGCAACCAATCTCCTCATCCTCGATGAGATATTTGATTCTA